>Ga0187892_10003222_pt1 | contig 30241 bp, 29 predicted proteins | sample MA1701073metaG_FD_139345 | JGI IMG/M metagenome (GOLD analysis project Ga0187892, IMG submission 139345) | Bio-ooze microbial communities from a basaltic lava cave in the Kipuka Kanohina Cave System on the Island of Hawaii, USA - MA170107-3 metaG ...
CCACTCCGTGTGGTCGGATGGTCACGACCGTATTGAAGCAATCATTAAGAAAGCTATCGATCTCGGCTACCAGTACATTGCCCTGACCGATCACAGCAAGGGCTTGGGAGTGGCGCATGGTATGGATGAAAAAAGGGTCAGAAAGCAGTGGGCAGAAATAGAGAAGGTCCAAAAAAAATATCCCCGGATACGGATTCTCAAAGGCATGGAAGTCGACATTCGGGTCAACGGGGACTTGGATATGCCGGAAGAAATTCTGGAGAAGCTCGACGTCCTCGTCGCCTCGATCCATTCCGCCTTTAACCAGACCAAAGAGCAGCTGACGGCGCGGATTCTCAAGGCAATCAAGCACCCCCTTGTTGATATCATCGGACACCCATCCGGCCGTATTTTGGGAACAAGAGAGTCCTATGAGGTTGATTGGGAGCAAATTTTTCAGGCCGCCCGCGACTTTGACGTCGCCATCGAAATTAATGCCTTTCCGAATCGATTAGATCTCCCCGATCCTCTGGTCTTCCAGGCCCAAAAACTGGGGGTGAAGTTTGCCGTCGACACCGACTTCCACAATGTCTCGCACTTGGACCTCATGCGCTACGGTGCGGCGGTCGCCCGGCGCGGATGGTTGACCAAAGAACGGGTGGTAAACACCCTCTCGCTCTCACAGCTACTCCCTTGGCTTTCTCGGGCTAAGCGTGTACAGTAGGACTTCGATGCCCGAGTCACAAGTGAAGAGTAAGCCTGCCCTCCCGGTCGTCGATCGTCGGCCGGAAAATTTGATTATTGAATTTAAGGATGTCTCCAAGCGATACGGTGAGATCGTGGCCCTCGAACAGGTCAATCTCAAAATTTACCGAAACGAATTTGTCTCGCTGATCGGCGCCTCCGGGGCGGGGAAATCGACCCTGATTCGGCTCCTCGTGCGCGAGGAAGTGCCGAGCCAGGGGCACATCGTCATCGCCGGGAAGGACATTACTAAACTCAAGTACGGCGATCTCCCATTCTACCGGCGTCAGATCGGGGTGGTCTTTCAGGATTTTAAACTGTTGCCCCAGAAAACGGTTCGGGAGAACGTTTCCTTTGCCTTGGAAGTGGCCGGAGTCAAAGACGCAGAAATTGAGCGGCGGGTCCCCAAGGTGCTGGAGCTTGTTGGTCTGGCTGACCGGCACGGAAACTACCCGACTGAATTGTCCGGCGGAGAGAAGCAACGCGCCGCCATTGCCCGTGCCCTCGTCCATGGTCCCAAGCTTCTTATTGCCGATGAGCCGACCGGCAACCTGGACCCGGAAAATACTTGGGATATCATCCGGCTCCTGTTGCGGATTAATCAGCTTGGAACAATTGTCTTGTTGGCGACGCACAACAAAGATGTCGTTGACCGAATTCGGCGACGAGTAGTGACTCTCGAAGGCGGCAAGGTGGTCTCGGATCAGATAGAAGGGAGATACGGATCATGACCTTCACCACTCTTTCTCGAGTCACAAGGCTGGGCGTTGTTAACTTCTGGCGAAATCGCTGGCTGTCGCTGGTCGCCACGACGGTTATTATGTTGACACTTTTGGTCATCAGTATTTTTTCGCTCATCGGTTTAGGCATCGTTCGGACGACCAATGAGGTGAGGGAACGGATAGACCTCGTGGTCTATTTTGACGACAAGGCGACGGACGAAGAGATTCAGCAGTTGCGGCGTACACTTGAGGCAAATCTGGAGGTCAAGAACATCGAGTTCGTGAGCAAAGAGCAAGCCCTCGAAATTTTCCAACGGATTCAAGGGGTGGAACGGGTGCGCAACGTGGTTACCGCGCAAGATAATCCGTTGCCCAGAAGCCTGCGGGTGAAACCCGTTGATCCGCAGAATCTGGAAGCGCTCGCTACGGAGGTCAAGGCAACTCAGCTGGCCATCGACGGAAAAATCCGTTCTCTTTCTTTTGACCGCAACAGCGCCCTGGTCCGACGCTTGATCGGTATCACCCGTTTTGTGACCATTCTGGGGGCGCTCCTCTCCTCAATCTTCCTCCTTATTTCGATTGTGGTGATTTTCAACACGATTCGGTTGGCCGTATTTGCCCGGCGGGATGAAGTAGAAATTATGAAGTTGGTTGGTGCCAACGATGCGTTTGTGAAAGGACCGTTCCTTTTGGAAGGAGGGATTTACGGGTTTTTGGCCGCCGCGGTTGCTTTCTTACTTATGAACCTCTCCTTGGTCCTCGTCACTTCCATTACCAGGCAGAGTGTGACGGGAATCGAGATTCCGGTTCAATCCTTCTTTGAAGGGTATATTTGGTGGATTTTGCTTGGTCAAATGGGGCTGGGGATTTTGGTCGGCACCTTCTTTTCCTGGTGGGCTGTCCGGCGGTATATCCGGGTCTAAGATTGAAATTTGAACCTGATTATGCTATACTTTCAAAGTAGCGTAAAATAAATAAATGACGGGGAAAAATTTCAGCCAGAAACTTCTGCGCACTCTCCTTTCGGTCGCCCTGGCGGCCGCTTTTGCCGTGCCCGTTGGCCTGCAGGCCCAGTCCTGTCGGACCGTGGCGGAATGCAATGCCGAAAGGAGCCGCCTTAATCAGTCGTTGACGCAGACGCGCACCCAGCAGGACGCCACCCGGGCCCGTTCACGAGAGTTACAAGGAATTGTCAACGAGCTTACCGGGCAGATTAACGCCACCCAGCGGCAGATCAATGCCACCCAGGCCCAGATCGACCAAATCGAAGCGCAGATTGCCGACCTCGAAGCCCAAATCCGCCAGAAGCAAATTGAGCTGGCCATCCAAAAAGAAAATCAGCGCGAGGCCGTCCGCCTCCTCTACGAAATGGGCGGTGGGGGCACCCTGGATATTCTGTTGGGGCATGACAGTTTAGCTGACGCGGTGAGTGAGACGGAGTACCTGGATGCCCTGGAGCAAAAAGTAGAGGAGACGATCGATACGATCGAGGGGCTCAAACGACAGCTGAACCTGCAGAAACAGGACCTTGAGGGGAAGCGGGCCATCCAGCTCGAACTCAAGCGGACCTTGGAAGCGCAACGGGCGCAACAAGCCGCCCAGCGCGCCCTGCAACAACAGACCCTCACCGAATCGAACGCCAATCTCACCGAACTCAATCGGCAGGTCAACGAACTCAACAAGGAAATCCGGGCCGTGGACGGCTCGATTTCTGCATTCTTGCGGAGCGCCTTTGCCAATGCCTCCGGAAGTATGATCGTGGTCAATAACGGCACCCACTATTATCAATGGGCAGAGCCGTGGGGACCAACCTTTATTTACGAAGATACGATGGCCGAGTCCGGGTGTCTCATCACCGATATCACCATGGTCTCCCGCCTTATGGGCAAGAACGTGGGAACGCCAGCGCAACTCTTAGAGACCATGCGGCAGACCGGCGCGCTTTTTTACGACCTGGTCGCCTGGGGGTCCGGACTTACGAGCGCCACCCAGGGGCTAACCTGGACCCGCTACTACGGCGCAGACTGGAACAAAATCCACAATGAACTTGCTTCGGGGCGACCGGTTATCGTGCAGATGGATTTTGCCCACTGGGTGGTTGTGACAGGGTACAATGTCGCCGGCGGCACCTACAGCATCAACGATCCTTACTTTAATAACCGAAGCTATCCGACTAACGCTGTCTCCGGGTTTGTTACTGTCAGATAACGGATGACGGAGAACGGAAGACGGATATCATGTCCGTCCTCTGTCGCCTGTCTTCCGTCTTCTGTTATCATACGAGCGATGCCAGACGCAGTGATTACGAAATCCGAGCAGAACGAAGACGTCGTGCTGGATGTGTCGCTTCGCCCGAAGCGACTTGCCGAATACGTGGGCCAGGAACAGGTCAAAAAGAACCTGGTCGTATTTATTCAAGCTTCCAAAAAGCGTCAGCAACCCCTTGAGCATGTTCTCATTCACGGCGGCGCAGGCCTGGGCAAAACAACCCTCGCCGCGGTGATTGCCCACGAAACCGGTGTCCCGATCCGAACGACGTCCGGGCCGGCGCTGGAGCGGACCGGCGACTTGGCGGCCATCCTGACTTCTTTGGAGGATGGTGAAATTCTCTTTGTCGATGAAATTCACCGCCTGTCGCCGACCGTGGAAGAACTGCTCTATCCGGCCATGGAGGATTTTGTGCTCGATCTTGTGATCGGCAAAGGCCCCGGTGCCCAAACGGTTCGGCTTGATCTGCCCAAATTTACCCTGATCGGGGCGACGACGCGGATCGGGGCGCTTTCTTCTCCGTTACGCGATCGGTTTGGCACGAGCTTTCACCTCGATTTCTACACCGAAGACGAGATGGCCAAAATCATCAGTCGCTCGGCCAAGATCTTGGCTGTTGCAATCGAACCGGCCGGTGTCACTGTCATCGCCGGCCGCGCCCGCCGAACCCCCCGGGTCGCCAATCGACTCCTCAAGCGATGTCGTGACTACGCGGAAGTAAAAGGCGGCGGGACAATTACCGCGAAACTGGCCACGGAGGCCCTGGAGATGCTGGAAGTCGACCAGCTCGGGCTTGACCGGAGGGACCGGCAGATTTTGACGACCATCGTCGATAAGTTTAACGGGGGACCGGTGGGTGTGGAAACGCTCGCCACCGCGCTGTCCGAAGAAAGAGAAACCTTGGAAGACGTCTACGAACCGTACCTCGTCCAAATCGGGTTCCTGGATCGAACGCAACGGGGTCGCGTTGCTACCCCGGCCGCCTTTGAATACCTGGGGAAGTCCGCCCAGAAACGGTTGTTATGAACGTGCCACTTCTTGTCTTTCTCTCTGTCGCGGCCGTGTTTTCCTTGAGTACCCTCTATACGTTTTCCCGGCTGCGGCAAATTCGCATCGAGGGTGACGCCTCAAAATTAGCCATGACCAGCCACGTCGTGGCGAGCGGCCTCATCATCCTTATGACCCTCCTCTTTTTACTACAACTATGACCTTTGAGAAATTTCTTGACCCCGGCGAAAAAGTGATCTTTTCAATCCGTCGACATCCCTTTTCGTTTTTTTCGTCCATTGTTATCTTGAGCGTCATGGGACTCGTACCGATCGTGCTCATGATTCTCATCGTGTCTATTTCCTCGACTGAACTGTCAACGACCATGCAAGGATGGATCGCTGCTGCGGCCGGAACGTACTACCTTTTCTTTATCACCCTCGCCCTGGTCTTCTGGATGGATTACTACTATGACCTGTATGTGATCACCGAATCGCACCTTCTTGATATCGATCAGACGAGCCTTCTCTCCAGACGAATTGCTCATATTTCTTTGGTCCGCGTGCAGGACGTGACGACCCGCGTCACAGGTTTTTGGGGCAACCTCCTTGACTTTGGACCGATCACTGTCCAGACTGCGGGCCACGAGGAAGATATCGTTTTTGATGACGTTCCTCACCCGCACGACGTTGCCGCTCGCATCATGAAACTGCACGATGCGTTAATCGCCAGGCAGCAGCGCCAGGGCGAGGTTTCTCAAGCAGAAGGGGTCCATCCGCCTAGCAAGTAGTCAGATGTGTGTGTGTTGTTGAGGAGGGGCAAAGGAGGTTCATCTCATGCCGCTCTTTTTAGGTCTTTTCCTCCTAGTAAGTGTACTCATCCCGGTCTTTGTTTCGTCTCACACCACCCTGAATCACGTGGTCATTTCCGAATTGATGGTGACGGGAGCAACGGCCACTGATGAGTTTATCGAATTGTTTAACCCAACTGATTGTCCAGTTTCTCTCGAAGGGTGGAAACTGACCAAGAAAACGGCCAGCGGTACCGAATCCAATTTGGTGGCCAGTCTCTCCGGCACCGTTGCCGCCCATGGGCACATCCTCATCACGCATCAAACTGGGTACCAGGGTGGGGTTACGGCTGATACAACTTACTCCGGAGGCAGTTACTCGATCGCCGCGAATAACGCGGTTCTCCTCTACGCCGATCAAGCCAAGACCGTTCTCGTCGATCGAGTCGGTTTTTCCGACGGGATCACCATACCGGAAAGCGAAGGAAGTCCGGCGGTAAACCCCTCGGCAGGCACGAGCCTTACCAGAGTGGACGGACAGGATTCGGACAACAACGCCGTCGATTTTGAGGTTAGGATTCCGTCGCCCGCAAATGCGGCGTCCGGGCCCGTGCCGACTCCCGGCGCCTGTACCGTCCCCCCGCCGCCACCGCCAGCCCCTCCCTCATCATCTCCCCCCTCCCCCGGTGTGGCCGGCACCGAGAGCATTTCCGGGGTGCGTTCAAAGGCGTTGGGAGTGACGGTCAGCACAAGCGGGGTAGTGACGGCGCATCCCGGGCAGCTCTCAACCTCCTATTTTTATATCCAAGACGAAACAGGAGGAATCCAGGTCTACTCTTCCAGCAAATCTTTCCCTAGTCTTGCGATCGGTGACCAAGTGGAAGTGGGTGGTGTGACGTCTGAAGCAAACAGCGAGAAAAGGATTCGGATCGGCTCCGCAGCGGATGTGAGGGTGACGGGACGGTCAACGATCGCTCCACGCCGAATCAAGACCGGAGAAGTCGGCGAGGCGCTGGAAGGACAGCTGGTCAAAATTGTCGGAATGGTCGATGAGACTTCCGGCGACACCTTTTACCTATCTGACGGATCTCCCCGGGCACGCGTCCTCATTCAAGAAGAAACTGGGATTGATAAACCACGCATGGAGAAGGGTGATTCAGTTACCGTCGTCGGCATTGTCAGCCAGTACCGTGAGACCTACCGAGTGATGCCGAGGTTACCGGAGGATTTCGAGCTGAATCCAGAAGTGGAAGGTGCGTCCGAATCGGTTAAGGAGGAGGAAGCGGGTGATCCAGGTCAAGCATCTGAGGCCTCTGAAGCTCAACAAATTACCGGGGTAACATTCACGCCCATCACCAGCGGTCTTGCCTCCCTCGCCAATCAGCCGGTCTGGGTCAAGGGGGTGGCTTGGGGAGCCATCGGACTTGGAGGACTTCTCCTTGCTCTGCTACCATTCCTTTTATGGGCAAAACGGAACAATTGGAAACTTTCTCTGCCAAAGAAACTAGGAAGTTCTTCCAATCTTTCGCGAAAAGTCTAAAATCAGGGACCATCGTCGGATTCAGGGGCCCCTTGGGGGCAGGAAAAACAACGGCTATTCAAGCGATCTTGGACTTTTTCGGGATTTCCGGTGGGGAGAGTCCGACCTTCGTCATGATCAGGCCATATCCCGTCAAAAACCGTCTGTTTGATCGGGTCGTCCATATAGATGCCTACCGACTAGAGAAGGAGGACGATATACTCACGACTGGACTGACTGATGTACTAAACGATCGTGCAGCCCTCATCCTGATCGAATGGGCAGACAATATTGCGAAGTTTCTTCCCCTGGCAACCGTTTGGGTCGATCTTGAGCACCTGGGTGGCGACACCAGAAAGATTACCATTACATGGGGCTAATACTGGCAATCGACACAACAGGGGACGTGCTGACCGTCGCCGTCCGACGCGATGGCACAATAAGTATTCGACGTGGGGCAGGCAAGCCGCACTCGTTGCAATTGTTACCCTTGATGCAACGAATGCTTGGGCCAGATCGTCCAGACGCGATCGCCGTGGCGACCGGTCCCGGCTCCTATACCGGCACGCGGACCGGGGTGACCATAGCCAATACCCTCGGGTGGGCCTGGAAGGTTCCGGTCTACGGCATTAAGAAAAAGGATGCTCCCACCACAGAGCGACTCGTGGCGATTGGGGAAGAGCGATGGGTAGAAAAAGACCGCTCGGCCCGGGCCGCCCCAGAATACCCCTCGGTTGCTTAGGTAGCACTCCTTTTGCTACACTTCCCCAATGCACTACTCGGTGTATACCTCTGATCGGCCGGTGGCCCGAAAGCCTCGCCGCTTCATTTGGTGGGTACTGGGGCTCTCTTTTTTTGCCCTCCTTGCTTGGTTTGCGGTCGGGCCAATCGTTGCCTTGCGGAAAATCCAAGGGCCCGCCACGGAGGGAGACGGGTCGTTCTTCAGTTTTCTGGGCAACATCGTCTCCGATCGTCAGTTGAAAGGGGAGGCGGACGGTCGGATCAACATTCTTCTCCTTGGGGTTGGCGGTAAGGATCATCCGGGCGGAACGTTGGCCGATACCATTCAACTTGTTTCGATCAATCCCGCCACCAAGCAGGTTGCCCTTCTATCCATCCCCCGCGACCTTCGGGTCACCATCCCGGGAGCGGGGACCAATAAAATCAACTACGCCCACGCCTACGGCGAGCTCAATCCCAAGACCGGGGGCGGCCCGGCCGTGACCAAGCAGGTAGTCTCGCAGGTGCTTGATCAGCCGATCCACTATTACCTTCGCATGGATTTTGATGGCTTTGAGAAGCTCGTAGATGCCCTCGGCGGTGTGGATATCACCGTGGAGAAAGCCATTAATGACCCCTTCTACCCAGCGCCAGATATGATTCGCTACGACCCGTTTTCGATTACTGCCGGCGAGCACCACATGGACGGGAAGACCGCCTTAAAGTACGTCCGATCCCGGGAGACCACGTCGGATTTTGATCGCTCCCATCGGCAGCAGCAAATGCTCGAGGCCATCAAAAAGAAAGCCCTCACGATCAATATCTTAGCCAATCCCAAAAAGGTGAATGAGATTGCCGGCATCATGGGGAATCACGTCCGGACTGATTTTGCCACCTGGGAAATTGCCCGATTCCTCGAGATCGCCACTCGCGATATCGGTTCGTACTCGGTTGTGAATCGGGTCCTTTCCTCCGGTGCTGGTGAACCGCTTGTCTCGGTCAATGAGGGTGGCTACTACTTGGTGCCCCGGACCGGAAATTTCAAAGAAATCCAACGGATCGCCAGAGAAATTTTTACCGAACCGCTCCTTAAAGAAGAAGCGGCCAGAATAGAGGTGGTAAATGCCAGTGGCAAGAGTGCGATTTTGGCCGAGATCGTTACCGGCCTCAAAAATGAAGGGTACCTTATTGCGGCAAGCCGGAACGGAAAAGACACCATTCAGAAGACGACCGTGTACGATTATTCAGGAGGAGAGAAGCCGGATACGGCGAAGCTTCTTGGAGAGCGCTTCCGGGTGACGGTGGAAGCGCAAGAACGACCGAGCGGCTCAACGATCGACTTTACCGTGGTGATTGGGTCCGATTACCAGGAGGAGTAATGGTCGCCCTCCCAGCGCGGTTGGGGCGCTTGTGGCCACTGGAGGTTGCCGCCGTTTTGGCACTCTTGATGTCCGTCGCTGGCTACTGGACACTGTCAGAAACACTGCTGGCAAGGTACCTCTTTGCCGCTCTCGCGCTCGTGGCGACCGTGCTCGCGCTCTTAAAAAAGGACCGGATCCTTTTCGGGTTACTCCTCACATTTGCCGCCGGATACAGCCTCTTATCTCTCCTTTTCGCCCAGGTGTTACCGGTTTTTGTTGTTTTCCCGACCCTCGCTGTATTGGGGTCAATTGCCCTTTCTTTTGTTGAGGTACCGGCCTCGCCGGTGGAGTGGGCGACTCGTACAGTCGGGGGGCTCTCCATGGCCGAGTTATCCTGGATACTGACCCCGTGGCCCCTTGATCCGGCCAGCAAGGCAGCTATCCTTGCCCTGTTCTTCTATGGACTGGTCAACCTCTTGATCCTTTTTCAACAGCAAGGGGCAGTCTCTCGCCGAGCATACGGTTGGTTCTGGTTCTGGATATTGGCTACCCTTTCTGTTATCGTTTTTACTGCCGAGTGGCAATTATAGAAATCCAGCATGTTGACTGGAAAATTATCTTTTATCTCCCGAATACGCCTGCCCATCCCGCGAACGCGAAAATGGGTAATCATCGGTTTGGTTATCCTACTATTTATTGCTCTTTCGGGGAGTGGCGCGTACCTTGTGTACCGCCGGCCTGACAGTCAAGGCGCGCAGCGCGTCGCCCGGTTGCTTCCGTACCCCGCAGCGTTCGTCGGGTCCCGAATCGTGTGGGTGAGTGAGGTGTTTGCCCAAGAGCGATTTACCGCAACATACGGAGAGAAGACGAATCAGGTCATTCCGGAGTCCCCGGCGGTGAGAGGTGAGATTCTTGATCACCTGGTTGAGATTGCGCTTGTTTCGGGGGAGACCGCCCGCCACAACATCCAGGTCTCGCAAGAAGAGATTGAGTCTTCTTTTGCAACGATCGCCCAGCAGAACGGAGGAGAGGAACAAATTTTGGCTACGCTGCGTGAACTCTACGGCATGAGCGAGAGAGAATTTAAGTCGCTCATGGCGGATCAGCTCCTCATCGATAAGTTCAAGCAGGAGATTTTGGTGACGGCGAGTGTGCGTCACATCCTGGTCAAGGACCAAGCGAAAGCCAACGAGCTGGTGACCAAGCTCCGGGAGGGAGCCGACTTTGCCGCCACAGCTAAAGAATTTAGTGAGGACACCGGCAGTCGGGACGCGGGAGGGAGTTTGGGATTCGTCGGCCGCGGAACCACGGTCAAACCATTCGAGGACGCGGCATTTAGTCTGGAAGTAGGGAAAGTATCGGATCCCGTTCAGTCAGAATTTGGCTGGCACATTATCCTCGTCGAGGAACGGAAGGGCATCATCGATCAGTCGTACGGCGATTGGCTCGCCGAGGCGAAGGCGAATACTCGGATTGTGAGGTTGTTGACGCGTTAGTTTAACGTCGCGACTATTCTCTTAGAGCATTGCGATCTCATGTTATATAACGTGAGATCTAAAACTACTAGTTACTTGTAGGAAACGAAATAGGTAATGGCCCAGTCCTGCCGTGGTTTTTCGCCTTCATCATCGTGTCTGAGCCGAGGACATCACCCAATCCCAAGAAAGAGCAAGTTATGGTGACATAAAACTTATTATGAATGTACTTGGCAAGTTGCATGACGACTATTCCTTGTGAGCAAACTTGGAGAGGATTTTCTTTTGCAAGCGTAAGTATTCTTCGAGTTCACGATCGGTTAAAGCGTCAAAGAGCCACGCCATCTCGGTTAAGCGCTTTTCGTTCATAGCGGCGATGTGCTTCTTGCCGCTTGGCGAAAGTTCCAACCGTACCGAACGGCGGTCGTGCAGGTCCTCCTGCCGGGTCACGTAGCCTCTCCGCACCAGACCATCGACCAGCTGGGTTGCCGCGCTGGAAGACGTCCCAAGTGTTTCCGCTACCTCTTTGATACTTCTCTCTTTAAAGTGTTCGAGAATTTTCAGAATAAACCACTGGGAGTGGGTAATGCCATTTTGCTGTCCTAGATGGATAGCTTTCGCCTTCATTTGGTTCCGCAGAGCGTGAAAGCTGTGCAGAAATCCTTCTATGAGTTGGGTCCTGTTCATCACTACTTATATAAGGATATTAATATATAAGTAACTTATCAAAGTATAGTTCGCTGTCAACATGCGATAATTGACTTCTAGAGCGTGCACCTGCTCAATGTGACTGATGCTCAGATACGTCTGCAGATTGGTATTCTTCTGGAAGATCGTGCTCACAGAAATAGTGCACCTCACCGTTCTGGTCTTTAATGCCTATCTCAGCGAGGTGCCCACATAATGGGCAAATAGTACCTGGTGGCACGGGGACTCGCTCAGACGTTGCAGCCATCGCTGTCTCCCCTCTTCATAGCTACATTTTTTTACCTTGTGACAATTGCAACCTTCGCAGCAGCTGGGCGTTGGCCGCCACAATGACAGTGCTACCGGACATGAAAAGCGCACCAATTGCTGGCGGCAGCAAAATTCCTTGGGATGCCAGAACACCTGCAGCGAGGGGAATTGCTATAATGTTGTAACCGGTGGCCCAGCCGAGATTCTGAAGCATCTTGCGATAGGTTGCTCTGCTAAGCTCAATAATTTTCACGACGTCATGCGGGTCGTTCTTGACCAGGATAATGCCAGCGGACTCAATCGCCACGTCTGTGCCGGCCCCGATGGCAATGCCGATGTCTGCCTGAGTTAGGGCGGGTGCGTCATTTACCCCATCACCGACCATCGCTACCCGGCTGCCATCTTTTTGCAACTCCTTGACCTTTTCGGCTTTATGCGCAGGGAGAACTTGGGCAAAGTACTCCGTAATCTCAAGTTCCCTCGCCACCCACTTGGCGACATCCTCCGAATCACCGGTGAGCATGGCCACGCGTACACCCATCTCCTTCAGCGCTTTGACTGCTTCCCGTGACTCGTCTCGGATGAGGTCAGCAAGGGCAATCGCACCGACGAGAGTACCTTCGACGATCACGAAGACGACCGTTTTCCCTTGTTTACCCGCTTGGTCGGTCGTTTTTTTGAGGGCGTCAGGAAGCGAGAGTTTCCTCTCTTCCAAGAGTTTCGGTCCGCCTACCTCAATAGACTGACCGTCGATGACTCCTCTGGCCCCACGGCCAGGGATGGCCTTGAATTGGGTTGACCCGACAATCGACAATTTCTCTTGCTTCGCCTTATTCACAATACCCTTGGCAATGACGTGTTCGGACTGGGCTTCCACCGAGGCAGCCAGAGCGAGCACGCGGTCCCGATCATTCTTCTCGACTGTCCAAATGTCCGTCATCCCCTGCTCGCCCTTCGTCAACGTTCCAGTCTTATCGAAGAGGACGACATCAATATTTCGCGCCGCTTCCAGCGTCATGCGCTCTCTGACGAGGAGTCCATTCCGTGCAGAAAGTGTGGTCGAAATAGAAGTTACTAGTGGAATGGCCAACCCCAAAGCATGCGGACAGGCGATGACGAGCACAGTCACCATCCGTTGGATGGCGAAGGGCCACCCTGCACCTGAAGAGACCCAACCGATAAGCGTCGCGCTTCCGGTAATAACAGCGATGATAGTAAGGTAAAAAGCAGCCCGGTCGGCTAGAATCTGGGCGCGGGAGCGGGAAGCCATCGCTTGGGCAACCAGCCGCATGATGCCGGCGAGGGCCGTATTTTCTCCGACTTTGGTCACGGTAATTTTCAGCGACCCTTCTCCGTTAACCGTGCCGGCAATCACTTCCATACCTCGCTTTTTATCAACCGGTCGAGACTCTCCGGTAATCATTGATTCATTCAGGCTGGATTGACCTTCCGCCACCACGCTGTCGGCGGGGACCTTAGCTCCCGGTCGTACGAGTACCAAATCGCCTACTTTAAGTTCGCTGACCGGGACGATTTCTGTTCCACCGCCCTTGATTCGTTCGGCTTTGTCAGGGAGAAGTTTGGCCAGCTCTTGCAGCGCCCCTTGGGCCCGACCGACCGAGCGCATCTCCATCCAGTGACCGAAGAGCATGACGGTAATCAGGGTTGTCAGTTCCCAAAAGAGAGTATGGCCAAGGTCGAGAAAGGTTGCGGCGACGCTAAAGATATACGCGGCGGTAATAGCGAGCGCTATCAGAGTCATCATTCCTGGGAGGTGGTGTTGAAGCTCTCTGACGGCACCCTTCAAAAAGACGAGGCCGCCGTAAAAGAAAATGATCGAACCCAAGACAAGAGAAAGATAGGCCGAACCGGGAAAGACCGGCATGGTAAAGCCAAAGAACCGCTCTGGGAGTTCGGAGTAGAGAACAACGGGAATCGTTAATACGAACGACAGCCAGAAGCGGTCGCGGAACATTTCCACCGTGTGCCCGGCGTGTTCGTCGTGTGCCTGCTCTTCTTTCCCCAGTGTCGAGGCCGCTTTGCCACGGTCAGCATGTGCTTGGTGAGCTATATGATCGTGCCGTACATCCAGCTTTGCTGTTTCCGCCGGAATGTGATGCTCACAATAATAATGGACGACACCGAGATCATCCTTGACGGCTTTGACCGCCATCATCCCACAGAGCTCGCAGCGGGTGCCTTCGGGAACCGGGAGTTCCTTACCTACCATATGCTTCCTGTTCGTTCAGTTTGGTATTTGAGCGCCTCATCCAGGCATGTCCTACTGTTGACCGCCTGGCATCGACATCGGCATCTCCATTGGTGGAGGAGTACCGGTCTCCGCTCCCTGGCCCACAACCACAACATAGTCCGTCGTAAAAATTTTCCCTTCGTGTTGGAACTGGGAGAAGACTTTGTAGTTGCCTTCGCTCGGGAAGGTGGCCATAAACTCAACGGTTCCAGTCTGTGTCGGTGCCTCTTGTGGATGAGTATGGATGAAATCAAGTATACCCTCTCGTAGGACTACTGAGTGACCCAGGGCTCCGAGATAGTTCTCAAGGTTCGTCACCATTTGCCCCTGCCTCATAATCATGAAAGAAAGCTTCGTCTCCGTTTGAGAAATCACAGGTTCTGGCTGAAGCGAGAGGGTCACCTCGTAGTCCCCAAACATCTTCATCCTCTCAGTGCCGCCAATCGGTTGCGGCTGATAGTTCTTAGTGTCGCCAACGGCAACGTCTTCAGAAAGGGTGACCGGCAACTTCTGACCATCCGGTCCCATCTGACTTGTCGTTGGGGTAAAGTCGGCAAAGATTCGGTACTCACCATCTGTGGGAAAGGTGAGATTGATTAGAGTGAATCGTCCAGTATTGGCATCGTAGTCAGGATGAACGTGCTGAAAGTTCGCCAAGTCTTTACGTACGACAATGACATGCATATTTTTTTCGTGGACAGTATCGAAGTCACTGAGGGTCGCGTCTTGGTCATCAATGATGGAGAAAGAATACGGTGCCGGTTCCCCGGGTTTATATTGCGTACTGGCAGCAGAGGATCGGATACAGTAACCCCGATGGCTTTGGATAACCTTCTCTGTTGTCAACTGACCGTCCTTGCAGTGGAGCTCTTGCTTCCCTGATTGCTTCACGACCACCCACGCGAAGACAGCGATGAGTGCAGACAGGGCGATGACAACAAGAATTTTTTTTGGAGAATCATGGTCCTTTTCTTTTGAAACATGCTGTGGCATATCATTCCTTCCTATTCATACCGAATTTCAATTTTGTCGCCATCTTTGACCACATAGTTCTCAAACTCGGTATTCGGCTGTCCATTGACAAGCATAGTGACTGTTCCGCCCTCACCGTTCTTGGCATCGAAAATCTGATTGGTGTTAAAAGATTTGCCCCAAATCTCAAAGAAGGCAGCGAGCTTGGCATGGCCTCTCTTGACCGGTCCTTCCATGACCTCCCAGTGAAGCTGGCCACTGCTGTCGTGGTTGTGGATGTTAGTCATACTCATCATCGGGTCGTACCAACGACTTTTGCTGTACTGGACGCCAATCCCAATATCGGCCGAGACCTCCTGTTTCTGCCCTTTAATCATGATGACTAGTTCGGGGTGCCAGTGGACGCCTCGCTCAGAAATTACCTCATCGTCAGAACCGCCAAACGAGGAGGCCTGCTGCTTTTGCTTCTGTTTCTGCGCGTCGACAGCGAGGATGCCACCAAAAAGAAGGACAGTTCCACCAACAACAAGCAGAATCAACTTATTCATACGTGATGACCTTTCGGATGGGTCATTTCAGCAAGAAGTGTCCGAGTGAAGTCATTGTCCTTAAGCGCGTAGTAGACGGTCTGCATCTCTTTTCGACTTTTGACCACATCAATTTCCTGTAGCTTCTGGAGGCTGCGGGAGGCGGCAGAGATAGAGATACCGACTAACTTAGCCACCTGAGAAACAGGGAGTTCGGGGTAGTGTCGCAAGAGGTAACAAATCTTCATCCGTGTGGTATCCCCGACCGTGCCGTGTCGCCTAGCACACTCTAAGACACGGTTGTTGTCAGCAAGCTCCTTTTTGATTTCCTCAGAAGAAGGAGTATTTGCACGCATACGCAAATACTATCAAATGCCACAACACTGGGTCAATAAAGCGGCTCCGTATTTTTCGACCGAGCAGCTCCTTAACGAGGAGCGTCCGTTTGATAGAGCTGACTCGTGGTCACAATTTCTTTCCAGGGGCCGGAGGGTACGTGTTCCTCGTTCACAAACTGCCAATCGACGATGGATCTACCAGTAAGACCGAGGAAATCTCGTACGGCCGGAGAGACGTCAATGCCAGCGGCAGCGTACTTCGGTTGCCCCGAACCGAAGACGTAATCCCAGTCGTCTGTATTGAACGGGCCGACATCCTCCCATTGGCAGTAGACGGTTTTGCCCTGTGCCATCACCCGAATCCAGCTGTTCTTGAGGAGAGACTCCTGGCCGACGGTGATCGGCCGGTGCCACGGAATCTCCTCAAGGCGGGGGCTCAAACCTTGCTCGGTATAATCGGCAAAGGGGAGGGCGCAATAAAAAGGATTTTCCTTGGGCACGAAACCGGCCGGATAGAATCCGTTTCTGTCATTGGGGTTATCAATACCACCGTAGTGCTCTTGCCACGCTGCATCCCAGAGGGAGTGGTCGTTGGGGATGTAGTCGTTTTCGAGAGTGGCCGCCTCCCCGACCCAAAAAACGGTTGCGTTGATGCGTTTATGGACCGGGTACCGCTGGTTGGACGTGGTTACTCTCACCCAGACTAATGCTGCCACGATGACTAATGCAAGAAGAAGGAGTGAGAGATGCCATTGCTTCACAATCACCTCAAATCAGTGGAGGTATTGTATTCAAACAGGAGTGGTAAAGCAAACAGAAAGAACGCTGAGGGCGACTCTTTCTGCCAAACTAGTTCATGTGGGCGTAGAGGGTCCAGAGGCCGTTGCCACGATCAATGACAACCGCATTTCCGTAGCCACCGTACTAGCGATTGAGAATGACCTCGCCGTTGCAAGTGGCTTTGACCGGTGTTCCTTTGGGAGCGACAAGGTCGGTACCGGTATGCCAGCTATACGCCGCATCCCAATTAGGTTTCCCGAACTCCTGCGAAATATAAAAATTGTCAAGTGGCCAGGGCAATGGAGGCACATAGGTTCGTGGATTGACGGGCGTTCCATACCTGATTGTCTCAAAGTGGACGTGTGGCCTGGTTGAGTAGCCCGTTGAGCCGACCCCGCCGATGATGGTCTCGACCGAGACTTTTTGTCCGGTGCCCTTCAGTCCTCATCGGTTCCGCCACAGGGCGGCGATCTCTTGGGCAAGCTGCGCCTCGACTTGCGCTAATCGCGCCCGGTCGGCGGCAATCTGCTTGTTAAGTACCGTAAGCTCGACCGCTTCGTTATCTCGGAGCCTGTCTTTCTGAGTGCGCTGTTCTGCTAACCCCTGCTGCTGACGCTCGTTTTCCTGTTGTAAGTTTTCGAGCGTCTGCTTTTGTGTCTCGAGGTCGGCCCTGATGACAGTTGTCCTATCAATACCATCCTCAATGCGTTGTTGGGGCGCTTCAAGATATTCTACCTTCGTCGCGGCATCGGAGAGCGAATCTTCCCCAATCAAGGAGAAGAAAATCGAGTCAGAAGCCTGCGTTTCGTACATGACCCGAATTGCTTCGGCGAGCATGGCCTTCCGGTCAGAGAGTTCAATAGTTTTTTGATTGATGCTCTCGGATGTTTGGGAAATACTCGCTTCAGTCTCTTCGATTTGGTGCTCCAGGTCATGGATGGAACTATTCAAGTGCCGAATGGCTTTGTCGAGAGAGGTAATAGTTGAGCGTGTGTCCTACGCATCCTCTTTGAGGTGACGGAGTTCATCTTCGATGGCCTGCTTCTGCCGGTTGAGCCCCTCGATGGATGCCGCGTACAGTCCGCTTGGCGCCACAAGCGATGCTATGACGAGAACGAGTCCCGCAATACCAATGAAAATCCTTCAATGTCCCGCACGGATTTGTCCCATACTTTTGGTAAGTTTCATTGTACCGGTGACTGGCTGAGCTCGTCAAAGTAACGACTTGGCAGCAGGGCAGTGCTATGGCACGATAGCCACTATGCAAATACTCCGCTCTCTCCTCGCCCTAGTCTTGTTGATTGGACTGACGCTGGGGATACGGTACGTCGTAACCAAGCCGATTCGAGAAGTCTCAGAGCCGACAGCTGTCAATGCTCCAGTGACGCCTCCTTCTACACCAACGTCTGGGAGCGAAACGGCCTTCTTCTACCCTATGACTCGGTATGCCGAGCGCCTCACCAATCGCTGGCACGGTAAGGAAATCGGACGGATGGACCGACTTGGGTTACCATGCGGTGACTTTTTTGACGGCTTCCATGTTGGGGATGACTTGGAGGTCTTTCCAGAAGAGTTAAGCCAGGAAGTACCTGTTTTTGCCATTACCGATGGCATCGTCCGACAGCACGAGGCGGTCAACGGGTACGGCGGCTTGCTGGCTATTGAGTATACACTCAACGGGCAGCAGGTCACCGCGTACTACGGCCACATCGATGTCGGTCAGAGTAAGCTAGAGGAAGGTGATACAGTCACTGCAGGGAAGCAAATCGCTGTCCTCGGCGACCATTGTTCCCCTGAGACGAGCAATGAAAGGAAACACCTCCACTTTTCCATCCACAACGACCCTGAAATAGATGTGCGGGGATACGTAGAGAGCACACAAGAGCTAGAGGCGTGGACAAACCCCAGAGAACTCCTTCGTGGCTTAGGAGCTGAGGAGCCTGGGAGAGGATCGAGATAAAAGACCGCCACATCACAAAAGCAGTGCCCACCAAGGCACTACAGGAAGTTCTTGCAGCCGACGACCTCGCACCCCTAACAGGAGTAGTTATAGCGGAAAAGGACTGGCGGGCCCGACCGGATTTGAACCGGCGATCTCTTCCTTGACAAGGAAGCGTGTTAAACCAGGCTACACCACGGGCCCACAGCGAACGTTATGATACCAAGTGAGGGTCCATTTTGCAATCAGTTAGTGATGAGAGCCGTCTGTCACTTCAGCTCCATTTCAGGTACAATCACTGCGCGCACCTTCCCTCCTTCGCCGACCTGCGGGTGTGGTTTAGTGGCAGAACGCAACCTTCCCAAGGTTGAAGTGGGAGTTCGATTCTCCTCACCCGCTCCATCCTACGGAGGATAAGCAAGGAAGCGACGAGAGTTCGTCTGCCTCCGGCACGCGAGCCATTGGCGAGACTTCTCGTATCCCGCTCCAGTCTTATTTTGCCCACTCGAGCGAAGAACACGCGATTTTTACTGCTTCTGAATACGTCGGATAGGCGTGAATCGTTCCCGCAATATCAGCTGCTTTGGCTTTGAGCTTCAGGGCAAGCACAAATTCGTGAATGAGTTCACCGGCGCGGGGCGCAACAATAGAGGCCCCCAGAATTTTTTCTTGCGCGTCAGTTAGGACTTTGACAAAGCCGTCAAAGGTATTTTCCGTATTGGCGCGGCCGAGAACGGCAATTGAGGCAATGCCTTTCTTGACCCGGATGCCTTTTTGTTTGGCTTCCTCTTCGGTTAACCCGACGCTGGCAACCTCCGGATCGGTGAAAACGGAACGCGGAATCACCGAGTAATCGGCTTTCTGCTTCAAGTACGAAAAGGCGTTGTGCGCAGCAAGGTGACTTTGGTAGGCGGCGGTATGAGTAAACAGGTAGGGCCCGACCACGTCACCGGCAGCATAAATATGCGGGGCGGTCGTTTGGAGGTACCCATTCACTTTGATGCCATGTTTGTCATAGGAAACACCTGCTTTCTCCAGATCAAGATCGGTAGCCGGGATTTTTCCGGTTGCGACGAGAACCTCCTCGACGGTCACCGTGTGCTGAACACCGTCAGCGGTGTAGTGGACTTGTTTTTCTTTTCCTTTCCCCTTGATTTCGGCGACGGCCGTATTAGTCAAAACGGTGATGCCCCGATTTTGGAAGAGCGCTTCGATAAATTCTCCGACTTCATGGTCTTCGCGGGCCAGAACTCGCGGCAGAAGGTCGGCCAAAAAAACTTTGGATCCGAACGTGGAGAAAACCTGGGCAAATTCGCACCCGACCGCTCCGCTGCCGAGAATAAAAATAGATGAGGGGAGATGGTCCAGATCGACCGCTTGTCGATAGGTTAAAAAATCACACTCGGGGAGGCCGGGAATGGGCGGAATCATGACTTTTGAACCGCTGGCAATCAAAAATTTATGAGCGCGGTAGGTATCTTGCCCGACCTGGATTTCGTGCGGGGAGAGAAATTTTGCTTCCCCCTTGATAACCTTAATCTTTTCTGACTTAAAGACCTGGAGTCCGTGTTCCGCGCCAGTGTTGGCAACCACCCGATCTTTCCAGCCCTTGACTGCTTTGTAATCGAGCTCGACTTCTTTGACTTTCGTCCCGTATTGCGCTGCGTCCTTGACCGTAGCGTACACGCCGGCCGCGTGGAGCAGGGCTTTGGTGGGGATGCAGGCAAAGTTCGGGCAATCACCACCCAAGGCTTCCATTTCGACGATGGCGACCTTCTTCCCATGCTCGGCCGCCCAATGGGCTCCAACGCTCCCGCCGCTGCCGCTGCCGATCGCAATTAGATCAAATGTTTCGGGCATATTGTATCCATTCGCTCGCTCCACCGTCCAAAGATGTGCGCTCTACAGAAGCGTCGTATACTCCTTTCTGTGGCGCTTGCGACCCACTTTGGACGGCTGCGCTCGCTATGATTCGTAGATTCGTATGGTATTCGTATTTCGTATGTCTTATCCGAAATTAATCGTGCCGTTAGCGATAAGAATCAACAGCCACCCAAGGGCAATAAGCAGGAGTCCGATCCCCAGCCGCATGACGTGCTTTTTATCTTCTTTCCACTGTTTGATTTTATTGATGTGGACGCCGGCTGCAACAAGAAAGAGGATGATCAAAAGTGGTGCGACAAAGAGAATGTTATAGAGAACGAGGAGCAAAAACGCTGAGAGATCGAAATTCAGGGAAAGCAAGGTGATGATGGCAAGATACGGGGCGCCGGTGCAGGGGAGTTCAACTCCAGAGACAAACGCACCAAGCAACAAAACGCCCGGGATGGTCACGTGCTTGCTCATGTCGTGGATTTTTTTGGCAAAGTAGGGGGGAATCTGCAACGAAAATCCGCGGCCGTACCAGAAGAAATCTTTGATTTCCAAGAGACCGGCAAAAATAACCAAGCTTCCGACGGCAATCGAGAGATACTCGGTGACGACCAGCGGGATGGAAGCCAAAAAGTAGACCAATCCCAGACCGGCTATAAGGTAGGTGAAAAACACGGCAAAAATGTAGAGCCCGCCGAGCATCAGCATTCGTCCGACCGTCCCTTTGCCGGAGAGGATGACCGAGATCATGAGGATCAAGACCCCAATTGCGCACGGATTGATGGAGTCGATCAAGGCCGAGGTGACGACGACCGAAAGCGTGGGGAGGTCAATTGCTACGGCCATGCTATTCTTCCCCCGGGCCTACGGCTCTGTCTGACCGGAGGCCTTTGAGTTCGCCGATCTCTTCGGCTACGACGTAGCTTCGACAGAGTCGATCCGTTTTCGTCACGAGGAGTCCGAATTCGACAATGATGCAGTCGCCGGGGGGCACTTGGGACTGGGCAGCGATTTGATGCAGGCTCGGATCGACCGGTCGTTGTTGATAATACCCGTCCGGACTCGTCTGATAGGCGAAGACCTGGACAAAGCCTGGCAAACCATCGGGGCAAGTACCTCCGGTCTGGTAGGTAGCAAGGTGGTCATTGGTCGGAAAGACGAGTTCGTTACCAGTCAGCCGGCCGCCCAGCGCGGCGAAGAGACTCGAAAGCGTTGCGTCTTCCTCGTTCACCAGCACTCCCTCAATGTGCAGACGTTTGTCGTTATGCTCATGGCGAGTTGGGGTGCCGGTTTTGTTCGAGAAGCGTCCTTGCGGATCCAAAAGATCCAACTCTTGCCCGCAGGCCCAGACCTCAAAGTCAGCGTGCCAGTGCACCGGACCATTACTCCAAGAAATCGTGTTGAGGTACAAGGTGGTGCCGACGAGGACGACCGTCACGGCGGCGGTGAGTGAAGCGACCGAGACGAACAGGAGTTGTTTTATTTGCTCATTCGGCTTGCGCAGGAGGGTGGCGATAAGGAGGAGGCCGACGATTGCCAGAAATCCGTACCCGGCCAGCCTGAGCGAGAAGTGGGCGGCATATGCCTCTAGGCTCACCTCCTCTGCCTTTGCACTGGCGAAACCGGGAAAGAGGGCGATGCTGAAGCTGCCCCACCAGATGATCCATTTCTTGATTAGCCGGTTCATTTTGTTTCTTTTTTATACCGTATCAGGTTACAGGTTTGGCGGCAACCGTTTCTTTCTCGCGGGAGCCAAGAAGAGGAAGGAGCAGCTGGAAGACAATCCAAGTGAGCATCCCCGTGGCGATAAAGTAGACCCAGTCGAGCGCGTCGACATGTGCCACCCGAAAGACTCGCGACATAACGGGTAGGTACACGATGGCAAGTTGCAGGAGGAGAGACGATCCGACCGCAACGAGAAGCCAGGGATTGGAGAAGAAGGGAGTTTTGTGTTCGGATCGGATGTGGAAGAGCCGGATGAGCTCTAAAAGGACAATGGCAATGAAGGCGGTGGCTCGCGCTTCCTCTTGCCCTTCGTGTACATTCAGTCCAAAAATCCCCAGGATTCCGGCAGAGATCAGGACGCCGAAGAGAATCATTTCCTTCCAGAGCCGCCGGGTGATGATTTCTCCCTGGAACCGTTTAGGGCTGGCGCGAAGGATGCTTTGTTCGGGTGGATCCAGCCCCAAGGCGATGGCCGGCAACCCGTCGGTGACGACATTAATCCAAAGAAGCATTGTGGCAGTCAAAAGGATATCCCGAAAAAGGAGTACTCCCAGAAAGACGACGATGACTTCCCCGATGTTGCAGGACAAGAGGTAATTGACGAATTTCCTGATGTTGTCGTAAATGCCCCGGCCTTCCTCGATGGCGGCGACAATTGAGGCGAAGTGATCATCCAAAAGCACCATGTCGGAGGCTTCTTTGGCGACATCGGTGCCGGTAATGCCCATGGCGATGCCGATGTCTGCTTTTTTCAGTGCTGGTGCATCGTTGACCCCATCGCCGGTCATAGCCACGATATGACCATTTCTTTTGAGTGCTTCCACAATGCGCATTTTAAAACCAGGGTTGACGCGGGCGTAGACGTTGATGGCACCGACTGTTTTTTCAAACTCCCCAGCATCCATTGCATCAAGTTCCTCTCCAGTTTTTGCCTCCCCGGGAACACCGATTTCTTTGGCCACCGCCTCGGCCGTCGCCGCGTGGTCGCCGGTGATCATAATGACTCTGATCCCTGATGCATGACATTGGGTAACTAAGGGGGCAATCTCGGTCCTCGGAGGGTCGATGAGCCCCATGAGTCCGACAAAGATCAAATCCTTTTCGACATCTTTTTCGTGCGGACTCGTTTTACTGTAGGCAAATCCGAGCGTTCGGAGGGCGCGGGCAGACATCTCTTCTGTTTTATCCAGCAAGACTTTTCTTTTTGCGGCGGTGAGCGGAAGAACTTTAGAGCCGATTTGGATCTTCGAGCAGTGCTTGAGCAGAATTTCGGGTGCTCCTTTACTCATGACGACGAACTGTTTTCCTTGTTCAACAACGACAGACATCATCTTCCGTTCGGAGTTGAAAGGGATTTCGCTGATTCTTTTTTCTTGGGAGGTAAGCCCCGCTTTGGACGCCGCGACCAGCAACGCCACTTCCGTCGGGTCCCCTAAAACTGAACCGTCAGGCTCAAGGTCGGCGTCGTTTGCGTGTAACCCGATAGTGAGAATGAGCTCGAGTTCTTTGGGCGCTGCATCCCGACCATTGAGGTGAAACTTTCCAGTCCGTTCGTACCCAGTGCCGGTGACCTCGTACACGTTGCTGTCCAGCACAATCTCCTTGGCCGTCATCTCTCCTTTGGTCAGAGTGCCGGTTTTATCCGCGCAAATGACATCCGTTGAGCCAAGCGTTTCGACGGCATTGAGACGTCTCACCAAAACATTCCGTTTGAGCATTCTCTGGGTTCCGAGCGCGAGCGAAATGGTTACCACGGCCGGGAGCCCTTCCGGGATGGCGGCGACAGCCAACGAAACCGCGGCGATAAACGAGTGGATGACTCGTGTCAGAAGAGGTTCTCCCATAAATTCAGCTGCAAAAAAGACAATAAAAAGAAAGACCACGACCGCGACCCCAATGACCACCCAGCCGATCGTTTTACCTATTTTGTCTAACCGGCGCTGGATAGGAGTCGGTTCCTCTTCGACTTCTGCCACTGACTTGGCGATTTTTCCCATTTCCGTGTGATTGCCGGTTTGGACAACCACCCCGGTTCCGCGGCCGTTGGTGACTTCTGTACCGGAAAAACTCATGTTTATTTGGTCACCATGCTGCAAATGTTTCGTTGTACGAAGCGGTTCAGCCGATTTCGTGGCGGGGACCGATTCGCCGGTTAACGATGCCTCGTTGATGGTGAGGTTAGCGACGCCAATCAGCCGAATGTCAGCTGGTATTTTTGTTCCTTCCTCCAGAATGACTACATCGCCCGGCACGAGTTCCTTGACCGCAATCGATTTCTGGTGACCGTTCCGGACCACCTTCGCGTTGAAGGCCAGCAGTTTTTTCAAAGCATCGATGGCCCGTTCCGCCTTCCACTCCTGCAGAAATCCCAGCACCGTGATCAAAACGACAATGCCAAGTATGAGTGCCGCCTCAACCAGGTCGCTTTGCTCGCGTTCACCAAAGTACCAGACAAAAAAGATGAGCCCGGCAGCAGCAAGAAGAATCAGAATGAGATTGTTGTGAAATTGGGAAAGAAAGAGGGTAAGCGGTGAAATCTTCTCTTTGGCGGTGATCTCGTTGAAGCCAACGTCTTTCAGGCGGCGTGTTGCCTCTTCGGTGGAAAGTCCCTGATCCGATGTTTGGAGGAGGTGAAAGAGCTCTTCCGACGTCAGTGAGTAGTGCTGTTTGTCTTGCCCCATCTTGGTCTACTATACCTGAAATATTCGATCAGCCGAAGCAATTGACATGGGGAGTAAAGTCGCTACGATGAAAAAAGCATGAAGCGTTTTTCGAGTCCTTTCTTACTCTCTGGCAAGAAGGGCAAAACAAAAAAGGGCCGGACGCAGGCCATGAAAAAGATGCGCCAGGCCAAACGCAAGGCAGCTAGAAAAACTGGCGGCTGCGAGTTCTGCTAGTTTGTAGGAACTAATCGGTTCGGTCCTCGACGCGACGTTCGAGGCCCTCAATTTTGTTCAGTATGTTATGGAGCCAGGCAGGGAATCGTTTGAGGTCGACGACGATCTCGCTGATGACGGCAAAAGGGAGCGCGACCAGCCCGGCAATGATAATGACCTGCAGATCAATCGTTTCGTTTGTGGCGAGGGAAATCGCGATAATATCCTCAAGGATGCCCATGACAAGGCCAATGAGAAAGAATTCAAGAAGTCGCAGTCTGGAGAACTTCATTTCCCTAGTATACATCACTGGAGGCCAGGACGGGATTTGCACCCGTGTATAACGGTTTTGCAGACCGCTGCCTTACTGCTTGGCTACCTGGCCCAATCGCTGCAATAATACCAGGAAAACAGGTTCAAAGCAAGGTCGCTGTGGAGGAAGGGAAGGAGCGAGCGAACCCGTCAGGGCGGGCTCTGCCCGGCGAGCGTTCGGGTTAAGGGAAACCGAGGGTTTCCCTTCCCGGCATCATTTGGCGAACTCAACGGCGCGAGTTTCCCGAATGACGTTGACCTTGATCATGCCGGGATATTTCATGTCTCGTTCAATTTTAGCCGCAATTTCTTTGGCGAGTTTGAGGGCTCCGAGATCATCGAGTTCCGTTGGCTTGACGATGATCCGTACCTCTCGTCCAGCCTGGATCGCATACGATTTTTCGACGCCCTCAAACGAGTTGGCGATGTTTTCTAGTTCGGTCAGTCTTTTGACGTAGGATTCCAATGATTCTCGGCGCGCCCCGGGTCTGGCTCCAGAGATGGCATCCGCTGCTTTAACAAGAATAGCTTCTACGGTTTTCGGCTCGATATCGTCGTGGTGCGCCCCGATGGCATTCACGACTGTATCCGACATGCCGTACTTTTTAGCGATGTCCATGGATATATGATGGTGCGGAGCTTGGACTTCTTCCGAAACCGCTTTTCCGATGTCGTGCAGAAGACCCGCTTTCTTGGAGATCGCTACGTCAGCGGCGAGCTCCCCGGCCAGCATGCCGGAAATTTTGGCTACCTCGACCGAGTGTTTGAGGACGTTTTGGCCGTACGATGTGCGGAACTTCAAGCGACCCAGAATTTTGAGCACATCCGGATGGAGTCCGGGGACTCCTGCCTCGTAGGCAGCCTGCTCGCCGGCTTCTTTCATTTCTTTGGCTATTTCTTCCTGGACCTTTTTGACTACTTCCTCAATTCGCGACGGCTGAATGCGGCCGTCTTTGACCAGGCGCTCCAAGGCAACCTTTGCGACGTGACGACGGACCGGGTCAAATGCTGAAATGACGACCGTGTCCGGAGTTTCGTCGACAATGAGGTCGACGCCCGTTTCTTTTTCAAAAACGTGAATGTTGCGGCCTTCTTTGCCGATAATGCGCCCCTTCATTTCATCCGAGGGGATGGGGACGGAAGAGATTGTGGATTCGGTCGTGTGCTCGGAGGCAATGCGCTCGATGACTGTGGAAAGGATTCGCCGCGCCTCTTTATCCGCGTCCTCCTTAAGACGTTCCTTGACTGCTTTGATGTTGGTCACAAGATCCTGCTGGTAGTCCTTCTCAATCATTTTGAGGAGGTGTTCTTTCGCCTCCTCCTTCTTCATCTTCGCCCGTTTTTCCAGCACCTCTTCCTGTTCTTTCCGTAACCCTTCCAGGTCTTTCCGCACAATGTCGATTTCCGACTGACGCTTCTGCAGTCCGTTTCGTTCCTCGTCGAGCGACGCCGCCCGCTTGTCGAGCGCTTCTTCCCGGCGCCGGACGTTGGCTTCGAGCTCTTTCAGATTTTTTTCGAGATCTGCGACCCCTTCTGTTGCTTTCTCTTTGATTTTAAGTGCTTCGTCTTTCGCCTCAATTAAGAGCTCTTTTTGCTTTGACGCCGCTTTGGATAAGAGCTGCGAGGTCATGTATGTTCGAATCCCAATGCCGGCTGCCACGCCAGCAACCGCTGCGCCTGCGGCCCAGAGAATGTTTGGGTCCATAAGATCGTCCTTTCATAGTGGTTAATCCGATCATTATCCGATCACTAGTATAAGAAAATTTTGTTCATTTCGCAAACCGCTTTGGTAGCGCCAGCGGGAATCGAACCCGCATTTGCAGCTTGAAAAGCTGCCGTCCTGACCACTAGACGATGGCGCCACGAATTCGCATAGTAGTATACCCCGATTCTCTCCATTTTCCAAGGCAGCAGGGTTTGATCTTAGATACTTTTTCAGGTATAATCCAGTGCGATAAGCGCCCGTAGCTCAGCGGATCAGAGCGACTGCCTTCGGAGCAGTAGGCCGCAGGTTCGAATCCTGCCGGGCGCACCAAGCGGACGTGGCGGAAAGGCAGACGCGCAGGGTTTAGGACCCTGTGGGGAAACCCGTGGAGGTTCAACTCCTCTCGTCCGCACCATTTTATCGTCTAGACCAAGTTAATTTTCGGATTATTTTTGTTCGACGTTACGTAACGTCGAACTTAATTTCTTGCATTATTCATTGGCTCGTATCATATTCGTAGTTCATATGAAAACGAAGGTTATTGCAATCGTTGGTCCGACGGCGAGCGGGAAGACCGTACTCGCCATCAAACTCGCCACTAAGTTTTCCGGCGAGATTGTTTCGGCCGATTCCCGGGCGATTTACCGTGGACTGGATATCGGTACGGCCAAGCCGACTCCTGCCGAAAGGAAGTTGGTTCCACACCATTTGCTTGACATCGTCAACGTCGGTGAGCGGTTTACAGTCGCGGATTTCAAAAAGCTGGCCGACAAGGCAATTCAAAATATTACGAGGCGAGGAAAGGTCCCTTTTCTGGTCGGTGGGACGGGTCTGTACATCGATGCAGTCCTGCAAAACTTTCAGTTTCCACCGGAAGCTGATCCGGAGCTGCGATATCACCTCGATCAGGAATCGCATGAGCGCCTGCTAGAAATTTTGCAAACGATTGATGCGGAAACCTTTAACATAATCGATCGCGGAAACCCTCGTCGGGTGCTCCGCGCTGTGGAGGTAGCGCTGTCCACTGGGGAGTCGTTCCAGCGGTTTAGACAAAAAAGTCCCGTGCTGTACCAATCACTAGTGCTAGGGGTCCAGTTATCTCGAAAGAAACTGTATGAACGCATTGACCATCGATTTGAGGAATGGGTCGACCAAGGGCTTTTGGATGAAGTCCGCTGGGTACTTAACGAAACTTCCGCGGAATGGGTCGCGTCACTTGGTCTCCATTACAAGTGGGTGGCAGCGTACCTGACGGGTGCAGTGAGTAAACAGGACACGTTTACGAAGTCCAAATCCGCCCTCCACGCATTCGCCAGGCGTCAGCTCACCTGGTTTAAACGAAATAAAAACATCCACTGGGTTGAGTCAGATCAAGAAGCCGAGCGGCTCGTCAAAAAATTTCTATAAGACTTCCCGGGGAAGTAGGTAAATATAGGTGGCACTCGCAAAGCAGAGGAGTGCCATGATGATAAAGAGTGCTGGAAACCCAAACGATGTGGCAATGAGGCCACCGATCAACGCACCAGCTGCTGCGGAAAAGTAATTGGTCGCCTCCCAAGCGCCCCACCCCCGGCCGACCTTATGTGCTGCGATGTGTTTTGTATACAGTGAATCAAAGGCCGGCGCGTAGATAGCCTCTCCGAACCCGATCAGGCTCTGGACGAGGAGAAGAAACCAAATCGAGTCAACCGCTGTATAGAGCAGGAATCCGGTCCCCATCAGGCAGTAGCCGACCACGACGATGAGCTCGTTTCTTTCTATTCGGTCGCTAAAGCGACCGGAGATAATCGTGGCCACTCCTGCGGCGAGGGCGAACGTTCCTCCGGTCAAACTGGCGTCCAAAAGATCACCACCGATTTCTTCCACAAACAAGGCGTAAATCGGGCCCAGCATAGCGGCGGCGACAAGGATGAGGGCGTTCGTAGCCAAAAGAACACGCAACGCCCTGTTAAATAGTATCTGGTTCATAGATACATCTATTGTGCCTGGAAACGCCGAATCGAATCAACCTGTTGACTCACAATCGGATTTCTGTTTGGCATAACGGTACATGGCATTGGCGAAGGTTACTTCCTGCGCGGTCGTCGGTTTAGACGGGTTCCCGATCGATGTCGAAGTCGACATCGGCCAGGGACTCCCCAATTTTCTCATTGTCGGTCTTCCGGATAAGGCGGTCGAGGAGTCCAAAGAGCGAGTGAGATCGGCGCTCAAGAATTCCGGAACACACTTTCCAGTTTCCCGAATCACCGTTAACCTCGCTCCCGCCGACATCAAAAAGGAAGGGCCGGCCTATGATCTCCCAATTGCCCTGGCGATCCTTCTTGCCGAACGCCAGATTCTTCCAGACCAACTCGACGGTGCGGTCTTGATCGGAGAACTGTCCCTCGATGGCCGGCTCCGTCATGTGAATGGCATTCTCCCCATGGTCATGATGGCCAAGGCTAAGGGCTTCCGGCGGGTTTTTGTTCCGGCAGTCAATACAAAGGAGGCCCTGCTGGTCGAGGGGGTAGAGGTGATACCGATCGACACGCTCAAAGACCTTGTTCTTTTTGCTAAGAACGAGAAGAGTATTGCTCCGGCAGTCGGGCAGCTCGGAAACCAATCAATCGAGGAGCAGTACGAGCACGATTTTGCCCACGTCAAGGGTCAGGAGCACGCCAAGCGAGCGTTGGAGATTGCCGCGGCGGGCGGACACAACGTTCTCTTTTCCGGCCCTCCGGGGTCCGGCAAAACCCTCCTTGCCCGGTCGTTTCCGTCCATCCTCCCAAGTATGGACGTGTCGGAATCGTTGGAGGTCACCAAGCTCTATTCGATTGCCGGGTTACTGCCCCACGATGTTCCCTTGGTGGCCAAACGGCCCTTCCGGGCTCCGCACCATACGGCATCCGATATTGCCATGGTCGGCGGCGGTCAGTGGCCACGACCGGGCGAGATTACCTTGGCCCATCGCGGCGTACTCTTTTTGGACGAATTGCCAGAATTTCCTCGCTCCGTTCTCGAGGTACTGCGGCAACCGTTGGAGGATGGGATCGTCACTATTTCCCGAGCGACCGGTTCGCTTACTTTTCCCGCTCAATTCACTCTCGTTGCGGCGCAGAACCCTTGTCCGTGCGGCTACCTCAATGACCCGGTCAAACCCTGTATCTGCACGCCAACCCAGATTCTCCGCTATCAGAAAAAGGTTTCCGGACCACTCCTTGATCGCATCGATCTTCACGTCGAAGTGCCGCGGGTCAAGATGGAAAAACTGACCGACGAACAAGTCGCCGAACCCTCACAAGCCATTCGCCAGCGCGTCGAGAGGGCAAGGAGTCGACAGCTTATTCGATTCGCCAACCGCTCCCTGCGTGCTAACGCCGAGATGGCTCCCAAAGATCTCAAGGAGTTTTGTCGACTTGATCAGCAAGGCCTGGTGCTCTTAA
>Ga0187892_10003223_pt1 | contig 30222 bp, 27 predicted proteins | sample MA1701073metaG_FD_139345 | JGI IMG/M metagenome (GOLD analysis project Ga0187892, IMG submission 139345) | Bio-ooze microbial communities from a basaltic lava cave in the Kipuka Kanohina Cave System on the Island of Hawaii, USA - MA170107-3 metaG ...
CCGTTCGCGGCGGCCGCCATCGCCGGCTCGCCGCCCATGGCCACCGCCTGGCAGGCGATGCGCCTGGGCGCCGTCCTCTTCATCGTCCCGTTCATGTTCGTCTACTCTCCCGAGCTGCTGATGATCGGGTCGTGGCCGGACATCCTGCTGGCCTTCGCGCGAGCCGGCGCCGGCGTCTTCTGCCTGGCCGCCGGGCTCCAGGGGTGGCTGCGCCGTCGGGCCACCGGGCTCGAGCGGACGCTGCTCATCGCGGCCGGCATCCTGCTCGTGGTGCCGAACCTCATGGCCGACGCGGGTGGACTGCTGCTCCTGGCTCTCGCCTGGGGTCTGCAGTCGCTCCGCCGCGCCTCCGAGATCGCCCCTGCGCCCGCTGCTTCGCTGGATTAGCCTGATCGCCAGCGCCGCCCTGCTCGCCGTCCTCGGCGCGGCCGGCATGCACCAGCGGAACTTTCCCCTGTTCCTGACGACGGTCGTCGGGGTGTCCGTGCTCGCGGTCGCGATCTTCGTCGCCACCGCGGAGTCCCGAAAGTAAAGGGGGTCCTCGAGGGAGACCAGCGCAGGGCGCCACCGAGCGCCAAGGAGGCACCAATGGTTCGCGTGCTGCTCGCGTCAGTCCTGGTCCTTCTGTCGTTGACGGGCGGGGTTGCGGCCCAGGAGCCGTACCCCACCCGCCCGATCACCATCGTCGCGCCGTACCCGCCGGGGGGCGCCGCCGACCTCACCGCGCGGCCCTTCGCTCCCGCTCTCGAGCGCGTCCTGAAGAGCCCGGTCGTCGTTCTCAACAAGCCGGGCGCCGGCGGGGCCGTGGGGACGCAGGCGGTGTCGGTGGCCAAGCCGGACGGCTACAACATCCTGCTCACCGTGTTCTCCATCTCCACCCTCCCGGAGGCGGACCGGGTGGCGGGCCGGACCCCCACCTTCACCCGGGACCAGTTCGTGCCCATCGCCCGGCTGAACGCGGACCCCACCCTGCTGATGGTGCGGGCCGATACCCCCTGGAAGACCGTGAAGGACCTGGTGGAAGACGCCAAGAAGCGTCCGGACGAGATCCTCTACTCGTCCGCCGGGCCGTTCACGGTGGGCCAGATGGCGATGGAAGTGTTCATGCAGGCGGCCGGAATCCGGCTTCGCCATCTGCCCACCACCGGGGGCGGCCCCGCCATGATGGCGGTGCTGGGCGGGCACGCCGCGCTCTCGGCCCTGTCCACTGGCGCGGTGTCGCCGCAGATGAAGGGGGGCAAGGTCCGCGTGCTGGCCAATACGGGGACGAAGCGGCTGTCCGCCTTCCCGGACGTCCCGACGCTCAAGGAGCTGGGCTACGACGTGGAGATCTACCTGTGGACCGGGCTCTTCGCGCCGAAGGACGTGCCGGCTCCCGTGCTGAAGGTGCTCCGGGACGCCATCCGGCTGGCGGTGCAGGATCCCGAGTTCATCTCGGCCTCGGAGAAGATGCAGATGCCGACCGCCTACCAGGACGCGGACGAGTTCAAGGCATGGTGGGACAAGGACTCGGAGATGCTGGCCGCCGCCATCAGGAAGATGGGGAAGGCGCCGGCCAAGTGATCCGCGGTGCGCTGACCTCCGATCGGCTGGCGGGGGCGGCGCTGGCCGCGGCGGCGATCTTCGTGCTGTGGGAGAGTCGCGCGCTCCCGTTCGGGACGATCCGGGATCCAGGCGCCGGCGCCGTTCCGGTGCTCCTGGCCCTGGCCCTGCTGGTGTGTAGCCTCGCGGTGGTCGTCGGCGGGGCCGCCGCGCAGCCCGTGGCCGCCATCCCGTGGACCGAGTGGCGTCACGCGGTGGCGATCCTGGGCGCCTGCGTCTTCATGGCCCTGGCGCTCGAGCGCCTCGGATATCGCCTCACGATCCTCGTCACGCTCCTGGCCCTGCTGACCCTCGTCGAGCGGAAGCGGTGGGTCGTGGGGGCCGTCTTCGCCATCGGCTTCTCCGTGGGCAGCTACTTTCTGTTCAACACGCTCCTGCGAGTGCCCTTGCCGCTGGGGCCGTTCCGGTTCTAGGCCGTCCCCGGGCCGCATGATCGAGACGCTGCAGAACCTCTCGAGCGGATTCGGGCTGGCCCTCTCGCCGGCGGTGTTGCTCTACGCGTTCGTCGGCTGTGTGGTGGGAACCCTGGTGGGCGTGCTCCCGGGCGTGGGACCCCTGGCGGGGATCAGCCTGCTGCTCCCGGCCACGTTCGGATTGGACCCCACCAGCGCCATCGTGCTCCTGGCCGGCATCTACTACGGAGCGATGTACGGAGGGTCCACGACCTCCATCCTCATGCGAATCCCGGGTGAGGCCGCGTCGGTGATGACGTGCATCGACGGTTACGCCATGACGCAGAAGGGCCGGGCCGGGGCGGCCCTGGCGGTGGCCGCGATCGGGTCGTTCGTGGCCGGGACCGTGAGCGTGGTGGGTCTGATGCTGCTGGCCCCACCGCTGGCGGAGTTCGCCCTCCGCTTCGGGCCGCCCGAGAACTTCGCCCTGCTGGTGCTGGGGCTCCTGGTGCTGGCGTACATGAGCGGGGGATCCATGGCCAAGGCCCTGGCCATGGCGGCCCTCGGCCTCCTGCTGGGCATGGTCGGCATCGACACCATGACCGGCGTCTTCCGCTTCCACTACGGGTTGGTCGAGCTGGGCGACGGAATCGGCGTCGTGCCGACGGCGGTTGGGCTCTTCGGCATCTCGGAGATTCTGCTCTCGGCCGGGCGGGCCATCAGGGCCGAGATCCGCCGGCCGCGGCTGCGCGAGCTGTTACCCTCCCGGCAGGAATTGCGGGACTCGGCCTGGCCCATCGCCCGCGGGACGGTGCTCGGATTCGGGATCGGGATCCTCCCGGGGCCGGGCCACGTCATCTCCTCGTTCGTCTCGTACGCGGTGGAGCGGAGGCTCTCCGCGCATCCCGAGCGGTTCGGCCACGGTGCGGTCGAGGGGCTGGCCGGGCCGGAATCCGCGAACAACGCCGCGACGTCCGGCGCCTTCGTGCCCATGCTCGCCCTGGGGCTGCCGTCGGGCGCCATTCCGGCCATCATGATGGCGGCGTTGATGATCCATGGCATCGCCCCCGGCCCCCTGCTCATCCAGCAGCAACCCCAGCTCTTCTGGGGATTCATCGCCAGCATGTACGTGGGGAACGTGGTGCTGCTCATCCTGAACCTTCCCCTGGTCGGCCTCTTCGTCAATATCCTGCGCATTCCGTATTCCTTCCTGTACCCGTCCATCCTGGCCTTCGCGACCCTCGGGGTGTACGCGGTGAACAGCAGCGTGGTGGACGTCTGGATCATGGCCGGCACCGGTCTTCTTGGCTACGTCCTCCGGAAGTTCGATTTCGAGATCGCCCCGATCGTTCTCGGCCTGGTCCTGGCCCCCATGCTCGAGCTGAGCTTTCGGCAGTCACTGGCCATGTCGGCGGGAAGCTACGCCATCTTCGCCACGCGCCCCATCACGGCGGTCATGCTCCTGGTGGGCCTCGCGCTCCTGCTGCTGGGGCTACGGCCGGTCTTCACCGGGGCGGGGAGCTGGCGGGAGGCCACCGGTCCCGAGCCCGCCGCGCGCGGGGAAGGGGAAGGAAAGCCATGATGCGGCGGAGTCATGGGTTGTGCTCGCGCCCAGTGATTGAGACTACCCGGCCTCTACGGGTCCCGCCGGGGCATGAGGCCAATCGGGGGAGGCAGGGTGCGAGACGGCCGCCGGCGCGGAACCGTACTGGAGGTATAGCGCCGGGATGACGACCATGTTGAGGATGGTCGACGTGACGATCCCGCCGAGTATGACGACGGCCATCGGCTGCTGAATCTCCTTGCCCGGCTCTCCGGCGCCGAGGGCCAGGGGCACGAGTCCGATCCCGGTGACCAGCGCGGTCATGAGGATGGGGCTCAGCCGCTCGAGTGACCCCTGCACGATCGCGTCCCGGAAGCCGACGCCCTCCCGATCGATCAAGTGGCGATAGTGGGTGATCAGCATGATCCCGTTGCGGGTCGCGATGCCGAAGAGCGCGATGAAGCCCACCAGCGAGGCGATCGACAGGGTGCCCCCGGCGAGGAAGGCCATCACGATACCCCCGATGAGGGCGAGGGGCAGGTTCGCCATGACGAGGCCGGCGAGGCGCGCCGACCCGAGGGCCACGTATAGCAGCACGAAGATGCCCGCGACGGCGGCCGCGGACATCAGCGCGATCTGACGGGCCGCGCGCTCCTGAGACTCGAACTGGCCGCCATACTGGAGCCAGTATCCTTGAGGCAGCGCCACGCGCGTGGCGACGGCCCGCCGGATCTCATCGATCACGCTGCCGAGATCGCGACCAGCCACGTTGGCCTGCACGATGATCCGGCGCTGCACGTTCTCGCGGTTGATGGTGTTCGGCCCCTGGTCGAGCCTGATGTCGGCCACCTGGGCGAGCGGGACGCGGGCGCCGGCCGGCGTGTCGATCAGTGTGCGGGCCATGGACTCGACGGAGCGTCGCGCGGCGCCGTCGAGCCGGACCACGAGATCGTAGCTCCGCTGTTCCTCGAGGACCTGCGAGACGACATGGCCGGCGAAGGCGGTCTCCACCGCCTCGACGAGATCCTCGGCCTGCACGCCCAGTGAGGCGGCGCCGCGGCGGTTGAGGATGATCTGCACCTGTCCGACGCCCACCTGAGGCTCGACGAGCAGGTCCACGACTCCCGGCACGCGGGCCATCGCTGTGCGCACCTCGCCCGCCTTGGCGCGCAGGGTCGGCAAATCGGGGCCGAAGAGCTTCACCGCGATCTGGGCCCGCGTGCCGGACAGGAGATGGTCGATCCGATGGGAGATGGGCTGGCCCACCTCGACGTCGAGCGCGGGGATCCGGGCAAGATTCTCACGGATCTCGGCCAGCACCGCCGCGTGGGATCGGTCACCCGGCCGGAGGACGACCTCGATCTCGTTGGCGTTGACGCCCGCGGCATGCTCGTCCTGCTCCGCGCGGCCGGTGCGCCGCGTCGTCGAGAGCACCTCCGGGGTGGCGCGAAGCGCGTGCTCGATGAGCGCCCCGGCGCGATTGGACTCGGCCAGTGACGTCCCGGGCGGCAGCGTCGCGTTGATGTTGAGGGTGCCTTCGTTGAAGGGGGGCAAGAACTCCCGACCCATCAGCGGGACGAGCGCCAGGGCCGCCAGCAGCAGGGCGAAGGCGGCGCCGACGATGGCGCGCGGGCAGCGCAGGACACGATCGAGAACCCGCCGGTAGTGCCGCTTGAGCCAGGCCACCAGCCACGAGTCGCGGGGATCGCGGATGGCGGGCGCTCGCGGCAGCAGATAGTAGCAGAGCACGGGGGTGACCGTGAGCGCCACCAGCAGAGAGGCCGCGATGGAGACGATATAGGCGATCCCGAGGGGGGCGAACATCCGTCCCTCGAACCCGCCGAGGCTGAAGAGCGGCAGGAACACCAGGACGATGATCAGCGTGGCGAAGGTGATCGAATGGCGGATCTCGCTGGACGCCGCGAAGACGACATCGAGGGCCGGCGCCGGCGTGGCCTGCTGGGCATTTTGCTTCAACCGGCGGAAGACGTTCTCGACGTCGACGATGGCGTCGTCGACGAGCTGCCCGATCGCCATGGCCAGGCCGCCCAGGGTCATGGTGTTGACGCCGAGCCCGAGCCACTCCATCACCACCACCGCGGCGATCAGGGACAGCGGGATCGCGGCCAGGCTGATGAGCGTGGCTCTGAAGTTCCAGAGGAACAGGAAGAGCACGACGGTCACCATGACGGCGCCCTCGGCGAGGGCCGACTGGACATTCCAGACCGCTCGGCGGATGAAGTCCGCCTGCTGGAAGGCCTTCGTATCGATACGGACGTCGGGGGGCAGGGTCGGCGCCAGGGCGGCGAGGGTCTCCTCGATGCGGCGTGTGACCTCGAGGGTATTGGCCTGGGGCTGCTTCTGGATCGTGGCCACTACCGCCGGCCGGCCGTTGAAGCTTCCATCGCCGCGCTTGTAGGCGGGAGCGACCTGTACCGAGGCCACCTGGCCTACCAGCACTGGGACGCCCTGGCGAACGGTGATGACGGCGCGGGCGAGGTCGTCCACCGAGTAGACGCGCGCCCGGCCCCGGATGAGTAGCTCCTCGCTCGGCCGCTCGAGGAAGCCGCCGCCCCCCGCCGCGTTCGCCGCCGACACGGCCTTCGTGAGCTGCTGGAGGCTGACGCCGTGGGCCGTCAACCGCTCGGGGTCGGCGACGACTTGGTATTGCTTCCGCTCCCCTCCGATGATGCTGACCTGCGACACGCCGGCCACCCCGAGCAGGCGAGGACGTACCACCCAGTCGGCGAGGGACCGCAGGGCCATGGGCGGGGTGTCCGTGCTGGTCATGGAGATCAGCATGATCTCGCCCATCGTGGACGAGATCGGGCCGAGCGTCGGGGCGCCGAGGCCGGCCGGCAGGCGGACCTGCTGGAGCTTCTCCGTCACGAGCTGGCGCGCCCGGTAGATGTCCGTCCCGAGCTCGAACTCCACGAAGACGATCGAGATGCCGATCGCCGAGCTCGAGCGCACCCGGTACACGCCGGCCGTGCCGTTCATCGCCGACTCGATGGGCAGGGTGACCAGCGTCTCGACCTCTTCCGGCGCGAGACCGTGCGCCTCGGTCAGGACGGTGACGGTCGGGGCGGTGAGGTCCGGAAAGACGTCCACCGGGGCCCGGGCGGCGATCACGCCGCCCCAGAGGAGGAGCACGACACCCAGGGCGATGACGACAAGCCGATTGCCGAGGGACCACCGGATGGCGGCGTTCAGCACCGCTTACTCGTGCGTGTGCGCGCCGGGACTGGCCGGCCTGAGCTCGTGCTGCCGGAGCTGCCAGGCCCCCTGGGTCACCACGCGCTCGCCGGGCTTGAGGCCACCCATGACGGCGAACTTCGGTCCGTGCTCGTCGCCGACCATGAGCTCGCGCCGCTCGAACTCTTCCCCCGAGCGGAGCACGTACACGAAGTGCTTGCCTTCGGCCTCGAGCACGGCCTCACGCGGCACCAGAACGGCCTGTACCCGCTCGCCCGCATCGAGGCGCGCCTCGAGGGCGAGTCCCACCGGCAGGCGACGATCAGGATTGGCCACCTCGAACACCAGCGTGGCGGCGCGCGTCCGGGGGTCGACGACCGCGCCGCGGGTGACGAGGCGTCCGCCGAGCTCGATGCCGGGCAGGCTCGCCGCGGTGAAGGTGGCGCGCTCGGGCCGCGCCAGCCGCGGGAGATCGGCCTCGAAGACCGGCACCTCGGCCCAGAGGACGTCGAGGGCCACGATCTCGAGGATGGCCTCCCCGGCCGCGACTTGCTCGCCGGGAGACTTGGCGACCCGGGTGACCGTACCCGCGATCGGGGCGGTGACGGTGTAGGTTGTCGGCGGCGGTCCCGCGCGACTTGCGCCTGGCGGCTCCTGTAACGCGTCGCGCTGGGCGATCGCCGTCGCGAGCGTGGCCTCAGCGGTCTTCAGCTCGGTCTCCGCCGCCTCTAGCTGCCGCTGGGCGACGGCTTTGGCCTCGTAAAGCCGTCGCGCCCGATCAAGCTCCCGCCGTGCGTGTGTGACGCGGATCTCGGTCTCGGCGATGGTCTGCGTCGCGCGGCGGCGCTCGGCGGCCAGCCGGAGCTCCTCGATCCGGCCGCTCTCGATCTGGGCCGCCTCGGCCGAGGAAGGGACGTGTCGCAATACCGCCACGGTTTCCCCACGGGCGACGGCCTGGCCCACGCGGGGCAGCGCGCCGCTGGTGATAAGGCCGGCGACCGGTGGCGCCACGGACGCGTGACGGCCATGGGCAGGGATGAGTCGCCCGGGCGTGATGATCTGCCGCGCGACCACGGCAGGCTCGGCCTTCGCGAGCTTCATACGGATCGCCCACTGCTGCTCCATCAGGAACTTCACGGTGCCGCTCGCGTCGGCGGCGGTCTCCACCGTCGACGGCGGAGCGGGAGTCGTTCGAGACCGGAACCCCACGACTCCGATCACGACGAGGACAACGACGGCGATGGCGAGGGCGGCCACCATCCCCCTCCGCGTCATCGCGCCAGCTCCCGACCGACCGCGAGCTCGAGCATCAGCCGGCTCGCCTGCGCCTCGAAGAGGCTTCGCGCATGCTCGTGCCGGACATCGGCGAGCGTGCGCTGCGCCTCGAGATATTCGAGGAGCCCGATCGCGCCATCGCGGTAGGCGGCCCGGGCGATCTCGAGCGACTCCGCGGCCTGGGGGAGCAAACCGCTCTCAACCGCCGCCACCCGGCCCTGCGCGGTCTGCCACGCGGCCCAGGCGGACTCGACTTCCGCCAGGATTCGTTGACGATGCTGGGCGGCTTCGGTCTGGGCCACCTTCTCGTCCGCGACCGCCCGCGCGATGCCGGCCTGGTTGCGGTCGCTGAGCGGCAGCGGGATCGTGATGCCGAAGAGCACGGTGTTGTTCTCGCCGACGCGCCGGTAGCCCAGGAACGGTGAGACGTCGGGCGCCGCCTTGGAGCGTTCAAGAACGACGCGGCGGGCGGCAAGGTCGGCGGAGCGCTCCGCCGCGACGACGCTGGGTCGCTCGCGGCCGGCGATCACGCGTAGCTCGGAGAGGTCTGGCGGAGAGGGAGGCGGGATGAGATCCCCTACGATGTGGCGCTCGGGCGCGAAGTCGGTCTCGCCGAGCAGATCCAGCAATCGGATGATCGTCTGACGCAAACCCAGGCTCGCCTGGGCGACCGCCACATCGGCCCGAGCACGCTCGAGACGCGCCTTGATGAGCTCGCCCTCGGAAACGTCGCCCGCGTCGAGGCGCGTCTGAGTGGAGGCGACGAGCTGCTCATAGCTTTCGCGGATCGCCCGCGCGCGGGCGAGCGCGTCCCGGGCAAGCACGGCTTCGTAGAACGCGCGCTTCGCCTCGACTAGCCGCTGCTGGAGAACGTCCGCGACCTGCGCCTCGGCAACCGCCACGATGAGGTCCGCCACCTCGCGGCGGCGGTCGCGCTTGTCGCCGAGCTCGATCGGCTGGCTGACGGTGGTCGAGACTTCGTAGAGCTCCCCGGCGGCGGAGGGACCGCTCACCTTGACGTTGTCCGCGCCGACCGTGAGGCTCGGGTTGGGGCGCAGTCGGGCGGCGATCCGTTCCGCACGGGCCGCCTCTAGCCGATGCCGTGCCGCTTCGACGGAGAGGTTCCGGGCGAGCACTCGCGCGACGACGTCGTCCAGCGCGAGTGGCACCGGCTGACCTTGCGCGCTTCCCGCGGCGACCGTTGAGGTGATGATCGCGATGGAAGCGACGGCCCGACGGAGCGTGTTCATCGCGTGGCGAACCCGGTCAGTAGCATGCGCTCGTCGAGCTTGGCGTTGCGCACGCGGAACTCGAGGTCATAGGCCCCGGCCCCGGGCATGGTGATCTCGGCCGCGTAGATGCCCGTGACGCGTCCGACGCGGGCCTTGACCTCGGCCGGTTGCCCACCGCCGCTCGCACGGACGGTCACCGTGACCTCGGCCTGCTCCACCGGAGAGCCGTCGGAGAGGTCGGTGAGATGGATCAGGAAGCGGCTCGGCTTTCCGGGGACGAGGGGAGCGTATTCGAAGAAGTTCTCGATGCGATCGGTGAACTCCGTCCGCGCGATCGTCTCAGCGTCTTCCTTCACCTGAGGCGGCTCGGGACGGCCACACGCCGCGAGGAGCGTGATGATCGCGACCCCGAGCGCAGCCCACCGACGACTGCCGATAGTCGATTCGCGCATACACCGACGCCGTGTGCGATCCATGAATCGGCTACCTCAGGACGTGCAGGACAGATTCCGTCGCAGCGTGAATCGCGAGGGGTGCCCACGCCGCCACGATGGCCAAGCTCAACAGGAAGAGCGCTGTGAGCGCGACCGGGACGAGCGCCTCGGGGGCTCTCCTGCGGCGAACCGCGACGGGATGGTCCGCCAGGGCAAGAAGGCGCCGCACGCGCCGCTCGAGGATGCGGTCGTCCTCCGGCAGGAAACTCGATGTTCCGAGGACTGGCAGCGTCGCGGTGGTCTGCGCCCGTCGGCGGAGCTTCACGAGCGCCTCCGCCATGTCCAGGGGAGCGGTGGTGCCAGCGGCGGCCTCGTCGCAGAGGAGCTCGACCTGTTCGTTGCGCCACCGAAGGACGAGGCGTGCCAGCGGCGCGGCCAGCGTGGCGTGTCCGCAGACCGAGAGCAGGAGCTTGACAAAGTTGTCGCGGCGAGCGTGGTGCGCCGCCTCATGCTCGAGAACGCCCGCGAGCTCGGCCGGGGTCAGCGCGGCGAGCAGCCCGGTCGACATCACGAGCTTCGAGCGGTGAAAGCCCCAGACGAACGAAAACGGACGGTCGCTCTGGACAAGGCCGACGTCCAGCCCGCGCGCGCGGGCGGCCGTCTGGAGGGCGCTGACCTGAGTGAGGGACGGCAGAGGCCCGGTGATTTCGAGCCGGTTGATCGCCCATGAGAGGCGGCGGTGACCCCGGGCGGTCGTCCAGCCCGAGACTGCGGCGCTGAGGCCGACCAGGAGGAGGGCACCGTATGCGAAGCCCGGAACCATGTCGGCAGTCAACGCACCGACGAGATGTGTGGCGTGTAGGGACGTCCCGTGTGCGGCCCACACCGCCGGGTCATCCATCCATGACAGGGGCAAGAGCGCGGCTGCCACGAGCCAGGCGGCCACTGCCGGAGGCGCCACGACGGCCCCTGTGCAAAGGCCGGCGAAGGTCCGAGGAGGCACGGTGAGCCGCACGGTTCGGCCAAGGAGCCTGGCGAGGCCCACCATGGCGAACCCGGCCAGCGCGAGGACCGTACCGAACACGAGAAAGCTCTCCAGCACGTCGAGGATCACGGCTCGCGGCGCTCGCTTCGCTTGGCGCGGATGATCGCTTCCAGGCGGTCGAGGGTCTCGGGATCGTTGCCGACGAGATCGACGAAGGCGGACAGGGCCGGCGCGCTGAATTGAGCGAGCAGGGCCCCGAGTACCTCTTCGGCCATCGCGCGGTCGAATTCATCCCGGCTGAAGCGGGGTGTGTAGACGAACGCCTTGCTGTGGCGGGCACGGGTGAGATAGCCCTTGCGATGGAGGCGGTCCAGAGTGGTCAGGACGGTCGTGTGGGCGATCGGACGCCGACGCTGGAGCAGCGCTTCGACCGCGCTCACGGTTTGCCCCGGAGCGGCCCAGAGGGCCTCCATCACTGTCGTTTCCAGCTCGCCGAGCACGCTGCGCGCACCGATCCCGCCGGGCTTGAAGCCGCGCAGCGCGATTCGGGTGGGCGGTTTCTTTTCCAGGCTCAAGTGAACGGATCGGATTCTAGGCGAGGTCACGACTACTGTCAATAGTCGGATGGGTGCCATCGGGACCCACTCCTGTACATGAGCCGGGGCCGGGCGTGGCCCATCAGTGATGGTGACGGTGATGCCGATCCGGGAAGTGCGGGTGGCCATGACGGAGTGGCCCGTGCACGTGAAGCGCGGTTCGTGACGCCATCTTACGCCGACCGGCAGAGGATGAAAGTCGCGATGCGAACCGGATCGGGGCGGCAAACCAGAGCCGGCCGACCTCACCGACGCCAAGATGGTCGCGGAGATGCCGGGGAACTTCTGGGTCTGGCGGGTCAGCGAAGGCGGTCTCGTCGAGCCGCTCAGGGCGAAAGGCTCTGCGATGCCGGCCTGGAAGGGCGAGCTGTCCATGCAGGACCGATGGGCGGTGATCGCCTATGCCCACACGTTATCCGGCCACCGCGGGCCGCACGTCGCCAGCGAGCATCCGGAGCTCCGGCCCAAGCCCAAGTTCGTGACTGGCGAGGGCATCGTCGTCGCCCTGGCGCCGCAGAAGCAGCAGATCGTCGTGGAGCACGGAGAGATCAAGGACTTCATGGAAGCCATGACGATGGGCTACAAGAGCAATCCCCTCTCGCTCCTGGACAAGATCAAGCCCGGGGACGAGGTGCGCTCCACCATCGATACCGCCGCCCGTGCCAGGTCGTCGCCATGGGACAAGAGCTACTTGTCGTCGCCGATCTCGGCACGGTCTGGCTCGTGGGGGATCTCTATGAGCAGGACTTCACGGCGGTCCGCGTCGGATCCGAGGTGACGGTTACCACGGCCACCTATCCCGGGTGGGTCCTTCGCGGCCGGGTGAGCTACATCGATCCCAAGGTGGATCCGCGGACTCGCACCGCCAAGGTCCGGGTGGAAGTCCCGAATCCCGGAGGACGGCTCCGGCTCGGCATGTACGTCAGCATGGTGTTCGCCGACCCCGGCGGGCCGCGGCACGTGGTCATTCCTCGCGCGGCGGTTCAGTCGAAGGGGGATCAGTGCGGTCGTGTTCCTGCCAGTGGCGGGAGAGGAGGGCAAGTTCCTTCGACGCAAGATCCGACTCGGGACCGCTTCGGGGAACTCCTACGTCGTACTCGACGGCCTCCGAGCAGGGGATACCGTCGTGACGGAGGGCAGTTTCCTGCTGCGCGCCGAGGCGACTAAGAACGCTTCCTGAGATAGGACTCACCCAGCGAGGCGCTCCGGCAGATCCGCGGTCAGCACCTACCTCACCCGTGCTTCCCAGGGAGCTGTGGCTGGTCCCAGGGGCGTTCGCCGGGGCTGGGGTGCCTGGCGAGTCTCACGGCGGTGGCAGTCCTGGCGCTCGGGGCGATCGGGCTTGGCGCTCGGACCGGGCGCTTGAACCCCGTGCTGCTCTGTCTTCGCTATGTTGCTTGCTTGGCTTCGACTATCGCGATCGCTACAGCGGAGCTTATGATGAGGAAGTGAAAGTCCCTCAAGATCGAGGCGGCCTCCGTCCGCTCCGTCGTGATCTCGGATCACGCCGTCGCGGTGCGGGAGTCTCTCGATGAGACAACGACGGCCGATAAAGCTTCGAGACTGCCCGCGCCCGAGACTTTCGTCCTGCGTCGCTCGAACGGGGCTTGGAGGATCAGTCACGTCCATCTCTCGGGCAAGCCGATACGGCCGGGAAGCCAAGACATGACGCAGCACTCGGCTGCGGCCGCTGTATTCCCGCGTCTCTACAGGCCCGCCGCATGGCTGCCCACCCTCGCGATCACCGCGGGCTTTTCGGGCGTGGAAGCCCTTGTTCACGGTTCGCATGTCGTCCAGCCGACGGTCGGTCTTACAGCGTGGGAAGCTATCTATCGGGCGGGCTTCGCCGTGAGCCTCGCGCCCATGCTGCTGCCGGCGATTCGCTCGACGCCGGGGGCAATCCGGCGCGTTCTCGTCGGTCTCCTGCTTATCCTCACCCTCGGTGCGGGCCTCGCGCTGATAGCTGCGCCCCTCGCGTTCGAGGCGGTTCCCTGCCTTGTCGTTGCCGTTGCCAGCTTCGTGCTGTTTTCCTTCGCTCGGCACGGGTCGGCATTTCCCGCGGCGGCCGCTCTCGGCGCCGGAACGCTCGTCGCGCTGGCGACGCCTTTGACGCAGCGCCACGATGGGCTCGACGTCCTGGCCGCGTCCATCGCCGGCTACGGCGCCTGTCGGCTCGCGTTTTCGAGAAAGCTGTCGTTTCTCGGTGCACCGTCTCCTTGGGCTGGTATCGACTACGAGGTGCGCAACCTCGCCAACCTTTTCATTCGCAACAGCCGGCGCAACTGGGAGCGGGCATATGCCGATGGGCGCTGGGATTTCCTCGATTCCACCGCCCAGAGGCCGCGGCACTACGTAATCGCAGGCCTGGTCGCCGATCGCTTTGCCGAGGGTGTGGCCAGGGTGCTCGATGTCGGGTGTGGCTATGCGACGCTCTACCCACTGCTGCGCGAGCGGATCGCCGCCTATACGGGCCTCGATCTATCCGAGGAGGCCCTGCGGAAATGCCAGGCGAGCTTCCGGTCCGATGCTCGCTGCTGCTTCATTCAGGCAGCGTTCGAGGACTTCTCGGTAGGCGAAACGTACGACGTCGTCGTGCTCAATGAAGTCCTGTATTATTTTCCGGTTCAAATGGCGGAATCAATTCTTCACAAGGCTGCGTCTCTGGCGGCAGAGGACGGAGTCGTGATCGTCTCAATGAACCGGGACTGGAAGGCCGCTTTCATTTGGAGGCGGCTGGCACGCGTATCCCGCCCGAGCCAAAGCATCAGGGTTAGGAACCAGCAGACGGGCAGCTATTGGACGGTCAACCTGTACACTGCCGCCGAACTGCGAGGCTTATGTTCAAGACGATCCTTGCGGTGCCGTTAGCTCTGACCAGGTACGGCCAGCCTATCCGGTAGCAGCTCACGGGCCGGAGCAGAGGGAACAACTACCCTGAGAGTGCGTCAGTCGCTGGTAGAGTCCTTGGCTGAGTTCTCGCGGTGAGAGCGGAATCTGTGCCTGGATGGGGTCTTGCGGATCAGGGGGGCGGAGAGGCCATCGGCCCTCGGGACCTATTCCGCCTATTCCTCAGGGTCGGAGTCTCCCAGCGGCACTGCTCTAGGGCGAGTGTACGCGTCGACCGGCCGGGCTTCGATTACTTCGGGGCGTTGAGCGTCTGGAGGGTCTCGCTGCCGGCGAAGCCCCCGCTATGTCCGCAGCCCTCGGGGACGGTGCGCGGCTTCGGTGGTCCGTGGCCTTGACAGCGGGATTGCCTGGCCGGTAAGCTCGCCTCGATGGACGCCTTCGTTCACTCTTCTTCCGTGCGCCACTTGACGTTTCCCATTCTGGTCTTGCTGCTCGTTCTCGGTCAAGCTTGTGAGCTGCCGGCATACGTTGACCTTGTGCGTTCGACCCAATCCGCAGATCAGGAGTCTCCCCACTCGAGGAATGGTCACCACGCTGGTGAGGCGGCGATCTCGTGTGATGCGGTTGGTGTTGCGTCGAGCGTTGGTTACGTGCCGGGGCCGGAGGCGCTCCACCTCTCAGTGGCGGTCGGAGTTACCGATCTGCCGCTCCGTCGTATGGTTGGCCGGGCGTTTGAAGGTCCTGCGAAGTCGGTGTTTCGACTACCGCTGTTCCTGCTCCACGCATCCTTCCTGATCTAGCCCCTCCCGTTCAGTTCTCGCGACTTACGCCCCCCGAGCCGGTCTGGTTCCGGGTGTAAAGGGGGCGCAACGCGTTTCACCGTACAGGAGGACGCTGTGACTCGTGCACTATTATCGCTCGTCATCGTCATGGTCGTTCTGGTCGTTTTGGCCGCCTGGTTTGCAGGACTTACGTTCTTGAGCCTAACCGCCCTACCCCTGGATATGTTCTCGTACTATGTCGCCGTTTCGAACGCAGCAATGGTGCGGGGAAACAAGCGACCTCTGTTCACGGGGCTCCGGGCGCTGTCGGCCTCCGAGCGAAATCGCTGCTGGGACCTCCTGCGCGAGATCGTGAAGGTGTTCCTGTATGCCCCCGATCGCTGCGCCTCGCTGGAGCGGGTCGTCAGAGCCTACGCTGAGGATCTGCCGCACCCGCCGGCACCCGAGGTGGGCACTGAAACCGTCACCCCTGACGACGGCGATAGCACGACCGCGTCCGACGCGACCCCGGCCGGGCAATGACTACGGGTCGCCCCCTCGGTTCCTGGCTCGACCAGCCCGCGCAGCGACGTCGATAGCGAAGCAACGTTGCTCCAGGCTTGCAGCGTTCAATAGCCAGGTGGGAACTGGCTTTGAGACCGCCTAGCCAGAGGGTGCTGTGTCCGATTCTCCGGGCTCCAAAAGGGCCATGAGGACTCGCCATTCATGTCTCCTTTGTCCCCTGCGTGACTGACGATAGAGACGCCGGACCAGTCGCACAGCTCGTTCAAGGTCTGGATCCGTCTCTTGCGAAGGCTCCGCCGTGGATGTCCCAAGGAGACCGTTCATGTCTACCGGGAACCGGTAGACTCTCGGGAGATCAATAAGAACCGAGAGCGGAATCTCGGCATCGCCCTGCTCGTAACTGGCGAGCGTGGAATGGCGGCCGAGATCGAGGCGTTCCGCCGCCTCCGCCTGGCCTAACCCCGCCTGTTCCCTAAGCAATTTCAGTCGGAGTCCGATCGCCTTCTTGGCCTGTTCATCGAGGTTCTTACGGGACACTCGTATTTTCCTTGACATACTACGGGTTACACGTATAACTTCTGCCCTTACGACGGGCCACCATGACACGTGGCGACAACGGACGCAAGGCGGAGGCGATCAAGCGCGAGTTCCAGCGGCGCGGGGAGACCTATGGCGATGTGGCGGCTCGCGCCGGGCTCCGGTCGAACGTCCGGGCGTCATCAACGACAGGCGGCAGGTCGGCGCCGGTGATGTGCGAACTGGGCGAGACCGGAGCGGGCCGATGGTGCTGCCAATGAGCCCTAGCTACGACAGGTACGGCCGGACGCCCATCGGGATGGGGGAGAGACGGCGACGCCGCCGAGCGGTGAACTCGACGGCGCCTGAGCGTGGGGACTCCACTAACGCGGACGCGAGAAGGCTAGCAAACATGACCGTCAACACAAAAGAGCAGTCCGAACCGCTGCCACTGGCTCTGAGCGGGCACCAGGAGTTGACGATCGACCTCCCCGCCCAAGTCGCCAAAGTTGACTAGGCCACGGCGTAACGGGAGTCACCGTGCACAAGGTCGCATGGCTGTTCAAGCCCGCTGCTCAACTTCAAGGAGGACGGAAATGAAGAGGATGCTTGTGCTCACCCTCATCGTATTGACCCTCGTCGCGCTCGCTGCGCCCACGGCATTCGCCCAGGCGCCCGCCCCGAAGGTGACCATCAACGGCCTCATCGACAACGTCACTTCGTACTCTCAGAACATCGCCAACTACAACACCGGTGTCTTCAACCGCAAAGACAGCTTGTGGTATGCCCGCGCGCGCGGGCGCTTCGACATCATCGGCGAAGTTGGCAAGGCCAAGGGCGTCATCGGTTTCGAGATGGACTTGGCCTACGGTCAGACGGGATCGCGCGATTCATCGGTCGCCCCCGCGGGTGCCACGACCGGTACCGCAGTGCAGCAGGCATTCGCGACCAACGGCGGCTTCGACCTGAATACCGACGTCGGTGGTGGCCAGCTCGAGCTCAAGTGGCTCTACGTCGAGTTCCCGGTGCCCTTGATCCCGGTTCCCACCACGGCTCGCGTCGGCGCCCAGTCCTTCGGCGCCGCCGCTACCTACAAGCTTGCCACCTACGCCACCGGCGATTTCGCCGGGGTGAACGTCACGAGTCAGGTGACTCCGAACCTGAAGGTCCTGGCCACCTACGTCCAGGCCGAGGAGAACCTCGTCGGAACGGGTACGCGCTCGGGTCTGCCTGCGGCCGGGGTCGCCCCCACGCAGAACCGGGGTGACGACTTCGCCTATATCCTGTCGGCCGAGATTACCCCGTTCAAGGGTCTGGATATCAAGCCGGTCTTCTCGATGTTCTATGCTGCGGGTACGACGAGCGGGCCTTTCGGTTCCCGGCAGGGCCGCGGCGGTGTGAATATCACTACCGCCTACACCAACCCGGACGGTACCTCGCACGGCGGAATCAATGAGTACCGGTACACGGTGGGCGCGGATGCCCGACTGAGGATGGGGCCGTTCTCGTTCGATCCGACCGTCCTGTACCAGTTCGGTAGTCGCACCGTGGTCGGTCCTCAGGCCACGACCGCGATCATCGGGCCGGCCTTCGTTTCGAGCGGGGCCGTACCTGGCCGGAAGTACTATGCGAACATCGACGCTTGGCTCATTGACCTGCGGGCCGGCTTCCAGCTCGGTCCTCTGCTCATCGAGGGCCTGGGCATGTACACCACCGGCAACAGGGCGCGGAACAACACGCTCGGGACCGTCCGCTACTTCCAGGTGCTGGATGCGGACACGGGCTACTTGAGCGATTGGGGCACGCAGCTCACCTCGCTGGGTCTCGACTACCAGAACGCGCTCAATGAGGCGAGCACCCGGGTTGCCTATCCTGGCAATACCATCGGCTGGGACAAGTACGGGCGCGCGCAGATCGGCCTCAAGGCCACCTACGCGATCACGCCCGCCCTCAGCGCCATGGCCGGCGCGAACGGGCACTGGACCGCGCAGGAGGTCGATCGCAACGGAATACCCGTCGCCGGTGCCGGTATCGTGCCGACGTTCACAGGAAATCGTCCACGTGATGGTAGCCGCTACGTTGGCACCGAGCTGATGGCGCTCGTAAGCTACCGTTTCGCCCCCGGGCTCGTGTGGGACAACGCGGCGGGCTACATGTTCATGGGTGAGGCGCTGGACGCGGTCACCGACCCGACGCTGGGCGGGCGGAACACCAACAACCCCTTCATCTACACGTCTCGCCTGCGGTTCACGTTCTAGGTCTCGCGAGCGCAGGAACTTCGGGCCCGGGGGCTTCCCCGGGCCCGGCCTTCTGGGGTTTCTTGCCGTGGTCGGGAGGCTCCGCATATGGATACTTCCATGCACAGGGGAGTCCTCGGGATGGCCCTGCTTCTAGTCACCGCGGGCCCGGTCCAGGCCGTCGAATACAGGCTGCGGGTGGCCAACCTCTACGCCGACAGCTTCGTCCACTACTTCGACGGGCCAGTCGGCACGGGCTCGGGTGAGCTGGCCATGCACCGGCTGGAGCAGGCGCTGGATACGGACAAGATTCCCAATGGGGCCCTCCTCTTCGATCGTACCTTCCGCTACGGCTGGGAGGCCCTGGCCACGTCGTTCCGCGCCGTGAAGGTGATCGCCGAGATCAAGCCGGGGGAAGGGTCGAGGCGCTGGGACGAGGTGACGTGGGAGGGCAATCCGGGAGAGCGGAGCGTATGGGTGATCGCGCCGACCACTACGCGGACCCAAGAGGTGATCCACGTCGCGCTCCAAGGTGTCCCGCTCGGGGGCGGGGAGCCCCTCGCGCTCCGCTACTACCTGCCCTACCGGATCGCCGGGTCGCCCACGTCCCAGTCCGCGGTAACCTACCCGCTTCACTTCCTGCGCTTCTACGAGGACCGGGGCCCCGCGCTCTGGGACCGCTATCTGTCCCGGTCCACGGCCCTCGGCCAGGGCATCGCGGCCGTCGTCGGGGAGAACTCGAACCCTTCCTTTGCCGACTGGGTATATGTCGTCGTCCAGCATCCACCCCGGCCGGCGACCTTCAAGGCTGTGATGGGCTGGGACCGGCGACGTGGCGCCGACCGCTCCAACATCGAAGGTGGTCCCACGCAGACGGACTGATGCCCGGACTTACTCGCGTGATCCTCGTGTCGGGAGACCGGGTACAACTAATGAATGCTTCTCCCTGGCCATTCAGGCGCGTACACCGGCCGAGAAAACTTGCCGCGCTCGCCCACTACTGCGGGCAGCCTAGGCGTCTCTTGTCTACGTGCGCGTTCGACACCTAACCCCGGGGTCATCTTGGCGAGACCAACAACAGCACTCGGCTATCCTTGACACAGACTCGAGCAGCAGGTAACCTGCTGCTCAATGCGTCACTCCCATCGCTTGCTGTTGGTGCCGCGGTGGCTCGCCCCGATGCTCGTTTTCCTCCTTGTGCTTGGCCACGCCTGCGAGTTGCCGGCGGTGGCAGATTTTCTATCACATACTGCCGAGGACCTTCACCACTCGGCTGATGACCACACGGATGAGAGTCTGATTTCGTGTGACGCGGTTGCTCTTCCGTCAAATACAGGTTCCCTCCACGGCGTTTTGGGCCCTGACCTGGCGGACGTGGTTGGAGTAGCCCACCCGGTTCCCGCACGGCTGATGGTCTCGTCCCGGGACGATTCTGATAGAGCGCCAAGGCGACCTCCGCTGTTCCTGCTGTACGCATCCCTCCGGATCTAACAAGCCCTTCTTCGTTAGTCGCGACTTACGCCCACGAGGCCTGACGTCTGGCTCCAGGTGCGAACTGCCCGGGCGAAATCTGTCCACCGAACAGGAGGGCTCTGTGGCTCTTACGCGCGCGTCCGTCGTCGTCATGGTCGGGCTGGCAGTTTCGGCCGCCTGGCTTGCAGGACTCACGCTCCGCAACGCGCAGGCGCAGCAGACGCAAGCTAGTCCGCCCAAGGCCAAGGGCCATGGGCATGGTGACCATGAGCATCCGGCGGTCCCAGCCGCATATGCCAATGCCCACATTCCGGCCCGGGTCTGGACCGACCCCAAGATGCTCGCCAAAGGCAAGGAGATCTTCACTGCCAAGTGCGCCCTCTGCCACGGCGAGAAGGGGGACGGGAAGGGGCCGGGCTCGGTGAACCTTCCGCTCAAGCCGGCAGATCTCACCGACGGGAAGATGGTGGCGGAGATGGCGGACAACTTCTGGATGTGGCGGGTCAGCGAAGGCGGTCTTGTCGAGCCGTTCAAGTCGAAGGGCTCCGTGATGCCGGCCTGGAAGGGCGAGCTGTCGATGGAGGATCGGTGGGCCGTGATCGCCTATGCCCACACGTTGTCCGGCCACAAAGGGCCGCACGTTGCCAGTGAGCATCCGGAGCTGAGGCCCAAGCCCAAGTTTGTGACCGGCGAGGGGACCGTCATCGCGTTGCGTCCGGAGAAGGAGCAGATCGTCGTGGAGCACGGCGAGATCAAGGGCTTCATGGAGGCTATGACGATGGGCTACAAGACCAAGCCCACCTCGCTACTGAACACTGTCAAACCGGGGGACAAGGTTCGCTTCACCATCGACACAGCCGCGCGCGCGATCACCAAGATCGACAAACTGAAGGACTGATGCAAGCAAGGGTGATCCACATGAAAGCTCGGCGGGCCCGTGCATTACTGGTTGTCGGTTCGCTGATGCTGGCGGGGTGTGCAGGTTATCAGCTTGAGCCGCTGGCCACCAGCCACCCGGCCCATCCGCAGGCGACAGCTGCGCCTGAGCCGCCGCCTTCCCAGACGCTCGCCTACACGCGCTCGGACATCCCGTCTGTCCAGCCGGTGTCGCCCGTGGCGGCAGCTCAGCATGGGGAGCATCAGGCACGGCAGACTGAACAAGGAGCCTCGCAAACTGTCGTCGGCGAAGGTGAGATCGTCACCACGGTTCCTAGTGCGAGTCAGATCGTCGTCGAGCATGGCGAGATCAAGGGCTTCATGGAAGCGATGACCATGGGCTATCGAGTCGATCCAGCCTCACTTCTCGCGGGATTGAAGCAAGGGGACAAGGTGCGTTTCACGATCGACGTGCAGCGCCGGGCGATCATCGGCATCGAAAAGCTGCAATAGACGCGCACGGGGGCCAACGGATGGCGACGCGAAGGATGGGCTGGCTATGTCTTCTGCTCGTTGGGCTCAGCGGCTGTGCCTCGGTAGACCTCCGTACCGGGTTTCCCGAGGTCAGCGGGGTCGTCGAGGAGCGTGCGGCGACGAAGATCGTGTGGAACCAGGGCAACGAGCTGGACAAAGAGGCAGCGGAGAAACTCAGCGCCCTGTTGCAGAAGAAGTTAGCCGCTGACGATGCGGTACAGATCGCGATGCTGAACAATCGAGACCTTCAGGCCATCTATACCGACCTGGGGGTAGCGCAGGCCGATCTGGTCCAGGCTGGGTTGTTCAGGAATCCGATCCTCGACGCCGCCGTGTTGTTTCCGCTGTCGGGGGTCCGGCCGGATCTTCAGCTCACCGTGGTGATCAGCTTTCTGGATGCTCTATACGTTCCGCTCCGTAAGCGGGTGGCCACCGCCCAGTTCGAGGACGCCAAACTCCGGGTAACCGGTGCTGTGCTCGACTTCGCGGTTCAGGTTCGGGGAGCCTTCTATGGGCACCAGGCGAACGAACAAATGCTAGAACTGCGCCAGTCGATCGTGCAAGCGCTCACCGCGTCGTTTGAGGTGAGCCGGCGGCTCCATGAAGCGGGAAACATTACGGATCTCGATCTGGCACGGGACCGGGTCCTGATGGAGACGTCGAAATTGGCGCTCAGATCCGCCGAAGTCGCGGCACATCAGAGCCGGGAGCACCTGAATAGCTTGATGGGAGTCTGGGGCGAGGATACGAAGTGGGAAATCGACGGGCGTTTGCCGGAGATTCCCTCTGAACCGCTGCAGACAAGCGGAATCGAGCAGGCTGCACTGACCCGAAGCATCGATCTTTCGAGTGCCAGGCAACGCATTGTCGTCGCAGGCCAGCAGCTCGGGTATGATCGAGCCACCGCGTTGCTTCCCACAACGGATCTTGGCGTCGGAGCAGAAAGAGAGGAAGGGTGGAAAGTCGGGCCGGTGTTTTCGGTGCCGATCCCCCTATTCGATCAAGGTCAGGCGCGGGTGGGCCGGGCGGTGGCGGAGCTGCGGCGGGCTCGGCAGGAGTACTACGCGGTGGCGGTGCGGATCCGCGCCGTAGCGCGGGCGGTTCAGGCCCGAATACAAGGGGCACAGGACCGAGCACTGTATTACCGGGACATTCTGTTGCCGTTGCAGGAGCGGATCGTCAACGAAGCGCAATTGCAGTACAACGCGATGCAACTCGGGATTTTCCAGCTGTTGCGTGAGCGGGAACAACAGATCGAAACCGGCGTCGCCTACGTCGAGGCACTTCGTGAGTATTGGTTGGCGCGGGCAGACCTGGAGCAACTCTCGAACGGTCGGCTACCGATCTCGAATGGATTCCGGGTGGACGGGATTGGGGTGAAAACGAAGACAAAGGAGGGTAGGAATGGCGACTAAGCTGTCTCGGCGGCAAATATTGGGCATTGGAGCCGCCTCGCTCGCAAGCGGCGTCGTATGGTCAAAGGCAGGCCATGCGAAGAGTCATGGCGGCTCGGCGCAATATGAACCGGCAGCGGCACAGCCCAAGTCTCAGGGTGGTCGGCCGTACTGGCAAAAGACCTACAGCGGAGGCCCTATCGATGTGGCGCCGTTGTCGCCGGGGTTGCCCGGAGACCACTACCGGCCGGTCGTGGTCCCGAACGGCGCCGCTCTTCCGTTCAAGGTGGTCGATGGGGTGAAAGTCTTTCACGTGATTGCCGAGGAAGTCGACCACGCCTTTGACTCAGGGTTGCGCGCAAACTGCTGGGGATACAACGGTCGCGTGAACAGCACCGTGATCGAGGCGGTGGAGGGCGAACGCATACGGATCTACGTCACGAACCGGTTGCCGATCCCCACCTCGGTGCACTGGCATGGCCTGTATCTCCCCAATGGGATGGACGGTGTGGGAGGCCTGACGCAGCCGTACATAAGGGCCGGGGAGACGGCCAAGTACGAATGGACTTTGCGTCAGTATGGAAGCTTCATGTTCCATTCCCACCACGACGAAATGACGCAGATGGGGATGGGGCTGATCGGGATGTTCGTCGTTCACCCGAGGAACCCGTCACCGGAATATCGCGTGGACCGCGACTTCTCGCTCATGATCAGTGAATGGTCGGTGAAAGCGGGAACGGCCCGCCCGAACACCCTGACACCGACCGACTTCAACGTCCTGACGTTCAATGGCAAGGTGTTTCCCTCGACCGCGCCGCTGGTTTGTAAGACCGGGGATAGGGTGAGACTGCGTCTCGGCAACCTCGGCGCCATGGACCACCACCCGATACACATCCACGGCTATCACTTCCGCACCAGCGCGACCGATGGTGAGGATATCCCGCTTTCGGCCCAGTGGCCGGAGACGACTGTCCTGGTCGCGGTGGGGCAGACGCGCAACGTGGAATTCATCGCCGATGCCCCCGGTGACTGGGCATTTCACTGTCATATGACCCATCACGTCATGAACCAGATGGGACATGAGTTCCCGAACATGGTGGGAATGAAGCCCGAGGATCTGAACGAGAAGATCCGGCCTCTGCTGCCGGCGTACATGACGCATGGGCACACCGGAATGGACATGGGCAAGATGGCCGAAGTCATGCCCTATCCCCGGAATACCATTTCGATGAAAGGCGCCACGGGGCCGTTTGGGGACTATATCTCGATGGGCGGGCTGTTCACGGTGGTCAAAGTTCGGGACCGTTTGAAGAGCTACGACGAGGATCCCGGTTGGTACCAGCACCCTCCCGGGACGGTGGCGCTCAAGGCGACCGATGCGGATCTTGCGCGAGATGGGATCAAGGTGACTGGATCGCCCGCCGCGGGTGGCCCCGAACCGGCGACGAAGGGACACAAGGGGCATTGACAAGAACGGGCAAAGCATAGAGGCGCGGACTGCACAGGGCTACGCCGAGGGAACCCGCTCATTGCCGAGCGGCTGAGGCTCATTGTCCTGCCCTCGTCCGCAGGCCGCGGGGGACCCGGGGTGCCAGGCACCGGGAGCAGGGGGTTCGATGTTCAAGGTCGACCGGAAGGGTGTTCACGGGCAGTCTAGCGTGCACTGGAGCGGCGCGCTCGCTGTCGGGTTGCTGCTGCTGGCAGTGGAGACGTTCGGGTCCGATAAGCCCATTGTCACGGTGTCGCGCGACGCGCTTTCGCCTGGTGTGATCGAAGTGCATGTCGGGGAGATGATTCGATGGCGAGCCCCAGGTGGGGAGCATCTGCACCTGCAGCTCGATGCCCATCCGCGGGCGCACGAAGCCGTAGTCCGATCCGGCGAGATCCGGGCTGTTTTCCTCCTGCCTGGTGTGCACACATACAAGGTCTCGGTGATCACCGATGGGCGGAGAGCGCTCTCCGGCACCGTGATCGTGAGGGAACCGGAGAAGGCGTCGGAGCGTCCAACTGTGTGTGGTCCCGGGAGCTCAAAGGGGATCTGCTTTGAGCCTTAACGTGTGAATTGACGGTGCAGCAGCTAGGTCCACCGCCCAGGATCGCGATGCTTTCGACCGGACAGCGGCGCCCCACCTGTGGCGGCAGGGTCCCATCCTGGGATCACCTGCCTCATCTGTGACCAGGAAGAGGTCCAGAGCGGTTGCGTTTTTTGCCGAGGTTTCTGCCGTTTGAGAGGCGGTCTGGATTCCTGCGACCCTGGCACCGCCCTCGTGGTATTCCTTCCGCAAGGTCCATGAGGCGTCGTGACCTCTTGAAGCGAGGGTGGAGTAGACCAGCGATCGCTGTCTTGACCCTGCTCGTGCTAGCCGCCGGTCTTTGCGCTTTCGATCACGACCAGGACGGCGAAGACGATGGCCTGATGCTTCACGATCTCTGCCTACTGGCGCTCTTGGTGCCGGCGGTGGCCGTGCTCGTGGTGGGTCTTCTTCCGAGCGAGCTCGTCTTGAGTCTGCGTCGTCCGGCGCATGTCTCCGTTCCACTCTCGGTTCCCAAGCCACCTCCTCGTAGTGCCTACCTCACGTAGTTCCTGACCATCTGACCTCGTTTCGACGAAGCAGTGCTGAGTGCCCCGGGCAACGTCTATCACCTCACCGCTCGGAGGCCGAGGAGGAGGCATGCGGCTTCACCGATCTCTTGCCGCTTTCGTGAGCGCGCTGGCCATCTCGGCGATGGCCGTGATGGATGTAGATGCCCGTACGCACCAGACCGGAAGCCAGCCGGTGCCGCGGATCGTGGCGCGCGTGCTGCCGGCGGTAGTCAGCGTTACGACTCGCCTGATCGAGCGGGACCAGTTCAACCAACCGTTGCCGACGCGTGGCATGGGCTCTGGGTTCATCGTGGACCGACGGGGATATGTCCTCACTAACTTTCACGTCGTGGACGGCGCCGAGGAGATCAAGGTGACGCTCAGCGACGGGCGGGCGTTCCGCGGAGTGCTCGTGGGGGGTGACCGGTTCACAGATCTGGCCCTGCTCAAAATCGACGGAACCAAGTTGGCGGCGGTGGGGCTCGGGGACTCTTCCCGGCTCGCCGTGGGCGAGACGGTGATTGCGATCGGCAGTCCGCTCTGGCTCGAAGGGGGGCCTACGGTGACGGTCGGCGTCGTCAGCGCGCTCGGGCGCTCGATGGAGCAGCCCGGGCTTCCCGTCCTCCACAACCTGATCCAGACGGACGCGGCGATCAACCCCGGGAACTCCGGTGGCACCCTCCTCAACCTTCGCGGCGAGGTGGTGGGGATCAACACGGCCGTGATTGCCTTGGCGCACGGCATCGGCTTCGCGATCTCCATCAACGAGGCCAAGCCGGTCGTGCGGGAGCTGATGACGCACGGTCGAATCGTCCGCGCGGCACTCGGCGTCGTGGGGGTCAGCATCACGCCCCAGGTCGCTTACGCCAACGATTTCCCCGTCGAGCGCGGGGTGCTGGTGACCCGGGTCGAGTCGAGCAGCCCGGCCGAGAAGGCGGGCATCGAGGCCGGGGACATCATCACCCGGGCCGGGGGCGTGACGGTCCGCGACCTCCATCATTTCCACAAAGCGCTGAAGGCGCGGCGGTCCGGCCAGGAACTCGAGGTCGAGATGTTGCGGAACGGCGGTCTCGTCACGGTCCGCCCGGTCCTCGGGGAAGAGTGAGGAGCAGGGAGCGACGATGACTCACGGCAGCCGGTTGAGAGCTGGTGACGTACCATGGAATACTTGAGCGAGACCATCGACCCGCGGGTTGGTAGTCGCGAGGTGGCGGAAAAACTCCGGCAGACGGCGTTCGTCAAGAGCCAGGCGACGGCGAGAGCGCCGTCGTGGAGGTCGCCGCCCTGCTCCAACGAAGTGCGTCTTCGGAAGACCCAAGGATTCCAAGGGCTTGCGCTTCATGTAGTTAATGGCTGCTGCACTCGTCCGTCAGCCCACGGGTGAGTAGGACGGACAATGCAGAGGGGACTGGGTATGGCTAAGGCTAAGGGCGCCGAGCGTCACTCCTGCTGCGGGCACGAGACCGGCGCGCTTGCGCCCCGTGGGGCGACGGCCGTCAAGGATCCAGTCTGCGGAATGGATGTGGTGCCGGGGGAGGCGGCCGGCGGCAGCGCCGAGCACGCCGGCATGACCTGCTGGTTCTGCAACCCGGGATGCCGCGAGAGGTTCCTCGCGGACCCGGCCCGCTACCTCGAAACACAAGCGCTCCCGCCCGGCGGACCACCTGCGGGAAGGCCCGCGGAGGATACACGTATCTACACGTGCCCGATGCACCCCAAGGTGCGGCAGGTGGGACCGGGCAGCTGCCCGAAGTGTGGCATGGCGCTCGAGCCTCTCGAGGTGACCGCGGCCGACGAGGGACCGAGCGCCGAGCTGGTCGACATGACCCGGCGCTTCTGGGTGAGCCTGGCGCTCACGCTGCCGATCTTCGGGCTGGCCACGGTCGAGATGGTCGCGCCCACGTTGGCCGCTGTGTTGAACCCGACCGCAAGCCTGTGGACGCAGCTTCTGCTCTCGGCACCGGTCGTGCTGTGGGGCGGCTGGCCGTTCTTCGTGCGCGGCTGGCGGTCCATCGTCACGCGCAGTCTCAACATGTTCACGCTGATCGCGCTCGGCACGGGAACGGCGTTCGGCTACAGCGTGTTCGCGGTGCTCGTGCCCGACGCGACGCCTCATGGTATCCGCCACGGAGGCGTGCCTCCGGTGTATTTCGAGGCCGCGGCGGTGATCATCACGCTCGTCCTGCTCGGCCAGGTGCTGGAGCTGCGCGCCCGCAGTGCGACGTCCGGAGCCATCCGGGCGCTCCTCGGTCTCCAGCCCAAGGCCGCCCGTCGGCTGCGCGCGGACGGCGTCGAAGAAGATGTGCCGCTCGCCCACGTGCAGCCGGGGGACCACCTTCGAGTTCACCCCGGGGAACGCGTGCCGGTCGACGGCGTGGTGCTCGAGGGCCTGAGCGCGGTGGACGAGGCGATGATCACCGGCGAGCCGATCCCTGTCGAGAAGGGGACGGGAGCCCGGGTCACCGGGGGTACCGTGAACGGCACCGGCGGGTTCGTCATGCGCGCGGAGCGGGTCGGAGCCGACACGCTGCTGGCCCAGATCGTCCGGATGGTCGGCGAAGCCCAGCGGAGCCGCGCGCCCATCCAGCGCCTGGCCGACGTGGTCTCGTCATGGTTCGTGCCGGCGGTAGTGCTGGTGGCGGCTGTGACGGCATTCGTATGGGGTCTCTATGGGCCCGAGCCGCGGGTGGCCTATGCCCTGGTCAACGCGGTAGCCGTGCTGATCATCGCGTGCCCCTGCGCGCTGGGGCTCGCCACGTCGATGTCCATCATGGTGGCCACCGGCCGCGGCGCGCAGGTGGGCGTGCTGATCAAGAACGCGGAGGCGCTCGAGACGCTCGAGAAGGTTGACACGGTCGTGGTCGACAAGACGGGAACGCTGACGGAGGGAAGGCCGCGCCTGGTCTCGATCGTGGTGGCGGAGGGGATCAAGGAGGAAGACGTGCTGGCCCGGGCCGCCGGCCTCGAGCGCGGCAGCGAGCACCCGCTCGCCGCGGCCATTCTGGCCGGGGCCGCGGAGCGGGGAGTAATGCCTCGAGACGTGCACGACTTCCGGTCACTGACCGGGCGTGGCGTGGCCGGTGCGGTCTCGGGCCAGCCAGTTGCGCTCGGCAACTCCCGCCTGCTCCAGGAATTGGGTGCGGACGCCGGCCCACTCGTGGCACGGGCGGAGGCGCTACGGGCCGAGGGCCAGACCGTGACGTTCCTGATCGCCGGCAAGGCGGTCATCGCCCTGCTGGGTGTGGCCGACCCCATCAAGGCGAGCACGCCCGAGGCGATTCGTGCCCTGCAGGCGGAAGGCCTGCGCGTCCTCATGCTGACGGGGGACAGCCGCGTAACCGCGCAGGCGGTGGCGCGCAAGCTCGGCCTGGACGACGTCATCGCCGAGGTACTGCCGGAGCAGAAGGTGGACGTGGTGCGCCGGCTGCAAGCCGAGGGGCGGGTGGTCGCCATGGCCGGCGATGGCGTCAACGATGCGCCGGCGCTCGCCAAGGCGGACGTGGGAATCGCCATGGCCACCGGCACGGATGTGGCCATGGCGAGTGCCGGGGTCACGCTGGTCAAGGGCGACCTGCGCGGCATCGTGCGGGCGCGCCGGCTGTCGCGGGCGACCATGCGCAATATTCGGCAGAACCTGGTGTGGGCGTTCATCTACAACGTGCTGGGCGTGCCGGTGGCCGCGGGCCTGCTGTACCCGGTCTTCGGCCTCTTGCTCAGCCCGATGATCGCGAGCGCGGCCATGAGCCTAAGCTCGGTCTCGGTGATCGGCAACGCGCTGCGTCTGCGGCGCGTCGAGCTATAGGCGACGATCACGATGGCAGGGGCGCCGAGGGAGACCTCGGCGCCGCGGCCGCCAAGCCTCAGGCCTTCGTGAGCTGGCCGGAGTGAATCAGGTCGACCAGCAGGTTCCACTCCTCCTTCTTGAGGACGGCCAGGTTGCCCGCCTCTCCGATCCGTACCCCTTCGTCGGTGATCTCGACGTCCGGGCACGCTCCACAGCCGGCCGGGCATAGCGTGACCTCCAGATTCTCCATCGTGTTCGCCTCCTTCCTTTCACGAGCGTCAGGCGCTCGATGTGGTGGCAGACGACGGCCTTGTTGCCGCCTCGGGCGGTGCGCGAAGACCGGAGGAGCCCCTGAAGGGTGCTCCGGAGCTCGGTCAGGTCGGCAAGAGTCCGGTCGAGGTCCGTGACCTTCTGACGCACCAGATCGAGAACGTGGGGAGAGGGGCAACGGCCGGAGCGCCGGATCTGGACAACCTCCTTGATCTCGTTGAGGCGGAACCCGAGCCGCCGGGCCTGGTCGATGAACGTAATGGCGGCCAGCGTCTCTGCCCCGTAGACTCGATAACCTGCCGCGGGGCGGCGCGGCGGCGGAATGAGCCCCGCGCTCTCGTACAGGCGAAGCGCTTTTCGACTCACGCCGCTCTTCGTCGCGCAGGCCGATCAGGAGGCCGCCTCGGTCCCATGTGTGCATGGTAAACCTTGCCCTCCGGGGGCAAGGTCAAGAGGAAGTTGTGTTCGCCGCCGCGACTCCCGCATGCGGGCAGCTGTGTCAAACGCGGCGAGGGAATTGATCTCGAGACCACAACATGAGGAGGAATTACGCCATGCTACACCGTCCTCTCGTCCTGGTCCTGGCCAGCGCGAAGTTGCGGAGGCAGGGTGTCATGGTCATCACGGTGTGCGGCCCCCAAGGCCACCGCCGGTGAGGTGGTGGATGACGAACAGCAGGACTAGGACGATGACGATGATCCCAGACACGTACACCCAGCGCGGTGTGCTGGTGGTCGGTCCGCGGCCGGGCCCCACGCTGGGGTCGTCGCCGGTGCCGCCCTCCTCGTGCTGCTTGCGCCGTCCGTACCGGGTCCTGCCCCGCGGCTTGTATACCGACAGCGTCGTGGCCACGAGCAATACCAGCAGGGCGGCCCCGGCGTTGGCCACGAGTTGGATCCTCAGCCCGCTGAGATCGCCGCTGGCCAAAGTCGTCTCGGCGGCTACGCCTGCTATGCGGCCAATTGGCTGCATGTGCAGCAGCAAGACGATGCTGGCAGGGATGGTTATCAGGAGCTTCGCCAGGACCCAATAGTGCCGGAACAGGCCCCACGTGGTGCCCAATGACTGGACAAGCCCGGTTAGCGGCGAAGCGAGGCTCAACGGGACGATGACGAACCAGCTGGTCAACTCCATCGCGAGATAGGCGGCCCGCACCCTCAGAGCATC
>Ga0187892_10003225_pt1 | contig 30211 bp, 32 predicted proteins | sample MA1701073metaG_FD_139345 | JGI IMG/M metagenome (GOLD analysis project Ga0187892, IMG submission 139345) | Bio-ooze microbial communities from a basaltic lava cave in the Kipuka Kanohina Cave System on the Island of Hawaii, USA - MA170107-3 metaG ...
ACCCATCGGGAGCTCCTGCTTGCGGACTCCGAAGTACATCAATCACCCGAGAAGTACTTTGACCAAATCATCGAAATTGATCTATCCAGGCTGGAACCCCATGTGGTTGGGCCCCATACCCCAGACCTGGCAAGACCCGTCTCCAAACTGGCCGCAGAGGCAAAAGAGAAGGGCTATCCTGTTGAACTGAAGGCCGCTCTCATTGGCAGTTGCACGAACTCCTCCTATGAAGATATCAGTCGGGCTGCCCATATTGCGCAACAGGGCCTCAAGGCTGGGCTCAAAGCCAGAACATCCTTCCTCGTCACACCGGGTTCAGAACGGATCTATCACACCATGAAGCGGGATGGATTTATGGAAACATTTGAAAAGATGGGAGCGACTGTTCTGGCTAATGCCTGTGGACCCTGTATCGGTCAGTGGAAGCGGGCGGATGCGGTCAAAGGTCGGGCAGATTCAATTGTGAGTTCCTTTAACCGCAACTTTCCAGGCCGAAATGACGGCCTGAATGAAACCCTCTCCTTTCTCGCTAGTCCAGAGATCGTGACAGCCTATGCCTTTGCTGGTGATCTTAACTTTGATCCTGTCCACGGGGTGCTCAAGACAGCCGATGGTAAGGAGCTGCGATTCCAACCGCCTCAGGGGGAAGAATTGCCAACCCGTGGCTTTGCAAAAGGTGAAGGAGGTTATGTCTCGCCGGCAGAAAACGGAGATGCACTGACGGTGGACATCCCACCGAACAGTGAGCGGCTGCAGCTCCTTCAGCCTTTCCCGCGATGGGATGGTCAGGATTTTATCAAGTTACCTATTCTGATCAAGACTAAGGGTAAAACCACGACGGATCATATCTCACCTGCAGGTCCCTGGCTTAAGTATCGGGGCCACCTGGATAAGATCAGTGATAATGTGTTTCTGGGTGCCAATAATGCTTTCTACGCGGAAATCGGCAAAGGTGCGGATGTGCTGACCAATGAATCCGGATTGACCATTGCCCAGATTGCCCGCCGCTACAAAGCGAAGGGAATCGGGTCGGTGGTCATCGGGGATGAAAATTACGGTGAGGGAAGCAGCCGTGAGCATGCTGCCATGTCTCCGCGGTATCTTGGTGTAAAGATAGTTATTACGCGAAGCTTTGCCAGAATCCATGAGACCAATCTGAAAAAACAGGGCATCCTGCCGCTGGCCTTTGCCGATCCTAAGGATTATGATAAATTTGAGCAGAGTGACCGGGTGAGCGTGGTGGGGTTATCCGGTCTGGCCCCGGGTAAGCCGGTGCAGGTGATCATCCATAAAACAAATGGCCAGGAGGCCACGATTCAGACCCATCACAGCCTGACCGAACAACAGATCAAGTGGTTTAAGGCCGGCTCCGCCCTCAATGCACTGAGCTAGTTTGGATTAATGAAATAAGCGAGCATCGGGCTTGGCCCGTGCGAGCGCGGGGTGTGGGGGCATCGGAGCACCTTGTATCTTGTGTAGGCGCACGGCCCCCCACAGGTGAAATGATTAGCAAGGAGTTACTCACTAGTTATATACAAAAGACCATTCCGGATGCAGCGGTCACGGTGATGGACAGGACCGGCACTCTGGACCATTTCAGTGTCCAGGTGGTGTCGGATACCTTTAAAGGTAAATCACTCTTGGACCGACACCGCATGATTTATGATGCGGTCAAAGAACCGATGCAGGACGGTCGAATTCATGCGCTGGAGATCAAAGCCGAGACAACAAGTGGAGATTAGTGATAGAAAATTTGAGGAGGGATGGAATGGGAAATTCGATTGAAGAAGAAGTGAGTGAAGAGATAAAAAAACATAAGATCCTGGTCTACGGAAAGGGAACCAAAGCGGCCCCGATGTGCGGCTTTACGGTGGAAACCATTCAGTTCTTCAGTAAATATGGCTATCCCTTTGAGATCATCGATGTCCTGAGCAATACGGATAAACGAAACTACTTAACCAAGCTAACCAATTGGCCTACGCTTCCAAAGGTGTTTATTAACGGTAAATTTTACGGGGATACCGATATCCTAGGACCGATGGAACAAAAGGGAGACCTTCAGACTTTACTCAAAGAAGTCTTTAAAGAAGGATAAAACGGATATCGGATTTTCACACCTGTATTTTCCTGCTGCGGTTTGTGTCGCAATGAGCCCACCTTGACGAAAAGGTACACCGCGGAGCTTATTCTTTTTGCAGCCACCTTCATTTGGGGTGGCACCTTTGTCATTGTCAAATTAGGACTTGAGGATATCTCCCCCCTTCTGTTGACGGCCTTACGTTTTTCTATCGCGGCCTTACTATTTTCCCTCCTTTTTTACAAACATCTACTAAAAATCAATCGTGATGTTATTTACAAAGGAAGCATCCTTGGCTTTTTGTTGTTCATTGGGTTTGCAACTCAGACGATTGGTTTGAAATATACCACGGCTTCCAAATCGGCATTCATCACCGGAATGTTTGTAATCTTCACGCCATTGTTTCAGTTTCTCATTGAGAAAAAGAGCCCTCATCGAGCCAATCTTATTGGGATCGGCATTGTCTCGGTCGGGCTCTGGTTACTGACTGAACCTTCAGGAAATGGTTTTAACGTGGGTGATGGTTTGACCTTATCCTGCGCGATTGTTTTTGGACTTTATATTGTTGCCCTGGATATTGTTTCAAAGCGGTATGATATCATTCACCTGGTATTTCTCCAGATGGTTTCTTGTGCGGTCTTGAGCTGGTTTTCTTTAGGGATGATAGAAAGTCCATTATTCAGACCCACTCCCAACGCCCTTTGGGGTTTAGCTTATCTGACCATTCTGGCTACAGTGATCACCACCTATGTTCAGACCCGCTTTCAACGGGATACCACACCCACACGAGCGGCCATTATCTTCACCATCGAGCCGGTCTGGGCTGCCATCTTGGCTTATCTTCTCCTTCAGGAGAAGTTGGGAATTGTGGGCATGTTAGGGGGAGGGCTCATTATCGCTGGGATTCTGATTTCTGAGGTATCAAAATCGAATGATACCTAAAATTATTTCAGTTCCATCATTGAACACCTATAGCGAGCGCAGTCCCCGCCTGCAAAGGCGGGGTTAGCGAGCGGATAAAAATGTGATTTTTCTCCACTGGGGTCGAAGAATCCCTGCCTATGAAGGCAGGGTTCTTCAAACCAGAAAGGTGGTTGACACCCTGGTCGGTAGGATGATAGTATGCCTCCCACTGGAGGTCAGTACGGGTGAAAGGCCATTCCTCCCACCAGGTAGAACGCAGGCTATTGTGCGAATTACTCCGTCTGTTTTATGAAAAAGGCTGGGTTTCTGGAACCGGGGGAGGGATTTGTGCTGTGGTGGTGAAGTCTGAGGTTCTGATGGCCCCCACGGGAGTCCACAAGGAAAGAGTCACTTCCCAGGATCTTTTTGTAGTGAATTCCCGGAGTGGTAAGGTGATTTTACCGCCCCGCAATAAGTCACTTAGGCTTTCCGAATGCAGTTCCATCTTTTGTGCTCTGATTAATCAGAGAGGTGCAGGCTCTGTGATGCACAGTCATGCCCTCTCTGCCGTGCTGGCGGCCGATCTGGCAGGCACCAGCGACCATGTGGTGTTTGAGGGTCTAGAAATGTTAAAAGGGTTGCGGGGAGCTTCCAATCTGGACAAACATCCCCTTCCGGTGATTCACAACACGACCCGGGAGCCTGACTTGTTGAAGCAGATCAATTATGTGCTCGGCCAAGCAGACTTTTCCCGTGCCTATGCCATTTTAGTCCGGGATCACGGGGCCTATATCTGGGGTGAAGACATTTGGGAAGCGAAGCGGCATGCCGAGGTGTACCATTTCCTATTTGAGGCTACAGTTACCCGCAAACAAAGGCAGCCAAAAGGATAATGTCAAAACTGTGGAATCACATCGCAAGGCCAGTGAAGTAAGGAGGAGACCCAATATGTATAAGTGTCCCTGTTGCCAACAATCCGTCAAACGAACCCAAGTAGATGTCCAAAGTATTCAGAAAGCCGTAGATGCCGATAAGCTCACAGCCAAGGACGTCTTCAAACGGACTTATATCGGACATGGCCAGCAGTCCAGCGTCTTTGTATTCCAGGGACATAAAGGACCTTTTAGAAAGCATGTCCATGTCACTCATGATGAGATTGGCTATGTTCTCAAGGGCTCTGGAAAGGTGACGGTGGGGGACATGGTTCGGGAAGTGAAGCCTGGAGATGTTTGGGTCATTCCGGCCAACACGCCTCATGCCGGTGAGTTTGAGAGCGAGCCGGTGGAGGTACTCTTCATTTCTTCCCCGATAGATGATCCTGAGAACCCGGACCGTGTGTGGTTAGATTAAAATTAGAGTTTAATCCCACTCGGGGAGGCTTAAAATAATCTTCCATTCCTCTGGAGTGACGGGTTGGACCGAGAGCCGCCCGTATTTAAACAGCACCATGTTTTTGAGGGCCGGGATGGCCTTGAGTCTGTCCAGGGCAATGATGGACTTGCTGGCCTTAACAAACTTGACGTCCACCATGTACCAAGTAGGCTTACTCGGATCACTCTTGGGGTCATAGTGTATATCTTTGGGGTCAAAAGCGGTGTAGTCCGGGTAGCTTTCCTTCACCACCTCGGCCAACCCGGCAATGCCGCTGGGCTGGGTACTGCTGTGATAAAATAACACCCCATCACCTATTTTCATCGCGTCCCGCATAAAATTACGGGCCTGATAGTTTCTCACCCCGTCCCAACAGGTGACTTTGTAGGCCTTCAGGTCGTCAATTGAGAAGACGCTGGGTTCGGACTTCATGAGCCAGTATCGCCTGACCGATCTTTTTTTCTTCAACACCCACCCCCGTTTTTTCATTTTAGCGGATCAGTATTCGTGTGGCCAAGATAGCCAACAGGAAGACCCCCAATGAGCCGGAAAGTGCGATCCAGAATCCGGTGCGGGGCAGCAAAAGTACAAAGGCTCCAACATAGGTAAGCCAGGCTGGAGCAAAGAGCAATAATCCTGGCTGACCACAAATCCTCCTACCAGGAAATAGAGGATCAGCTTGATTGACATGGTCGGTTCTCCGGATGGGTTCTTTCCTCAAGGAGTTTTAAGTTCTCGAGATGTCGCCACAATTGCTCCACCTCTTGGATGTCGGGATGGCACAGAAGTTTGAGTCCTTCCCTGAAGTGGTTATACGGAAGCCACTCGGCATCCAGGTCTCGGACCAGCTGCTCGTGGATTTGTTGCCCCTTTCGGTCCCAATCCATCAGCAGGATCACCCGGCCATATTTTGCCGAGAGGTCATGGCAGAATTCATAGAAGGTCTTGCCGGTATGGACCTTGAGAATGGTGCCCTTGAATCCCAGTGTCCGCAGGCAACGTACATCCTGATCTCCCTCCACAATAACGGGAATTTCACTATTGATTTCAATCAAGCGCGTGATGAGAAGCTCAAGCTGTCTGATCCGCTCAGTATATTCCATGGGGTTTCATTATATCATATTTCGATTCGCTTAAAATTGACCCTGAAGGGGAAATCCTGGTAAAATGAAACTTCCTAAGAAGGTACGAAATAGATCAATGAAAGAGACGATTTTATATGAGAAGTTGTCAGGTCGGAGGGTCCGGTGTAATGTCTGTGCGGTGCGATGTGTCATTGCGGAAGGTCAGGAGGGAATTTGCCGGACACGGATCAACCGAGAGGGTGTGCTTTATACTTTGATTTATAATCGTGTCTCTGCAGTCCATGCCGATCCTATTGAGAAAAAACCCCTTTACCATTTTTATCCAGGAAGCAAGATCCTATCCCTGGGGACCCTAGGATGCAATTTCCGCTGTCCAGGCTGTCAGAATTGGGAGATTTCCCATGCCGGGTCTGGTATGCTGGAGACGGGAACGGTTGAACTTACGACTGATCAGATGCTGGATCTCATGAAGGAGAATCGCTGTAGCGGGATCTGCTGGACCTATAATGATCCCTCGATCTGGCTGGAATACACTCTGGAGGGGGCAAAACTGGCCAAGCAGCAGGGATATTATGCCGTTTATATTACCAATGGATTCATCACTCCTGAGGCCCTGGATATGATCGGCCCGTACTTGGATGCCTTCCGTGTAGATCTTAAAGGTTTTGAGGCGATCAGCTACAAAAAAATTGCGGGACTAGGTAGGATCGGAAAGATCCTGGAAGCCGCGGTCAGGGCCAAAACAAAATGGGGAATGCATGTGGAATGCGTGACCAATGTGACCCCCGGAATTAATGACTCCCCTGAAGAGCTTCACAAAATCGCCATGGCCATTAAGACAGAACTCGGTGTGGACACTCCCTGGCATCTCACCCGGTTTTATCCCTATCTGGAACTTGCTCACCTCAGCCCCACTCCTCTCTCAACCCTTGAGCGGGCTGTGGAGATCGGCCGAGGAGAAGGTCTCTGGTATGTCTATATCGGAAATGTTCCGGGCCATCCCTGGGAGGATACCTATTGTCATGGTTGCCAGACACTCCTCATTAAGCGAAAGGGGTACCTGGTTCTGGAAAACAATCTCCTGGATGGGAGGTGTCCCTCTTGTCATATCGCCATTCCTGGCCGCTTCGTATAAGAAAATCGTTCCCTATGAAAAAAGCACAGGCCATCCTTGAATATTTAGAGAAGCAATTTAAAAATCGACCTATCGAGTTAAACTATTCTAATCCCTTGGAGTTATTAGTGGCCACGATCCTATCGGCACAATGTACGGACCAGCGGGTGAATCAGGTTACCCCGGTCCTGTTTAAAAAATATAAAACTGTTCAGTATTATGCCCGGGCCGATCAGGCCACCCTGGAAAAGGAAATCCGTTCCACCGGGTTCTATAGGGTTAAAGCTAAAAACATCATTCGATGTTGTCAGCAATTAATAGAAAAATACGATGGACAGATTCCAGACACTTTGGAGGAGCTCATTACACTGCCTGGAGTGTGGCGAAAAACAGCCAATGTGATCTTGGGAAACTATTTTGGGAAACAGGCCCTTGTGGTAGACACCCACGTCAAAAGGGTTTCCCAGAGGTTAGGCCTGACCTGTTCTGACAACCCTGATGTGATCGAGAAAGACCTGGCTAGTTTCCTTCCCCGGAAGCGATGGACCGAGGGGTCCCATCAGCTGCTGCTTCATGGCCGGTACATCTGTAAGGCCAAGGCACCCCTCTGCTCAAAATGCGGGCTTTATAGAATCTGTGTCTGGAAACAGAAGACTCGATTCCATGTTTTGGATCAAAGAACCCCAGCTTCAGCCTAGATCGGGAAGTCAGTATTCTTCAATTGACAGCGAAGGAAAATCCTTATATACTGGTAGTTTAAGTTGATTTTAATGATTTTTCCATAAGATAAAACGGTATGATTAGGAGTATGACAGGATATGGTCGGGTTCAGGGTGAGTGTGATGGCCTTACTATGGTGGTAGAGTTGCGGTCGGTGAATCACCGTTTTTGTGATTTGTCGGTCAAGCTTCCTAAGCATCTGTTGTTTATGGAATCCTCTCTGAAGAAGGCTGTGCAGAAGCGATTTTCTCGCGGCCATATCGACCTTGTGGTGCAACTTGAGGGGGGTGAAAAGCCACTGGAGCAATTGATCCTTGATCGAGGACTTGCCAAGCAATACCACCGTATCCTGGAGCAGTTACGCAAGGAGCTGGAACTGGATGAAGAGATTACTCTGTCTCACTTTGTCCATTACCGTGATCTGATCCGTACGGTGGAAAGTAATGGTCATCTGGAGAAACAGGCCAGGGTGGCCCAGAGACTAGTGTCCAGGGCAATGGATGCCTTGGAATCTGCCCGTGGGGCCGAGGGAAAGGCAATTTATAGAGAATTTCAGTCACGATTGCGGGGCATTCGAAGGTCAGTGGAGCGTATCAAAGCTAGACTACCTCAGGTCATCAGTGCCTATCAGAAAAGGCTATCGGCCCGGATCCGTGAACTTACCGGAGGAATCGATCTAAATCCGGACAGGTTAGCCCAGGAGGTGGCCCTTTATGCGGAACGGTCAGATGTCAGTGAGGAGCTGTCCCGAATACAAAGCCATCTGGATCGGTTTGAGGAGATGCTGAAGAGCCAAGAGGCGGTGGGGCGATCTTTGGATTTCTTGCTTCAGGAAATGGCCCGTGAGGTGAATACGATAGGGTCCAAGGGAAATGATTCGGTCATCTCCCATGAAGTCGTTTTCCTAAAGGGAGAGATGGAAAAGCTCCGAGAGCAGGTTCAGAACATCGAGTAGTTGCCAGGAGGGGGATCTGACCTTTAAATTGGTGAATATCGGTTTTAGTAATGTGGTGGCTGTTTCCAGAATAGTGGCCATTGTGACACCCACGTCGGCCCCGATGAAGCGGCTGAAGATCGAAGCCAAACAGAGCGGGAAGTTGGTGGATGCCTCCCAGGGGCGAAGGACCCGTTCCATTATTATCACAGACAGTGGCCATGTGATTTTATCAGCGGTGCAGGCAGAGACTCTTGTCCAGAGATTAATATCTGAAGAAGGAAAGGACAGGGTAGTTTCCGGATGAAAGGGGCAGGGATGGATCAACGAAGAGGCTTACTGTTTGTGGTATCGGCCCCATCCGGTGCCGGCAAGACCACTTTATGTCAAGAGATTACCAAGATTGTGCCTAAGCTTGAACATTCAATTTCTTACACCACCCGTGAACCCCGGCCTGGGGAGGCCCATGGGAAGGATTACTTTTTTGTGAAGGATACCGAATTCAGAAAGATGATCGAGAACAATGAATTCTTGGAGTGGGCAGAAGTTCATGGACACCTTTACGGAACATCGCGAGAACTCTTGACGGACATCACCAATCGGGGAACTGATGTCATCCTGGATATTGATTCCCAAGGGGCAATGCAGCTAAAAAAGAAAGAGGTGGACGGTGTTTACATTTATATCCTTCCTCCGTCATTTGAGGTGCTGAAGGCCCGTCTTATGGAACGCAGATCAGAATCCCCTGATGAGATTTCTAAAAGACTCAAAAAGGCCCGTGAGGAGATCTGGAGTTATCGAGAGTATTATTATTTGATTGTTAATGATAATGTGCAAAAGGCCAGAAAAGAGCTAGAATCCATTATCGTGGCTGAACGTATTAAAATGAAGAGAATGAACCTGTCTTGGATTGAAGAAACCTTTATTAAGCCGAAGTTTGGCGAACATCTTGACGGCTGATATGATCAAACTTGAGTGACGGTCTACTGACTATCTAAAAACGAAGGAAAAAATAAGAGGAGGAGAAAAAAAGCATGGAGATCATTTCGGTGCCCATCGTCGTCAATGAAAAGCAGATCGATAGCCGGTACCGCCTGGTGATTGTGGGTTCTCAAAGGGCCAGGCAGCTTATGGAGGGCAATGGTCCGGCTCTCCAAACCCGGTATAAGAAGGCCACGACAATTGCGCTGGAAGAGTTTCTGGAAAGTAAACTGGAATTCTACACCGGCAAGGAGGCCCGACTGGCTCAGCGTGAGGCCCGACGACTGAGGGAGGAGGAGATGAGACATCAGGCCCTTCAAGCTAAGGAAAGACAGATTACCAATGAGATCAGTAAAGAGTTGAGCGTCTATGTGGATGATACGCCTCGTGCCAAAGATGAAGCAGATTCGGAAGAGTAGATGAGTTTGATCTGTGGGGGCGGCCGTGCGCCAACACAAAAAGCAAGGTGCTCCGATGCCCCCACACCCCAGCCCGCCACTGGCGAAGACAGATGTCGGGCCATAATTATTATGATGATGCTTTCGGGTAAGAAAATTTTGCTGGGTGTGACAGGCAGTATCGCCGCCTATAAAGCGGTCTTGATTCTGCGCCAGCTTATGTCAGAGGAGGCGGAAGTAACCGTGGTGATGACCGAATCTGCCCAGAAATTTATCGGTCCCATGACCTTCCAAGCCCTTTCCGGGCGCCCTGTCTACCACGATCTTTTTGATAGCCGTGAAGCGATTACGCACCTCAGCCTGGCACAGGAGGCGGATTTCATTCTGGTGGCCCCGGCCACAGCAGATTTCATAGCTAGGATCGCTCATGGTTTTGTGGATAGTCTGCTGTCGGCGATTGTGGTGGCTGTCCGCTGCCCCGTCTTGCTGGCTCCGGCCATGGACGCTGTGATGTGGGAAAATCCACTGGTGCAGGACAATATCAAGCGATTAGTGGAGAGGGGCGTGCGGGTCATCGATCCAGAGTATGGACCATTGGCTTCTGGCCTAGTGGGGCAGGGCAGGCTGGCCTCGGAAGAAAAAATTGTGTCAGAGGTGATTCATTTTCTGTCCACCCAGTCTGACCTTGAAGGAGAAGTCGTCTTAATCACGGCAGGCCCGACTCTAGAATCTTTGGATCCAGTTCGGTTTATTTCCAATCGTTCTTCTGGTAAGATGGGTTATGCCCTGGCTAAAGCAGCAAGGGAGCGTTCTGCCCGTGTCATTCTAATCAGTGGGCCTACCGCACTGACCCCTCCTCAGGGAGTTGAGTTCTTAAAAGTCGAAACGGCGGAAGAGATGCGTACAGCCGTGCTCAAATTCTTTTCGGAAGCGACCATTCTGATCATGGCTGCGGCTGTGGCCGATTGGCGGCCAGTCTCACCGCTCTATCAAAAGGCCAAGAAGACGGAACAGTCGTGGTGGATGGAATTTGTTCAAAATCCGGATATCCTTCATGAGATTAACAAATCCCGGCGTCGTGACCAAATGATCGTTGGATTTGCGGCTGAAACCGAGAAAGTCCATGAAAATGCCAAAAAGAAGCTTAAGGAAAAGAGGCTGGACCTCATTGTGGCCAATGATGTGACACAGCCTGGGGCGGGGTTTGGAACGGATACGAATATTGTCAGCATCATCGATGGACAAGGCGGGGTTGAGGAACTCCCCAAAATGTCCAAGGAACAAGTTGCAGGAAAGATTCTGGACAGGATTGTAGAAATCAAAAAGAAAAGATAGATTTTTGGGGAGAGCTTATCTGTCGTGAAGCCACGGAAAAAACGAACTTTGCTTGACATTTCCGGCGGGTCTGTTATGATGGTAAGCGGCCTATAGGGGTATGTATGCAGGAAAAGAAGGGTGAGACATTCCTGTCACCTGAGATTCCCAAGCTGTCCGAAAAACTGCAGAAAGATCCTTCCTCCAGATTGTTCTTTCCATTGGCCGAAGAGTATATAAAGTGTAACATGTTGGAAGAGGCCATCATTGTCCTTAAAGATGGTTTGAAGATTCATCCTGGTTTTCATGCGGCTCGGGTTTCGCTGGGTAAAGTATATCTTCAAAATGGGCGGGTTGCTGAAGCCAAGACCGAGTTTGAAAAGGTCGTGGCACAGAATCCTGACAATCTCATGGCTCAAAAGAAATTGGCCCAGATTTACAGAGATGAGGGAAATATACAGAAGGCCAGACAGATTTGTGAAAATATTTTACTGACGAATGCTAAGGATCCGGAGATGAAAAAGTTATTGGCTGAACTTGACAAGGTTCAGGCAAAACCTGCAGCAGAGGTCATAGCTCCAACCCCAATCGTTCAGCCCACCACTTCTCAGGCCGCCTCTGAAGTCGCATCACAGATTTCTGAAAATTTTAAGATTGCCCCTTCATTAATACAAGGATCCAATGCGTCTATAGAGGAACAAAGCCCTTCCAGCCCCCCTGTACCTCAACAGCCCAACCCGCCATTGACCCAACCGCAGCCTGAAGCCCAGTTACCCGATCAGATCCAGGCATCAGAAAAATTGGAAAACTTAAGTCCTGTGGCGGAGAAGGAAGAAGATAATAAAAAACTCCCTGATGACGAGGTGGAGGAACGAAAAATCCCAGTGATAGAATTAGATATTGACGAGGTGGGGAAAGGTCTTAATGAGGAAGACATTTTTTCTGAACTCTTAGGGCCCTCTTCTGTCAAACCTCAAAGCATAGTAAGCCAGGGTCCTGCTCCAGCCCAACCGGTCGATTCCGCCTCTATGGAGCAGAAGAGCCATCAAGGTTTTCCTGAGACAGCCCAGGGAAAAGCTATGCCTGCAGCCGATGCTGTCGAGTCGGCAGGACAAGGCGGGGGAACTACTGTGCCTCATGAGTCTGCAGAGGAAAATGTAGAGGTGTCCCCTCCTGGTTTGGAAGGAGATATGCAAACGGTGGCACTTGCCGAGCTGTATGTCAGACAAGGGCATTATGAGCAGGGAATAGAGATTTATCGGAAGATCTTGGAACATAACCCCGATAATGAGGAAGTTCGCCATCATTTGGAGAATGCCCTGGCCCTGGCCAATCTTTTGACCAAAAGACCTAAGGAGAACAGGCCATCTTCTCCTGCTGCAAGGATTCCAGAAGTCCAACCATCTACTCCAAAATCGGATCAGTCGGTTAAATCAACCCCTGAACAGCTACGCCAGGCAAAGGTCCAGCGACTTCAGGCCTGGCTTGAGCAGCTAAAGAGGAGTCAAAACACGTGAGCTTTGTCGAAAGTCTCAGAAAAATCACAAACAATTTAGAAGAAGCCCTGGGTGTTGCCTTGGTGGGCATGGATGGAATCGTGGTGGAAGAGCACCGGAGGGACACGCTCTTGGATCTGTCGGCCCTGGCAGCCGAATTTTCTGCCGTTCTGCGCCAGATCGAGGAGGTTTCGGAAAGCCTACACTTTGGACAGGCCCATGAGTTGTGTGTGCTCAGTGAGAAAGGTCTCATTCTGATTAAAAAAATTAATCCGGAATATTTCCTACTGTTGGTCATTCATTCAGAGGGTAACTTCGGAAAAGGTAGGTATCTCTTAAGGCGGGAAGTGGCACGCCTTGAGAAGGAGCTCTGAGGACCATGGGAGACAAAGATGTCTGGAAGATTTTGGTCTTACATGGACCCAACCTCAACCTCCTGGGGATCCGGGAGCCGCAGATTTATGGTTCGGCTTCTTTAGATGACGTCAATAAAAAAGTTCTTCAGTGGGTGAAGAAGGAAGGTGTGCAGGTGGAGATTCGGCAGTCCAATTCCGAAGCTGAATTAGTGAGCTGGATTCAAGAAGCGATGGGACGGTATCAGGGTATCGTGATCAATCCCGCGGCCTATAGCCATACGAGTATTGCTTTGCGGGATGCGATTTTGTCAACCGGAATACCAACTGTCGAGGTTCATCTCTCCAATATCTACAAACGGGAATCCTTCCGTCACCAGTCCTACATTGCAGGTGTAGCTATCGGCCAGATCTCGGGTTTTGGGGCAGATAGTTATCTGCTGGGACTACAGGCCATTGTGGACTATCTCCGAAAGGGACAACACGCTTAATCCAAAACATCTGGTTACTGAGCGAAGGAATGGAACAGGCATGATTTTAACTACTGACTTTCGAAGCGGTTTAAGAATTCAGGTTGAGGGTGATCCCTATGAAATCATTGAGTTTCAGCATGTAAAGCCAGGTAAGGGTGGGGCATTTGTACGGACAAAACTGCGCAACCTCAAGACCGGGAATGTGAATGAAAAGACTTTCAGGGCAGGTGAACGATTCGAAGAACCTCCCATCGAAGACCGAGAGATGCAGTTTTTATATGCGCAGGGCTCGGAGTTCTGTTTTATGGATACCCGAACCTATGACCAGATTTCGGTTACGGATACCCAGTTGGGTGAGGCAAAAGACTTCCTTAAGGAAGGCTTGGTGGTCAGGATTATATTCTATCAGGGCAGGCCGCTGGGTGTTGAACTCCCTGTGTTTGTAGAATTGAAGATTGTAGAGACAGCCCCTGGAATCCGGGGAGACACAGCTACTGGCGGATCAAAGCCAGCAACTCTGGAGACCGGTGCGGTGATTAAGGTTCCATTCCATATCGGATCGGGTGAGATGATCAAGATTGATACACGTACTCGGGCTTATGTGGAGCGAGCCAAGTAAACAGTAGAATAACGCTAAGCGAGCCTCTGGCTTGGCCAGGGCGAGCGCGGGGCGTGGGGGCATCGGAGCACCTTGATTTTGTGTAGGCGCACGGGCCCCCACAGATAAAGGTCAGGCAGATGGATCTGAAAGAGGTGAAACGGCAGATCAAGGAACTGATTGATCTGATGCAAGGCACCCAGGTTTCAGAATTGGAAGTGGAAAGAGGGGGCGTTCGGATCAAAATCCGGAAGGACCAGATGATGTCTGAAGGTGGACATCTCGTCCCTCAGATTCCTGTACCACAAGACGCTCAGATGAAATCCTCTCTTTTGGAGGGAGGGCCTAAGGCTGAGCAAGACGACTATACCTACATTCGATCTCCCATTGTAGGAACCTTCTATCGTGCCCCTTCCCCAGAGGCAGAGCCTTATGTAGAGGTTGGCGAAGTCGTCAAGAAAGGGCAGATCCTCTGCGTGGTAGAAGCTATGAAGCTCATGAATGAGATCGAGTCCGAGGTGGATGGAAAAATCGTGGAGATTCTGGTTGAAAATGCCCGCCCGGTCGAGTATGGAGAATCCCTTTTTAAGATCGAGCCCCTAAAAGAACCTAAATCGTGACAGTGATGAACTTTTAACCACTCACTGAATTAGGGAGAGTGTATTGTTTAAGAAGATACTTATTGCAAACCGGGGCGAGATTGCCCTGCGGATCATACGGGCCTGCAAGGAACTGGGGATCAAGACCGTAGCCATTTATTCTGAAGTGGATCGGGATTCTCTGCATGTGCGGTTTGCGGATGAGCGTGTCTGTGTAGGTCCTGCGGATGCCTCCCTCAGCTATCGGAATATTCCTAATATCCTCAGTGCCGCCGAGATCACAGATGCCGAGGCTGTTCATCCAGGTTATGGATTTCTGGCAGAGAATGCCCATTTTCCTGAGGCTTGTGAATCGGCAGGAATAAAGTTTATTGGTCCATCTGCTAGCAGCATTGCCCTCATGGGGGATAAGGCAAAGGCCCGGGAGATCATGAATCAAAAAGGTATTCCTGTCATTCCAGGTAGCCAGGGAAAGGTCAATTCGGAAAAAGAGGCCCTGCAGATTGCCAAGGAGATTGCTTATCCGGTGATTATCAAAGCAGCTGCGGGTGGAGGAGGCCGTGGCTTGCGGGTGGTCAATCGGGAGGAGGATATGCTTAAGTCTCTCCAGACCGCCCAATCCGAGGCAAAAGCAGCTTTTGGAGACGGTGGGGTTTACATCGAAAAATATTTCCTGGAGCCCCGGCATATCGAGGTTCAGATCTTGGCTGATGAGAAGGGAAGAACCGTATACCTGGGGGAGCGGGACTGTTCCATTCAGCGCCGTCACCAGAAAATCTTGGAAGAGTCTCCTTCACCGGTTGTGGATGAGGTCCTTCGCCGGGAACTGGGTCGGATGGCAGTGGAAATCGCCAAGGCGGTAGGATATGTCAATGCAGGGACTGTGGAGTTCTTGCTGGACAAGAATCATGCCTTTTATTTTATTGAAATGAATACGAGGATCCAGGTGGAACATCCGGTGACAGAGATGGTGACCGGGATCGATTTGATTAAGGAGCAGATCAAGATCGCATCGGCCCGTCCCCTGGAGTATAAACAGAGCGATATTCGGATCCATGGTCATAGCATCGAGTGCCGGATCAATGCGGAGTGCCCACAAAAGTTTACTCCCAGCCCAGGAGTCATTACTCGGTATTATCCTCCTGGAGGATATGGAGTTCGGGTAGATTCATCGGCTCACGTCGATTGTGTCATTTCCCCTCATTATGATTCCATGATTGCCAAACTGATTGTTCATGGGGATGATCGGGACGAAGCAATTGCCAGGATGCGGCGTGCCCTGGACGAATTTGTCATCGAAGGAATCAAGACCACGATTCCCCTCCACAAACGGATTCTTGAGGATTCCGGTTTTATCAAGTCAAAGGTTTCTACCAGTTTCCTCGAACGTTTACTCTCCAATCAAGAGAATAACTGATCATCCATGGTGCTCAGCTCACTATATTTTATTACTGACCGCCAGGCCAGTGGCCAACGATCTGTCCCCGATTTGGTAAAGGCCGCAATTGAGGGTGGACTCAAGCTTTTACAATACCGTGAAAAGGAGCTCCCCAAACGGGAGGCCTTCCTTGTAGCCAGGGACCTTCGCGAACTGACCCGCTTGGCTGAAGTGACCTTGATTATTAATGATGACCTGGATCTGGCAATGGCCGTGGAGGCAGATGGAGTGCACCTGGGGCAGGAGGATCTCCCTCTACCGGTTGCCAGAAAAATCTTAGGGCACCGAAAAATTATTGGGATCTCGGTCCGAGATATCGCTGCTGCCCAGCGTGCAGTCCAGGAGGGGGCTGATTACATTGCGGTTGGACCTATTTTCAGATCTAGTACAAAATTGGTGCGTTCACCCATGGGTTGCAGCATTATCCGGGAGATCCGAAAAGTGACCCGACTCCCTCTGTTTGGAATTGGAGGAATTGATCTCACCAATGTCTGTGAGGTCATACAAGCTGGAGCGGATGGTGTAGGGGTGATCGCTAGCTTGCACCAGGCATCGGATGTCACAAAGGCCACCCGCCAGTTTCTGAAGCTCCTTGCGGAATGCAAAAAAATGCAAGATTGGCACCTATGTTCTGGAAAAAAATCTTGACAAGAGTTTTGAAAAGGATTAGTGTTGGATAAGTTACTGATCTTCGGAGAGGCCATTGATCTGTCATATAGGCGCATCATGTACCAAAGTGACTGTCAACGTTTGTATCTTAAACTTGGTGATGAAGTTATCCACCACAGATTCCCGGAATGGGGAAAAGGGGTAGTGGTGGAGGAGAGAAGTTCCCTGATGTCCGGGGGAATTTGTATTGTCAGGATTATTTTTAGAGATGGGAAAGAGCGCTCATTTATCAATGACCTCAATGATCAGAACTGTTGTTATTATTCAGGTGTAAGGCTTTATTGTTAAGAGATGTTCTGATCCTTGAGCCCTCCATTGAATACGCATAGCGAGCGAATATAAATATAAATGGTCTTTTCTCAATTCGGATCGAAGAATCCCTGCCTGTCAAAGCAGGGTTCTTCAAAACTCTCACAAAATGAGTGTGCCAACCTTTTACAAGGTACTTCCCCTTTTATTGATGCTCTGCAAAAGCTGATAGGAACAGAAGAAGGTTCTGGTGTGGGGAAAATCCTCATAATAGAGAACGGTGATCATCTCCCAGATCGGCCTTCAACGATTCTGTCTGATCATCATTATGAGACTGAATCGGTAAAAGATGTCCATTATGCCCTGGAAAGGTTAGCACTGCAACCCTTTGACCTCATTCTTGTCGATCTCTCCTTGCCTGAAATGAATGGATTGCAACTTTTACATAGAATCAACCAAGTTCATGGAGATGTCCCTGCCGTAGTGATGGCCGATTCAGGAAACCTCCAAAAGGCAGTTCTTTCCTTAAAACTGGGTGCACAAGGCTTTGTGGTGAAACCCTTTACCTCCCGCGAGCTTTTAACAACTGTGGAGACGGTTCTCCAGAAAAATCATAAGGCAAAACAGAGAGATGAGATGAGGCTATTGGAGACTTTGGAATCCATCCGTTTTGATGTGATTAAGGCCCTGTCTCAGGCCATTCAGGTAAAGGATCCTTATACCGGAGATCATTGTGACCGGATTGTGGAATACTCCAGATCTATTGCCGAGAAATTTGGTCTTTCAGCCATGGAGAAAAAAGTCCTGGCTTATGCCGCAGCCCTTCATGACATTGGAAAGATCGGCGTTCCAGAGGCAATTCTAAATAAGCCTGGGAGATTGACCGAAGAGGAGTATGCCATCATGAAGACCCACCCTGCAAAGGGTGCGGCTATCATTCAAGGAGTGGGTTTCTTAGCCCCCGTGGTTCCCTTAATCTACCACCATCAAGAGCGGTATGACGGTCTAGGCTATCCAGACGGCCTTGTGGGAGAGGAAATTCCTCTGGGTTCCAGGATTGTGTCAGTTCTGGATACATTTGATGCCATGACCTCTGATCGACCTTATCGGAAGGCCCTCCCTGTTGAGAGGGCCGTGGCGGAGCTGAAACGTTTTACGCACCAGCAGTTTGACTCGCTCGTGGTGGATGCTTTTTTGCAGGTTCTCGATGAAACCGGTTCCCATCTCTGCGAAAGCGACCATCAGGGGAGATGAAATAAGCCGTCCATGTTCATGTGTCGATGAACTGCCTTGACTGCCCGATCCAGTTTTGACTGCCCCGAGTTGAGACTTTCGATATAAGGAATGCTGCCCAGCACAGGGACTTTGCAGAGAGCTGTAAGGACCATCGGATTCGTTTTCTCGGCCAGCCCGGCTGCCCTCTTCTCGGATTGATTAATGACAATCCCCTTTACGGGTACCTTCTTTGCACAGGCATATTCAAGAGTCAGTAGTGTGTGGTTTAGTGTTCCGAGACCCGGTCTTGTGACCACCAGCAGTGGGAGTTCAAATAACAGGGCTAGATCCACAACATTCATGCGAGCCGTGATGGGTACCGCTAGGCCTCCAATTCCCTCCACCACCATAAAGGCATGCCTGCGGCACAGCTCCCGATAGGCCTTGAGCAAGACAGAAGGTTTTATTTTCACTCTCTCCATTCGGCTGGCGGTCCAAGGAGCCAAAGGATGTTTCAAGCAGTAAGGCGTGACCAGTGTGGAAGGATCCTTGACGCCGGCAGCCTGCGTCAATAGCCGTGTATCATCCCCTAAAAGTCTTGAATGGATTAAGCGGCAGCCTGTCTGTATAGGCTTCATCACTCCTACATCAAGCCCCGCGGTTCTAAGATAATAAGCCAGGGCCGCTGCTACGATGGTCTTTCCGACACCGGTATCTGTTCCTGTGATGAAAATGCCTCTGTCCATGGCACTTCAGAAAATTCGGCTGTCCAGGTTGAACACCTGACCCGAGACATGTTGCATGAGAGAAAGATGATGAATGAACTGGGAGACCTCATCAAGATCCGAAGTACGGCCCAGGACATTTTCTTTAATGATCTGAAGACTACGCTTTTGGGGAAGTTTCTGGGTTATGGGTGTAGGTAGATAACCTGGTAAAACGGCATTGACCTGAATATTAAACCGTCCCAGTTCCCTGGCTGCGGACTTTGCCAGCCCGATCAGCCCGGCTTTGGATGCAGTATAAGCTGCCTGACCAGCTGCCCCTCTGAAACCGACGATTGAGGAAATGTTAATGATGTGCCCTTGCATTTGATGAACCATGACCTTGGCCGCCTCCTGGATTCCATAAAATGCCCCGTATAGGTTTGTAGTGATCACCTCTTCCCATTCATCCGGTTGAATTCTATCCACCAAGCGGTCATGGGTCATACCCGCATTGTTGATCCAGAGATCAATTTTTCCCCACTCCTCCACCACTGTAGTGGCCATTTCCTGAACCGACTGTCGATTCCGAATGTCGGCCTGATGGATCATGACTTGTGAGCCGTAGGCCCTAATCTCTGTAGCGATCTCTTCGGCCCGAGTCCGACCCGAATGGTAATGTAGGACAATCTGGTCACCATGCTTACTGAAGACCATGGCCATCTCGCGACCCAAGCCACCTGAAGCCCCCGTGATGACCACTACCCTCATAGAATCCCTAACCCCTTTCCAACCTTTTTAAATACCTCAAGGATATAATCAAGATCATCGCGGGTGTGGGTTGCCATGATGCTTGTCCGAATTCTGGCCATTCCCTGGGGAACAGTGGGAGGACGAATGGCTGGGGCGAATATTCCATGGGCCAGAAGCTGTTCACTCATTTCCAGGGCTAAGGAGGATTCACCCACCAACAGAGGGATGATGGGAGTTTCAGTTTGCAATGTGTTGTAACCCATGGACTTGACTCCCTGTTGGTAGTAGGCCCGGTTATCCCAAAGCTGTTGGCGGATCTGTGGTTCCTTTTCGATGACCTCTAAAGCGGCTAGACTGGCGGCTGCAAGGGAGGTAGGCAGTGCAGTGGTATAGATATAGGATTTTGCCCGGTTAAGGAGATAGGTGATCAGGTCCTGGCTACCGGCTACATAGGCACCAAAGGCGCCCACAGCCTTACTCAAGGTTCCCATTTGGATAGCGACCTGGCCCTCCAAACCAAAATGCTCTAAGGTTCCTCGGCCTGTCGGGCCTAGTACGCCGGTAGCATGGGCATCATCCACCATGACCATCGCCCCATGTTGTTCGGCGAGCTTCACAATCTCGGGCAGAGGTGCCAGGTCCCCATCCATGCTGAAGACTCCATCGGTGACAATGAGTACTCTCTGGCCTGTTGCAACCCGTTTCAGATGTTTTGCCAGAGACTGGGTATCCCGATGGGGGAATACCCTGAGGGTGGCCTTAGACATACGGCAGCCGTCAATGATGCTGGCATGGCTCAGACGATCTGCGTAGATCAGGTCTCCATCTCCCAGAAGGGCAGACAGGGCACCCACATTGGCCATATAACCCGTGCTGAAGATGAGAGCGGCCTCTGCATGCTTAAATTGAGCCACTCTTTCAGCCAACTTTTGATGTAGTTGGGTGTGACCGGAGATCAGGGCCGAAGCACCGGTGCCCACTCCATACTGCTGGATGGCTTGGGCCGCAGCTTCTTTTACCTTTGGATGTGTAGATAGCCCCAGATAGTTATTCGAGGAAAGGTTCAAATAGGTCCTTCCCTCCACCACAATTCTGCTGGAGCATGCTGATTCAACTCGACTCAGCCTTCGTAATAGTCCCTTGCGGCTTAATGCCTCAATTTCTTTCCTCAAGATCATAGGCCCAAAATATACACGAGGCATACCGATTGTCAAGGGGTGATCTGTTTTAGGCGATGGTTCTCATAAGGTTACACAAGTCACGGCCAAGCTTGACAATAGATTGGCCAAAGGTTAAAATAAAACCATAGGCTACGTTCAATACCAGACCCACAAACTAGATCGGGAGGAAGAGGGATGTTTGAACGATTCACTGATCGCGGTAGAAAGATTATCATCCTGGCCAGAGAAGAAGCAGAAAGACACCAAAATGATTATCTTGGAACCGAACACCTAGTCCTGGCCATTCTCCGTGAAGGAGATGGAGTGGCCTTAGCCGTGCTAAAAAAGATGGGGCTGTCGCCAGAGCAGGTGCGACTGGAGATCGAAAGAAATCTCCCGGGTGGGAGCAGCACCATGACCTTCGGAGAAATTCCCTTTACTCCCAGGGTGAAGAAAGTCATCGAATACGCCATCGAAGAGGCCAAGCTGTTGGGACATAACTATATCGGCAGTGAACATCTCCTCTTAGGATTGCTACGTGAAGAGGAGGGCATGGGGGGTAGGATCCTCAGGGCCCTGGGTGCAAATCTCCTCTCAGCTCGCCAATTAACCATTAATCTTCTGAAGAAATCTCCAGTGCGAGAGAAGGACAAAAAGAGTAATACTCCCGCCCTGGATGAATTTGGTCGTGACCTGACCCAGCTCGCCGCTGAAGGTAATCTAGATCCGGTGATTGGCCGGGCCGATGAGATTGAGCGAGTTCTGCAGATCTTGTGTCGCCGGACTAAAAATAATCCCGTACTCATAGGTGAATCAGGCGTCGGAAAGACTGCGATTGTGGAAGGCCTTGCCCAACGCATTGTGAATCTGGAGGTGCCTGATAATCTCCTCAACCGTCGGGTCATTGCATTGGATCTTGGTTCTTTGGTGGCCGGGACAAAGTACCGGGGCCAGTTTGAGGAACGGCTCAAGGTGGTCATGAAGGAGATCGTGAATGCAGGGAATGTTATTATCTTTATTGATGAGTTACACACCTTAGTGGGGGCCGGGGCAGCGGAGGGTTCGATCGATGCCTCCAATATGCTTAAACCCGCCCTGGCCCGAGGAGAAGTCCAGTGCATTGGTGCCACCACCCTGGATGAGTATCGTAAACACATCGAGAAGGATGCAGCACTGAAACGACGTTTTCAGCCCATTTATGTTCAGCCGCCCAATATTGATGAAACGATCCGGATCATACGTGGACTCAAAGATCGTTATGAAGACCACCACAGCATTCAGATCTCGGATGATGCAATTGTGGAAGCAGTGCGTTTGTCGGACCGTTATGTCACGGATCGTTTTCTCCCTGATAAAGCCATTGATGTGATCGATGAAGCGGGTTCGCGGGCAAAGCTCATGGCCTATTCGCTTCCTCCAGAGTTGAAAGCTTTAGAGCAGGAGTTAAAGAGGGTCTCTAAAGAGAAGGATCTGGCCATCCGGCTGCAAAACTTTGAGGAGGCCGTTAAACTCCGTGAAGAAGAGGAACGTCTGCGAAGGTTGTTGGAGGAGTCCAAGCGGGAGTGGAAGAAAAACCAGGAAAAATACCGACCCACTATTGCCAAGGAAGAGGTTGCATATGTAGTCTCCAAAATGACAGGCATTCCCTTACAAAAGATTGAGGAAGCAGAGTCCCAGAAGCTGCTCCACATGGAGGAGGAACTTCACAAACGGGTCGTAGGACAGGATGAGGCTATCGCGGCGGTGTGCCGTGCCATCCGGCGCGCCCGGGCGGGCTTAAAGGGTGAGCGCCGGCCTGTAGGCTCCTTTATCTTCCTGGGTCCCACGGGGGTAGGCAAGACCGAGTTGGCCAGAGCGCTTGCCTCATTTATGTTTGACGATGAAAACGCCCTGATCCGGATTGATATGTCTGAGTATATGGAAAGGTTCAGTAGTTCCAGGCTCATCGGGGCACCGCCGGGATATGTGGGTTATGAGGAAGGTGGACAACTCACCGAGAAGGTGAGGCGTCGACCTTATTCGGTGGTGCTCTTTGATGAAATTGAGAAGGCCCATCCTGAAATCTTTAACATGCTCCTGCAGGTGCTGGATGATGGGTGCTTGACGGACAGCCTAGGGCGAAAAGTGGACTTTAAGAACGCCGTCCTGATTATGACCTCCAATGTAGGGGCGCGGATGATTGATAAAGGGATGTCCCTCGGATTCCATCAGAATACAGAGGTGGATCAGTATGCCCGGATGAAAGATGACATTACCACTGAGCTCAAGAGAACCTTTAACCCTGAATTTCTAAACAGGGTTGACGAAGTTGTGATCTTCCATCCGCTGGAGAAACAACACCTGGTCAAGATTATAGACATCCTGATTAACGAAGTGAATCAACGCTTGGCCGATCGGGGTATCCAGATTGAGCTTACTCCTGAAGTCAAAAAGTGGTTAATCAAGCAAGGATATCAGCCGACCTACGGGGCACGGCCCATGAGACGATGCATCCAGAAGAGAATCGAAGATCCTCTGTCTGAGGAAATCCTGAAGGGGAGATTCAAAGAGGTGAAGAAAATCAAAGTGGTCCTGAAGGATGACACCCCAGCCTTTGAAGAACAGGAAGCAATGGCGGGTGTCTAACCCTAATGAGCATCGTCAACGAGGCCCTCAAAAAAGCAGCGAAGGCCAAGGATAAAAAAGCAAAGGAAAAGTTTTCTAGACAGGAACCATGGGTTCTCACCATCACCACCTTGCAGTGGAAAAAACCTCTGCTTTATGGGGGAGTTGCTGTAGTGGTGCTTGCGGTTGGACTTGTCGGCTGGTGGGCCCTACAGAAGGCATCCCCTAGTCAACAAGGATTAGCCCTCTCGGAAGGGAAAATCCGCGTACCTATCTCTTCTCCGACTTCATTGTCAAAATCCACAATTCTTGAGTCCCATTCCTCAAAGATATTTGATCATTACCAGAAGGGTCTTGCGTATTACCATGAAAAGAAGTTCAAGGAAGCAGAAGAAGAATTCTTGGCAATTTTGACTCTGGATCCTAACCATGCTGTTGCCCATAATAATCTAGGCCTAATTTACTATGCTCAGGGCAAGGGACAGGAAGCTGCCTTAGAGTATCTTTCGGCCTTGAGAATTGATTCTAACTTTGCCGAGGCCATGAATAATTTGGGTCTACTGTACGACCAGCAAGGCCGTGCCGAGGAGGCGATGAGCCTTTATGATCGGGCTGTAAAGATTAAGCCTGACTATATCGAGGCGCATCTCAATTATGCAATCATCCTGGAAAGACTGGGTTATCTGGAGGAGGCCAAGCGACATTATCAGCGCTTTCTCTCACAAGCCCCAAGCGATCTGGGTGATGTTGTGATGAGTGTTCAGGCCCGTTTGCCCAACCTTCCCTAATTCACAGCTCTAGACAGTAATATTGGAGATATAGGCCCTCAGTTTAAAGTAAAAGCGAGCCTCTGGCTTAGCCAGGGCGAGCGCAGGACCAGGCGTCTGGCTCTGCCAGCGACTGGACGGGGTCTGGGGGCATTGGGAGCGAAGCGAGCAGGCCCCCAGATCGCAATGCTATGGGGGCATCGGAGCACCTTTCAGTTTGGGTAGGCGCACGGGCCCCCACATAATAATCGATTGACATGCTAGTCTTGGGAATCGAGACATCATGCGACGAAACGGCTGCGGCCATTGTGAAAGATGGCTGTGAGCCTTTGGGAGAGAGTCTATCTTCACAAGTGGAGCTCCACCTAAAGTATGGCGGTGTGGTTCCTGAGCTGGCCTGTCGCGGACATGTGACTTTTATTGATCGGGTTGTGGATCAAGTTCTGGAAAAGAGTAGGATGTCTCTCTCCCAGTTGGACGCGATTGCGGTGACCCAGGGGCCGGGTCTGATCGGGGCGCTTCTGGTGGGTGTTGCCTTTGCAAAATCTGTGGCATATGGTTGTCATCTCCCTCTGATTGGAATTAACCATCTGGAAGGTCATTTATATGCGATCTGCCTTGAGGGCAAGAAACTTGAGTTTCCATCCGTGGCTTTGGTGGTATCGGGTGGGCATACTCACCTTTTCTATTTACCACAGCCTGGGAAATACCGCCTGATTGGGAGGACTTTAGATGATGCTGCCGGAGAGGCCTTGGATAAAACAGCAAGGGTATTAGGTCTGGGTTATCCCGGTGGGCCCATTCTGGATCGGCTGGGGGCAGGGGCCGATCCGGCCCGAATTGCCTTTCCCAGGGCTACCCTGGGTCCAGACAGCCTGGATTTTAGCTTTAGTGGCCTTAAGACCGCGCTTCTTAGATATATCAAGGCGCATCCTTCGCAGGTCCAGGCCCATCTTGCCGATATTGCAGCCAGCTTTCAGCAGGCTGTTGTGGATATCTTGGTGGAAAAGACTCTGCGTGCGGTTCGGACATTCGGAGCGAAGTCGGTGATTGTGGGTGGAGGTGTCGCTTCCAATACGGTTCTCAGAAAACAGATGAAGGATGTGACGGATCGAGCCGGTGTGGATCTGCTCTTGCCCCGGCCTGGCTACTGTACGGATAATGCCTCCATGATTGCGGCAGCGGCTTATCACCATTTGGTTCAGGGTAAAACGGATGGCATCGAGCTGGATGCCCGTGCAAATTTGGTTTTAGGAGGATAAGAAGTATTGTCGAATAAATAAAACTTACTGCAAAGGAGAAGAATATGGCCATTTATATCAGTCTTGTGAAGTTTACCCGGGAAGGTGTGATGACCTTAAAGGATGAGGGCATCAAGCGGTCTGATAAGGTCAAATCCACCATCGAGTCTTTAGGTGGAAAATTACTGGATGCTTATTATTGTCTTGGACCTTATGATGTGGTGGCGATCCATGAATTTCCGGACACCAAGGCAGCCATGAAGGCATCCTTGTTGAATGCCTCTTTGGGATCTATGGAGATCACCACTATGTCGGCGGTGTCTCGGGATCAGTGGCGCCAGCTTCTTAAGGATCTCTGGCCCAAAGGAAAATAGTTTAGTTTAGGCATCAGGCCGGAGCCGATTCGCCGGCACAGGCTCGCCTGCGGTTATGGTTCTCGGCGGCCTTCGGCTCTCGCCCCGCACAGCATCGAACCCATGGAAGTGCGAGGCTCCGAGACGGCCGGCTCACCGCCCCCGGCCCGTGCCCTTACTTGTATTGACAGCCCCGTTCCCACTTGTATATGATGTGGATACAATATAACCTACCCGGCGGCGTACCCAAGTGGTTAAGGGAGCAGTCTGCAAAACTGCGATGCATCGGTTCGAATCCGATCGCCGCCTCCAATTCTTTCAACAGGTTGCGAGACTTCTCTCCTAACCTCTTTTTCTTTAGTCCCGTTTCTAGTCCCGTTTCCAATCTCGATTTTTCCTAGGGTGACCCTGTTTATGGCCTCTCGTAAGTGTCCAGGCGAAAGGTGGGCGTAACGCATGGTCATGGTGATGGTAGAGTGTCCCATGAGCTCTTGGACCGTTCTGAGATCCACTCCGGCCATAACTAACCGTGAGGCGAAGGTATGCCGCAACGTGTGCCAGTTGGCATCCAGGATCTTGGCTTTCTCTAAAGCGGGTGAATAGGCCTTGACCATAAAGTTTCTTCCCTGCATCGGCTGACCTGCTATACGGGGACTTGGGAAGATGTAGGGGCTGTCTATCCAGGACCTCAAGGATTTAAGTATTTCGAGCGCACCATCACTTAAAGGAATGTGCTGTGTCTTTTGGGCTTTGGTCCTGGGAATCGTCATGATCCCCCGATCCTGGTCAACCCATTCCCACTTAGCCTTAAACTGGTTTTCCTGACGCATTCCAGTTTCAAGAGCGAAGGCCACGACTTTCCAATCCTCAGGGGTCATGGCTTCTTTAAGGGCCATGATCTCTTTATCTGAGAGGAACCGTAACCGGCCTTGAGGCTCAGGGGAGAATTTAACCCCACTCACAGGGTTCCTTGTAATGTGTCCGTCCTTTATGGCCAGGTTTAAGACATGTCGAAGGAAGGCCAGGTATCGGTTCATGGTCTGAGGGGCGCGGATTTCCTTTTTTATAATTCTGCCTTGGATGTGTTGGATCTCCTGGGTCGTGACCTCTGAGAGCAACCGCTTACCCAAAACAAGTCGCCACCACCGGCCATAATGTTTTTGGGTGCGATAGCTCTTCACGTGTTCAATGCTGTCGGTATAATTCTGGACCCACGACCGGAAGGTGATATCTTTCTTCTGATCATACTTTTCGGGGAAATACCTTCCTTCGCGGGCATCAGCCTTCAATCGACTATAAAGGGCCTTGGCCTGGCTCTTGCTGTCACACCTGTATCGTCTCTCTCGACCATTTATTAAAATCCTGACCCACCACCGACCAGACCCGTGGGGCCTTTCAATAACTCCCGCATCTTTCCGGTGTGTCTTTAGATGACCCAGCAGGGCTTGGCGTGTATCAAACTCCCTATAGCAATCTTGGCATTTATTTTCGCTTTGCATGCTTGACCCCTTTCTTTTTGCCCTTCAAACTTACTTCCTTACGTGGCCGGCCTCGTGGTCTCCCGGAAATCAGTCCTTTTCTTTCACGATACGTTTGAGTTGCCGCTTGCGTTTGGCATCGGCGGGAACAATACTCTTGATTTTTACGATCTGCGAGATGAATTTTGTTACAGCGTGGGCATTGTTTGATTTTGTCTATGTAAATTGAAAACCACTGCGCTGCTACATACTCCAGGGCATCTTCCCATTTATCTGCTCGAAAGCCAATATGCCATTGAGCACGTTTATTTTCTGGCGGGTCAAATTCTATCCGGATTAACTTTGGCTCGAATAGAATAATTTTCTTTTTTAGAATGCAATCAAGGACCAGATTGAGGTCTTTGTGGAATTTAATAACTTGGGTGCGAGTGGGTGTTGAAAAAATGCCACCTACCATTATGACTATTCTGGGTATGTTCCCTTTCCGCCCATGAGGAAACCATCGTAGAGCAATAAATTCATAGGAAAGATTGCTCCAATCGCCTTCCGATAGTTTATTAAGGTCATACTGGGCTATCCGCAACATCCACCGCATCCAGTCTTCTGGTAAATTACCAATCCGCTGAAATGCTTTATCTGTTTCCACTTCACGTGGGTCTATGAATTTTTCTTTAGGTTGCTGCGCTATGTCTATTGCAGTTATCACAATCTCTCCATAAAAATTGTTATTGGATTAGAGTAATATTAACTTTATCCGCAAATAATTATTTATGTATTGACATGTCAAATAATAACTATTTATACTAATAATAGCATAGCTTGATTGTGATCGTCAACTATAAAATGTGAAGGAGGCAAATCGAATGCAAACAACCGAGCAGTTGCTGACCGTTAACGAGGCGGAACGCATAACTGGCAGGAAGGCATCCACGTGGCGCAGGGACATCCTTCGGCGGAAGGTGGCTTATGTCAAAATCGGGCGCCAGGTGCGCATCCCGTTAAGTGAAATCGAACGACTCATTAAGAACGGCTGGCGTGAACCGGTGGCGAAGTAAAATATGGAGCAAGTTATTAATTTGGGAAATTCGGCTTTAAAATATGCCTCGCTAGGGTTAGCGGTCTTTCCCTGCCATTTCCCAGTTGACGGCCAGTGCTCTTGCAAAAATCCTCAATGTGGGAACATCGGGAAACACCCCAAAACTGAACATGGGATGAAGGATGCTACCTTAGACCAAACACAGATAAAGGAGTGGTGGTTAAATGATCCTTTGGCAAATATCGCCATTGCTTGCGGGAGCATTTCGGGCATTGTGGTTGCTGAGTTTGATACCTTAGACGCAATCCAAGGTAAAGTCATCCCAGCTACGGTGACCGCCCTCTCTGGTCGGGGGCTACCTCATTTTTATTTTCGCTACCATCCAAAGATAATAAATGATTCAATCAAGATCAATGGTAAGGAAACCTTTTCGATAAGGACAGATGGCCGTTATGTCATTGCTCCGCCCTCGCTTCATTATACTGGGAATATATATCAATGGAGTCGTGAGCCAGGCAGCATAGAAATTGCCATACCACCTGATTGGCTTTTTGAATTGCCCACTCCAGAAGGGGCCAAGCCGTCTACCGTTCCGGATATCATCCCGAATGGTTCCAGGGATAACACGCTTTATACTATTGCGTGTTCGCTTCGGGCGAAGGGGCTTTCCGAGAATGAGATCCTTGTGGCCTTGCTTGAGATGAACCGGACTAGATGTAAGCCTCCGCTCGCCGAAACCCAGGTCCGTGAGAAGACAAAGCAAGCGTGTAAACATCCGGCTGGGCGATTCCTCACCGCATATCAAAACAACGGGTCTGCTCCGAATCTTGAGTTAACTCCATTGGGAACCTTACTTGCCGAGCCTGAGCCGCAATACGACTGGCAGCTTGAGCACCGCTTGCCTGTCGGTGGATCTTCTATGGTTGTGGCTAAGCCAAAGGTTGGCAAATCTACCTGGGGCCGGTGTCTCGCCATTCGCACAGCACGTGGTCAGGATTTTATGGGCTTTAAGACCAGGCAGGGCAAGGTGATTTATTTGGCTTTAGAGGAAAAACGTGAAGAAGTCCGTCGACACTTCCAGCGAATGGATGCTAAAGAAGATGATCCGATCCTGCTTTGTTTTACCCCGAACCCACAAAATGGCATTGCAAAGTTAAGGGAGATTGTCGAACAGGAATGCCCTGTTCTTATTATTGTGGACCCACTTTTCAAATTTATCAAAATAAAGGACTGCAACGATTACGCTGAGGTCAGCGCGGCCTTAACCCCGCTTCTGAGCCTTGCCAGGGACACTGGGGCGCATGTAATGACCATGCACCATGAGAGTAAAATCGAGCGTGAAGGTGGGGACCAGATCCTTGGGTCCACAGCGCTGTTCGCGGCGGTCGATACAGTTTTTTCTCTAAAGCGTACAGACCGATACCGCACGATAAAAACAATCCAAAGATACGGAGAAGATATGCGAGAAATAACCCTTGAGATTGATGATAATCAACTGGTCAGCGCGGGAGTGGAACGCCATGAGGCAGATCTGTCCCACATGGATGATACTATCAGAGAATTTCTGGGCAAACAAAAAGCACCGGTCGAGGAAAAAACGATCCATGAGGCTGTTGAGGGTCGCCGGGAATTAAAAATCAAAAGCCTCAGGCGTTTGGTTGAAGCTAATAAAGTTGTTCGGACCGGGAGCGGCAAGAAGGGCGATCCGTTCCTTTATTCTAGTATTGCTAGTACCCAGTAGCTCGGTACTAGCATTTAACTCTTCCTGGTCTTCCTGGTACCCCAGAGGTCTGGTACCAGCATTTTTTCTTGTTTTCTGGTACCTACCTTATAGTGGGTACGAGAATACCAGCTTTTTAGAGAATTCTGGTTTCTGGTACCCATATCTATAGGCGCAATAACCCTAAAGGGCCAGTGGTGATTAGGTACGAGTGCGAGGCGTGCGGGCTGTTGAATTCTAGGACTCTATGGCCGTTGAGTTTTGGTAAGGGTGTTGAAAACAATTAAAAAGGAGGATGCCATGAAAACAAGACACTGCCCTTTATGTCCAGCCGTGACTAAACAATATAGCCAGTTCGGTTACTGCCCAGTTCACAGGATATTTACATCCGGTGGTGGTACCGGAAAG
>Ga0187892_10003226_pt1 | contig 30200 bp, 30 predicted proteins | sample MA1701073metaG_FD_139345 | JGI IMG/M metagenome (GOLD analysis project Ga0187892, IMG submission 139345) | Bio-ooze microbial communities from a basaltic lava cave in the Kipuka Kanohina Cave System on the Island of Hawaii, USA - MA170107-3 metaG ...
AAGGGGGGACAAGGAGACAAGGGGAAGGGGGGACAAGGAGACAAGGGGAAGGGGGGACAAGGAGACAAGGGGAAGGGGGGACAAGGAGACAAGGAGACAAGGAGATCGGTAAATGAATGAGTCGGAGCGAGAGATATCGAAGTTGGAAGGCGCAGAGGCGGCAGATGCCCCTGTCTCCTTGTCTCCTTGTCCCCCTGTCCCCCACTCTTCTCTTCCGCTCTCCGTGATCATCGCCGGCGGCGGCACGGGCGGCCACATCTACCCCGGCATCGCCATCGCGCAGGAATTCAAGCGGCGCGATGCGGACACGCATATCGTGTTCGTCGGGACTGCGCGAGGATTGGAGACGAAGATCATTCCGCGCGAGGGCTTCAATCTGGAATTGATCGAGGTCGCGGCGCTCAAACGCGTGGGGTTCATCAACCGCATAAAATCGCTGTTGATGCTGCCGAAGAGCTTTTTGACAGCGCGTTCTTTGATCAAACAGTTCAAACCGGATGTGGTGATCGGCGTTGGCGGTTACGCTTCCGGGCCGGTCGTGTTGACGGCTTCGTGGATGGGCGTGCCGGCGATGGTCGCTGAGCAGAACGCTTTGCCGGGTTTTACCAACCGCGTCCTGGCGCGATTTGTCAAAGCCGCCGCCGTCTCGTTTGAAGAAGCGCGATTGTTCTTTAAAGAGAAGGCCGAGATCACCGGCAATCCGATCCGCGCGGAATTTTTCGACGCGCCGGCAAAACATCCCAGCAACGTGATCCACGTGTTGATCACGGGCGGCAGCCAGGGGGCGCGCGCGATCAATGAGGCGGTGATCGGCGCTCTCCCCCAGCTCGCCGCAGAGAAGGATCGTTTGTCGTTCACACATCAAACCGGCGAGAACGATTATTACCGGGTGCGCGACGCTTTTGAGAAATCGGGCCTGAAGGCCGAAGTGATGCCATTCGTCGAAAAGATGGTTGACGAATTCGCCCGCGCTGACCTGGTGATCAGCCGCGCTGGAGCGACGACGGTCGCGGAATTGGCGGCGGCGGGCAAACCGGCGATTATGATTCCGTTTCCGTTCGCCGCCGACGATCATCAGCGCAAGAACGCTGAAGCTATCGAAAACGCCGGAGCGGGCCGCATGATTTTGCAGGCCGAATTGACTGCTGAACGGTTGGCGAAAGAGTTGTTGTGGCTCGTCTACGATCCGCAGCAATTAAGCCGGATGGCCGAAGCGAGCCGGAAGCTCGGTCATCCCGACGCGGCGAAGAAGGTGGTTGATTTGGCGATGAGGATATGTTCAAAAAATACCAGCACATTCACTTCGTAGGTATCGGCGGCATCGGAATGAGCGGCATAGCCGAAGTGTTGCTCAACCTCGGTTACCACATTTCAGGTTCCGACGCGAAGCTCTCGCCGATCACCGAACGATTGCAGAAGCTGGGCGCGAAGGTTTTTGAAGGCCACAGCGGCGCGAACATCGAAAGCGCGCAGGTCGTCGTTACCTCAACCGCCGTGCGGGCCGACAACCCGGAGGTCGTCGAAGCCGTGCGGCGTCAGGTTCCGGTCATTCCGCGCGCCGAGATGCTGGCCGAATTGATGCGGTTGAAATACGGCATCGCCATCGCGGGGTCTCACGGCAAAACGACTACGACTTCGATGGTGGCGACTGTGTTAGATCGCGCGGGTCTCGATCCGACGGTGGTCGTCGGCGGCCGCGTCAACACCATCGGCAGCAACGCCAAACTCGGTCACGGAGATTTTATGGTGGTCGAGGCCGACGAGAGCGACAAGAGCTTTCTCAAACTTTCGCCGACCATTGCGGTGGTCACAAACATTGATCTGGAGCATCTGGATTTTTACAGTGGGATCGAAGAGATCCGCTCGTGTTTCGTCCAGTTCGTCAACAAGGCGCCGTTTTATGGGTCGGTGATTATTTGTCTGGACGATCCGAACATCCAGATGATCATTCCGCAGATCACGCGCCGGGTGATGACTTACGGGATGCGGGCGCACGCCGAGATTTCGGCGTCGAGCGTGCAGATTTCGCGCGAGAGTTTCGGATCGGATTTCGCCGTGCGCCGCAGAGGCGAAGAGTTGGGCCGGATCAAGCTCAACGTGCCCGGCGAACACAACGTGCTCAACGCGCTGGCGGCAGTCGCTGTCGGACTCGATCTGGAAGTCGAGTTTCCGGTGATCGCCGAAGGGTTGGAAGCGTTTCGCGGAGCCGAGCGTCGCTTTCAGATCAAAGGTCTGGTTGAAGGCGAGAGGAACGGCATTCTGGTGGTTGACGATTACGGCCATCATCCGACTGAGATTCGCGCGACGCTCTCGGCGGCGAAAACCAGCGGGCGACGCCTGGTGGTACTGTTTCAACCGCACCGTTACACACGCACGGCCGCTTTGCGCGAAGAGTTTGCGCGGTCGTTTTACGACGCCGATGTCGTGCTGCTCTCGGACATTTACGCTGCGAGCGAAGATCCGATTGAAGGTGTGACTTCGCAGGCTCTGGCCGAAGAGATCGAAAAGTTCGGACATCGCCGCGCGCGATACGTCGGCGGAGTGGAGCAGGGGAAACAGGCGCTGCTCGATGTCGTTCAACCGGGCGATCTGGTGTTGACGCTGGGCGCGGGCAATGTATGGCGCGCCGGAGAAGAATTTCTGGGGGCGATGCAGGAATAGCGCAAACAAGCAATATGGCAGGCAGGAGCAAACCACAAGTCGAAGCAGCCGAAGAGCCGGAAGTGCTGCAGCTAGAAGAAGAGCCGGAGCTGGAAGAGGTTCAAGGCGAGATGGCGGATGGGGTCGTAGCGGAGCCGCGACCGCGCCGTACCGGCAAAGCTCGCGCCCCCAGGCGCATCGACACCGCGCCGGTCGCGCGGCCCAGAAGTTCGAGAGGCGCGGCTCCGGGCCGTCGCGCCCCCCGCCAGCTTTCGCTCTTTTCACGCGAAAGGCTCTCGCAGAATGTGACCCGGACGGGCGGTTCGATTTTGCTTTCGCTGCTGGCCATCGGCGGTCTGGTGGTGCTCTTTTACCTTTTCGCCGGATCGCGGTTCTTTGCGCTCAGGGGAGTTGATGTGATTGGGAATAAACTCCTCTCGGTTGACGACGTGGCGGCGATGGTCAAACCGAATGTGCCGCGCGGCGTACTGAACGCCGACCTCGATAAGATCCGCAAGGATCTCAAAGATTATCCGCTGATTCGTGAGGCGGAGGTCGGGCGGTTGCTGCCCGACCGGTTGCGAGTCGTGATCGTCGAACGGCAGCCGGTCGCGTTGGCGCGTCGCAGCGATGGCTCGGTGGCCTGCGTTGACGATGCAGGCGTGATGTTCGGTGACAATTCGCTGTGGCGGGGAAAGGCGCCGCCGCCTTTGATCAACGGGCTGGCTGAGGGCGGAGATCGCGCCAGCGAGAGCAACCGCCAATATGTGATGACTTATAGAAGGCTGCTGGCGGATCTGGATCAGACTGAACCGGCGCTCTCATCACGAGTTGATGAAGTCTATTTCGATGAAGACCAGGGCGTGCGACTGACGCTGGCCGATTCACGGGTGGCGGTGTTGATCGGCGCCGAGGATTTTCGCGCCCGGCTCAATGCGGCGCTCGACGTGCTCGACGCAGTCAGAAACAGAGACGCGGAGAGACTCAATGTGCTCAAAATCAGCGACGCCGAGCGTCTGCTCAGCGGCGTCAGAATCGCTTATCTGAACGCTACCGATCCGAAACGGGTGATCGTGGGATTGGACGAATAACCAGAGGTACACAATGCCAAGACAGAACTCACCAATCGTAGGTTTGGACATCGGCACGACCAGCGTTCGTGTGGTGATCGCCGAGCTGCTCGATGGCCAGCTTGAGATCGTAGGAATCGGTAACGCCGAGTCAAAGGGACTTCGCAAAGGCGTGATCAGCAAACCTGATTTGACGGTTGACGCGATCAAACGCGCAGTCGAGGACGCCGAGCTGATGTCGGGATTGACGGTCAACCAGGTCTACGTCGGGCTGGCGGGATCGGGCATCAAGGGCGAGAACAATAGCGGAATCATTGCGATTCCGGGCCGCAATCGCGCCATTTCGCACGAAGACATCATGCGGGCGATTGACAGCGCCTGCGTGATTTCGATCCCTCCGGGCCGCGAAGTCGCGGACGTGTTGCCGCAGGAGTACACGGTTGACGATCAGGACGGCATTGACGATCCGCTCGGGATGTTGGGGTCGCGGTTGTCCGTGTCGGTGCACATCATCACCAGCCCAGTGGCGGCGAAACAGAACATCATTTCGAGCGTCAATCGCGCCGGACTGCACGTGGCGGGTGTTTACCTGACGCAACTCGCGGCGGCTGAAGCGGTGTTGACGGACGAGGACCGCGAGTACGGAGTGGCGGTAGTCAACCTCGGTGGTGAGACGACGAGTTTGGCGATTTACCAGCGTGGATCGGTCTGGCGGACGATGGTCTTTTCGCTCGGCGGAAATCATTTCACCAACGACATCGCGGTTGGGTTGCGCACGCCGATTCCTGAAGCTGAGAAAATCAAACACAAATACGGCTGCGCCTATCGTCCGCTACTCAACCCGGAAGAGGCTTCGGAGTTGATCACAGTGCCGAGCGTCGGCGGACGCGAGCCGCGTAAAGTTTCGCGCCAGATCCTCTGCGACATTCTCGAACCCCGCGCGGAAGAGATTCTTTCGCACGTGCAGGAAGACATCCGCGCCGCCGGCTATGATCGCCAGTTGTCGGGTGGCATCGTCCTGACGGGCGGCGCCGCGAGACTCGAGGGATTGATCGAAGTCGCGGAGAATGTTTTCAACGCTCCGGTTCGCTTGGGCGTGCCCGCTGACTTTCAGGGGTTGGGCGACGAAATCGCGACGCCGAATTTTGCCGCGGCGGTCGGTTTGATTCTTTACGGATCGCGTCGCGAACTCGGTTTAACCGCTGGCGGCCGCGCCCCGTGGCGGCGCGTGGTGGCGAGACCGATCAAGGACAGAATGAAGTCGTTTTTCGGAATCAAACGATGATTAGCGATTGTTTGCTATTGGCGTTGTAATATCTTGTGCTAAAATCCGCCGCAAGCTACAAGACCATGCGCCGAATCAAAAATGCTAAACCACAGATCAAAACATTGCGCGGCTGACACATCACGTGTTTGAAGTCGAAAGGGCTGGTTTGTGGCTTGTTCCATCCGCAAGTGATTTATCTGCGGCTGGAGAATCGAATAACAAAGCGCAAAAAGTACTCATTGGATACTCGCTGGATAGTCACTGATCCTTAACTGAAGATCGTGTTTGCAGACTAACTCAGCTCGAATTACTGCCCCGATCAGTTGGCGCCGAGGGCGGGCGATCATTTCCGAATGAATCGCGCGCCGAGGTTGAGTGGTGAAGCTTTGTGGGAGTCGGCAGACCGAGGAAAGAAATTAGGAGGCAGGATGTCGTTAGATGATCGCACAGGACTGAATTTCACCTTCGGTGATGAGCCGCCAACTGCCGGCGCTCGAATCAAAGTCATTGGCATTGGCGGCGGCGGCGGCAATGCTGTAAATCACATGATCGAAGGACGCATCGAAGGCGTGGAGTTCCTGGTGGCGAACACCGATCTTCAGGCGCTCCATAGGTCCCAGGCGCCGGTCCAATTGCAGCTTGGCGCGCGTCTCACCAAAGGCCTGGGCGCGGGCGCCGATCCTGAGATCGGGCGTGACGCCGCGCTCGAAGACACCGAGAAAATCATCGAGGCTCTGGAAGGCGCCGATATGGTCTTCGTCACGGTCGGATTGGGCGGCGGCACGGGCACCGGCGCGGCGCCGATCATCGCTTCGCTCGCGGCTGAACTCGACGCCTTGACGGTCGCAGTCGTGACCAAACCCTTCCCGTTTGAAGGCCGTCGTCGTCTGCGCCAGGCCGAGGCGGGCATGGATGAGTTGCGTTCGGTCGTTGACACGTTGATCACAATTCCGAACGAGCGATTGCTGCAAGCGGCGGATCGCAACATGTCGCTCGCCGACGCCTTCAAGATGGCTGACGACGTCCTGCGCCAGGCGGTTCAAGGCATCTCCGATCTGATCACCATCCCTGGTTTCATCAACGTGGATTTCGCCGACGTCCGAGCAATTATGAAGGGCATGGGCATTGCGCTGATGGGCACGGGCCATGCGGTAGGCGAGAATCGCGCGATGGACGCTACACAGCGCGCGATCTCCAGCCCATTGCTCGAAGAGGCTTCGATCAATGGCGCGAAAGGTGTGCTGGTCAACATCACCGGAGGCGCCGATCTGACGCTGTTCGAATTTGATGAAGCGATGAGAGTGATTCACGACGCCGCCGATCCAGACGCCAATATCATCACCGGGACGGTGACAGATGAGCGCATGCAGAATGAGATGAAGATCACGGTTATCGCCACCGGCTTCGAAAGCCAGAAGAGCGAAAACGTGCATAGCATGCCGATCCGTCAGACTCAACTCGGCGCCAGCGTCAACCCTCAACCGCGCATCGCGACCACATCATCCGGAGCGACGGCCAACAGGATAGAGGAAGACCTGGAGATTCCGACATTTATGCGGAAGAAGGCTGATTGAAGGGCAGGGCTTTTGCAAAGCCATCGTTAAAGTACGTTTTCGCGAGCAGTGGCTTCAGGCAAGCAAGGATATGCCATATTTCATATGCGATATATGAAACATGGCGTCTCGCCTCCGAAAACGACTTGGCAAAAGCCCTAACACTCTGTACTCCCTCTTGCGCTCCCCCGCTTCATAAGGTAGCATTGCCGCATCAACGAGCAACAGTATTGAGTTGTAATCGCTGAGGCGCCCAAACAGTCGCGCCATTGCTGATTCCCGCAAAGTTCCACCGTTGATCACTCGTGGGGAAGTTGTCATACCTGTGTTGGCCTGTGAGGGCCTATGAGGGCCTGTGAGGGCTCGAGCTTAATCCGAGTCCGGGCCTATTCAATCAGCTTTTGTGATTGGCCCACTTGGCGATTGTTTTCGATCGCCAATCCTGACTTGCAACATTGATCTGTAGAACAACCCGCTCAAACGGACGGAGCCTGCGGCTCGTTACCGGCGCTCTGGTTTGTGGGCAGACAGTCAGACTGCCCTCGTCACATTTCGATGAAAGATTACAGGAGAAGAGACTGTGAATCGGAAACTTATTCGCACAACATTGGCAGAAGTCAAAGAGAGAGAACAGCAACAGCAGCAGCAGGCGCGCCGCATTGTTCATGAGCCGCCGCCGCAACCCCAGCACTCCCATCCCTCTGCGTCGAAAAAGAAGATTCCGCCCGAACAGACCAATGCGGAGAGCTTCTATTACAAGAAGCAGATGGATTCGCACACTCCGATGGTGATTGTCTTGCAGGACAACGAAGAACTGCGTGGCACCATCGAGTGGTACGACAAGAACAGCATTAAACTGCATCGTCTGGAAGGGCCGAACCTGCTGATCCTCAAACACAACATTAAGTACATGTACAAAGATCAAAACGGGGATGGAAGGGATGGCTGATGCGATCGACCGTTGCGTGACCGGATTAAATGGCGGCGGAAACCTGTGCTAATGCGGCGAGGATCAAACCACGCGTCGGCGTCACGATTGGTGATCCGGCAGGTATCGGCCCTGAAGTTTCACTCAAAGCCGTCGCGGACGAAGAAGTCCTCGCCACGTGCCTGCCGGTCGTCATCGGAGACGCGCAATACTTGTCGCATTGGTCGCGAATCTTCAGCCTGAGTCGCGGGTTTGACGTCGTCAAAGCAGGCGATCCTATCCCCCAAGACCTGGACGCGCCAATCATTTATAACCTGAACAACATCCCCGGCTCGATTGAAATGGGCCGCGAGCAGGCGGAGTGTGGTCGCGCCGCCGCCCAGTTCATAGAAACTGCGGCGCATCTTTGCCTGGCAGGCTACCTCGATGCCATCACCACTGCGCCGATCAACAAAAGATCGCTTCACCTGGCCGGTTATCATTTCCCCGGCCACACCGAGTTCCTGGCGCATTTGACGCGGACGGATGATTTCGCGATGACGTTCTTCTCGCCGGGTTTGCGTGTGTCGCTGCTGACCACACACGTCCCGCTCGCCGAAGTTCCAGGCTACGTCAAAAAAACGGAGATTGAGAGATTGATCCGATTGATTGATCGGGAACTGGTCAATTACGGATTTGATCAGCCGCGAATCGCGGTCGCCGCCTTGAACCCGCACGGCGGCGAAGGCACGCTATTCGGCTTCGAAGAAGCCTCCGAGATGATTCCGGCTATCGAGTCCTGCCGCCAGCAGGACGGCATAGATGTCAGCGGCCCACACTCCGGCGATACTGTTTTTGTGCGAGCTGCACGGGGCGAATTCGACATCGTCATCTCGTGCTATCACGATCAGGGGTTGATTCCCATCAAATGTCTTTCGTTCGGCGAGGCGGTCAACGTCACGCTCGGCCTCCCCTTCATTCGCACTTCGGTTGATCACGGCACTGCGTTCGATATCGCGGGACAAGGCAGGGCCGATCATTCAAGTATGGTTGCGGCCATTAAGCTCGCGACGGAGCTTTTCCGCAGGCGAAGTGAGCCGGCCAATTAGAAAAAAGCGGGCAGGCTCACTTCAGTTCACCGAAGCGAGTCCGCCCGCCTTTCGCTTGCTTGATCGAATTGGCGTCTCCGCAAGTTGCCAGAAGCATTGGTGGTTGCCTTCTACCTCTTCGCTGCTTTCTTGGCCGGTTTCTTGGCCGGTTTCTTGGCTACTTTCTTCGCCGCTTTCTTCACTACCTTCTTGGCCGGTTTCTTGGCCGCTTTCTTCGTCGAAGCTTTCACTGCTTTTTTCGCCGCTTTCTTTGCAGCCTTCTTAGCTGGTTTTGCGGCCTTCTTAGCTGGTTTTGCAGCCTTCTTAGCTGGTTTTGCGGCCTTCTTAGCTGGTTTTGCGGCCTTCTTAGCTGGTTTTGCGGCCCGCTTAGCAGCCTTCTTGGCTGGTTTCTTAGCGGCCTTCTTGGCAGCCTTCTTGGCAGCCTTCTTGGCCGGTTTCTTCGCGGGCTTAGCCGCTGGCGGTTCTGCGGGCGCAGGGGCCATCACAGGCTCAGGTTCGAAGACTACTGGCGAAGGTTCCGGCGCCGCGCTCGAAACGACGGTTACAAGCTCCTCCTCCTCTTCCTCTGCTTCCTTCTGACTGGGCCAAGCTGGACGGTCAGTCGTGTGATTGCCAAACAGATCGTCGTCATCGTCGTCATCGAGATCGTCTTCGTCCTTCAGATAATCGTCATCTTCGTCGTCGAGATCTTTTTTGCGGCGATCATCATCGTCGTCATCCCACGGGTTGCGATCATCGTCGTCAAACTGGACCGAGTAACCTCTGGGGCCTCCGCTTTGAGCGCTGGCGAGGTATTCTGCGGGTGAAAATTCGTCTTGTTCGTAATCTCCAACTTTATTCGGAGCATCGTTATTGCCCATAGTTCATCCTCCTTGATAAGCCTTGTTGACGGGCTTTTTCGGTTGAAATTGATTCTGTTTTACTGCTGGCAAAAAAGACGGCGCGATTATAGCACGGCTACATTAGGGGAAAAGGAAGGCAAAATGCGCAAAAAACGAAATACAATGAAATTTTATTTGGCGTTCCGCTTTCCGAAAACAGAATGCTACAATGCGTGTCTCCCGTTTCGTCTAAGCTAGAACGTTTCAGCATGGCTGATGTCAAGACAGCAAAGCTCAAGGATGAATGATCGAGATGAAGGATGAGAAGATCGGAGTCGGACTGATCGGAAGCGGCTTTGCGCGCAGCTCCCAGGCGCCCGCTTTCAGCGTCTGCGAAGGGGCGGAACTGGTCGCCGTGTGCAGCGGGCACTTCGAGAATGCGCAGCGGATGGCGGCTGAATTCAACATCGAACACGCCTGCGAGAATTACGAGCAGTTGCTGGCGCTCAACGAAGTTTCACTGGTCGTAATCTCTGCCCCTCCCTTCCTGCATCATCCGATCACGATGGCCGCGCTTGACGCGGGCAAGCACGTAATTTGTGAAAAGCCCATGGCGATGAACGCCGGCGAGGCCCGCGAAATGACCGAAGCGGCGGAATCGCGTCCCGCCCAACTGGCAATCATTGATCACGAATTGCGTTTTAATCCGACTTGGCGGCGGATGAAAGAGCTGGTGGATGACGGTTTCCTGGGCGACCTTTACCACGTCAACGTGACCATCGCGGCTGGCTTTCGCCATTCCGCGCAACGCACCTGGAATTGGTGGTCGCAAAAGAAGGCGGGTGGCGGGCTGCTCGGCGCGCTCGGATCGCACGCGATTGACGGGTTGCGATGGCTGTTTGGCGAAATCGAATCAGTTTGCGGCGCGGTCGAGACCATGGTTCCGCAACGCAAGGACGCGGTGAACGGCGCCCTGAAGCCGAACGAGACCGACGATTACTGCTCGTTCCTGCTGAAGTTCGCCGGGCAGGAAGGGCGGGCCGCGCAAGGCATGGTTCTACTTTCGGCTCTGTTTGCGAGCGGCGGAAAAAATCAGGTCATGGCGGTCGGCAGTCGTGGCACGCTCATCCTCGACGGTGAAGAGTCTCTGCTTGGCGCGCTCGGTTACAACCATCAGTTCGAAGATATGTCGCTGTCTGACCGCGCGCTCGAAATTTCCGTGGTCCCGAACAACATCTGGGCCCGCTCGTTTTACCACTTGGCTCGCGAAACCGTCCAAGCCTTGCGCGAAGACCGCGCCGAGATCGCTCACGCCGCGACCTTCGCCGATGGGCTGCGCTGCCAGGAAGTGATTGACGCCGTGTTGCGCTCGCACGAAGAGCAGCGATGGGTCGAAGTGGGGAAGTGACGGCGCGCGGAATCGCGGACTGGGGCTAGGCCGAAGCCGAAGCCTGTTGTATACTCGCGCTTTTGTTTGGCGCGTCCTGGCCGCCGCAGTAGCAGGGACGGGCGATTCAAATCAACCAACGAATTCAAAATTTTTCGATCAAGGAGTTATTCGATTATGGCCACCGTCAAGCGTTACAGCATTTATTGTCAGAAGTGTCATCACAAATTTTCGGTCTTCGCCATGCTGCCTCACACTGTTGATGTCGAGGGATGGATGAAGGAGAAGGCCGACAATCACGATTGCAAGGCATACGCCGACCAATTGGCCAAAGAGCGTGCGCCTCGCCCGGTCAACCCGATCAAGGCTTCAAAGAAGGCATAACAACCCGAGGAGAGAGCTGAATCTATGGCGACGAAAATCACGGTAAGCAACAATGGCTCGCTGCGGATTGAAGGCGAAATCGAGATTTACGATGGCAGCGGCAATCAATACGATTTAGCCGGCCGCACCGTCATCAGTCTGTGCCGTTGCGGTCAAAGCAACAACAAGCCCTTCTGTGACGGCTCGCACGCGCGCTGCGGCTTCGAGTCACAAGTCGTGGCGACGGTTTTGCCCCCGCCGAAACCGAAAGTGTAATGGAAAGGATCGAAGGATGAGGGAAGGGTTTTTGACGAATATCCTTCCCTTCGTCCTTGCCCAAAGGTCGTCCCGCCTTTTCCTGCTTATCTTTTGACAGCCTCAAATCGCGTTTGTTATCTTTGCCACTCAAATAACTGACGCGCTGCTCCGAAGCAATTTATTCCCCAGGTCACGTGGTAGACCTAAAGCAGCTTCAACGCTCAATTCTTAACAAAAGGCTAGGACATATCAGCTATGACCAAACCAGCATCTACCGCCGGCGCCGGATTGCGCGACGTGGTCGCCGCGCCGAGCAGCATCTGCTTCATTGACGGAGAGCAGGGCATCCTCGTTTACAGCGGATACAACATCCACGATCTGGCCCAGCATTCGACTTTCGAAGAAGTCGTCTACCTGCTCTGGAACGGGCGGTTGCCGAATCGCAAAGAGCTTGGCGAATTGGACGCTCAGCTCAAAGCCAACCGCGCGCTCCCCGCCGGGATCATCGCCATGATCAAAGCGTTCCCGAAAGACGCCGTGCCGATGGACTCGTTGCGCACGGTTATTTCCGCGCTCGCGTTTTACGACCCGGAGCGCAGCGACAACTCGCTCGACGCCAACCGTCGCCGCGCGCTCAGCCTGACCGCCCGGTTCGGAACTGTCGTCGCGGCGATTGACCGCGTTCGCAAAGGTCTTGAACCGCTCGATCCGAAACCGGAGCTACAGCATGCCGCCAACTTCCTTTACATGCTCAATGGCCGGGAACCGCTGGATGTCGAAGCCCAGGCGCTCGACATCGCGCTGATCCTGCACGCCGACCACGAATTCAACGCCTCGACCTTCGCCGCGCGCGTCACCGCCGGGACGCTCGCCGATATGTACGCCTCGATCACTTCGGCTGTCGGCGCGCTCTCAGGTCCGCTGCATGGCGGCGCGAACGAGCAGGTGATGAAGATGTTGCTCAAGATCGGCTCGCGCGAAAACGTTGACCAGTTCGTGAACGAAAAACTCGAAAAGGGCGAAAAGATCATGGGCATCGGCCACGCCGTCTATCGCACCGAAGACCCGCGCGCCACACACCTGCGCCGTATGTCCGAAGCGATTGGCAAACGCCAGGGCGACACCAAATGGTTCGATATGTCGCACCGCATCGAAGAGCTCGTGGTTGAAGAGATGAACAAGAAGCAGAGGCCGATCCGCGCCAACGTGGATTTTTATTCGGCTTCGACTTACTACATGCTCGGCATTCCGATTGATCTCTTCACACCGATCTTCGCCGTCAGCCGCATCTCCGGCTGGACGGCGCACGTGCTCGAACAACTGGGCAACAACAAACTGATCCGCCCGCGTTCGGAATACACCGGCGAGATGGATTTGAAATACGTCCCGATTGATCAAAGATAATTGATCGCGCCGATCCGCGCGACCTGAAGGAAAGGAGGCAGGCAATGAAAGCCGGTCTTGTTACTCACGACGTACCGATCACGCCGGAGGGAAAAGTGATGGGTGAGGTCATAGTCAAAGTAAAGCTGACCAATGCCGCGGAGGATTATCTCGCGCGTCGCGGGATGTTGGCGCCAGACAAAGTTCGCTCGATCGAGGTCGAAGCTATTGCCGACTCGGGCGCTGTTTGCACGACCTTGCCAAAATCCCTGGTGAAGAAGCTGGGCCTGAAGATCGCCAGGAAACAATACGCCCGCTATGCCAATGGTAAACGCGAGTTAGTGGGCGTCAGTGAACCTGTGCGGGTTGAGCTGGAAGGCCGGAGCGCCTCTGATGACGCGCTCGTGCTTGGCCACGAAGTGCTGATTGGCCAAACAGTGTTGGAGAAGACAGACTTGCTGGTGGACTGCAAAAGAAGGCGACTCGTGCCGGGTCATCCCGGAGGCGTGGTGCTCAATATCAGGTAGTCATTCATTTCGGTTGAAGGAGGAGGTATGAGCGAAGTAATCATCTACACCAAACCCGGCTGCCCCTACTGCGCCAAAGCGATGGCGTGGCACACCGAGCAGGGCCTCCCGTTCGAGGAGCGCAACGCTCAGGACAACCGGCAATACCGCCGGGAAATGTTCAAATACTCCGACAACGATCCGACCGTGCCAGTCATCGTCGTTGACGGAGTTTACAAACAGAGTGGCTGGGAAGGCCGCGGCTGAACAGTGCATGATTAAGCCGGCCGTGCGCCGGTCAACACTTCAATCAATCACGAATTAACAAAAGGGCGGTTCGGCGATTTACGGCGCGAACCGCCCTTTCACTTTTGGGCTTGTCTGAAAATTCCTCATCGCATACGCTTAGCGCCCGACCCTGTGACCAAGACCTCCGTCTCGTCCTGGGATTCGTTCACACAATCTGTAACGCCTCCCGGAAACAGTGAATCCATCATCTTGCCGAGGATCAAAACTATGAAACTGTCACTCCGGCCAATCATCCTGCTGCTCATTTTCGGATTGCTCGCGGCGCCAGCCGCTTTCGCCCAACCCAGATGCGTCATCAGCGTCAACCTGGTCAATCACAACCGTTACGCCTACCAGACGGCGGAAGAGTGCGGACGCTTCTTCCACTCCACGCCCTGGGGCAATTGGGGCGTCAACTCGAACGTCGGAACCAGGCTCAATACCGACCAGTTCAAAGGCTGGCGGCAATCTTGCGCGCAAACCAAAGTCGAATGGAACAGTTGCTCGGTGGAAAGCCGCTACCGTTCGATCATCTATCTCAATTTTCCCAACTGGCTGGTCGCCTACCCGGCGCCGGCCAACGGCTATCCATTCACTGACTCGTTTGCCTGGAACGACCTGACGCCGCCCCACGGCAATGCTATTCACGTTGATCAATACTCTCCCTGTGGGCCGAACATTTACGGCGGGTTTCAGTTGAGCCTGGCTGTCTCTCAGCGCAGGGACACCGATAACGATGGGATCCCGGATGCTGGCGGCTGCGCGGATTTGAACGGCCAGCCGCTCAACGCCGAGCGCAATTTCATGACCGTTTACGAACTCGATACGCCTGACCCCGACGATCTGATCGAAAGTCTCCATTTCCCCAATCTCTCCGTCGTTTTGCGCTGCACCGCGAGTGGATGTGTCGCGGTGGGCGACGGCAACCTCGACGGGTGGCAGGATGACGTTAACGATTTTTCCAGCCCGCAATATGTGTGGCCGATTTTGTATCAGGATAACCGCGACGTCATCTGCCGTCCGGGCGATTTCGGCGTGCCGTGCAAAAGGATCGACGCGACCATTCGCATTGGCCGCGTTCAGGGTTACTATCTCGGTCCCTGACCGCCGCCCGGAAACGAACCGCAACCACAGATTTCAGGAGGCAATTTATGTTTAAAAACATTTCTCCAACATTCCTGGCGGCGATCCTGCTTGGCGCCCTGGCTCTCTTCGCCCCGCTGGCGGCATTTACCTTTCGGCAGAACGATGGGGCTAAGATCGTGGGACGAGTGATCGAACGCGACTCCGATCAATCGCTGGCGGCGGAGATCGGGCTGGCCATTCGCGGTCGCAGAGGCGTCACGATGAAACACGTTCGCGTCTCCGATCAGGGCCGGTTCGAGATCGCGGGCCTGCCCGCCGGCGAGATGTATCTCACCACCAAGCTCGAGGGGTACGCCGTCGAACACCAGAGCTTCTCGTTGAACGTGGGAGAGACGCGCGAGATCGAGTTCCGTCTGGTCAAAGCCGCGACGGTTCGTGGAACCGTCCTCGATGCGGCGGGCAATCCGATTGAGAATGCTCAACTCAGTGTGATCTACGCTGACGAATCTGCAACGCGCGGCGCCATCGCCGCGACCTACCAGTGGGAGATGGGCGAAGTCAGAAGCGATGCGGCCGGCAGCTTCACCGTTGAAGTCCATCCCGAAAAAGAGTTCATTGTCGAAGCTTCGCACCCAGCCTTTGTCGGCGAGGTTTCGTCGCCAATGCGTTTCAGCCCGATGGCGAGCCGCGCGGCGATCAAACTCTCGCTCGACAAAGGCGCCAGCTTCGAGGGCGAAGTAAGAGATGAGAACGGCGCCCCGATCCAGGGCGCGCAGGTACAGTTGTTGGAGACCGAGGAGCAGCCGGAACTGCAAAGGTTCGCCTCCATCGAATTGCTCAAGCGGCGCGCGCGAACGACGCTGAGCGATGCGGACGGAAAGTTCAGGTTCGATCAAGTGAACCCAACGGCCAGGTCGTTGCTCATCACACATCCGAAATATCAACCCGTCAAACGCACGGTGGAGCCAGGCTCGGATCGCGAACTGGCGCCGGCGTTGATGACGCCGAAAAGCAGGAATGAACGACAGCGTTGAGAAGACAGAGATCAGGATCAGCCACTCCGAAGCGGCAGTGATGGCTCGCGTGGAGGAACTCGGCGACGAGATGGTCGAGTTCCTGCGCGAGCTTGTCCGCATTCCCACCACCAATCCTCCCGGCGCGAATTACGCCGATTGCGCCGCGTTCATCGGCGAAAAACTGAAAGAGTTCGGTTACGAGATCCGTTACGTCGAAGCCGAAGGTCTGCCCGAATGCACGCGCCAATTCCCGCGCACGAACGTGATCGGAAGGATGGATGGTTCGCGCCCGCGCCCCACGCTCCATTTCAACGGTCATCTCGATGTGGTTCCGCCGGGCGCGGGCTGGACGGTTGATCCGTTCGCGGCCGTAGTGCGCGACGGAAAAATTTATGGGCGCGGAGTGACGGATCAAAAGGCCGGGATCGCCGCCTCGATCTTCGCGGTCGAAGCGATTCGCCGCGCTGGGGTGAAGCTCGCGGGCGCAGTCGAGCAGAGCGCGACGGTTGATGAAGAGAGCGGAGGATTCGCTGGCGTCGCTTACCTCGCGAACAACGGCTACTTCAGGCGTGAGGCGATTGATTACGTCGTGATCACCGAGCCGCTGGATTACGACCGAATCTGCCTCGGCCATCGCGGCGTTTACTGGTTTGAAGTCCTGATGCGCGGACGCATCGCTCACGGCAGCATGCCCTTCCTCGGCGCAAGCGCGATTGATCGGATGGCGCGTCTGGTCGAACGGATTGATCGGGAGTTGAAACCAAAGCTGAAGAATCGGATAACGCGAATGCCGGTCGAACCGGAAGGCGCGCGCGCGGCGACGATCAACGTCAACTCAATCTTCGGCGGACAGATGATTGACGAACCACAAACGCCCTGCGTAGCCGACCTGTGCCGCGCAGTCTTTGATCGCCGCTTCCTGCTCGAAGAGAATTTGGAAGGCGTGCGCGCAGAGGTGATCGAATTGATCGAACAGTTGCGCGCCGAAGACGGCGATCTGAGTTGCGAACTGAAGGATTTGATGATCGTTCATCCGACGATGACCTCGCCCGAGGCTGAACTGGTTCAGACGATGTCTTCGGCCATCATCGGATCAATCGGTCGGCGCCCGCCTCTGATTGCCAGCCCCGGAACTTACGATCAAAAACATTTCGCGCGTTTGGCCGGGATCGAACAGTGCATCGCCTACGGCCCAGGCATTTTGAACCTGGCGCATCAACCGGACGAGTATTGCGAGATCGAGCATTTGGTTTTATCGTGCAAGGCGATGGCGATGGCGACAATGCGGTTGCTTGGCAAGAAAGATTGAGAATACGGAACAAACGGAAATAACGGAACAAACGGAAGTTTCTGCTGATTTCCGTCTGTTCCGTTATTTCCGTTTGTTCCGTATTCTCCTCGCAGGTTTTGTTTCACGAACCTTGAAAGACGAAAGCTATGCCTAAACCGACGCGACGTGACATCTTGCGCGGCAGTCTCGCTGCGGCTTCGTTCGCATTCATCAACGAAAACGACTCGCTGGCTATGAACACAAACGCTTCCAACGAACGCGGCTCGATCACCGAGGTCGCGGGCATCAAAGTCGGACATTTCACCGATTCGCGCCGGCCCACGGGCTGCACCGTGATCCTTTGCGAAGAAGGCGCGGTCGGCGGCGTTGACGTGCGCGGCTCAGCGCCCGGCACGCGCGAGACTGATCTGCTCGATCCACTCAATCTGCTTCAGCAAGTCCACGCGGTTGTTTTATCGGGCGGCAGCTCGTTCGGGCTGGACACGGCGACTGGCGTGGTGCGGTGGCTGGAAGAACGCGGTATCGGTTTCCCAACCGGGGCGGCGAAAATACCGATTGTGCCCGCCGCGATTTTGTACGATCTGGGAGTCGGCGATCCGAAGATTCGCCCCGATGCCGAAGCCGGTTACAAAGCCTGCCAAGCCGCGAGCGCAAACGCTCCCGCTGAAGGCAACGTCGGCGCAGGCGCGGGCGCGACCGTCGGCAAGCTGTTCGGAATGAAGCGCGCGATGAAAGGCGGCGTCGGCGCGGCGTCAATCAAACTGCCGACCGGTTTAACCGTCGGCGCCATCGTCGCAGTCAACGCCGTCGGCGACATCATTGATCCTGCAACCGGCAAGATCGTCGCCGGCGCGCGCACGCCTGATGGCAAAAAGCTGCAAGACGGAATGGCCGCCCTCGCCCGTGGCGAAACGATCCCGCCGTTGCTTGGCGGAACCAACACGACCATCGGCGTCGTCGCCACCGATGCCAAACTCGACAAAGCGCAGGCAAATAAAGTGGCGCAGATGGCTCACGACGGCCTGGCGCGCGCGATCAATCCGTCGCACACGATGTACGACGGCGACACGATCTTCGCGCTGGCGACGGGCAAATTCGCGCGGACGGTGAACGTGACGCTCGTTGGCGCGCTGGCGGCGGAAGCGATGGCGCAAGCGGTCGTGCGCGCGGTGAAGGCGGCGAAGGGAATTCCGAACTTGCCCGGCGCAAATGACATAATCTGAATTCAAGCGAAGGAGTTGGATTGATGAAATTCACTGGCGTCTGGCGCATCACCGAAATGGATGAGTGGGATAATGACTACATCAACATGGAAGTCCAGGCCTATCTCAAGATCGACAAAGAAGGCAGCGGCGAGTTCCAGTTCGGCCTGGTCAGAGGCAACATCGTGGATGGATGGATTGATGAGGACGGCGAGAGTTATGAATTCAAATGGGAAGGCAGCGATGAGATGGACGAGGCCTCGGGAACCTGCCTGCTGAATTTGGCCGACAAGGACCACATCGAAGGCGAGTTCACCTTCGACAATGGAGACAGCTCCGGGTTCCTGGCCGAACGCGCCGGGAAAGCAGCCAATCGGCCTGGCAAATGAATGCCGAGTGAAAGGCGGAATCTGGCAATGAGAGTTTTTCTGACCGGAGCGACAGGCGTTCTTGGCCGCCCGACAGTCCAGCGGCTGGTCGCGGCTGGCCACGAAGTCCACGCGCTTGCGCGCTCGGATAAAAACGAAGAACTGCTGAACCGGCTCGGCGCAATTCCGGTCCGGGCTGATCTGTTTGACCGTGGCGCGTTGGAGCGAGCGATCCCTGGCGCCGAAGCCGTTCTCCATCTGGCCACGAAGATTCCGCCTTTCAAAGAGGCCACGAAACGTGAATCCTGGGACGAGAATATCCGCATCCGCTCCGAAGGCACGCGGTTGTTGGTGGATGTGGCGTTGGCGGCAGGCGTCCGGAGTTTCATCTATCCCAGCATCACTTTTCTTTACCCGGACAGCGGAGACCGGTGGATTGACGCCAGCACGCCGATTGATCCGGTGAGCGGATTGCAATCCGCAGTGGATGCGGAGGAAGAGGTCGCGCGGCTCACGCAATCGGGCGGGCGAGGCGTCACGCTGCGGATGGGAGCTTTTTACAGTCCTGAGGCGCAGAACATCGTTGACACGCTCGAAGCCGCCCACAAAGGCTTCGCGTTGATGATCGGGGCGGGCGACGCTTACTGGCCGCAGATTTGGGTGGATGATGCGGCGGAGGCCGTGGTCGCGGCGCTGTTGCGAGCGCCCGCTGGCGTTTACGATGTGGTGGATGACGAGCCGCTGACGCGCGATGAACTCAAAACTCTCATCGCCCGCGCAGTAGGCCGCAAACGGTTGATCTCCCCGCCGACGCTTGCCGTTCGGGTGGTGGCAGGCAAGGACGCGATGTTCGCCGCCCGCAGCCAGCGTGTGTCGAACCGGCGATTCAAAGAGGCGACCGGCTGGTCTCCCAGCATGCACAGCGCGCGTGAAGGCTGGGAGCGAATCATAGCGATGGCGGTAGCTCGACCGTGAGGGAGAGCGTGGACACGCATCCATGCTCTCCCTCACGGTCGAGCTACCGCCACATTCACTCACTTTATGGCGACCCTGGAAAAAGCGATTCAGATTGCCGCGCAGGCTCACGCAGGCCAGAAGGACAAGTCCGGCGCGCCGTACATCCTGCACCCGCTCAGAATGATGATGCGGATGGAGTCCGAAGCTACGATGATCGCCGCCGTTTTGCACGACGTGGTCGAAGACAGCGACTGGACGCTCGAACAACTGCGCGGCGAAGGATTTTCGGAAGAGGTTCTGCAAGTCGTTGATTGCCTGACGAGTAGGGGCGGCGAAAGCTACGACGAATTCATCGCCCGCGTCGAGACCAGCGCCATTGCCCGTCAGGTGAAGATCGCCGACCTGGAAGACAACATGAACGTCAAACGCATCGGCGAGATGACGCCGAAAGATTTGGCTCGGATTGAAAAATACCACCGCGCCTGGCGCAGACTTGTACCGCAGGCTGTCCAGCCTGCGGATGGCTCGATGAATGAGTCGTTCGGTAACCACCAAGAGGCTTGATGATCGAGCCTTCCGCAGGCTAGACAGCCTGCGGTACATTTAAGGAGATAATTATGTCCAACCTTTACGACAATAGGCTCGGCCTGTCTCTTTCGCTCGTTCTTCTCGCCTTTTCGCTGATTCCCGCCGGCGCATACCAGCGCGGCGCCAAGCGGCTCTTCGACGGCAAAACGTTCAAAGGTTGGGAGGGCAACCTGAACCTCTTCCGTATCGAAGATGGCGCGGTCGTCGGCGGTACGTTGAAAGAGAACATCGCGCGCAACGAATTCCTCTGCACGACGGAGGAATACGGCGATTTCGAGTTGCGGGTGAAATTCAAATTGCTGGGCGACCCGGCCAGAGCCAACGCTGGAATCCAGTTCCGTTCGCAACGCATCCCGAACCATCACGAAGTCATCGGCTACCAGGCCGATATGGGCCAGAATTACTGGGGCGCGCTTTACGACGAATCGCGGCGGAGGAAAGTTCTCGCCCAGCCGAACCTCGATGAGTTGAACAAAGTTTTGAAGCGCGGCGATTGGAACGACTACGTGATCCGCGCCGAAGGCAAGCGTGTTCGCCTCTCGATCAATGGCTTCCAGACGGTTGATTACACCGAAGCCGACGACAGCCTCGAACAGCGTGGCCGCATCTGCCTGCAAATCCACGGCGGCCCGCCGAGCGAAGCCTGGTACAAAGACATTTCGATTACGCCGCTGCAAATTAAAAAGTGAAGGGGCGGTTGTTCCTCTTGCTACTAACCACGACTGTTGGCAGTATTTGCCGCAACCGCCGGACAAAGCCATTCTTCCGGCGGGATCAAAGCGGTAAAAACGAATAACGAGACAGATTATTTTGAAAGGACTGTGACCATGAAACGAATCCTTTTGCTTGCGGTCATCATTGCGTTGGTGTCCCTGCCCGCTTTCGCGCAGGAGAAGAAAGCTTCAAACGGCGTTGAGCAGGCTGTGCTCAAACTCGAACAGCAGTGGGAGGATGCGCTGCTCAAATCCGACGCGGCCGCGCTTGAGAAGCTGTATGACGATACGATGGTTTACACTCATTCCAGCGGCAGCGTTGATAACAAATCGGCCTACATCGCTGCCATCAAATCCGGCGCTACGAAGTACCAGTCAATGAAGCGCGACGACATCAAAGTCAGCGTTTACGGTAACACCGCGCTGGTCACCGGCCATTGGGAGGTACACGTCCTGGCCAGGGGTAACAAGATTGACACCAACGCCAGGTACATTCACGTTTACGTCAAGCAAAAAGACGGCTGGAAGATGGTAGCTCATCAGGCTACGCGGATCACTCAGTAACATTCGCTGGTACGGTACGGGGAGCGGTAGCGACCTGGCGTTTGGGAAGCGCCGGGTCGCTACCGCTCTCCGTACCGTACCAAAGACACGGGAGGCGTTATGAATCAGCAAAAAACCGGAAGGTTCTCGGTCTACCTCACGTTCCTGATCTTGTCGCTGGTCTTGCCGATGAAAGGTGAGTTGAAAGAGGCGTCGCAGGCGGGCAAGTTGCGCTTCGCCATCTCATTCCCAGCCGAACGCAGCCAGGCGGCTCTCGATGGCCGCGTGCTCCTGATGATCTCGAACGATGGCTCGCAAGAGCCTCGCACGCAGATCAACGACAGCCCAAAGACCCAGCAGATTTTCGGCATTGACGTTGACGGATTGAAGCCGGGGCAGCAGGCCTTTGTTGACGGCGCCGTGTTTGGCTATCCGCGAAAGAGCCTGAACGAAATTCCCGCTGGAACTTATTGGGTTCAAGCTCTGCTGCACAAGTACGAAACCTTCAAACGATCCGACGGGCACACAGTGAAGCTGCCGATGGATCGTGGTGAAGGGCAGCATTGGAACCTGGCGCCGGGTAACATCTACAGCAAACCTCAGCAAATCAAAATTGACCCGAACAAGGCTGAAACGATTTCGATAACACTCGATCAGGAAATACCTCCGATCCAGCCGCCCAAAGATACCAAATACATCAAACACGTTAAGATTCAGAGCGAGCGGTTGACCAAGTTCTGGGGCCGCCCGATGTACCTTGGCGCCTGCGTTCTGTTACCTCACGGTTTCGACGAGCATCCCGAAGCGCGTTACCCGCTGATGGTCTTTCACGGGCATTTTCCGCAGACCTTCGGTGGTTTCCGTGAAACGCCGCCCGATCCCAACCTGAAACCGGATTACAGCGAGCGGTTCAAGGTACACGGTTATAACAAAATCCAGCAGGAGTACGCCTACAAGTTTTACCAGGATTGGATCAGCAGCAACTTCCCGCGCTTTGTGGCTATCGAAATTCAGCACGCGAATCCGTACTACGACGATTCGTATGCCGTTAATTCCGCCAACCTGGGACCATACGGCGATGCGATCAACTACGAGCTGATACCTTACATCGAGAAACAATTCCGGGGCATCGGGCAGGGCTGGGCGCGGTTCACTTACGGTGGCTCGACCGGAGGTTGGGAAGCTCTGGCGACACAGATGTTCTACCCCGATATGTTCAATGGCTGTTTTGCCGCCTGCCCCGACCCGATTGATTTCCGCGCCTTCACGGTCGTCAACATTTACGAAGACAGGAACGCCTATTACGTCGAGAGCCAGTGGAAGCGCCTGCCGCGTCCCGGCTTTCGCAACTACCTGGGCCACCTGACTGCGACGCTCGAAGAGATGAATCACAAGGAGTTGGTTCTGGGCACGAAAAGCCGGTCGGGAGATCAGTGGGACATTTGGGAAGCGGTCTATTCGCCCGCGGGACCGGATGGTTACCCGAAGCGGATCTGGGACAAGATGACCGGAGAGATAGATCGTTCGGTGGCCGAATACTGGCGCGAAAATTACGACCTCGGTTACATTCTCAAACGTGACTGGGCGAAGCTCGGCCCGAAGCTTGAAGGTAAAATCCACATCTATTGCGGCGATATGGATAACTACTACCTGAACAACGCGGTCTACCTGGTCGAGGAGTTTTTGAAGAGCACGACCAATCCCTTTTACGGCGGCGAAGTAGACTACGGCGATCGGGCGGAGCATTGCTGGAACGGCGATCATACCTTGCCGAACCATCTTTCGCGGCTGAGGTACAACGTGATGTACCTGCCTAAGATACTTAAACGCATAGAAAGGACCGCTCCGGCTGGGGCAGATGTTACCAGTTGGAGATACTAATGAATACCTGGACACAAAATTACGACCCGTTGGGTTATTGGCCGCTTTCGACGCTGGTTGCGGCGTTGCCTGTGCTGACACTCTTTTTTGTTTTAGTTGTGCTGAAGAAACGGGTCTGGTTTTCGGCGATGTGTGGGATGCTGATGGCCGTGGTGATCGCGCTGGTAATTTTTCGGATGCCTTCGGCGATGGTCGTGGCTTCGACGGCTAACGGGGTCATCTTCGGGATTCTGAGGATCGCGTGGATCATCATCGCTTCAATGTTTTTATACAACGTGGCGGTCGAGACCGGACAGTTCCAGGTGATGAAGGATTCGATTGCGAACTTGTCGTCGGACAAACGATTGCAGTTGATCCTGATCGCGTTCTGCTTCGGCGCTTTTCTCGAAGGCACGGGCGGCGGCGGCGCGCCCGTGGCCATCGCCGGGTCGTTCCTGATCGGGTTGGGCTTCCCGCCGTTTCAGGCGGCGACGTTGTGTCTGATCGCCAATACCGCGCCGGTGGCGTGGGGCGGCGTGGGCAATCCGTTGCGCGTTTTGTCGGGAGTGACCGGGCTTGATGAAATGACGTTGAGCGCGATGACCGGGCGAATCCTGCCGCCGCTTTCCCTGATCCTGCCGTTGTGGCTGGTGCGGAGTATGGTCAATTGGAAAGAGACGCGCGAGGTATGGCCCGCGCTGGCGGTGAGCGGGTTGTCGTTTGCGGCGATGCAGTTTTACTGGTCGAATTTCATGGACAACAGTCTGGTTGACGTTGTCTCATCGCTCTTCTCGCTGCTGGTGATGGTCGCGTTTCTAAAATTCTGGCGGCCGAAGAATGTCCTGGTTGTGGGGGAAAATGCGAGAGCGGTCGAAAGCATTCCGCAACATTCGACCGCGACCGTGTTGAAGGGCTGGTCGCCATTCCTGCTGGCTTCGATCTTCATCTTCATCGCGGGCTATCCGGCAATCAATAAATACTTGACCTGGCAATCGCTCAAACAACCGATGCCGATGTTGCACAACTTGGTGTTGCGCGTGCCGCCGGTTGCGCCTAATCTGCCCGAAGGCGCGATTGTTGATTTGAATCTTCTCTCGCTGCCGGGCACGGCGATCTTCGTCGGAACGATCCTCGCTTCGTTGTGGCTCGGACTGTCGCTGGGCAAGACGCTCAGGATTCTGGCGCGGACGTTCAAGGAACTGATCCCGTCGCTCGCGGCCATCAGCTTTATGGTCGGGCTGGCTTACGTCACGCGGTATTCGGGGATGGACACGGTGATGGGGTTGAGCTTGACGAAAACTGGCGTGCTCTATCCGTTCTTCGGGACGATGCTTGGCTGGCTGGGCGTGGCGCTGACCGGCACCGACGCCGGATCGAACGCGCTGTTCGGCAACTTGCAGAAAGTCACGGCGGAACAACTCGGTCTGAGCGCCGTGCTGATGGCTTCGGCCAATTCCGCCGGCGGCGTGATGGGCAAGATGATTGACGCGCAATCAATCGTAGTTTCCAGCGCCGCGACGCATCAGACGGGCAACGAGGCCGCGATCTTCAAGGCGGTTTTCAAACACAGCGTCATCCTGGCGTCGCTGATCGGGCTGATCGTGATGTTCTATGCGTTCGTGACGCCGTGGGTCATTCCGCAGTAACTCTGGGATCGCGCTCCCAAAAACTTCATTGAGGATTTCAGCATGTCATCAAACCAATTCACACGACGCGACTTCGTTAAAGCGACTGCGCTTGGCGCGCTCGGACTCTCACTTCCCGCCGCCGCCCAGACCGGCTCGAAACAGAAGGTCGGCGAATTGCTGCTCTACGTCGGTACGTACACGCGCGGCAAAAGCGAGGGCATTTACGTTTACCGGATGAATCTCGCCGACGGCCAACTCAAGCACGCCGCGACGGTCAAAGGCATTTCGAATCCGTCGTTCCTGGCGATTGATTCGAAGCGGCGGTTCTTGTACGCCGTCAACGAGAGCAATGAATTCGCGGGGAAGAAAGGCGGCGGCCTGACCTCTTTTGCCATTGATCAGAAAACGGGTGATCTGAAAAAACTCAACGAACAATCTTCGCCCGGCGTGCCTTGTCACGTCTCGGTTCATCAATCAGGCAAATTCGTGCTCGCGGCCAATTACGGCGGCGGCAACGTCGTGATCTATCCGGTTAAAGCTGACGGCAGCCTGGCCGAAGCGAGCGATGTCGCGCAGCACACAGGCAAGGGCGCGAATCCGCGGCGGCAGGATGGGCCACACGCCCATTGCATTATGCTCGACGCGGCGGGGAGCTACGCGTTCGCGCCCGACCTGGGGCTGGACAAAGTGATGATCTACAAAGTTGACACGAAGAATGGAAAGTTCATTCCGAACGGCTTTGCCGCGACCAAACCTGGGGCGGGGCCGCGCCATTTCGCTTTTCATCCGACCGGCAAATTCGCTTACGTGATCAACGAACTCGATTCGACGCTGGTGGCGTTCGCATACGACAAAGCGAAGGGGGAGTTGAAAGAGTTGCAGACAGTTTCGACCTTGCCCGAAGGATTTAAAGAGACCAGTTACTGCGCCGACGTTCACGTTCATCCGTCGGGCCGCTTCGTTTACGGGTCGAATCGCGGCCACGACAGCATCGTCGCCTTCGCCATTGATCAACCAACGGGCAAGCTCACACTAATCGGCCACGAACCGACCGGCGGCAAATGGCCGCGCAATTTCGGCATTGATCCGACAGGCCAGTTTCTGCTCACGGCCAATCAGAACACCGACAACGTGGTCACTTTCAGGATTGATCAGCAGAGTGGAAAGTTGAAAGCGGCGGGGCAGGTGACTGAAATACCAGTGCCTGTCTGTTTGAAATTCATCCCGGCGTTTTCGTGATTATGAATGTCACACTAAGTCCTGACCTCGAACAAATCGTCAACCGGCGCCTGGCGACCGGCTTAAACCATTCCGTCGGCGAGGTCATTCGCGAGGCTTTGCGGTTGTTGCAGGAGCAGGATCAATTGCTGGAACTTCGGTTGGAGGAATTGCGCAGAGAGATCAACCTCGGCCTCGCGCAACTCAGGAATGGCGAAGGCATACCTGGCGAACAGGTTTTCGAAGAACTCAAACAGATGGGTGAACAGTATCGGCGGTATGGGTTTCAAGAAAAGATTTGACCGCGACTGAGAAATTGAAGACCAGATAAAGCAGAAAAATGTCTGGCAGAAAAATAGAGGCCAAAGGCGCGGGGGGATTCAATTTTTCTGCCCCACATTTTTCTGCTTTATCCTTGTCTCCGTCTTCTCCTTCGCAATGTTCTGGCATTGTTGAACTGACATTCGACAGGTAACTTGCCAATTGATCAGCCGCTTCGTAATCTGACGCGCGCTATGATCATCACCAGCCCTGCCAACGAACGCCTGAAGCATGCGCGCCGTGTGCGTGACGGGCGCGAGCGTGGCTTGATCTTCGTCGAAGGCGAGCGCCTGGTCGAAGAGTGTTTGCAATCGGGTTTGAAATTGATCGCCTGTTTTCATCCGCCCGAACCGAATCTGCGCGCGCAGAGCGTTATCGCCGAATTGGCTCGCCGCGATTGCCCGCTCTATCCGGCTGCCGAGGCTGCGCTCGCAACCGTCAGCGACACTGTCAACACGCAGGGTTTGATCGCGTTGGCCGAAAGGCCCACCTCTAATCTCAAACAAGCTCTGGCGACGCGGGAGGGGATGGAGCCGTTGGTCGTTTGTCTGGACGCGGTGCAAGACCCAGGAAATTTCGGAACGGTTGTCAGAACTGCGGAAGCCGCTGGCGCGAGCGGCGTGATTGCTTTGAAAGGCTCGGTTGACGCTTTCGCGCCGAAGACGCTGCGAAGTTCGATGGGGTCGGCTTTTCGATTGCCGGTTGTGACCGATGTCGAAGGCGAGGAATTGCTGGATGAGGCGCGCGCCGCCGGGTTGAAGATCGTGGCGACGGCGGCGAACGGCGAGACGGTTTACAGCGACTACGACTGGCGTCAGCCAGTGATGGTCATCTTCGGCAGTGAGGCGCGCGGCGTGAGCGAAGACTTATCGGAACGCTGCGATGCGCGTTTGCGTATAGGCTTGCGCGCCCCGGTCGAATCGCTGAACGTTGCCGCCGCCGCCGCCGCGGTGTTGTTTGAAGCGGCGCGGCAGAGGGAGAGGTCGTAAGCATGCCGGAACAGAATCCAAAGCCTTTTGAATTGACCAGCCGCCTGGAGTTTTTCGTGCGGCGGATGTTTGAACGCATCGGCGCCGCGATTGATTTCGCGCTGCGGCGCGGCAGCGGGCTGGAAGGCGGCGCGAGCGCCGATCTGACCACGCTCGTGGCAGCCATCGAACGGGCGATTGAAGAGAATCTCCGACGCGAAGGCTCGCGCCTGGTTGCTCCGAACCTGATCGAGTTGCGGTACGATTACGAAACTTACACGCGAATGGGCGCCTCGCGCCGTGAATTCCTGCAACGCGAACTCAGCGCGAACATCTACGAATACATCTACAACCGCCGGTACGCGACGCTGGGCGAGACGCAGGTTAAGATCGCTTACGACGCTTTCACGCGCGGGCTGGAAGTCAGAGCCGGTTTCGGCGAAGCGCAGTCGTTGGTCATGCCGCAGAATGAACCTGACCGGGCGATGACGCCGGCGGCGAGCCGAAGCTGCCACGTTGTTCTCCGCATTGCCGGACGCGAACTGCGCGCGCGCCTTCACAGCGGCGGCGATCCGGCCGGCATCGGGCGCAACAGCGCGAACGTCCTGGTCGTTGATGATCCATCGGTGTCGAACTTCCATGCGGCGTTGATGCTTTCCCCGGACGGCGCCCTGGCGCTGGCTGATCGCGGCAGCAGCAATGGGACCTGCGTCAACGACGTGATGATCGAGACGGGCGGCAGACTCATCGTGCGCGACGGCGACCGGTTGAAGTTCGGCGATGTCGAAGCGACGCTTTCGGCGCCGATGATCGAGTAGCGAAACACGAAATATGAACTATCCATTCATTGCGACAATCGCTCTTCTGGTTGGCCTGGCGTGGTTGATCTTGACGTTGTTTGCTTCGACGTGGCGTTACCGTTCGCGGGCAGCCGGCCAGGATCAGGCCGGCGCGAAAGTCTCCGAAGATTTCGGGCCGCGTTTGACCAGCCGGCGGTTGCGATACGTCCGCTGGGCATTCGCGTTGTTGGTGGTGGCGGCGCTCGGATTCCACGTTTACTGGGGATTGTTTGCCACCGGGCCGCTCGGTGAAAACGCGGCCTTCGCCGCTTTGAAGAACAAACGTGATCAGCGCAACCGCCGCGAAGTCGAGAGCACGCTGCGCGGATGGATTTACGACCGCCATCACGATCCGAGAAAAGCGTTGGCGAAATATCGTTACCTCAATGGCCGGGTCATCCGCGATTATCCGCTTGGCCCCTCGGCTGCGCATCTCGTTGGTTATGGCACGCTGGTTCGCGGCGATGCGCTGTTGGAACGCGCCGTGGCCGCGCCGCGCGAGGCTGAAACCGGGAAGAGCGTTTGGCGGAAGCTCATCAATTTCAACCACGAGGATGATCGCCCGCCGATCGGCCAGGACCTGACGCTGACCGTTGATTACGATCTGCAGAAAGCCGCCGCCGAACAGTTGCAGGGCAAACGCGGCGCGGTCGTTTTGCTCAACCCGCAAACGGGCGAAATCCTGGCGCTGGCTTCAAGCCCGAGTTTCGCGCCCGACGATGTGGACAACGACGTGGAGTGGAAGGAAATCCAGAACGATGCCGCGCGCAAGCCGCTGCTCAACCGCGCGCTGGATGAATATTACCTGCCCGGTTCCACGCTCAAAACGATCACGGCCGCCGCCGCGATTGAATCACGACTAGACAATAAAAACTTCACCTGTAAAGGCGAAGGCTGGACGCCGCCCGGATCAGGCCGTCCGATCCGCGATGACGAGGGCGAATCGCACGGCTCGATCAATTTGCTTGAAGCCTACACGCATTCCTGCAATCAGTATTTTTCTCAACTGGGCGTCGAGGCCGAACGGCAGCGGATGGGCGAAACGGCGTCGCGTTTCGGCCTGCGCGTGTTCGACACGGCCGGCGAATCAATCGGGACGGGAGCGTTTCGCGGACTGTGGAACACGGACAACAAAATCCTCTCCGACGTGCTGGCGCCGCTCAATTCGACTTTCGTCGCCGGGAGCAAGATCACGAAATACGATCTGGCGCTCGAATCCATCGGACAAGGTTACGTGCAATTGACCCCCATCGAGATGGCAATGGTCGCCGCCGCCGTGGCGAATTCGCAGGGGAACGTGATGCGCCCGGTTATTGAACTCGGACGCCAACCGGCGGCGCTCAGCCAGGCGATGTCGCCGGAGACGGCGGCGAAGATGCGGCGCCTGATGGCTTCGGTTGTGCAGCGGGGAACCGCCGCCAGAGCGTTCGGCGCTTTGATTCGCACCGCCGGGTTGACCGCCGGAGGAAAGACCGGGACGGCGCAGCGACAGGTCGCGGTGATTGATCCGAAGACGAACAAGCCGGTGACTTACCGCGATTCGCGCGGGCGCGAGCACGTCAAGAAGGAATTCCGCATTGATTCGTGGTTCATCGGATTCGCGCCGGTCGAAAATCCGATGATCGCCTGGGCCGTCGTGGTTGAGGGTGGAGGATACGGCTCGCGCACTGCGGCGCCAATCGCCGGCAATCTGGTGGTCAAAGCTCAGAGCCTGAAATTGCTGGCGCAACCGCAGCCATTGGTCGAGAGCGGGAAGGCTGGGGAGCGGGCGAAGGGGAGAGCGGGAGAGCGGGAGAGTGGGAGAGCGGGGGAGCGGGCGAATTGACTCAACCGGCTGGTTCAGCAACTATCAACATTTACGTGGTGTTTCGGTCCGCCAAGCAGATAATGACGGCAGCGTCGAGGCCATATTTCATATGCAATATTTCATATGTGTCAGGTCTCACGACATCGTGGACTAAAAAGTCTCACGACATCGTGGACTCCTTAATTGGCAAAAGGTCTCACGACATCGTGGACTGTTTTGGTGAAAGCCCTATCAATATTGGGG
>Ga0187892_10003227_pt1 | contig 30199 bp, 26 predicted proteins | sample MA1701073metaG_FD_139345 | JGI IMG/M metagenome (GOLD analysis project Ga0187892, IMG submission 139345) | Bio-ooze microbial communities from a basaltic lava cave in the Kipuka Kanohina Cave System on the Island of Hawaii, USA - MA170107-3 metaG ...
AAACGTACGTAGGCAAACCATCGCCATAAACGATGGCTCCTTTAATATGAACAACTATCGGCAGCCACGCCAGCAGCCAGGCAAATAGGCCGAGTTTGTAAAACGACCAGTTGGGGGTTTTGGTGCCCTGGTTTGATTTTTCCATCAACAGCCAGCTTACCCCGACAACAATATTAAGCCCAAAGATTAAAGCCAAGACGGAATAATCAAATACGCCGCTCACCAAGGCAATGGCCAACAGCATGGTGCCAACCACCCATGTGTATTGCCACCAGCGGACTGGGTTTATTCCCCGCCGCAAGCCGGTTTCATAACGCCGTTGGTAACGGGTAGCCGCCAAAAGATGCAGGCCGGCTCCCAGAAAAAAGAAGGCCGCTACAACGTATGCTAAGTTAATATCTACCAGGTGACGGGTGGCCGAGGCGAATACAGTTTGTCCGGCACTGTCACTTAGCAGTGTATCCTTAGCTAGATAATCAACGTTGATCGGCTGGGCACCGCGTTCAGCATTCGATAGCACTAGAACGGCTACGCCCTGAGCGATCATTGCTAACGCTGCCACCAAGTTAAATTTACGCAATTTTTGAAGTGTAACTTTTTTGGATTTAGAAGAGCGTTTAGCGAATAGTGTTAGGCGCATGATGGCATAATATCATAATTCGCCTCCTATAGAACTATCGGTGAACATATTTTTGCGTTCCAGCTGGTGAATTCGGTCGTGGTCCAAGCCATAATAGTGAGCTACTTCGTGCCAGACAGTATGATGCACGTGCTTTTTTAGTTCTGCTTCGCTACGGCTGACCGCCAGAGCCGGATTTTTAAATAGGGTTATTTTGTCGGGTAGTAATTTAGTGCCGCCGCCTCTTTGCGGCAGCGGCACGCCTTCGTATAAACCGAACAATAGCTCGCCGCGATAAAGATTCAGCTGTCGCATTTGCTCAGGGGTAGGCTCGCCCTCAACTATGAAAGCGACGTTTTTAAGATAGCGTTGGTATAGCGCCGGAATGGCGTCGATGGCCTCGGCAACAATATCGTTAAACCGCTTGTCGCTGATTTCTAGCATCCTGCTGCTTTAGCAGTTATAACTGTCAATGGTTTCTCTTTGAGCTGGACCGCTCATGCTAACCGGTCCCGGGCTAGCGGGTGCACAGTTATTATCAGGCACTGGCGGTGGCGGGCTAAGAGTTTGGCAGCTGGTGGTGTAGGTTTCGATACACTCCGTCGATATCGAAGATGAGGAGACAGGTGAAGTAGTAGTTTGTGGTGAGCTTGGCTCATTTTGAAAAGTCGAAGCCGGGCCAGACGGGCTTTCCCTAGAACTTTCCGGAGCTACTGTGGCGCCTGGCCGGAAATGAGCACTGCTGCGTAGCATGGTTGAAACGGCTGGTGGCTGGTAGCTGTTTTGGCTGCGATACATCTTGGCAGCCAGACTGCCACCCCAGATTATGAATATGGCGCCAATAGACACAATCAGCCCTTTTTCTAAATTAGTCCAGCTTCGCATATATAATTTTGTTTAAACTTTAGCCTTCTTCCGAGTATGCACTGATGTTGCCAAAAAATAAATAGCTTCTACCAGCCTCCGCCACCTCCACCGCCTCCGCCTGAAAATCCGCCACCACCGCTGCCGCTAGCCGAACTGGAACTGGGTGCCGCAAAAACTTGATTATTGTAGCTGCTAAAATCACTCAGCGCTGAAGCCAAATAGATGGTACTAAACGACTGCCAGTTGCCGTCGTACCAATCTGGTGGTCGGGCGTAGATATCTTTGAACTGGCTGGCCCAGCCCTTTTCCAAGCCCAGCAAAACGGCGAAATACAAAATTTTGAGTATCCTGGCCTTTGTGGGCGTCACAAACCCAAACATCCAAAAACAGCCAATAGCCAAAAGCGCTGCTGCGGACTTTTTCATTGCTGATTTTTATTGTACTCGCCTGACGGGCAATATCTATATAGACTAGTCTGTCAGGCGCCCGACTTTGGTCAAGGTTTCCAGTATCTTCCGGCCGTGAGGGGCTTTATCGATGACTTTGCTCAGGTCACGTCCGCAGCTAGCTCGGCCCTGAGATGTGACGTGTTGGCCATTAATCCACACAGGGGAATCTTTTATTTCATAAACTACTTTGTCAATGGCCACGTAACAGTCACGACCACCACGTCCATCAGCCGCCGCCAGAGCGCTCCTGGAAATATCTTTAGTCGACTGGCTGACTACTTTAGGCGGTGTGGCTGAGCTGCTGAGTGTTTCTTTCCCACTCGAGCGCAGGACCACGGCACCTATGATTAACCCTGCCCCCAAAACTCCGCTTAAAGTAGTGACTGCTATTTTAGGGTTCATCTAAAACGTGGCGTAGTAGTCCTTAGCAGTGCTTTTACAAATTGGCTGCAGCTCCAGCGGCAGGGCGTCGCATAATTTTTGAGCCTGTTGGTCAGAATAAAAATAGGAGATAAAATCTTTGACTGCGCCAATAACGCAGTTGGTCCTGGCCTCAGAACTTTTGTCTAGTAAACAGGTCGACACGGTTTGTTCCACGTTGCTGGCACTTTGGCCCGAAGCGTCGCGCCCGGCGCTTTGATAGCACGTTACCCGATAGGCAGCATCAGTGCCGGTAAGACCGCCGCACAACGCGAAAATCTTGGAAAAATCATATCCGCTGACCTCCAAGGCATAAGAGGTTTGCATCAAGTAGCACTGATACTTGTATTTTTCGGCCACGGCCGTACAAGGATACATCGGCTGGTCGCGTTTTAGATATTTAGAGGTGTGATCGGCGCTTGTCTGAGCTTCCATGACGTTTTGCATGAAAGCACCTCCCCAGCATGACTGGCGTTCCCAATCATCGCTCATCTTATCGCACGAGGCCAGTACTTTAAAAAGTTCGTTGTCCTGGACCATCATGAAACCATGGCCCATACCGTGTACGCAGTTGTAGTGATAAAAAGAATAACGCTCTTTGGCCGCTATTTTAGAGCAGATCTCGTCGGTATGATTGAGGATGTAATCATAGCCTTTTTCGATTGACAACTGTTCCATAGCGCCATGATAATAACCAGCCCAGCAGAAGTGGTCGCCGCGCTGGAAGGTATCGGCCAGTTCGGTATATTTTTTCAAGGCCGTCCGACCGACAACATGAACCATTTGGTGACACTGAGATTTGACTAGCCCTACGCTTTCGTAACTGCCTTTTAAAAGAGCGATGGCTTTTTTAGGACCCTCGGCATTGACGATAGCGCTTAGCTGAGTCTTGTAGCACTCAAAAGAAGCCTTGTCTACAGACGCGCAGCTGTCAGTCTGGCTGCTATAGATCGGTTGGGGGATAGTTTTCTTGGGACGATTAAGCACAACGACTGCTAGAGCCGCGCTGACGACTAGAATAGCAACCGGAACTAGCCACCAGTTTTTAGATATAAAACCTTTAGAACGCCCGTAAACTTTGCCTGATTTTGGCATTTTAAAGCGTTTAGTGCTTTTTTTAACCATCGCCGATCTCTTAACTCGCTTCTAAGAGCATACCACAAGGGCGAGTTAACTAAACGGCTGCGTAAGGGACATGGCACATACCTCGGTCAGTCCGCTCGGTAAATTTTTGGTGGTAGTCTTCAGCCGGCCAAAATCGCCCGGCTGGCTCCAGCCTTGTAGCCAGCGGTCGATTGTATTTGTTAGTAGCATTAATGGTATTGATTTGTCTCTGAGCAGCGGCTTTTTGGAAAGAGTCTCGGTAGAATATCGCCGAGCGATATTGGTCGCCGATATCTGGCCCCTGGCGGTTTAGCTGGGTTGGGTCATGCATTCTGAAAAACTGTTTCAGCAAAGCCTCAAAGCCGATTATTTCAGGGTCATATGTAATTTTGACTGCTTCGGCATGACCAGTTATATGGTGGCTGACTTGTTCGTAGGTGGGGTGGTTGGTGTGACCACCGGTGTATCCGGCTGCAGTCTTAATGACGCCTGGCACTTGGTCAAAATAATATTGTACGCCCCAGAAACAACCTGCCGCGAAAATTGCCGTTTGATGAGCTGCGCCTGCCATGAGTTCCTTAAAGCTCCTTGCTGCATGAGCTTTTTGTACCTTTTATTATACTCCTAAAATTGCTGCAGGGTGCAGTTCAGGCTTCAAGACGCAGGCGTCTAATCAACCATTCGCGCGGCAGGATAGATAAAAACCAGCCGGCCCGCGGACCGGATTCTTTGCCGATTAAAGCTCTATAGAGCGGGCTGAAAAGTTGCTCAGGAGTAAACCCGTCAGTCTCCTTAAAGTCATATATGATCTTGTGAAACCATACGCCATCGGCGCCAGTGGAGGCTTTCTCAACCTTATCAGCTAGGCGAGATAAATAGTTGCGTTCGGTGTCGTTGAACTTGGTTTGGTCCACACCAGGTTGTAGCTCAAACTTAACCTCTTCGGGAGCCCAGTTATTCAGCCATCGATCAATAAATACCAGCTGCTCCTTTATAATTTCCCCTTCAGGATCATCAAGACTGCCGCGAGTTGTCCGACGGAGGAGATCAATTGTCTTGAGGGGGTCTTTTAGGGAGGCCTGATAACTAGCCACTAGATGAGAAAAAGGTATAGTGCTGATTGTTGACTCAATATTATAAGTACAAAGTTCTAGCAGTTGTCGCTCGTCATCGGTCTTATCATTTTTAGCCTTTAGCTCGGCAAATTCATCAATTAGCCGGATTACCCCCTCGCCTTCATCAAAGACTAGTTGTTTATCGGGACCGTAATGAATTACGAAGTACCAGACTGTTTCCGGCGGCAGAATTTGCAGCAGCTGGGCTAGATTGACGGTGTCACCAGCACTTTTACTCATTTTTTTGGTCTGGCCACTGCGGTTGATGAAAGCGTATGGCAAAGGCAATGGCGGCTGGTCATCAAAAACTTTCTGTGACAGCGCCGCACCGGTATCATAACTGCCGCCTTTAGTGGCATGATCGCGACCGAACGGTTCGACGTTAACCTTTAGCAGCCACCAACGGGCTGGCCAATCTATTCGCCAGTCGAGCTTTACATCGCCAGTTGAATAACCGATAGATTGCGGCTGGCCGTCACGATCTTCGTAGCTCACGGTCTTGGCTGACTTGTCGATACCGAGGAATCGCCGCTTTTTTAAGTAGCCCTCTTCGTTAATCTGGATGGGCGACCATTCTTGACCTAGTCTATGGCCAGAGACAGTTTCCAGCACCTCACGAACTTCGTCGATATGGTCGAGCGCCAGCTCGATAGCAGCCGTAAAGAACCCGCCGTGATATTTTTCATGGCTGCGCACTATTTCCATATCAAGCTTTAAAACTTCGGCAGCCTGCCTTAAGTCGTTTAAAAAATAATCGGCGTAGGATTGTTTTGAGCCATCAGGAGCCGGCACTTCGGACAAAGGCTGTCCTAAATATTTTTCAAAGTTGGCCGGAACATCAGACGGAATCTTACGAAGCGCGTCTAAATCATCTACGAAGTGGATATGGCAGCTCGTCCGCCCCCGGCGCTTTAATTCGCGCGCTACAACCTCGGCTGTTAAGACCTCTCGGAGTGTGCCTAGATGGTATTTGCCCGAAGGCGAAACACCTGAGGAAACGATGATTTCTCCTTCGGGATTTTTGGCCACGGCCTCATCAACTACCTTATTCAGCCACTGCATACTAAGTAGTATATAAGGTAGGTTGACCTTCGGGTATAGCTTTTGTTTAAGTTTTTAGGCGATGTCTATTACTTTGTAAGTAGCCGCTTCGGCCGGGGTTTTGATTTTAACGGCCTCGCCGACTTTTTTACCAATGAGGGCTTTGCCAATTGGTGATTCGTCGCTTATTTTGCCATCTAGAGGGTCGGCTTCAACGGTACCGACGACCATGTACTCCTGGACTCTGCCGCCTCGGCCTTTTAATTTAACGGTTGAACCAAGCCGAACTTGGCCGTCAACCTTGGGCTTTCTAATAAGCTGAACGTTTTTGAGGATATGCTCCAATTCGGAAATGCGGATTTCCAGTCGATCTTGCTCTTCTCGGGCCGTCTGGTATTCAGCATTTTCGGATAAATCTCCCAGTTCTCGGGCTTGTTTAATGCGCTCGGCAATTGGACGCCGCTGAGCAATCAAGGCCTTGAGCTCGTCTTTGAGCTCGTTTATGCCTTCCTGGGTTAAGCGAAATAATTTCTTCATAAGAACTAGCTTGTTTTAAGTGTTCCTCTTAGCTTGGTTTTAGACCGGTTGATTATATCAGTTGGTGGCAGGGGTGACTAGAGTTGGGATGAGTTGGTCAGCAGGTAAAAATTGCAACTTGTCGGAGCGACGGTTTTTGAGTTCGTATTTATTTTCGGCAACCGTTTTTTCACTGACTACCACCCGATAAGGCGAGCCTATCAGGTCGGCATCGGCGAACATCTCACCGGCAGATGCATCCCTCCGGTCATCATATAGTACCGCAACTTGGGCATCTGTCAATTGCCCGTAAAGCCTATCAGCCATTTCAACTTTATCTGCCGAGTCACCTAAGCGGGCCAAGTAGACTCTAAACGGCGCTACAGCCTCCGGCCATACCAGTCCCTTATCATCAGCGAAATGCTCAGCCAGCAGGCCTACTAAGCGGCTGGGCCCGATGCCATAACTACCCATAAACACCGGCTGGGCCGTGCCGTCTTGAGCGGTGAAGTAAAGTCCCAGCGGCTCTGAAAAGCGAGTGCCCAAGGTAAAGATATTACCTACTTCGACGGCGGTCTGTTCCTTTAACTCTTCCCTGGCAAGTCCGAGCTCGGCCAGCGCTTCATCGGTCATTACTTCCTTGTTAATAGCCACTTTTTTGTCCATGTGCACATAAATGGTATCCTCGCCCGCCGAGCTCAGGGTCTGGAATTCATCGCTGTATTTAGAAAAAGCACCACCGCTGGCAAAAGTTTTGTAAGTGATGTCTCCAATATCCAGCCGTTCGTAGACCTTCATGTAGGCCTCGGCGATGCGATTGTAAAACTCTTCGTGCTCTTCGCGGCTGCGGCTAAATGAATAGAGGTCTTTCATAACGAACTCCCGAGCCCGCAGCAGTCCGCTTTTGACTCTTAGCTCGTTTCGCAATTTGTTTTGAAATTGATATGGATAGGCCGGCAGGTCTTTGTACGAACTTACGAATTGGGTCATCATTCTAGTCATCGGCTCTTCGTGGCTCCAAGCTAGCCCCAGTTCACCGCCGGCCTGCAAGGCTGTTTTAAACCATACATCCACAGTGGCGCTGTCCCAGCGTTCAGTTTGCTGCCAAAGAGCGCGGTCTTGCAGGGTTGTCATGGCCATTTCCTGTCCACCGACTCTGTTCATTTCTTCGCGAACTATCTGGATTATGCGGTCTAGTACTCTCTTACCAAGCGGCAGCATGCTGTAGACGCCGGCCATTTCCTTATGGATATATCCGGCCCTGATCAGCAGCTGGGTTCCCTTGTTCTCTTCGTCAGCCGGAGCCTCCCGCCACGTTTTGGTAAACAGTTCTGAGCGTCTCATTATTTAGGTATACGCTTATTGTAGGCTAAAACCACCCCAGGTGAAAGCGAACGCCAAAAGCGATCATGTTGTTGAGCGCATGTACGAGCATGCCAGCATAAAGAGCGCCGGTTTTTTCACGCAAGTACACTAAAACCAGAGATAGCACAAAAGTATCAATGGCCGCCAGCCACAGTGGCGCGCCACTGCCCAGCTGCAAATGAGCGACACCGAATATTAGGCTGGTGACCAGTCCAGCCTTGACGAAGCGCCACTGGGAACGTAAGCCCGAGAAAAGATAACCACGTATTAGAACTTCCTCGCCAATCGGCGGGATTAGGGCTAAGGCGACAAAAGCTAGCACAGTATCTGAGGAGCTATCCAGATTCTGAAAACCAATATCCTGCTGCTGGTCAGTATCAATTCCCGGGAAAATCTGCAGCAGTATGCCGACTATAAAAATTAGCAAACCATAAAAAACAGCGAAACCTAGCAGGCCCTTCCAGACATCACTGAATCGTGGGCGAATTAGGCCGATTGCTCGGTGGCTCAGGTTCCGGCCGTGCAGCAGCAGTAAGACCGCTCCAACAGCGACGCCCTCGGCCAGCAGAATGTAAAAAAACTGAGCCGAAGTTGATTCTTCCAAGATAGTTACGACGTTGCTATCGGGATGGGTCAGACTAAGGACCAGGCCCAAAAAAATGGCGGCTAAAAACTGACTGGCAATAAAAACAATGAGTGTCGTGCTGATAACTCGCGCCGGGCGGCTAAAATCTTTTTTGGCTTTAGCTCGGCCATATATCAAGCGCTTAAATAGGGATTGCTGAGGTGGTGAGTCTTTTGAAGATCCGGCTCTAGAAGAATCTTTTGACATCAACTATGGTAATTAGGGCTATTAGCGCCAAAAGAACTGTCATACCGGTGCCGTGAATGCGCTGTTCGGTCGCGCGGGTCAGCGGTCGTTTTATCAATCTGTAAAATAAGGTCACAAACAACCGGCCGCCGTCCAGCGCCGGAATCGGTAAAACGTTTATTATGGCCAGTGTCAGTGAAAGTATGGCAATGACCATCAGCATAAAATAGATACCCAGATCGCCACCACCCCACAGCACGGCCATGATAGCCACCGGTCCGCCAACCTGCTCGGTGGCCTGGGTTTGACCATTTTGGCGGGCTTCGGTGTTGCCCGTTACAGCACCGGCTATAGTTGAGCCCAAGCCGCCCAACGCCTGACCCAAGCCCTTAAAAGTTAGCTCAACCAGCTGTTTGGTAAAGCCAAGAGCCACGATGGGCGCGCTCCAGGTGGATTTTTGAATGATTATCTCGTTTGGCACTATGCCCAGGTAACCTTTGGGGTTACCACTCTTGCGGCTGCTCTCCACTTCTTCACGGCTTAGCAGACTGATTGTTTTAGTTTGCGGCTTACCCCGACGTTCTAGCTCTAGCGCTACGGTCTGGCCGGCAAAAGCACTGGTGGCTTCACGCAGGTTCGCAGCCGTTTTAATATCACGGCTTTGCTGGCCAGTACTGATTCGCTTGATGATATCCATGTTGTCCAAACCGGCCTGTTTAGCCGGCGAGCCAGCCGTTATAAACCCGGCACGGACCTCCTGGTGAGAAATCCTGGTATCGCTGGCGACCGTGAATTGCTCTTGGCCGACGTTAGCTTTGGTTAACAGCTTAGGCATGCCGACAACGGCTAATATAGTTAGCAGTAGTAGTCCAGCTAGCAGGTTCATGGTTACACCGGCTAGCATTATTTTGGACTTAGCGCCTAAGCTGGCGGCTCCGAAGCTACCCTTGCCGCTGGCGCTGTCGTGTTCTCCCTTTAGCCTCACAAAACCGCCCAAGGGCAACCAATTAAGGCTAAGTATCATGCCCGATTTAAGTTTTTTACCCAAGGCTCTGGGCGGAAAGCCCAATCCGAACTCTTCAGCCTTAACGCCATTGCGCCGGGCGGCTAGATAGTGGCCATATTCATGAATAAGTACCAGGCTGACAAATAAAATAAAGCCCAGAATAAATAAGAAAATCTGCATCTGCTAGTATTTTATCACGCTGTTAGGATTGGTCCTCCGAGTCCCCCAAAAAATAGGAAAAGAGCAGATACGGTTCGCCGGCAGGCGAATTTGAATTCATCTCAAAAGTGCCGATGAAGACCAGGGGTCCCACAAAGTACATTTTGTGCGGTAAAGGAAAACCTAGGTTTTCCTCATGGTTGTTAAATGGTTATTATTTCTTGCTCTTTGGCATTGGCCAAATAATCGATTTCGGCCTTCTGCTTGGCTAGCAGCTCGTCGACCTGTTTTTCAAAACGCAGGCGATCGTCTTTACTAATGGAGTGGTCTTTTTCGGCCTGTTCGCCTTGGTGGAATACTTCATGGCGAATTTGCCGGGCGGTTATCAAACAGTCCTCGACTTTTTGGCCCACCACCTTAACCATCGACGCCCGGTTTTCGGTAGTGAGAGGCGGGATTTGGATGCGTACGACCCGGCCGTCGTCGGTCGGATTTAGCCCCAATGACTGGTCGGCCCGGATAGCCTCGGTAATAGCCTGTAGGTTGTTCGGGTCAAAGGGGCTAATTTGCAACAGTTGAGCTTCCGGGGCGCTAATGCCAGCCACGCCCTTAAGTGGCATTTCCTGGCCGTAAATCTCCACTTTTATTCCGTCCAGCATGCCGGGATGAGCCCGACCGGTGCGCAATTTACCCAGCTCTTCTTTAAAATGAGCGGTTGCTTGCGCCAATTTTGTTTTAGTCTCGCCTAGTAGTCGATTTGTATCCATGGTTTTAATTATAAATTAAGCCGAGCCCGAACGCACTAAAATATTGCTCAAAACGCGTAAAAATGATATAGTCTGGGCCAGTTTTAGCTATACCGTTCTTAAGTGAATAGCTTGCACCTTCAAACTTCGGAGGAAACTTATGCCCTGGTGGTTTAAGGTATTTGCGCTCCCGGTCGGCGCGTTCGTAATAGTTGGGTTTGCCTGGCTGGTCATGAGGGGTGGGTTATGTTCGCACCGCTGCCCAAACCTTAGAGTAAAGACGCCTACTATCACCGTTACTTCTGAGAGGAGAGGATCGAGATGAAAAAGATGATCGTACTCGGGATCGGATCCTCGCTGCTGATGGCTAGTGGAGCAGCCTATGCGTGGTTCGCTGGTTTCGGCCGCGGCCAAAGTAGGACCACTCAGCCGGATGAACTGAGCCTCCGCCGCTTCCGTCGGCACCAACAAAACACTCCGTCTGCTCAAAAAGCAGCCGTCAGTCACTAGACAAAGGAGTTGTGCGGTTTGATCGCTAGTCTTGTTACTGATGTGTTTAGGTACGCGCTGTACGCACTGGTCGGTGCGGCGTTCTTGTATCTCTTCGTTGTAGCCGGCACCATTTTTGTTCTAGCTGCTGTCAGCTGGCTGCGGATCAAGTCGGACAAGTTCTAAAAAGGAGAGGGGCATGCTTGGCTTAATACCCAGTTTCGAAACGCTGCTCAGTATCCTGGTTATGGCACTTCTAACGCTCGTCTTTGTGACCATGGCCTTCCCCGAATGGCTACGGTGGCTGCCAGTCAAGAAGCCCAGGCGAAAGTAGTCGCCATACCCCGACTGACTGATAACCGGAAGGAAATCAGAATCTCCCGAAGAAAGTCCCAGATTGCGTTGAGCTCCTCAGAGCTCCGTGTCTGGGCATCGCGGCGGTAGGATCTCCCTTACTCGCCGCTTTTTCTTACTCTAAAATACTTAACTTGTTAAGTATTTTATCTGCCCGCCGAAAATTAGTTTATTTCGCCCAGAGCCATACGGCTAAAACGCCGAACGACGATGTTTTCGCCAAGTTTGGCAATGTGTTCTTTAATGTAATTATCTATGTTCTGGTCAGGATTTTTAACAAACGGCTGCTCCAGCAACACCGATTCGTTTTCTGGATCTGAGGCGGCAATATGTAGGGTTAAATTTTTAACCAGTTCTTTGAACTCATCGGTTTTAGCCACAAAATCGGTCTCGCAATTAACTTCTACGATCACGCCGATGCGCCCATCATGGACGTAGCTGCCAATTAAGCCGGCGCGGGCTTCGCGCTCTGCCCTTTTCTCGGCTTTGGTCAGGCCTTTTTTGCGCATTGCCGCCAAGGCTTTATCAAAATCGCCGCCGGCTTCTACCAGCGCCTGCTTGGCATCGCTCAAGCCCACCCCGGTTAGTTCGCGTAAGCGTTTAACATCGTCTATTGAAATATCTGCCATCTTTGCCTTATTCTTTCTTGGCTGCCAGCGCTGGCGCTTTAGCCGGCATTTCTGCTTTATCTGGCATCGGTTTGGCCTTGGCCTTGCCAGCCGCGACGGCTTGCTCTACATAACCCAGTACTAAGACGATGGTCTTGGCAGCGTCGTCGTTGGACGGAATTGGATATTTTATGCCGCTAGGATCAGCGTTGGTATCGACCAAAGCGATTACCGGGACACCTAATTTGCGGGCTTCGCGCACGGCGTGAATATCATCAAGCACGTCAACAATAAAAACGGCACCGATTTTGGTGTTCATATCCTTGATACCGCCGTAGGTATGGTTCATAGTTTCGATTTCTTCGGCGTAGCGCTGAACCTCCAGCTTGCTGTATTTAGCCGCCAGTTCACCACTAGCCATCCGGCTTTCCAGGTCTTTAAGATGTTTGATGCGGGCGCCGATGGTGCTTTGATTGGTCAGCATGCCTCCCAACCAGCGCTCGGTTACGTAGGGCATGCTCAGGGCTTGGGCAGTTTTTTTAACCGATTCCCGGGCTTGGCGCTTAGTGCCCACGAATAATATCTGCTTACCGGCGGTGGCTGTTTCGCTCAAGAAATTTAAGGCTGCCTCCAGTGCTTCGACCGTTTTGGTCAAATCAATAATATGAGTTCCGTCGCGCTTGCTGTGGATGAAGGGCGCCATTTTAGGGTGCCAGCGGCTGGTCTTATGCCCAAAATGAGCGCCAGCTTCCAATAGTTGCCTAATGTCTACTTCGGTTGTAGATGCCAATTAGTTAATCCTTACTTATACATTGCGAGGTTTTTACCCGGCCAGTCCTGCACGGAAGCGCGGCGCGGGAGGATTTAATGTTAGCCTCACTGTTTAATTTTGACTTTGTTATTGTACCTCTGTTTTGATTCTTTTGCAACACCTACCCGTAGCACTTTAATTTTTCGGTCTTTGATGGTATAGTTTAGTTAATTATTTCCGGCCTCGCCCGAAGTAACGACCTTTTAAGGAGAAGCGCATGTCTTGCTATGAGCTGGAGTTCGATCCTGCTGAACAAGCACAGATGAACAGCCTGCTCGGTGAAATCTGGACGGTCATTCAGAGCGCCAAGCGAGCAAAAAAAGGCGTCAGCCTTGACGAAGTGGCCGAAGAAGTAGTTCTGGATCACGGTTTTCCGCCGGATGACACTCTTATTGATGAGCTAATCCAGCAAGCCGTCATTCTGGAGCGTATTGTCGAAGACACCAAGAAGGAGTACAGTATCGAGCTGCCTTACAGCCACAAAGAGAACCTTGGTTACAGCACGTATGCACCTAGGTCTCTCGATCTGGTTCACACCGCTGTAGTTATGCGTGAAATTCGCGACGGTGATCGCATCCGAGCTACTGCCTTAGCTGGGAAGTCGCTCAGCATCCTGCAGGCCGAGATCCCTAACTACATCCTTATCGATAAGGAGCGGGAAGCTCAGGCCGAGCGCTGGAACGAAGCTCCGAGCCGAGTGAATCAGCCTACCTAACCCAAGAGGAATGAGATGCCGGAAAGGAGGTGGTCCAAGTGAAGCTGAAAGCTTTGAAGTGGTCGGGCTACCTCCTGGTAGCTTTCCTACTTGCCCTGTTTGTCCTGCAGCCCGACGGCGGCCACTGGATCTGGCTGGCTTTCCTGCCGCCGGTTGCCTGCTATGGCTCGGTCGCTATTTGGATTGGCTGGCGGCTGGACCTCAACCGCTGGGCCACCGTTTTGTGGCCCTGGGCTCTCGGTAGGACACGCAAGAAGCTCCTTTAAAAGCTAACGGAACAAAAACCCCTCGTCCGTGATAACTCCTCGGGCGGTTCCGTGCCCCTAACTTCTGAACGAGAGCAGAGGTTAGGGGTGTCAGGGGTTTTTAAAATGGCAAAAAATACTTGAGCTAGCCTGAGTATTCCCTATTTCTCAGACTCTTCAACAGCAGTATGAAATTGAGGATTAAGCTCGGCATCACCAGCCGCTTTGTCTATCATCGAAAGTGTTTCACGCAACTGGTAAGCCCGAGCCTCGAGAGGCATGGCCAGGCTGTCACTTTTTTGGGAATTTTGTTCTTTATCGTACATCAAACGACGCGGCCGAAATTCTTCGGTATCGACGTAAATATGGTCGGCTGGGTTATCATTAGGCACGAACTTGTAGCTAATAATAAAGTAATACCCTGGATCGTTAAGGCTACTGCTGGCAATAAGGTGGACTCTCTGAATCGTGGACTGTATCATCCCTGCCTGGTCGTCCAGCTCTAGTCGCTGGAGATTGACTTGTGCCACATTGCGAGCATATGAAGCTTCGTAGACTTCTTTGTCGTCATCGTCTTCGGGTTCTTCGGGTGCTTGAGCTTGCAAAATAATGTCAAATTTTTTGACTAAGCCAGAATAAAAGGTTTCAATGTTAGGCTGGCCGGCTTGACGAATTTCCGCAGCGTTCACCACAGGCAGCTTTTCGGCTGCCGGCTCGGCTTCCTCCTTGACTTTTCGCACTAAAATTTCCGGGTTCATAAGCTTGCGATGCTATCTCTTATCAGGAGTATATTTTGACAGAGAATTGGCATTTTGGCAAGTCAGCGTTGACGTGCTAGGTGTTATCTAGGTATAATTACCGAGTTATGAAAAAAGGTGTTCACCCCGAGAACTATCGTCCGGTCGTCTTTCAGGATTTGAATGACGGCTCTACTTTTTTAACTCGCTCGACAGTTGAAGCTGAAGAAACCATCAGTTTAGACGGAGTTGAATACCCCTTGGCAAAAGTCCACATTTCCAGCTCTTCTCACCCCTTCTTTACTGGTCAGGAAAAGCTAGTCGACATTGAAGGCCGGGTTGATAGGTTCAAAGCCCATCAAGAAGCCGCCGACAAGGCCCGCGCGGCCCGGTCTGCCGCTAAACCCAAAAACCGCAAATCAGCCCCTAAGAGCGAGGCCCAAAAATTGGGCACCCTTGCAAAAAAACCCACCGATAAACAATAACTCGGCACCTAACCACTACGCTTCCCCGGGCTCATGCCAGCCTGGGTTTTTAGGAAGTTTTTTTATACACTGAAGAAGGATAAGCCCCCGCGAGATGGAAGAAAAAGAGCATAATTTACGCCAAGAATATCAGAAACTGCAAGCCGAGCTGCAAAACCCGGATGTGTTTGGGCGTACCGATTACCCAACATTAGCTAAACGCCAAGGCGAGTTGGCTAAAATTTTAGCGCTGTTTGACCAGAAAAAAGTTCTTGGCGCTCAGCTGGCTGAGGCCGAAGATATGACCAGCAGCCCAGATATTGAACTGGCGGAACTGGCTAAGACCGAAATGGCCAAGCTAAGAGTCTTACTGAACGAAAACGAGGCTTCCTTGAGCGAAGAGCTGACGCCCAAAGATCCTAACGATGAGCGTGAAGCGGTGGTCGAAATCCGGGCGGCTGCCGGCGGTGACGAGGCCGGTCTGTTTGCCGGTGATTTGTACAGAATGTACAGTCGCTGGAGTGAGAAAAATAACTATAAAATAGAACTAATTAGCGAGAGCGCTTCGGAAGCTGGTGGTTTTAAAGAAATCGTCTTTATGATCCATGGGCCGGGTACTTACGGCCTGCTTAAATTCGAAGCCGGTGTGCACCGTGTTCAGCGTATTCCGGCCACCGAAAGTTCTGGCCGTATTCATACCAGCACTGTCACAGTAGCCGTTTTGCCCGAAGCCCAAGTGTCTGATATTAAGATCGACCCCTCCGAGCTGAAGGTCGACGTTTTTCGCTCCAGTGGACCAGGCGGCCAAAGTGTCAACACTACCGACTCGGCTGTGCGTATTACTCACCTGCCTACCAGCATTGTGGTGACCTGCCAGGACGAGAAAAGTCAGATAAAGAACCGCGAGAAAGCCATGGGTGTTCTGCGGGCCCGTTTGTTGCAACAGAAGATAGAAGCCCAGCAACAGCAACTAACCGATACCCGTCGCAGTCTGATTGGCTCTGGTGATAGGTCCGAGAAAATCCGGACTTATAACTTTCCCCAGGACCGTATTACTGACCATCGCATAAATTATTCGCGCTCCAACCTACCCGGCGCTCTGGACGGTGACTTTGACGATATTACCGAAAAGCTCGTGAGCTATGAAAACCAGCTCATTAAAGACGAACTTTAAAGCCTGGCTGAGCGCAGCCACGGCCAAGCTGGAACATAGCGGTATCGGTACAGCCCGTTTGGATAGCCTGGTTTTGCTGGCTGATGAGCTTAAGCGAGACAAGGCTTGGATTTTGGCTCATCCGGAAACTGAGCTGACCGGTGCTCAAGCCGAAAATCTAGCTAAAAAATTAGTTAGGCGAAGCGGGCATGAACCGCTTAGCTACATTCGCCGGAGAAGTGAATTTTACGGCCGAGAATTTAGTGTCACAAGTGCTGTCCTGCAGCCTCGTCCGGAGTCGGAAACGATGATTGATATGCTGGGGCAGCTATCTTTACCCAAAAACCCCGTATTTGTTGATGTTGGCACTGGCTGCGGGGCTTTGGCTATCACGGCTAAGCTGGAATTACCCAAAAGTCAGGTCATAGCAATTGATATTGACCCTTTGTGTCTAAAAATAGCTCGTCAAAATGCCCGCAAGCACCGCGTCGAAATCAAATTCCAGCAAGGTAACTTATTGGACCTTGTGCTTTCTGCTCCTCATATTGACGTGATCTTAGCTAACCTACCCTACATTCCCGACGGTTGGCAAATTAGCGAGGCGGCTGGTCGTGAACCTCGCCTGGCAATCTTTGGCGGGGGAGATGGTTTACTGCTCTACCGGGCAATATTCAAACAGTTGTCAGAAATAAGCACTCCTCCCCGTTTTGTTCTAACTGAGTCAATGCCTCCGCAGCATAAAAAGCTCAGGGCCATAGCCCAAAAATCAGACTACTTGGCCAAAGACGAGCAGGATTTTATCCAGTTATTCCAAAAATAGGCCGGCTTAATTACCTTCCGGCAGAGCTTCGAGTGTGGCGGTCAGGTTGACGGCTTGACCGTCTCGGATAACTGTCAATTTGATCGTTCCACCTACTTGAAAACGATTAACGATATTACCTAGACTTGCTTTATCATCAATCGCCAGATTATTAATCTTAGTGATGATATCTCTCTCTTTCAAGCCGGCTTTTTCGGCTGGGCTGCCTGGCAGGACTGACGGCTGGCCGTCGTCGGTTGGAGCCAGATAAGCCCCCCGTTTAGTCTCAAGCTTATACTGACTTGCTAACTCATCAGTCAGAGTGATGTAGCGTACACCTAGATAGGGTTGGACAAATTTACCCTGCTTCAACACGGTATTGATTAGGCCATTGATGTCGTTGATTGGTATGGCGAAGCCGATGTTTTGAGCATTACCGGCGATAGCTGTATTAACACCGATGACTTGGCCGTTTATGTTAACCAGCGGGCCGCCGGAATTACCTTGATTGATGGCCGCGTCGGTCTGGAACAGGTCACTCAGTTCTTCGTTTTGGCCACCGCTTTGATCGCCGGCCGTTACATCACGTCCGTAGCCCGAAATAATGCCGCTGGTAACAGTATTTTGAAACTGCCCCAAAGCGTTACCAATGGCGACGACCCGCTCGCCAACTTTTACTTTAGACGAATCACCCAGGCCGACAGCCGTTAGCTTTTTAGCCTTGAGGTCCTTTATTTTCAAGAAAGCGACATCCAGCGGGTTGCTGCTGCCGGTGCGGCCGACAACTTCAACGTTATCGAATTTGGTTCCATCAGCCAATGTTACGCTAACACTGTCAGTGCCTTCTGGCACTACGTGGCGGTTGGTGACTATTATGCCCGTGGTGCTGATGATAAAGCCAGTACCTGCGCTTTGCTGGAGGGCGGAACGAGGCCTGCCAAAAAAGCCCTGGCCACTTACTTTACTTTGGACGTCCAGCGATACTACGCTCTGGCCGACGTCTTTGGCAATCTGGGAGATTAATTCACTCTCGTTAGAAATATACTGTTTTTTAGTCGCGGTACTAGCCGATTTAAGCGATTTGTCAGTTTGGATACGAGCACCCAGCCAGCCGCCGCCAAAACCAGCTACCAGACAGATCATTATTAGTAACAATGCTTGGGCCGGTTTGTTTTTCCAACTACTTGGGCCGGGCTTGGGTATATGCCAGGTTCCCAGCCTAGAGAACTGGCCTCTGCGGGTCGAAAAACTAGCCGTTTTTACTTCTTCTCCGTTAGTGCTGTCGGGCTTAACCATTAACGTGTCCCCTTTGAAGCTATTATAGCTTGTGCAGCTGAATTGTGGCTGAGAGATGAGATTTTTTAGACGGTCGTGCCTGTCCAATCCGACAATGCGATAACTATCAGAATGATAGCGCACATGATGGCTAGTAGTTCCCGCCTCACGAGTGTTGTCAGGCGGTTGTTAGCATCCAGGTAATATAGGGCGCCGATTCCATAGCCGATGGTAGTTAAAAATATGATAATTTGGGCGACACTGCCATAAAACAATAGCCAGTGCCCCAAAATATAAGCCAAAGACGCTGAAAAATAGGCCCAGACATGCGCCAGCAGAGCGGCATGTGGTTCTTCGAAGCTGGTCAAGAAATGACGGGCTGAGATATAGGTTACTATCCACGTACCGGCTATCAGGCTGAGCAATGAAGTGTCGCCGAATTTCAGATAAAGTGCTGCCAGACCTAGCAGCTGACCGATCATGGCCTGTACCGAAACACTCAGGACATCGGAACGTAGTTTTAGACCCAAAAGCCAAGCGCCGTAAGCGGCTGCCCAGAATAGTTGCCACCACTCCACGGTGGTATTGGCCATGAAAAGCACCAAGGCCACTCCTACCATTATGTCGACACCGTTACTGACAATGTTGGTCGTCCAATAACGCGGCCTGACGGCAAATATCCGCCACTTGCTCAGTATAATCAGAACTATCGCGACCGATACAAAGTCGATTCGAACCAGCACGTAAAGCAGCAGCGGCAGAACGATGTTCAAGCCTATGTGAACAAAGTAAGCGAAGCCGCGGGCCGGTTTAATTCTGGCTAGCTGAAACGGCAGTTGCAACATCGTTGCCTAAAATTATAACAAAGCGGGTGCCGACGGGGGGCGTGATGGCGCTGGCGGCCGGTATATTAGAGACCGCGCTAACGCCATAGCGCTCTTGCAGGTAGTGCCGGGTGTATTTATCGGCTCCCTTACTCAAATCAACTATGGCCGTTTTGGCTGGGTTGGTGGCAGTTTTAGTGCTGTCCACAACTGTTACATTATAGCCAAATGACTTAAGTATGGCGGCCTGGGCACTAGCTACTCCCGCCACACTGGTGGCGTTATAAACGGCTACTGTGGAGTTTTCTTTAGCTAAAAAACCATCACGAAGAGCATTACGGACATAATTTTGGATGGCCTCGTACTCGAATGTACCGGCTTTGGGCTGGACAACGGACAGTCCGTTAAGATTAGCCGTGGTCAGTAAGTCATGTGGCGGTTTAACCATATCTAGTGAAGCGATATTGCCCGAGGGAATTTTAGACATTATGCTGTAAAGCCGCATGGTGTCACCCAGCGAAAAGTCGGTATAAACGCCTCTGCCTAAGCTATCCAGCAGCGAAGAAACCTTGACTGGGTTACTAAAGGTGCCAAGGGATAGAATTTTATTCTTGAGTGCCACCATGACCAAACGCTGGCGCTCAGCCCGGGCAAAATCAGAGCTGGTTTCGCGCGATTTGGCATAAAGTAGGGCTTTGGAACCATTCAGGTGCTGCTTGCCCTTTGGGACTATGACTGAGTTGTAGTTATTCTCCCAAGCGATGGTGGGATCATAAAGCTGCTCGGGTACATCGACGTTGATACCACCTACCGCGTCAACTGCCTTTTTGAAAGCGGTAAAATCAATAACGGCGTGATATTGAATAGGCACACCTAGTATCGGTTTCAGGGTGGCGTCCAGTTTATTAAGTCCGGCCTGGATCTGGTCGTTAGGGTTTTTCGAGCGGGAAGCTTGTTTACCATAGGTATAAGCGGCGTTAACTTTGGAAAAGCCGTTGGCCGGGATTTTTACCCATAAGTCACGCGGGATGGAAAGCAGTGCTGTGGAGCGGTTAACGGGGTCTATGCTGACCAGCATGATAGTATCAGTCAAGTCGGCGCCTTCATGCCCTGGGCCGCCGATGCCCAATACCAGCACGTTGACCCGGCCGTCCCCCTCACCTTTCAGTTGGTTGATATCAATGTTTTCGTTCAGCGCCGGCGCCTTACCGCCGCCTTTGAAGAGATTTTTCTGAGTAATGTAGAGTTTTATGCCAAAAAATAGGCCACCGGCTAAAATCAGAGCTAGTAAGAGTAAGCCGGTGCGCTTCAGTAGCTTGCGCAAGCGAGGGCGTTTGTGGCCGAAGTAGTGCTTTTTCTTAGTTTTTTTATCGGTTTCGTCTAGTAGTATAGGTTCTTCAAGTACTGCAGACGTGGGGATAGCAGCGGCGGCTGAGTTTTGAGCGCCCAGGCCGTGGGGTGATTGCCGCAGTGGGTGAAAACCGTCGGAGCGTCTCAGAGCCTGGTCCAGGCCTGGAGTAGCGGCTTCCCGATTGGGTTGATAGGAACTGTGAGTCTGTACTCCCAGTTGACGCCCGTCCGATAATATACCGTCAATAGAGGCCGTCCGGTTATGGGGCCTTTTGAACTTCTTATGTTTGTCCATAACGCAAATTCCAGTATAACATTGGCTGGAGACAGCAACAGTCTATAATGTTTGTGCGCAAGTCCGCGGGGCAAGTTATAATAAGTTTTAAGGAAATATGAACCCACAACCAGATAAATTACCTACCCCCGATGGTGTCTCGGCGGCTCAGCCTGCCGATGTGTCTGCAGCTATGCCCGGGCCGGAGTCGGCTCCTCCTCGCCCGGAGCACGATTTTACGCTGGATCCTAAACACAGCAAGCCTAAGCGCGAAGGTTGGCACGTCGCTATTTCGACCATCATGCTCTTTCTGCTGGCACCAGTTATTGCCCTATCTATCGCTGCTTTTGCTTTCCAGTCTTATCAAGTAGACGGCGCTAGCATGGAAACCACCCTGCAAAATCGTGACCGGCTAATAGTATTTAAAGTGCCGCGCACCCTAGCCCGAATTACTCATAATGATTACATACCAAAGCGTGGTGATATTATCGTTTTTAATCAAGTCGGCCTATACGATACATCCGGAGGTACCGAAAAACAGCTAATTAAGAGGGTTGTGGGCTTACCCGGCGAACGAGTAGTTATAAAAGATGGTACGCTGACCGTTTTCAATGAGGCTTATCCCAAGGGCTACAACCCGGATACGTCCACCGGTTATAGCACATCGTCAGCTACTACACCTGGAACTAGCGACGTAACGGTGGGTGAGGGTGAGGTTTTTGTGCTGGGAGATAATCGAGGTAACTCAACCGACTCGCGGGCTTTTGGACCGGTTAGGTTAGACTACGTTGTCGGTAAATTAATAATTAGGCTCATTCCACTTAGTAAAGTTGAGCGATTTTAACCTTTGAGCTATTTTTGTACTCGGACTCAAGAGTCCAGTTCTTCAATTCTTTGAACTATGGACCTTAGTTGATCTTCACTGCCAAAATTGACTATCAAATGTCCGCCCCGGGCGGTGTGTTTTATTTTAACTGTCGTACCCAGCTTTTGACCCAAACTTATAGTTAACTTTGTCTCGGAAGCTGTACGGCCTCTCGCTCTCTTTAAGTCGGCATCCTTCTTAGCTGCCATAGCGAACTGCTCAGCCTGGCGAACAGTCCACTCGTTGTTTAATATACTACGTAGTAATTCATCCTGTGCCGCGGAATTGCCTTGCAGAGATAATATAGCTCTGGCATGACCCTCACTTATCTCCCTGTTTTTCAGCGCCTGACGAGCTTTTTCAGGCAACTTTAAGAGGCGAGTTAAGTTACTTAAGGTACTTGGGGCCTTACCGAGCTTTTGAGCTATTGCGTCGAGGGCTAGACTGAATTGGTGTTGTAGGCGATACACCGATAGAGCTTGCTCAAGTGGCGACAGGTCGACCCTTTGAATGTTTTCAATTAGTGATAGCTCAATTTGCTCGAGCTCCTTTAAGCTTCGGACGATTGCCGGAATATGAGTCAATTTGGCCGAGTGCGCGGCCCGCCAGCGCCGCTCGCCAGCTACTATACGATAACCCTGCCCATCTCGAACAACTATTATCGGCTGTAATACCCCGTGCTGTTTGATGGAATTGGACAACTCCAGTAGCGCTGGCTCATCAAACTCTCGCCGGGGTTGATCGGGGCTAGAAACAATGTCGCGAATAAGAATTTTTTGCACCCGGCTTTTATCTTCCTCCAGTATGGAGGCGTCAAAGTCTTTTGGTATAAGCGTGTCAAAGCCGCGTCCTAGGGTGGGTTTTTTAGCCATGTGTCCTCTTTTCTAACTCCTTAGCCAAGGCCTTGTAGGCCCGGGCACCTCTGCTCCAACTGTCGTGCTCGGCAATAGTTTTACCGAAACTTGGGGCTTCAGCCAAGCGAATGTTGCGTGGAATTGTGGTCTTTAACATTTTCTGGCCAAAATATCGTTCAACTTCGTTTTTTACTTGATCGGACAGCGAGGTGCGGCGGTCGTGCATAGTGATTAGAACACCCAAGATGTTCAGGTCGGGATTCAGACCCCCGCGGATCTGTTGAATGACGGCTAAGAGCTGGCTTAAGCCTTCCAGGGCATAGTACTCGGTTTGCACCGGAATCAGTACGTCGGTGGCGGCTGTCAAGGCGTTAATACTGAGCAGTCCCAGTGACGGCGGGCAGTCTATCAAAATATAGTTATAGTCCAGCCCGGCTAGAACTTTTCTTAGTTGGTGCTCCCGATCGGGCACATTGACCAATTCGACTTCGGCGGCAGCTAGCTCGGCATTTGAGGGCAGTAAAAATAATCCGTGGCTGCTGGCTTCGCGAATGGTTTTGGATACCTCAGCCCGCGAAAACAGTACGTCGTACAATGTTGAATCCAGTTTCTGCTTATCCAGGCCTAGTCCACTGGTGGTATTGCCCTGCGGGTCCAGGTCAACCACCAAAACGCTCCGACGGGCCTTAGCTAAGTAGGCTGCGAGATTAATGGTTGTTGTAGTTTTACCAACACCGCCTTTTTGATTCAAGATCGCAATGATGTGCTTAGCCATGTTTGTTTAGATACCCGAATGTTCCTGCCCTCCAGCTTATCATAAATATCAACATTTTTGAGGAGATTTTTCAAGCCTACTCAAGCTTAGTGAAATTTATTGCTGGGTGGTGCTCAAGTCAACTTTAGAGTATTCGATTATTTTGTGGGTCGAGGGCCGGTACAGCAAAGCCCGGCCGCTGTTTTGAAAAATCAGTACCTTGTCGCCATTTTTAGCGCCCTTAAAGAATTCCTGGCCTTGTAGCTTACTGGCGTTGGTAACGGTTGCCAGCGTCGGGGTTTCTTTAGGCAAGGTCAGAGTTTTACTGATTTCGTTAGTAATGCGTTCGATTTCAGTTTGTCCCGAGGCTTTAGCGTCGGATTTTTGGCTTTTCAGCTCGTTTTTGGTGGTTATGTAGCCATAAGTCAAGAAAATTATAAGTATAACCACCGCGACTGTTGCTAAGGGGCGCCACCAGCGCAGAATAAGGATTCCCAGCGAAGGAGCGCTGGGGAATTTAAATTTAGTTTTAGCCGGCTGAGGCTGCGGAGTAGGTGTCGGAGTGGTTACCGGTATTTGCTGGGCTGGCGTGGCTGGGCTAGCGTAATTCCCTCTTTGGATGTGTCTTTCAGGCATGATTATAGTTACGCTTAAGTTTAGCCTTTTTAGTTCACCGAGGCAACACCTTTACTGGGAGACCCAGTAGTAGAGTTGGAGTTCGGTGCCAGGCGTCTGAGCTTCAATAGCTGTTATGCTAAAGCCGTCGTTAGTACTACTAACGAAGTATTTTAGTTTAGCGGCTGGGTCATTGGCAGCGGTTACCAGAATACGCGGGGCTTTGGCGTAAAATTTCTTAAAGCTAACGGTTACCAGCTTACCGGTTGACGCGTTTTCGCCGATTTTAATGCTTAACTGGCCAGATATGTCATTGCCGTCAACTTCGGCGGAGGCCAAAGCGGCAGTTGGATTATCTGCCGGAGCCGAAGTAATGCCGGCGGAGGTTCCAGTAACGGCCTCAGGAGTATTGCCCTCTGTCAGTATATGGCTGGCGAAGGTTACGTCATTCTTAAAAACTGTTTTTTCTACAAAAGTTACTAGTTTATAGAAGAAAACGTTGCCCTGGAACTCGGCGTCACCGCCCACATATAAGCCACTGCCAATCTTTAGATTCATGGGAATGGTGCTTAGGCCACCATCTCCACCACTTCCAGCGGAGGCCGAACCTGGCTCAGCAGAGCCGGAGCTGGATTCCTCGTCACGACTTGAACCATTTGAAGGCCGCTGAGCAGCCAGCTGCTGCAGACTACCGAATATATCGGTGTATACTTCCAGCCCCTCAATCTGGTTGGCCTTAATCTTATTGGCAAACAACGTGCCCTTTACGTAGACATCATGATCAAAGACGGTGTCTTCGCTTACGGCCGCATTAAAGCTAAAGAAAGCGTTTGGATCCTCAGCCGAGGTTGAGTCTAAAACCAAAGGCGGAGATGTCATGACGCTCTGACCGTCCGGGGTAGTAACCGGTTCTTCAGCTGGCGAAGTAACATTGTCATCCTGCCAGAGTCGGAAGTAATCGATATCGAGAGCCGTGGTTGTGGCTGTGTTCGTCAAAAACATCGCTTGCATCCAGGGCGTCAAAGCTGATGCCGTTATATTCGTCGTTGAACCTGTACCGCATTCGGTTTCGTTAATGCCGTTAGAAGTATCGACGTCGACATAGAAGTGGACTTCGGTCGAAGTTCTAACTTCAATACGCAAATAGGCAAATTGAGCAGTCGATAAGGTACCGCTACAAGTTACGACCGTGGCGGCGGCGGCCCCAGAGGTTATTCCGTACCAAGTGGTGTTACTACAACCGGTCGGTGTACCGGCATTCACCCATGTTGAACAGTTAGTGAAGTAAATGCTATTGGCCGGGCTGTTGTTACCAAGACCGCCCGATGTGTCCTGCGGGATAAGTCCGACTTGGATCCGCGCGTTGTTACTCCCAGCAGTTAGGGTTGAGGGTTTAACTTTCATAGCGACCACTGGTAGGTTGGCGGCCGCCACAATCTTGTTTGATGTTGTGGCCGTGGCCCCGAGGTTTTCAACACAGTTTGCGATGCTGCTAGCTGTGGCGGAAGAAGTCGCGGTGATGCGCTCAACACCGTTCACAACATTCTGTGAGGCTAGCGTGCAAGAGCCTGCCAAGGCACCACTAGTAAAACTAGCGTTCAGTTCACCGCCGCCAACGTTTGCTGTGTTGGTTGCGTTGACCGTACAGGCTGTGGTTGTACCGGCGTTACCATAGTCGCCTCTTGCGTAACCATTGATTGAAGTACCTGCAGTCGTAATGAAGGTACCACCGCAGTTGGTCGCATGACCATTGTTGAACTCCTCGGCCCAGGCAGAGTTCTTACCCGCGAACGCACCAGCCACTGCGAGTGAACCAAAGTTAGGAGCCATATGTTTGATCTGGAAAATGCTATTAGATGAGCTGTTATTGACATTAAAGACTACTTGCCCAGGAGAAGCGGTGACGGCATTTATATTGAGAGCGCTATCAACACTTATACCATTGTTGAAGTCGGCATACCCATCAACCCTCAGGTCACCAATAACGCGGGTATTCCCCGCAGTTAGTGAGCCACCACCACTGAAATCGGCTAAGCCTTGGGCGGAAAGGCCTACTAAATCAAGTGCGCCACCGATCAAGACTCTGGAAGTAGAGGCATAAAAAACAGCTGCATGACGGGCCGAACCGTCATAGCCGCCCGTTGCGTAAACGTAACTGTTGGTGATTAATGAAACGTGGCCTGAGCGACTGGCTGGCAACGGGTTAGGATTAGCTATCCAGGCACCTATGGTACCGTCTGCATTCACCTTGGAATAGTAAACAGTGTTTACGGCACCGGCATTACAGGAGGCAGTAGTGACCGTTGCTGAAGTACTACAGCCGCCTATAACGTATATATATCCATTGGCTACTACAGAGGTATGCTCGAGTCGTGGGTTAGGCATGATTGTTGTGGCGGCAAAAGCTGTAGTTATATCCCCACTCGAGGCGATTGGAGCATAGTAAACGTCTTGTTTCGCTCCAGACGTAGCGGCCGGGTTGCCATTAGTAGTGCCCGAACCACCGATATAGTAAAAGAAGCCGTTGGCAATAATAAGCGACCCCAGACCTCTACCAAAGGTTAGGGCTTGGGTTGTAGTGCCCCAAGTATTGCCTACTGTAGGACCAGTGATCGAACCATCGGCATTAACCTTGGCATAATAAATTGTACTCACAGCATTTGTGCCAGTACATGCGGGAGAATCCGAAATAACTAAACAACCGCCTGCTACATAAATTATTCCGTTATTTACTATTGAAACAGCTCCGGCACGGGCTAGCGGCAATGAAGCCGCATTTGTTTGCCATGTACCTACCGTACCGTCGTTATTAAGCTTGGCATAATTGACAGTTGTTAAGACTGTACTGGCTGTGCCTTGTCCGCCTATCGCATACAGGTAGCCATTTGCGACCACAGCTGTCAGTAACCTGCGACCCGAGGGCAGCACCGTGGTCGTATTCCAAGTCCCTAGCGACCCGTCGGCATTTATTTTGGCATAACACACTGACGTCTGGGTATTTGCCGCGGTCCCATCGGTAGTACCGCCTACTACATAAATAAAACCGTTGGCGTGCACAGTTGCCGCTTGCTCTCGGTTACCACAGCCAATGGTAGTGGCATTCAGCCGCCATGGCTGTAAGTCGCCATTATTATCAGAATTGATAGTAAAATTGGCCCCTTGTGAGTCAACTTGAATGGCATTAGCCGGGTCGCTGAAACTTAAGCCAGTAGGCGCCTGAACCAACGTTACGCCATCTATATACAGATTATCGCTGCCGGTATCGGTTTGCTTGAGGTAGAGAGTAGTGGGTACTGTGATAGTGCCGCCGGTGGTAAAGGTACAGCTAAACTGCCGCCAACTAGTGTCAAGAGTTTGCGCGGTCAAACAATTCACATCAGTACCAGAAACATCCTGACGGCCTATATTAAAGGTGGCGGCTGAGCCGGTATCTTTGCGGGCCCAGAAGCTAAGTGAGTACTGAGTATTGGCTAGTAGCGGGGTTGAGTATTGAGCACCTTGGTTGGCGGCCGTACCGGTTACGGCTTTAAGCGAGCGGTTGCCAAAGTAGGATGCATCAGTGCTGTTAGATATTGAGGTACCTGTTGCACCCTTAACCGCCCAACCGTTAGTATTAGCGTTCTCAAAACTGGGGTTACCGATCAAGTTAATCATACCGTTATTAGTAACTTGCAAGACAGCAGAGTCAAGATAGATGGTCCGGGCATTAGCGTCGGTACTAGGCCGACCGGCATATACAAAGTCACTAGCGGTAGTGGTAGCCCCTGTAGTAAAAGTACAGGTGAATTGCTGCATAACGGTATTCGTTAGAGCTTGAGCTGATAGACAGGTCGTAACACTACCATTGATACTAGTACCAAGCTCGAACGTGGTGATGGCAGCAGAGGCTACGGCCCAGATACTAAAGCTATAGGTAGTATTAGGCGTAAATTGGTAGACGTACTTTGCGCCCTGCAGAGAAGCTGCGGCTGTGGTAACTACTTTTAAGTCTTCTGCCCCGTCATGGCTGGCTACGGTAAAGGTATTATCGGTTAAGAAGGTTGTCTCGACTCCGTTAATCTTAGCCCAGCCTGTTGGTGCCACGCCATTACCATTTAGTTCAAACCCTGGATTGGTAATAACGTTAGTTGTCACCAGGGTATTAAAAGCGATCGATGCTTGGTTATTGGAATCCTGGAAGGTCAACGCGTTATTCAACGTATCTATGTTCAAAAGGGAATTACCGGCAGAATTTTGTACTTGAAGAGCAGTGGTGGTATCAAATGAATTACGGATAAAGAGGGGGGAAGTTACCGTGGCGCTATAGTTAATTTTACCGCCACCATAGCTAGTTATAGACGTGCCGGCCTCAACTCGTATTTCATCAATCCAGAAATTGTGGGCTGCGCCAACGGTGTCTTTAATAAGCAGGTAACCGCTGGTTGTAGGAGTTGTGGCTGAGTAGAAACTGCAAGTGTAACGGGTCCAGCCAGTACTTACCACTATCTCGCTATTCATGTTAGCAATATTGCAGTCTACCGTAGCTGAACCATCTGGAGAATAGCGAGCAATTAAATCATTAAAAACCGGGTCGTTGGCTTGAAGCTTAGCGTAAAAGACCACCGTATAAACCGTGTTGGCTGAAGTCACTACCGGATTAAGAGTAAATTTGGCTCCAGAGTCAACGGCAGTTCCAGTGGTTACTTTTAGTGAAGCAAAGCCCAGTGATGACGTTGTAGTGTCTCTTGTAATGGTTGTACTTGCACCTTGTGCTGACCAGCCGGTTGTATCGATCTCGAAACCAGGGTTGCTTATAAGATTAGCGGTAGTGGTATCGACAGTTAGAACAGGATTGCCGTCAGCTGTTTGAATTTGGAAAGCCGTTGCGGAGTTGATAGTGTTTTTAAAGAGAGCTTGGCCGCCGACTAGCAGTTCGCGGTCGACAAAAAGTCCCTGTGACAGATAAGCCGCGCCCTGGACTTCGAGCGAACCAACTACTTTGGTATTTCCGGCAGTCAAACTGCCGGCGCTGCTGCCCTTACTTTGGTCACCACCCTCAGCCAGCGTTTGGCCGCCGGCAATACTTACCAGATCGAGTGAACCGCCAATCATCACCCGCGGCGAATTATTCCAAGATACGACAGCAGTTGGCGTACCTGCCAATATCCCGCCTACCATGTAAACATAGCCGTTGGCTACCACGGCGCTATGATCGCTACGGGTAGCCGGTAAAGAGGTTGTGGAACTCCAGCTGCCAATGGTTCCATCGCTGTTTAGAGGCGCGTAATAAACCGTCGAGACCGGTGAAACGCCGTCGTAACCACCAAATACGTAGGCGTAACCGTTAAGCACCAGGGCGGCGGAGCTGCTGCGGGAAGCCGGCAGTGAGGTAGTCGAAGCCCAGGCGCCGGTAGTGCCGTCGGTGTTAAGTTTGGCGTAGTAGACGTCCGTACCGCCGGAAGTGCCTCCAAAAATATAGGCGTAGCCGTTGGCCTGGGCGTTGCCATACATTGGTGAGGTAATGCCGGGCAAGGTATTAGCAGTATTCCAGTTGTCCAACCGGCCGTCGGCGTTGGTCTTGGCGTAGTAAACCGTATTTGTCGATAACCCGCCATCGTCACCACCCATGGCATAAACGTAGCCGTTAGCGAAAATTGAGGAGGTTGCAGAACGGGGACCAGGCAGGCTGACGGCTGACAGCCAGCTGCCGAGCGTTCCGTCGGCGTTGACTTTGGCGTAATAAACGCTGGTGGTGGCGGTGTAACTGCCGTCGATACCGCCAATCACGTATATGTAGCCGTTGGCGAACACCACCCCGGAGCGGGCCCGGACTGTCGGCAAGGTCGTCGTGGCACTCCAGCTGCCGGTGTCGCCGCCGGTGCCAATTTTGGCATAATAAACCTCTTCCTGCACTACAGCGCCGCTGTCGATACCGCCAATCGCATAAATATAACCTCTGGCCGTGACCGCTCCGGCGGCCTCCCGGGCGGCTGGCAGGCTAAAGGTGGTGCTCCACTCACCAAGGGTGGCGCTGTTGGAGCCGTTGAACGTAAGATTGGCCTTTAAAGTATCGACCTGCAGGACGTTGGCGCCGGCGGCATTTTGGATTACAAAGGCTTGTTCGTTGTTTTCCTGACTTTTGATGGTTACTGGGCTGTTGATATAGCCGTTTAGCTGGATTTTGCCTTCGTAATAATTGTTGACGGTCGAGCCGGTTTCCAGTAAAACGCCGTCCACGTAAAAGGTGCGGCTGGTGGCGTCGCTTTGGCGGATAAAGATGTAGCCGCCGGTGGTGACGGTGCCAGTCGTAAAGCTGCAGGAGTAGCGGTACCAGTTGTTAGCGCTTTGATTGGTAGGGCTAAGAACCAGGCTGCAGGTACTCTCACCGGCGAAAGTGTCGTTGTCGGAGCGGCCGGCCTGGATGGATAAACTGCTGGTGTCGCCTTTGGCCCAGAAAGATAGGCTGTAAGTGGTGCTATTAGACAGCAGGCTGGAGGTATCGTACTTAGCGCCGGCGTTGGTGGTGGCCGAGGTGTTGACGGCCAGACTGCTGTTGCCAATGATTTTATTGGAGGTATTGCTAGCTACCGAGCCACTGCCGGTGTTAATGGCCCAGCCGGTAGTGCTGGTTTCAATGCTGGCATTAGTTACCAGATTGTTATTAGTGGTGTCAGCTAGTAGTAGGTTGTTGTTGCCGGCGGCATTCTGGATCTGGAAGGCCGTGGTACTGTTAGTCTGATTCTGGAACAAGGCCGCTCCACCATCAGCTAGGCTGAAGACAGTTGTAGAGTTATCGTTAAACTTGGCTATAGTGCC
>Ga0187892_10003229_pt1 | contig 30192 bp, 27 predicted proteins | sample MA1701073metaG_FD_139345 | JGI IMG/M metagenome (GOLD analysis project Ga0187892, IMG submission 139345) | Bio-ooze microbial communities from a basaltic lava cave in the Kipuka Kanohina Cave System on the Island of Hawaii, USA - MA170107-3 metaG ...
GCCCAATTCGGCCCACGGATTGAGCGGGTCGGCGATCCGCAACCAACTCACATGGCCGTCCACCCAGCAGATATTGAGTCCACTTTTGTGGCGCGCGTGGGGCGAGCCTTCCGGAGCCACGCCCGTGGGGCGGTCTTCCACGATGAAATAGCCACGCCGCCGGCCGCTGAGCCATTCATCGTACCGGTAGGCATCGAGCACCAAGATCGTTTCTCCCGGCCTTGCGATGGAGGACAGTTTGGCAGGCGTCAAGGTTCCACCGTAGCGGACACTGCTCCCGACATGCAGATAGTTGTACCCGTAATGAACCACATGGCCGTTCACGGCCTGGTCTTCCGGGACATCCCAGTTGCCCTTCAAGGAGGGGCAAATCTGGATTCCGCCGCGGAACGGGTAATAGTTCAAGCGCTCGCTTAAATGCCGGGGCCAATTATCGTAGGCGATGTCGCCCCAGGCACCCTCCGCGTCGAAGCGAACGAACGCCCCATTGTGATCATCCACGTACATCAAGTGGACCAAACCCAATTGCTTGAGGTTGGCGAGACATCGGGACGCGTTGGCATTTTCTTTCGCCTTGTTCAGCGCGGGAAGAAGCATGGCGGCGAGGATCGCGAGGATCGCGATGACCACCAGCAACTCAATGAGCGTAAACGCTGCCACTGCCCGCCCATGACAGCGCTCCGGCTCGTCCAATCGCCTGGACTCGCGATGGTTCACTGGTTTGGTTTCGGCAATTAATGGCGGCGGCGGCGCAGCCCAAGGAGACCCGCCGCCCCCAGCGCGAGCGCGACACTCGACGGCTCCGGGACTACCACGTCGTCCAGTTCAAACAGGCTTGGCTGATGCGTCGAGCCGGTAAAGAACTGGATGTCACCGATGTGCGTGCGATCGCCCACCTGGCTGCCGTATACCAGGTTTGTTTGCCAGACGACAGCCGACGTGTCGAGGTTGACCACCTTTGTACGAACAATGCTCTGTCGCAATAACGGATTCGGATTCGCATGGGAACTGATGTCGTAATACAGGTCAAACTGGTACCAGTCGTTCAAGTTCACCACACCCGGCACGGTTTGGACCGATGCCCCATCGAACCAGATGAGGTCCGGGCCGCCGGGACTGAAGCCCAACTGGAAGAACGTGGACGGTTGGTACGAATCGTCCGACGGGATCGCGTTGATGTGCATTCTGAACCCGCTGTTGTTGTTCAGATTGTCCACCAGGGTGCGCGCCTTGAACGAAACATACCCGGTTTCGGGTTCGGTCAGGAAGTGCCGGATCCCATGACCGAGCGCGTCATTGTCCGTGATCCGAACGACGTTCGGCGGCGACTGCGGGCTCGCTCCCGCGATGACCTCGATGCCTGCCGTCGTCTCTCCGACCCCAGCTTGCGCCGCTCCCCAGCCGCCCTGTCCATCCAGCAGGCTCGGCGCGGAATGGCCGTCGAAATAATCGCCGAACGCCGCGCAGGCGTTGCGCGCGCCTGCCAGCATCGCGGTCGCGAGTGCCACACTCGCAACGATTGTCACTACGTTTGAGTTTCTCATTGCCTTACCTTCCCTTCTGCTTGTTTTGCTTGCTTCCGAAGGACGGCGCCCTCCGAAATTTCTCCTCGTTTACCTTCGCCTCGTGGGCAACGGCGGCGTCGAACCACGTTGCACCAGTTGCACTGGGAGAATTTTCCCCGCCGTATGACTCTCCTTTTTGCGAATCAACGAAAGTAACATGTTGGCAGCCTCAATCCCCATTTCGCCCATGGGCTGCCGCACGGTGGTCAGCGTGGGATTGGAATGCTCGCCGGCCTCGATGCCCGTGGAACCCACTACGGCCACTTCCCCAGGCACGCGCAGGCCATGCTCCTGGCAGGTCTTGATCGCGCCGAGGGCGAGCAGATCCCCCGTGGTGAAGATCCCTTGCGGCGGCCGCTTTGCTTCGTCCAGAAAGCGCAGAGTTTCCTCGTAGCCATCCCGCACGAGATAATCCTTTGCCACGCGCACCTCGACCTGGTTCGGCGAGATACCGGATGCGCTCAAGCCGTCGCGCAGGCCGTTCTCCTTTTGCAACCCGGAGTAGCTGTAGTGCTTCTCTCGAAGAAACAAAATCCGCTCCAATCCAAGCCGAGCGAACAATTTCCCCACTTCAACGCCGCCTCCGTAGTAATCCGCCGTGACATAATTCCGCGTGGACAGATGGTTGTACTGATTGATGGTGACCCAGGGCAGACCGAGCCGGTCGGCCAGGGAAAGCAGTTCATCTTCCTGGTCAATGGGAAACGAGATGAGCCCCGCAAGCGCGCTCGATAGCTTGGATAACTTCTTCTCCGCGACGCTCAGCGACTCGATTTCCGCCTCGAATGGGATCATGTGCAAGCCATAGCCCTGCTCCATCAAGCCTTGCTGAATACCGAATACAATGCTCGCGGACCACGCGCGCGCCGGTTGTTCGAGATCCGATTCGCGGCTCAATCCGGTGAGCACACCGATGGTCGGAATGCCGTTCGCCGTCCGCTGTGGCGCCTCGCTCGGTTCGAGTGTCCGACGCACGTAAGTGCCGCGTCCCACCTCGCAAGAGACGAAACCATCTTTTTCGAGCATGCGCACCGCCGCTTGCGCGGTCGCAAGGCTCACGTCGAAGTGCGCCGCAAGCTCCCGTGACGTGGGAAGCTTCTGGCCAACCTGGCAGCGGTCGGCGCGAACGAGGTCCTTCAAGCTGTCGTAAAGCCGGCTACGGATGGGCGAAACATTCGGTTTTTCTAACCTTGGGACCATTTGAATGTCACATGGATCAATTTGAATGAGATACAATCAAAACAGGCGGAGTTTGTCAACGACGAAGTTTTTCGGTGGAGTCCGGCCATTCTTGGCCAACCCCGGTTTTCCAACTGCGGTTATCAATGCCAAAAGGCAGCTCGCTCCGTTTTGGCGGAATGTACGTTTGAGAGAGTCGACCGACCTACTTCTTCACAACATCCTCGAACTCCTGAAACATCTCGATGCTGATGCCGTCGGGATCGAGGGCGTACATGCCGCGCGCGACCTTCTTGCCGTCGCGGATGATGTCGGTGGGCGGATTGATCGCGCCGTGGCCGGCTCGCTTCAGCGCTTCGTAGGCCTTGTCCACGTCCTCGACCTCGAAGGCCAGATGCGATGCGCCGAGGAACTTGTTCTCCTGCGGACGCGATTGACAGGGGGGATTGATGTACTGAACGAGTTCGAGGATGAACTCGTTCTTCGGATGGCGCAGCACTGCGATGCGCAGTTTCACATCCTTGTAGCCGAGCATCGTGTCGTATGAGGGCAGGTTCGACCGGTCGGAGATGCGGATCAGTTCCAGGCCGAGCACGTCCCGATAGAACGCCGCCGAGCGGTCCGCGTTGGCAACGGTGAACCCGTGGTGATGACAGAGCTTGACTGACATGGATTTCTCCTTCAGTGCATGAGCAATCCGCCGTTGACCTCGATGATCTCGCCGGTGATGTAGCTGGCTTCATCCGACGCGAGGAACAACACTGCTGCCGCAACTTCCTCGGACGTGGCCAGGCGATTGAGCGGCGTGAGCGCTTTCAATTTCTCCATCATCTCCGGCTTCTCGTGGCGGTGGAGCAGCGGAGTGTCCACGATGCCCGGCGCCACGCCGCAGACGCGGATGCCGTGCTTCGCAACTTCCTTCGCCAGACTGCGCGTCATCGTGTGCACTGCGGCCTTCGATGCCGCGTAGGCGAGCGTCCCGCCGCCGCCGCCCGTGTGGCCGGCGACCGAGCCGGTATTGATGATGACCCCCCGCTTTTGCCTCTGCATGATCGGGATGGCCGCCCGTCCGCACAGGAACGCGCTCTTGACGTTGGTGTTGAAGATGTCATCCCAGAGTTGCTCGCTGCAGTCGGTGGTCGGGACGCGGTCCATCCAGCGGCCGGCATTGTTGAACAACACATCGAGCCTGCTTCCAAACGTTTTCAACACAGCCTTGAATAACCGCTGCACGGCGGCGGACTTCCCGGCATCGGCCTGCACTGCGGTTGCCTCGCCGCCGTCCTTCTTAATTTCCGCGACCAACGATTCGGCGTCCTTCTTGTTGCCGCGATAATTCGCGGCGACCTTCGCTCCCTCCCGGGCGAACGCCAGCGCTGTCGCCCGCCCGATGCCGGTGCTGGCGCCGGTAATGAGCACGATCTTGTCTTCGAAACGTCGGGGTTGCATGAATCGCGATGTTCGTTTACCACGGGCTCTTGACTATGTCACGAGCTTCTGATGGCTGCTTGCATAACGGTCCAACCCGGCACGATCCACTTCGACGCCGAGACCGGTCCGTTGTGGCACGAGCACACAGCCGTCTTGCACGATGAAGTCCGACGTCAGCAGGTGCGACTCGCGCAGCCACGGGCCGATTTGGTCACCCGGTAACTGGCAGTTCGGTGTCGTGGCGGCGAGGTGAAGTTGCGCGGCGGTGGCAATGCCAAGATCGAGTCCGCTGCCGTGCCAGACGGGGAGGTTGGCCTGCGCAGCAACGGCGGCTTGCATCCGCCAGTTGAAAAGTCCCTGCGTGTGGCTGTCGATGTTCAGTCCACCCGCCGCGCCGGATTGCAGCACCGACCACAGCGATTCGGGGGGATCGATGTGCACAACCACGCGCGCGTCGATCCTCGGACGCAAGGCAGCGAACTGCTCCAAATGAAATCGCGGGAACGGGTCTTCGAGGATCGCCATGTTGCCGACCGCGTCCATCGCGTGAATGGTCGGCCAGGCGTCGTCGAGACGATAGAAACGGCCGTTCGGATCGACCGTCACCTTCCAGTCGGGCGCGGCGTCGCGGATCGCTTCGAGCCGCTCGACATTCGGGTCTTCGAGCGTGGTCTTGAGTTTCACGCCGTGAAAGCGGAGTTGCCGGCCGCGCTTGACGCATTGCTGCGCGCGCTCGGGCGTGACCCGCCCCATCCAATAATCCGTCAGCACCCGGTCGCGCCACGCGCCGCCGAACAGGTTGTGCAGGGGAACGCCGGCGCGCTTTGCTGTGAGATCGCACAGTGCCATCTCCACGACAGTTTGCATCGGATGCCGCAGGCGGTGTTGGAGATTGGCCAGGTTCGGCGCGTAAGGAGAAGGCGGGACGGGTTGTTGCCAATACTGGCTGCCCGGTGGCCACAGTTCGAGAAACGACGGGCGTAGTTCGGCGAGAGGTTTGTGGATCAATCGCGAGAGCGTTTCCTTCATCACCTCCGTGGAGATAGGTAGAGAACATTCACCCCAGCCTTCGACGCCGTCACTGTCTTCGATGCGAAGGATTAGGCGGTCGTCACCTCCCGTGTGCTCGCCAAATTCGGGACTCGCCGCCCACTCCTGGAGCAACGGCACGCGGACGATCCAAGTTTCCATTTGTGCGATGCGAGCCTCGAGTTTCATACTTTGATCCCTTCCCGTTTGAGCCAATCGGCCACCGCCTTGCGCGAATCCCACGGCTCGGCGACGCGCGGCCAATCCTCGCCCAACAACCCGAACCCGCCGTCCAACGACAGCGTCGCGCCGTTGAAGAATTCGGCGCGCGAGGAAGCGAGGAACGCAACCGCCTCAGCGACATCCAAAGGCGTCCCCGCGCGTTTCATGGCGGTTTGGTCTGCGGCGGCGGCGCAGTGGCGCGGCAGAATATCAGCGAGTAACTTGCGTGCCTTGGCGCGCGGCAGTTTCGCGAGCGTGTCCCGCAGGAATGCGGGTCCCGGCACCCCGCCGACGCGAATGGCGTTGACGCGAACGCCTTTGCGCCCGAGTTCGAGCGCGAGCACTTCGGTGAGTTTTTCCAGCGCCGCCTTCGCCGTGGGGTAGAGCAGATTGCCGGGCGTCAATTTCGTGACGCGCACGCTGGAGATGTTGATCACCGAACCGCGCCGGGCCACGAGCGATTTCCCCGCCGCCTGCGTCAGCCACAACGGCGCGAGCAGGTCCACGCCGAGCATCCTCTGCACGTAATCTTCTGTCAGTTCTTTCAACTGCGTCCCGTGCGGATTGGTCGCCGCATTGTTCACCAGCAACGCCACCGGCCCGAGTCGTTGTTCGATCTGAGCGATGAGCCGGCGACACGCCGCTCGTTCCGTCAGCGAGGCAACGAACCGCCCATCGGCTGCGAGCGGTTCGGGGAAACACTTCGCGTAGTAGTCAAACGATTCCTTCGAACTCGCGCAAGCCGCCACGCTCCAACCGTCGCGCTTGAGCACCGCGCAGATGCTTGGCCCGATGATGCCCGTCGCGCCGGTGACGACGGCGATGCCTTTGCCTCGTCGGAGCGATTTGTTTCTCATGGCTTTGCCAACTCCATCGGTTCGATCAAAATCCCGTCGGGGTCTTTCAGGAAGACCGCTTTGCCGACGTATCTCCCATCGCGATGAATCTCCGTAGGCGCGCTCAAGGAATCGCATCCCAGTGCTTTCAGGCGCCGATATTCTGCATCGAGATCGTCCACGAGATATGCCACGTGCGAGGTGGCGACATAAGAAAAATCCTGCGCACGCGCAATGGGCTTGGGATGGATGAACTGCATCAACTCGATCGTCAGCTTCACGCCGGGAAGCTCGAACGCGGCAACCCGCACGACGATATTCTTATGCCCCATCAACACGTCGTACGCGGGCAGGTCGCGTCGTTCGACCTCGTGGACGAATTTGAAGCCGAGCACGTCACGGTAAAATGAAATCGAGCGATCCAGATCGGACACGGTGTAGCTGATGTGGTGAATGCGATACACGAATCACCTGAAGATTTTCGCGTAGTTCTGCCCGCACATCTGCCCGCCATCGGCAACGATGCCCTGGCCGGTGATAAAGCTGGCCTGCTCCGAGGCAAGGAAGAAAATGATGTTCGCCATTTCTTCCGCCGTCCCGAGCCGGTCCAACGGGATCAATCGCCGGTAGTTCTTCACGAATTGACGGTCGTTGAGAAGCTTCTCGTGGATCGGGGTGGCAATGAACCCGGGCAGCACGGCGTTGACGCGAATGCCCCATGCGCCCAACTCGACTGCCAGCGTGCGCGTCATTGCGAGCAACCCTGCCTTCGCGGCATCGTACGTCACCGATTCCGGGCTGCTGGAGAGCGCGTTGCGCGAAGCGACGTTGACGATGGCCGCACCGCGCATCCGTTTCATCGCGGGCACAAACTCCCGGCACAATGTCGCTGCGCTGAGCAGGTTCACGTTTAGCGAACGCGACCAAATCTCCTCGGTCGTCTCCTCGATCGCCGAGCGGAAGTGGATGCCGGCATTGTTGACGATCACGCGGGGTAAACCCATCACGCGTCGGATGCGTCTGGTCAGGATCGGGATCGCCTTCAGATCGACGAGGTCGCAAACAAAGGGCGTAATACGCGCGCTCTTCAAACCTTGTAGTCCGGCTTCATCACGATCCACCGCCGCCACGCAGAATCCTTCGCGCGCGAATCGCAGCGCCGTGGCCTTGCCGATGCCGCTGGCGGCTCCGGTGACGACACAAAGCGGAGATGGCCTTGGCGCTCTCAACGCTCGAATTTCATCTCTCGGTAATACTCGAAGAGATGGAAATATTCTTCGGGCAGAATCGAGAAGGTGGAGAGTTCCAACCCGGCTTCGAGATAAACCGAGTAATCATAGCGCGCCACCAGGAACGTCCAGGCATCTCCCGCGCGTGGCCGCCCACCCATTCGCTCGAAGGCAGACCACGGAACGGCGACCTCGGCGGTCCAACCCTTGTCGCGGTCCTCCCAGTGGTTCAAGGTGCCGTCCACGGTCACGGCGGCGCGCATGCCGGAGTTGTACGCGATCCAGCGTTCATTGGGCCCGGCCGCCCGGCGAGCGTAGAAGTAATCCCGAGTTGCCCCTCGGGGCGTGATGTGAAACTCCCAGTAAAACGGGCTCGTGCGGCTGGGTTTCACAAACAGCTCGATGACATCGTCGCCTCCGAACGGCGGATCATGGCCTTCGTGCAGGCCGTACACGTCGGCGTCTTCCATCTCCGCGCTGAAGTACAGGTGCGAGTCACTCCAGAGCAGGCGGACAGTGGTGCGGGAATTCGCGCGCTTTGCCGTGCCGGCGATATAGAAGTCGGTAATCGTTGGCGCCTGCTTCCATGCGTTCTCATCCGGTTTGCCGTCGATGGTGATAGGCTCTGCCGTCCAATGGCAGGGGTAGGGTAGCACGGGCGGGCGAATGGATTCTGTTGTTTGCATAGTCTGAGGAGCGCAACCGGCACATGCGGTCAGACAAAGTACCGCCGGGAAGATACGTTTTCTCATCCCTTCTACGCGTCAATGGCGTGGAGCGGGAGGCTCATCGGCTGACCGCTGTAGCGGCTCTCATTGGCTGCCTCCATGAATCGGATCGTTTCCACCGTTTCCTCCAGGTCGAGCGTTGCCTTGCCGGAAGCGAACATTTGCAGCACCTGCTTGAGCAACCGCGCATACTTGGCAAGGCTGTCGTCCCGGTTGGCGTCCACGGGTTGGCTGCCTCGCTGCCGGTGCACCACGCCGCCAAAGATTGAGTTGCCTTTACGGTTGCCGCGGATCGTGCCGATGCGGCCATCGGCCCAGACGCCGACGATCAAATCGTGGTCGTTGTTGGTAAAGGCAGTGACCTGCTGACAACCTCGTCCCAGCACGGCGTAAAGCATTTCCACGCTGTGCACGCCGTACCAGAACAAGCCGGGCTGCGTCGGCTCCAGTTCCATCGGGCCGAAAAAATCCGCGCCGATGATTTCGCTCGCTGCGTAGTCGACGAGGACCGTTCGCAAACTGTCCGAAAATCGCAGCGAAGAAGCGGCCATCAGGGGAATACCGGCGTCGCGAGCGCGCGCCGCGATCGCTTCGGCATCGGCGGCGCGGGTGGCAAACGGCTTGTCGATGAAGGTCGGGCGACCGTACCGGCTGATCCTCTCGAACAGTTCGCGATGCGCCCGTCCATCCACCGCGGTCAGCAGGATCGCATCGCAACGCTCCGCGACCGCCTCCGGTGAGTCGAGAATTTCGACTTCATGGTTGTCCCTCAGTTCCTTCGTGAAACTCCCGACCCGCGACCAGCTCAGATGGAAATCGCGGGACCCGCCCGGATACGCCGCCACCACGCGACCGCCGGCGACATGGTGCGGCGAGGCGGCGTCGTGGAGCAATGTTGTGAAAGTGACAGCGTGCGGTGTATCCAGCCCGATCAAGCCGATGTGAAGTTGCGGAGTCATGCGTAATGCTCGGCCACCATCCGAATCGCTTCGGCCATTTTACGCACATACGATTCGTCCATGGCTTCGTTGAGGCTGACGCGCACGCTGGTGGCGAGGATGGCCTCGGCTTCTTCGCAGCGTGCCTGCCGGTAATCCATTTTCGTCAGGCCGAGCGCGTGGACGGGCCACTGGCTGGCGAAAAAGCTGCGATTCTGGAAAACGGGATAGCGGTAGAGTGGCGCGGCGATGTATCCCTCCGAAACGGGAACGCCTTCGGCCTGCAACGCCTTCACGAACGTTTTGCGGTCGCAGGTCAGTGCATCGAGTTTCAAGCGCAACAGGTAGAACCAATAGCTGCAGCGGTACCGGGAATCGACCTCGTGCGGCTGAACGGCGTCAATGCCGGCGAGTTGTTCAGTCAACAAGCCGCCGAGCCGCGCGCGTTTGGCGGCGATCTCTTCTAAACGAGTGAGTTGAACGACCGCGACCGCAGACTGCAACTCCGAGATGCGGTAATTCGGCGCGAGGAATTCGGGGTCGCGCATGCCCGTGGCGCGATCATACCTTTTGTCGCCGAAGCGTTGGAGAAGTGGGCCGAACCGTTCGTCGTTCGACGCGACGATGCCACCATCGCCGCAGCCGATATGCTTGAAGTCGTTCAAGGAATAGCAGCCGAGATGTCCCAGCATGCCCACGGGTTTTTGGCGATACTGCGCGCCCCACGCTTGCGCGCAGTCCTCGATCAAGACCAGATCATGTTGATCGGCCAACTCGCGCAACTCGGCCAAGCGGCTGGGGTTACCCGCGAGATGAACTGCCAGAATCGCCCTCGTGCGAGGCGTGATCTTGCGGCGGACATCGGCGATATCGAGCGTGTAGCGGTGCGGTTCGAGGTCGGCGAACACGGGCACGCCCTGTTGATAGAGAATGCCGATCACCGTGCCCATGTCGGTGATCGGGGATGTGATGACTTCATCGCCCGGTTTCAAACCCGCCGCCGCGACTGCGATGTGCAGGGCCGCCGTGCCCGAGGAGCACGGCATCACGTATTGAAACGGATACGCTTCCCGGAATCGCTCGGTCAGTAGCTTCGTCTGCGGCCCGTTCCAGTAGAACAGCGACGGCTGGTCGATGGCCGCCGCCAGTTGACGTCGCTCGGCTTCGCCCCAGCGTGCCGGCTGAGGCACCGGGTCCGTGATCATCGGCAGGCCGCCATCAATGGCGAGTCGTTCGTGTGGCGATCTCGGGTTGGCAAGAGGTCGTTGGATTGCCGTGACGACCGTCGCAGCGCCGGTTGCCAAGATCAGGATCAGGACGATCCGACGAAACACAACCGGATCGCATCGGTCGGCCCATTTCGCCCCCAATAACGTGCCGCCGATCGTCACGGGCGTCATCCAAACCGTGTAGCGCAAGACCTCGCGCGTGATCAAGCCGTGCGTGAACTGCGAAACGACGGCAGCCACACTCACGAGCGCGAAAATCACCGTCAGATCGGCCCGTGTTCGCGTCTTGCTGGCATCTTGATTCACCAGCAACAGCACCATCGGCGGGCCGCCCATGCCGGTGCAGCCCTGGAGAACGCCGCTGGTCAAGCCCACCGGCACATGCGCGCGCTCTTCGCGGGCCAACGGAACACGCACGCCTGTCAGCAGCCCCGCGGCGCACACGACGATGAGTACACCAATCAGCAACTTGAGCGTCGGGGTGTTCAGCGCCGCGAGCAACAGCGTGCCGGCGACTGCGCCCAGTATTCCCGCCGTGGCCAGACGCCACAGCCGCCGCAGGTCCATTGCCTGTTTAAGTTGCAAACCCAATACCCAATACCAGCCGGCTGACGATCCCCAGCAGAATCGAAATCGGCACAACCAGTTTCGGTGAAAGCCAGAGCATCATCAGCGGGATCGTCACCAACCCGAACCCGAACCCGGTCAGCCCGGCCACGATGCTGGAAACGAGCACCACGGCGGACGTGCTGGCGATGACAAACTGTGAATCAGAAATCAGCATCGCGTTACGGCTTTGGGCCCAAGGTGATGTCGTCCACCAGCGTCTTGCCGTCGAAATCGTTCAACAACACGTTGCGAAAGAGGATCGAGCCCGCGGCGGCCTGCTCGCGAGTCATGTTGCCGCGCGCGAACGGGAACGTCTCGCTGATCGAAGTCGGGTTGCCAATGCCATCCACTTTGACCGTGTACTGCTGGGGGTCGAAATCGAACAACACGGTCACGCGGTAGGTGTTCCCGACGACGACATCGCCCTCCTTGCCAAAACGTCCTCCCTCGGTGCCGCTCACCCGTCGCACCGCTGGCCGCGTGTCGAGGTAGAACCCCGCGACATTGGCCGGGCCACCCTGTTCGGCATCGAAACGACCGTGAAACTCGCCTTCCTTGATCGGTTTCACCAGCATGCTCCACTGCACGAAACCACGATCAACCGAGATCTTGCGAATCGCGTATTCATTCCCGGTTTGTGAGTACTCGTCCGCTGTATTGGGCGGGGGAGGCTGGGCGATTTGCAGCGACTGTTTGCCCGCCAGCGCGCCATCGGCCGTGATCTTGTGGATGCCGAGGCTGTCCTGCCAACTGTCCTGTCCATTGAGATCGCCCTCGTGACAGCGAGCGCCTTCGAAATCAATCTTGAGCTCGTCCGCCCACCCTGAGCCGGTGACGCACGCCGCGATCAAGAACGCGATCCCAAATATTCTAGTCCTCATCGTTTTTCCTCTCTCAGTTATGCTGTTGCCAAACGGGCGATCTCGCGCGAGGTCAAGGCGCGGTTGTAGAGGCGCAAGTCACTCATCGCGCCGCGGAAGGGATGACCGACGCCGAATCCGATTCGCAACGGCTGATCATTGCTCAAGTCATAGTCGCCTGGGTTGAAGGAAGAGGATTCTGCCACGGGTTGACCATCAATCCACAATCGCAGGCGCGCACCCTCTCGCGCCGCTACGATGTGATGCCAGCCGGGAGGCAACGCTCGATCGTGCGTCGCCATTCGTCCAGCCTGGATGCTCTTGACGTGGCCGGACGGCAACGTGCCGGCAAACAACGCCCCTTGATAGACCGCCATGCTCCACACGCGGCGCAGATAGACGGGCGAGTTGTCGAGGTTGCCGACGAAGGTGAACTCCTTGCCGTCCATGCGCCAGACGTTGGCCATGGGAAGCGTGCCGAGATACACCTTGCCGTTGTAGAGCGCCATCCCCATCACCTCGCGCTCGAAACCGACCCGCCCGATGATTGTCCAGCGATCGTCGCCGCCGTACCGCGCCACCTCGCACTCGGGCCAAGTGCCGACGTACAACTCGCCTCCGTACACCACTCCCGCGTAGTTCTGTTCGGAACGCGGCGGCACGCCGCAAGGCGTCCACTCGTTGCCGCCCTCGTAGCGATAGACGCCGTTCTTGCCGTTGATCAAGGCGTAGAGCCGGTCGCGGAACACGGTGAACGACATGATCCGCTCGTTCGGGCCGATGTTTCGCCAGCGCTGGCCACCCTCGTACTCGAACGCGCCGCGACGGTGATGGCTGGTGCAATAGAGTTTGCCGCGATAGACTGTCAGACACGTTGCTTCGTCGGCCTTGCCGGTCTCGTAGCCGCTGCCCGAGACCGCGTCGTCGGGAACGGCGTCTTCGCTGCCGGGCTTGCCGCATTCGATCCAGCGGCCATCGGTCTCGATCCGAAACACGCGCCCGCCCGGCTTCTTGTTAAGCTGCGGGCCGAGCCTCGAGCCGAGGGGATTGTAGCGGCCGGTCCCGCAGTAGATGGCCCCACTAAACTCCGCGATGGACACGACCGCGTTCGAGCCATCGGGCGTCGAGCCGAGATCGGTCCATTGCTGGCCGCCGTCGTAACGCCAGAGATGCCCCTGCTCGTCCGCGCCCATTTCCAGCGTCGCGGCGTAGAGATTGCCCCGCGCCACCGCCATCGCGACGACGTGGACGGCGTTACCGGGTCGCCCGCAATCCTTCCACTCCTCCAACTTTCCGTCGTCGATCCCGAAGTGAAGGTTGCGGTTGTTCGACGCCGTCGTGAACGTCATCCCCGATAGCGTGACCACACCGAGGTTGAACCCGCGCCGCGTGTCGGGATCGAACTTGGAAACCAGGTCGCCGACGATATCTTCGGAGTGGCCGTCGGTGTGAATGCGGAGAGAGATGGCAAAATCGCCGGTGCCGAATCGCAGGCGCGGATGGTCGGCGATTTCGAGGCGGCAGTCGCGCCCTTTGTCGCCCCGCATCGGCCAGTGCCCCACCAACCCATTTTGAAGTTGAGTTTCCATGTCAGTCCTTCTTCGGTTGAAACGCGTCGGACTCCTTCCGTGGCCGGACCTGCAACTCCCCGAGCACGACCGTGGCGTCGCCGAGTCCGCCGGCCCGGCAATGTTCGGCAAGGGTTTGTTCGCCGACCATGCTTTTGCGGTAGGTCAGCGTGAGCGTGTTCGTGGCGTTCGCACGGATCGTATTGCTCACATCCAGGACGAATCGCACGGGGCTGCCCTGCTTCGGCGTGTACTCATTGTCGGGCGGCGTCCACGAGCCGCAGTACATCAATCCCCAATGCGGCTCGGTGAACCACACCACCTCGGAGCTGATCAACGGGCTGCGCGGGCTGGTCAACGGCTTGTTCAGCAGACGCGACCCGTCGAGCAAGACGCCGTTCAGCTCGATCCGCAGCAAGTCCACCGGCCCGCCGGTCGATGCGTCCCGTGTCGGCGTATCAATGCGTCCGTTGAATTCGAGCACGGTCGGCTTTTTCGAGGCGTCCCAAGCGCAGACGAAGGAGAGATTCGTCGTCGCCGCGAAGAGGAGTTGGAGTTCCTTGTCTTTTGCCGGGATGAGACGGATGGAGTCCTGTGCAAAGGCGAGCGATGGACAGACGACCAACGGAAGCAAAGTTTGTAGTACCGCCTTCAGGCGGAATCTGCCCTGGTGAGTCAAGAAGCCGACTAAAGTCGGTACTACGAACGTGTTGTCGGTCCAGCGATTGTTCATGGAATCATTCCTTTCCTTTCGAGTTTGAACTGATCTTGAAAAACGTCACCGCGAACCACGGCGGATTGGAGTCGAGCGAGGAATCGCCGGTATTGCGGAGCACGACTTCGTTCGCGCCGACCTTGAGCGCGCCATCGGGGATCGGGAACGCGCGCGCGGCCCATTGCTCGTCGGGGAACTGCGAGTCGCCCTTGAACACGCTGACGCCGTTGACGAGCAACTCGATGGGCGCTTTCGTGGTCGCGTTGTCGTCCATGCCGCCGACCGTCAACGCAGCGTGGTTTGGGACGGACTTCAACGCCAGAGTGGCCTTGATCTGCGGGTTCTTGCTGCGTGCGCAGTAGGCGATGCGGCTCGGCTCGTTCTTGAACCGACCGTAGTTCTGTCCGCCCTCGAAGCTCTTGTCGTGATCCACGAACACCACGGCTGCGTCGGGATCGAACTTGGAAACCAGGTCGCCGACGACATCGGCGGTTTTCGCTTCCGTGTGAATCCATACCGCGATCGAAAAGTCGCCGGTGCCGAACTGCAAGCCAGGGTGGTCGGCGATCTCCAAGCGGCTATCGATTCCGTTGAACGAAGACGCGGAAGCCGGCTCTCCATTCGGTCCGCGAACCCCGAAAGTAATCCCGTGATCCTGGCCCGTTTTTCCGGCGCTGTCTCCGCGAAACGGCCAGTGTCCCACCAATCCATCCTGCAATTGTATTTCCATATCAGTCCTTTGTGCTGATGGTTCGCTCGTTTTCCTTCCGCACGATCGCGGCGGCGTAGCCCTCGGGCATGCGCAACTCGGCGTAGGTTTTGCCGTCGCGTTCGATCTTCTTGACCGAATAACGATCCGTCGCCCGGCCATCGCGGTCGTACACGTACGCCGTGAAATTGCTGGCATCGCCCCAGCCGAACAAGCCGCTGCGGGTGGTGATGATCCGCTCCTTGCCGATCACGTAGCCGCTGTGAATCTCGATCGGCGTGAAGGGAAACATGTGTTCCGTGAGCGTCTTGTAAGGAACAGGGAAGTTGCTGCCATACCAAGCGTAGAGACAGCCGTAATCGAGGGCGTTGCGCATGAGGCGGACCGCGTCCTTCTCGCTCGTCTCGGTCAGATGATCGCCCAACGCCAGCGGACAGTACAGTTGCACTTTGCGGCAATGACTGATCGAGCCGGTCTCGGTGAAGCTGGTGATTTTGAATTGCGCGAGCGTGCGGGTGCAGGGCGCGCCGTTGACGACGAGCACGGCCCCCTTGTCCCGGATGCGCTGGACCATCGCGACGCGGTACTCGCGGCTGAGCAGCGGCAGCGCGCCCTTGAGCCGGCGAATCTGATGCGTCGCCGGGTCAATGTCCGCCGTGCAGCCATCACGGTGGCTGTAAACGAAAAACGCCGCCGCCTCGCTGAACTCGTCCCAATAGACGCCGTCGAATTTCAGTTCGTCGAGGATCACATCGAGGATTTTAGCATTCTCCCGTCCCCAGTGACCCTCCTCCAGCGTGGGGATGTACATGCTCAGGTGGCGGTAGCTGCCGTACACGATGTGGGCGCCGTTGGCATCGAGGGCGCGGTCGGCGGCGAACCGCTGTTTGTTCTCCTCCGTGGTGTCGAGGAAGCAGTCAAAGTGTGCGCCAACCTTGACGGACCGGTCGGGATACAACCCGCGGACGCGCTTGAGAAAGTCGGCATAGAGTGTGTGCGGGCCGGCAAGCCAGTCGGTGCTGTACGCGTGGTGGCCGTCCTTCGTTCTCACGTCATCGGACCGGACGAGAAAGTTCGCGGCCTTGTTGTGGACGAAATTGGTGAACGTCGCGTCCGACCATTCATACACCGACGACTTGCCGAAGACGAACGCGAAGCCCACATCGAGGGTGAAGTTGACGTCGAGCAGTCGGCGGGCGGCGTTGACGAATGCGTAGTAGTCTGGCTCCGCGACCGGCAGGATGGCGAATTCGCTGGTGTAGGTCTTGCCCGGACCGAGGTAGAAATACGGATCGTCCAGCGCAACCGCGCCCTGGCCGGCGACTAGGTGTCCGTGGACGCGCAATTCGTCGTTGAGTGCGACCAGTCCGACGCCGCCGGTGGCCGTGGCGACGTAGGCGCTGGGATTAAGGCCGCCATCAAACAGCTGGCCCGATTGAGTGGGCATCTTCGCGCCGGCGAGCCACACGCCCGTCGTTGCGTCCCCGACCGGCACGCGGTGCTGCTGCATCAACGGCAGGTTCTCATCGGTCAGGTTGGTGAAGGTGTCGCGCACGATCAGCCATTCGTCGTGCGCGCTGACCTCCCGGCGATGACGGAAGAAGCGGTTACCGGCGGTGACCCACCCTCCGTCGGGCGTCGAGAACTTGCTCTCCACCCGGTAGAGGTGTCCGTTCACCTTGAACACGACCGTCGCGCCGAGTTGATCCGCGTCGGTGTAGGTTTTCGGGAAGGTCATCTTCGGCACAATCATGGGCAACTCGCCGCGCGGCGCGGGCTTGAATGTGTACGCGCCCGGCAGGCTGGGCCGCGTGCGATACTCCACATCGCCCACCAACACCACGTAGTCCTCGCCGAATCCGACGTGGTTGATCAACGTGATCGTGTTCTCGCCGGGTTCCAGCAATCCGCCGAGGTACAACTCGTACTCGGCCGACTTCACGCCCTCGGCGAGCGCATAGTACCGATCCCCGTCCACGGCGGTGAAATCCGGCGACCGCGCGAGCATCAGTCGACCCTCACCCTCCGCGATGGTGAGCACCCGGCCGTCCATCATCGTGGCCAATGGTCCGCGGTTGCTGAGGCGGTCGGTATCGATTGGCTTGTCATTGACCAGTACCTGGAGCGCCAGACTGCAATAGCCGGTGCAACTCTTCGCTTTCGTCACCGCCTTGAAGAACAGATACGGTTCACGCCCGGCGCCGAGTTTGTCCACCTTGATCGTGAACGTCCGCCGCACCGCCTTGGGAAGTTCGAACGACTCGGCCAGCGTTGTCGTTTGCACGAGCGGCGTCGCCTGCCCGTTGCCATCCCCAAACACCATCGGCAGCAGCCGGGCGCGGGAAGTATCCCAGTTGGTCGTCCCGAGCGTGAGCATCGTCTGCTGCGCGGATGGCGTTTCATCGCTGTCCGACACACCAAGCTCGAACGTGGCGAATTGTTCTTGTTTCACGCCCGCAATGCCGAGTGACGCGAACGGCACGAACGCCTCGACGATGTACCCGCGCGCCGAGCGCCGCGCCGTCACCCGCGCGCCCTGGGCGTTCAGTCCCTGCGGCTGATAGATGTAAACCGACGCCGGCACCTTGCCGAAATCACCCGGGCTGATCCCAAGCTGGTACAGCCCCTCGTCCGTGTCCAGGGTGGGACGAAGGTCGAGCAGGACGTTGATGTAATCGCCCTTCCAAATGTCCGCGCCGGTGAACGGCTGTTGCATGACGTCGTCGGTCGCGTCGACAGCGATGGTCAGCCCGTCGTGCCGCCACGCGAGGCGCACGGTGGCGCTCAAATCATCCGGACCGGTCCAATCGGCGCGGCGCCACGTCGCATGGGCTTCGGTGTTCAAGGTGATGGCGTTCGGCACCTCCTTCCAATCAGAAAGATCGGCGTCAATTTGCAGAGGTGGATCCACGTCGTAGGGAACGATGATCAGGTCCGCCGCACGGACGACGGCCACAATGGCGAAGTAGGACAGGCATCTTGTTAGATTCCGTAATTCGAATCCTCTCTCGGAATGCAACCAGTGTGCGCTCGTGCCGTGCATTGATTCAGAAGCTCCCATCTGATTCGTCAATCGCGGCGGCGATGAACGCGTTGCCGCCGCTGAGATCGCCGTATTGGCCCACCAGATTCTGTTTACTCAGGGAAGCGACGTGGCCATCGCCAAACAGAAAATTGCCGCGTCGGTGGTGGCGCAGATGGACGGCGTCGGAATAGACCGCAGTGTCGTAGGGTCGGAAATAGTAACGTTGGAAACGGTCACCGGCATTCCCCGGATAGTTCAGGATCGTGTCGCCGAGATAGAGAAAGCCGGTCGGCGGCCCGAAGTCGCGACTGCCCTGCACGTTGAACACGGACGTGCCCGTAATCCGATACCCGCTCCAGGGAGGGCCGACATCCTGAGTCCGCATCCCGTACGCAAAAGAGTGTTCCTGATCAAGGAAGTCCGTTGTGGTCCAATTCCGCGGCTTCTGACTCGGGCACAGAAAGATGTTCGCCCTGCCCGTCGTGGGGGATGCGATGTAACCCCTCACGATCAAGCTCGCCATCCAGGTCAAGTTCACCGGAGCAGGGTCCCATGCAAATGGGGACGCGCCGTTATTGTCGGACGCATACATGAGATTCAGGTAGCCCAACTGACGCAGGTTGTTCATGCAGGCGGCGCTACGGCTGGTTTCCTTCGCTTTGCCCAAGGCGGGCAGCAAGAGCGCAGCGAGGATGGCGATGATCGTCACCACGACCAAAAGTTCTATTAAAGAAAAGCCTCGCCGGGAGCCAATACAGCGCAATAAGCTCGGCTTCGCCTCATAGACCAAACCGTGCGTGAAGTTTTCCCTCACACGGCTTTCCCCTTGGAATTCAGCCCCCAACATTCGATGCGGCGCAGACCGCCACCGCCCTTGGTCAGTAGGTCTAGGTGCACCGCAGCAAGTCCAGCTATCCCACCACGGTATGTTTCCAGCCTCTGCGGCATTCATACCAAGCTCCTTCCTGCGTCGCACCGCTTCCAAGCTAATGACCCTTCCCTCCCAACGGGTTTTGCTCCCCGCCGATCCGCGGTACTATGGCCCTCTCCGACTCCCAACACAGCGTCGCAACGGCTTTCGGCATTCCGCCTTATACCGCCGCTTACCCCTCGCGGGGACCGTGCAGGGCCTCCCCAGTTGCTCCGCCAATCTCTCAACCCATGTCGCCGCCTTTTACACCGTCGGGTCCGTGAGTGCGTTTGCCCACTTGCTACCTCTCTGATGGCAGCCTTCTCCCATCGAGCAGGGGATCGGCTCCCGAAAATCACGGGCTCTGTCAGCAATGCCTGCCCGTTCACCTTTCCGATGCTTACCCCGAAAGCTTTCGGGGTTCGTTTTCCTGCGGCCTGCGTCTTTGCCTCGTCACTCCGACTGACTCCGAGTCCTCCCTTTGAACCTGGCAAGCCAAGTAGGGAGTTCCCTTCTCGTGACTTTGTCACTGCGCTTCGAGCCTCGCCGTCGCGAAACCCGGCAGTCTGGCTACCGGTCTGAAGTGAGCAATTGACCGGGGTGGTACGTTGCAACCACCTAGTTTGTGCGTGCGTTACCCTGAGCACACGCTCGATCAAGGTGAAACCGCTCCCTCGGACCGCCGCTCTGTTGCGATTCATTCGGTTAATTGTGTTCCTCGATGCGGCACACGGCGAGTTGAGAAACCGCTGCCGGCTTCCTCGAACTTGCCGGAAGCCTTCCCCGCCTGTGCGATCTGAGCCGAGCCGCCCTACTGCATCCGATTGCGGGCTCGCGCTAGGAAAACCACGCCAATTCCCAACAGCATCGCGGCAGACGGCTCTGGAATAAACTCCACCGTCAACGTCGGCCGGAACGACCCGGTGACGTCCTCGGAGCTGGCGAAGGAGTTGTTGTGCTGGAAGGAGCCGTTCGCTTCGACGTCGCTGAAAATCAACAATCCCGCGTTGACGTTTGTCCGCCAGTAGCCGATCAATGACGGCGTCAGCGAGATGCTGATCGAGTTCATGACGTTGTCGTTCCGGGTGAACAAGCCCGAACCAACCGGCGTGGCCAAATAATCTGTGCCGGCGGTGCTCAGACCCGCGCTGCCTGCCCAGGGAGTGCTCGGATGAGCGCGGTTGTTCCACGAGGGCGCGCCCGTCTGGGCCGTGCCCGTGTTGCTGCCCGTGCCCTCGATCCAGCTGGCATTCGCATCCGCAATCTGATAGACGCTGAAGGCGAAGTCACCGGAGGACGGTCCATCGAAAATCTCCCGCAACGTCAACGTGGCGGAAACGATCGGGGCGTTCACCGGCAGGCTCGAGACATCGAAACGGATGATTGGACGCCGAATGTCGGTGCCGGTCGTTGAACCATCGCCGATGCCCAAACTGGTGGATGCTCCGAAGTTGCTGTTCGACCACCCAACCGTGGGATGACTGAAGTTCCCCAACCAGGTATCCTCCGCGCCGGTGTAACCATTCAACCCTTCGCGGAATGTGACGACGTCCGCCGCGACGGGCATGACTGCGACCGCCCATAAGGCCATAATCAGGCTGCCGATTTTGATTTTGTGGTATGCTTGCATCTGTCTGACTCCTTTTGGTTTGTTCCCTCCCCTGAGGGGAGAAATTCACTGTTTCATTGGCCCACGCCCAACTGTTTGTTCTCCTCCGCCCGCGTCGTAGCGCCTCCCATGAACGGTGTTGACAGGACACGTCCCGGCAACGCCGCGCCCTTTTGTTCAATTCGCTCACAGACCATCGAGATCGTCGCCTCGCTCAATTCCCGGAACGGCTGCGCTACCCGCGTCAGTTGCGGCCAAGCTGTCCCGCCCAAATCCACGCCGGTCGCGCCGACCACGCTCACCTGCCCGGGTACATCAAGCTGGTGCTCCCGCAGTGCCCGCAACGCGCCCAGCGCCAGGTTGTCGCCGGCACAGAACACCGCATCGGGCGGCGAGCCTTTCTGATCGAGAAACTCCGCCAGCACGCGATGGCCTTCATCTTCCAGAATGGACCGAACGGGCAGTACCTCGAACGCGATTTCCTCGCGCCCGTGTGTGTCCAAGCCCATCATCAGCCCCAGACACTCGAGTTGCGACGACACGCTGTCCACGAAACGACTGCTCAGGAACACCACCCGCTTGCGGCCCGTGTCCTTCCACACTTCGCCCAGGCGCCGGCCGGCGCCGAAAAAATCTGCCGAGACAAAATTGGTCGTGGCATTCGCCATGGGAGGGTTGATGAACACCACGGGCTTGCCGTCATTCTCGTAGCCATCACGAACTCTATCGCTGAGGGTATTCGGATCGGGGAAGAGAATCAGGGCATCCACCTCGGAGCGTTCCTCCATCAACTCCTGTGTCATCTCCTCGGACGAGAGACCCGTTTGCTCCAGCGGCATGATCATGACCGATCGCGGATCACGCGCCGCAGCTCGGATGATCTCCTGCAAAATGCGCCCGCCCCAAGCCGCCGCCGGTGAAGGGTGCACCATCGGAATGTTCAGCGCGATGCGGAAGGTCGCCGGACGTGACCGCCGGGCTGGGGCGACCAGGAATGTTCCGTTGCCAACCTGTGTTCGAACGCGGCCCTCGCCGGCCAGTTGCTTGAGCACGGTATGAACCGTCGCTACCCCAACGTTCAGCCGTCCCGCAAGCTGACGAACCGGCGGCAGCCGTGTGCCCGCGGTCAGATCGGGACGATCACACTCGGCGAGGAGAAATTGACGGACACGATCCGCAGGCCGCTCGTGCGCGACCGAGGGTGAGAACCGCGCGCCCCGTGAACTGCCGACCCGTTGCTTCATGCGCGTGTGAATTATCAGAACATAAGAGAACGGTCAAGAATGTTTTTAGAACATTTTAGAACGAATGAGAATGCGTCGGTTTTGCGCAGGAATCAATGGGATTCCGAGAATTTCAGGACGGCGAAACCCGCGCGGCGCGGCCGGTGGACTCCGTTGCGCTGCACGCGTCGGCCACAGCGATGGCTCCGATCATTTCCTCGCCGAGCGCGCACGGCTTGCCGGTCTTGACCATCTGCTTCACGTGTTCGAGGATGATCGCCGAGCCTTCGGACGCGTCGAAATCATCCATCGCCTTGGCTTGGATCGCACCTTCCGGACCGTAGGCCGTGACAAACATCTCGGTGAACCGAAACTTGGCCGTGCCGCAGTTGATGACGACGCCGTGCTCAGGGCGGTCCGCACGCTTTCCGTAATCCAAATGCAGCGCGGTGTGGTTTCGGGCCTTCAGACACGACACCGTTCTCACGCCCGTGCCGAAGACGTGATGCGCAGTGCTGATGGCGTGGATCAAGGCTGCCCAAGCTGTATTCCAGCAAGTGATCGTGCCGAACGTGACCTTACCGACTTCGTCCAATCGCCGACGGATGCGCGCGGTGGCGGGGTTCGTTTGCAGGATCGAGAGCGACATGACCGGCGCGCGATGTTGCTTGGCGAGGCGGAGGATTGCCCGCAAGTCGCGCAGGGTGTTTGTGAACGGCTTGTCCACAAAGGTCGCGACGCCTTTCCTCAGCCCGGGCGTGGCCAGCTTGAGGTGATCGTTGCCGTCGCCGTTGCAATCGGCGATGAAAACCAGGTCCACGTCGTCGCTGCATTCGTCGAATGAACCGCACACCTTCGGTCGTCCGTAGAACACGCGCGCGAACATCTCCGCGCTCTTTCGGTCTTCGTCCCAGACCTTGGTGATTCGAAACCCCTTCACGCGCGGAGCGGTCATCATCCACGGAGCGCAATAGTGCGTGTAGAAGAAGTAATGCACGCCCGCAGTCTGCCAGGAGTAACGGGAACTCTTCCTCACCGGCATGGGTTCGCGCAGAAGCAGGGGATCGTGTTCGTCCATCTGCGCGCCGAACCACATCCCGTGCGTGTCGCAGCGGATCAAGCCGACGCGAATCGCACTCATGGTTTGATTTCCAGCACGGGTGGCTCGGACTTGGGCCAAGACCAGACGTTGGTGGAACCGCCGAAATAGTAGTTCTGCGGTTCCTTGCCAGCGCACTCAGGCTTGTCGCACACGGCGGAGATGCGAAACGCGGCAAAGGGCAGCTTTCGCTTCATCGCCTCACGCACCGGCGCGGTCACGTCCAACTCAATCATCTGCGAGTTCGGCGGAAAGGGAATGTCGATCGCCTGCGGCAGCAACGCCAGACTGTCGCGGTCGGCCGAGACAATCCCCTGCAGGTCGGACGACTGGATCACCTCGAGTTTGGGTTTCACGCTGGGCGAGCCGGCCGTGCCCTGACACCAGAGATGAAGCTTCGCCTGTTGGAACGACGCGGGCGCTTTATCGAGTGCGAAGCGCAGGATCCAGCGCACCTCGGTCCAGTCGTTGGGATCCGGGTTATCGCGTTGTTCGACGATCACCCGGCCTGGACTTTGCGAGGGATCGAGAACGACGGCGGGGCGCGACTTATCGGGACTTTGCCGGTCGAGCAACAGCACGGCGCTGTCGTTCTCCTTCAGGCTGATCAAGACAGGATCGGCAGCAAGACACGAAACTGCGCAAGAGACGAGATAGAGGAACGGTAGGACGACCATGAAATCTCGGTTTGAGGGAAGCTTCCACTGCAATCGGGTGTTCGTAGTACCGACTTCAGTCGGCTTCGGACGCCGGTCCCAGCGCAGATTCCGACTGAAGTCGGTACTACAAACGCATTGTGGCTCAAACGAATGACGACAGGAATTCGGCGCTTTCATCGGGCCTCCAATTGGAATACACGGGTTGTTGTTTTCGGCAAGACCAACTCGAAGTGTGTAACGCTTCGGGCTCTGGTTTCACCAGAATAAAGATCGACCACGGTGGCCGGGCGGGGCAGCGACACGTGAACTTCGCGGGGCAGTTTGTTGCCGTTATGGAGCATGAGGTAACGGTCGTTGGCGTCCACGATGATATCGAGCGGCGCGTACAAATGGACGCCCGCCGTCTCGGCGATGCGGCGGAGGATCGTGCGCGGAAGATTCGGCACGGCGCTGTAGATCGAGCGCCAGGCGCCGAAGTGTTTCTCGGCGAACCGGACCCGTCCCTCGTCATCGACGCCGAGCGCGGTTGCGGCGCTGTCCTCCACGTGGAAATTGGGATAAATCTCCGTCGGCATGATGGTGGAGAAGTTCAAGGCGGACCCGAACGGCTCGATCGTGACCACCGTGCCGTCGTCCTTCGCGAGGAACATCGGCGTGCTGCGCTCCGCGAGGAGTTTCACGTCCATACCCGTCGCGCGCGCCACCTGATCGACGCTCAGGCCATGCTCGTCGCTCACGTAGCCGGGCGCGTAGAACCACAGCAGCGTGCGACCACCGCCCTTCAGCGATTCGATCCACTTGCGCTCGTCGCGGGTGAGATAAAACGGGTTGATGAACACGAACAGCTTGTACTGGTTCCGCACCTCCTTCCGGCCGAGATCATCGATGAGGAGCACGTCGAACGGCGCGCCGAGCGCCGCCATTTCCTGGTAGAGCACCGAACAGATCAGCGAGTTGTAAATGATCGCCGGATACGCGCAGTCCTGGTGCCACGGGCTTTTCGAGGAGACGACCACGGCGATCTGGGTGGTCTTCTTTGGCCGCGCGCCTGAGTCCGGCCGAGCCGCGACCGTGAGGGAGCGGATTCCGGATTGCGGGTTGTCAGAATCCGCTCCCTCACGGTCGCGGCTCGGTTCAGATCCTTGATGAATCCTGTACGCTCTACCAATCGTCGCCAGAATCTGATCGTCGAGAAAGAAACCATGCGACTTTCTGCCCGTGCCAGAACTCCAGTCCGCGAACCACGCGCCCGAACCGCCGATGAACGTCGACGCGAGATCGCGTTGCAGCACGGCCACGGTTTCCTCCTGGCTGTGCTGCCGCCCGTAAGTGGGGTCGCCGCAAATAAACGTCCGGTAATCCATCTCGGCGACGTAAAGTTTCTTGTGCAGGCCGATGCTCGCGTAGGGTTGGAAGGGGAAAAACCGTCCGCCTGCCCGCCGCGAGTAATCGTAGTGCAACGGGCTGACGAAGAAATCGATGTGCGGCGAATCGATCACACGCATGAAGCCGAAGTGATTGTTCTGTTGCGTGCACGCGGGAGGATTGATGCCGCGCAAGTTCTCGACGACGTAACCGAAGTACGAACCGACAAGCGCCTTGTCGCGCGTCGCGTCCTTGATCGTGCGCGCGACCTTTTGCTCGAAAACGGTCGGCACGATGCTGGAGAGAAACTCAAAGTAATCCGCTCGCATCCGGCCCGCGCGCGGATCGCGGAACAGGTTGTGGTCGGGCGCTGCCTCGACAAGCCGGGCGCGGTCGGGCGTGGCCGTCTCGAATTCCACCTGCTCGTCCTTCCACGCCGCGCGCAGCTTCGCCGTATCGCCGCCATACTTTTGGCGCAGGAATTCTCGGAACATCGCCATCGCCTGCGGATTCCAGTCGCCCACGGTCCACTGGCTGCGGTCCACGACGCCTTCGTTGCTTTCGACGCCGCCGAGACAGGATTCGGCCAGGGGACCGAATTCGGGAATGAACCCGACGATGCGGTCCGCCCATGGTTGGGCATTCAAGAAGGACAGCGTCCGTTGCAGGAACGCGACCACGGCATCCTGGTACTCCTTCGACGCGACACTTTCCGCGCGCGCGTTGCCGAATGCGTCCACAAGCAACGCCTCCGGATGCGCGCGCTTCCACGCGCCCGAAGCGCGGAGGTCCATCTCGACAATCACTCTCGCATCCGGGACCACGCGCAAGAGGTTGCGGATGTGCTGATCGAGAAACGCGAGATGTGGTTTCGAGTAATCCGTGTCGGGCTCGACGCGGTATGGGTACATCTGCAAATGAAACACTCGCGGCCCTGCGTTGGCGTATGCGTTGAATCGCTCGTAGCTGGGGCTTTGGAGCGCCCAGAAAAGCGGTGGCTGAGTGCCTGAGTGCTTGAGTGCCTGAGTGGGAGCGCGCTCGACCGTAAGAACGGGCGGAGATTGCACCTCGAACCGCAACGATTTTCCGCTCCCGTCCAACGCGGCGGCGCTGAGTTGAATGGGGATCGATCCCTCGGGCGACCAAGGCGGCAGTTGCAGCTTGAATCCGAGCCATCGGGGCTCGCCCTCGGTCCAATCGCTCAACGGTGGATCGGGCGTGATCGTCTCGCGGGCAACAACGTAATCGCTACGGTCGCGGTTGACTTCGATCTCGCCCGCGCGCAGTTCGATCAGGTAATTGGCTCTGAGTTTCGTGTCGGGTTGAAGGCGCAGACGGACTTCCACTTCGCTGCCGGGCCGTGCGGGTGATGGACTGATCGCCGTTTCCACCACGCGGACCGCTTCTCCCTCGGCGACGTCGTGGAACGGGATGCGTCCCCACGGACCCTGGGGTGGCTTGAGCAACACCGCTACCGGTTTCCAGCCTGAGTCATCGAAGCCGGGCGTGTTCCATCCGTCGCTGCGCGTGTCGCTCGATTTCCAATCCCGGCCCGACGCGACGGTGATCGCCCTGCCGCTGGTGTTGATCGTCAACTCACCGAGCAACTCCATCAATCCCCAGCCCGGATTGCTGCGCGCCTCGGCTTCGTAGGCCAACACGTTTTCTCCCTCGCGCAACCTATCGCGGACGGGCTCGGCCTTGATGTCCACGTTTCCCGAGGCGACCTTCTTGCCGTTGATGTACGCGGCGTAAAAATCGTTGGCGCGACTCTGGAGAAACGCGCTGGTCACCGATTTCAAATCCGATATCGGAAAGGAGACGCGGAAAAATCGTGGCTTGCCGACCTGAATCGTGTGCCCCGGCTCACCATGCCAGATGTAGCTGGCGCTCCAATACGGACGCAACGAATCAATGCTCGGATTGCGCTCTCCCCGCGCCTCGATCCCGCTCAACCGGAGCGGCAATCCGCTGGCTTCGGTGATCGTGATGCGCACACGCGTGACTTCAACGGAAGACCCCCCGAGCGGAAGCCAGGCCCCGTTTTCCCAGCGTTCGGTCTTCCACGATTTCAGCGTCGTGGGGGAAGCAGCAATCGGCGCCAGTTTCTCGAGCCTCACCGCCTGCGGCCAGCGCAACTCGATCCATTGCGGCATTGAGACGTCGAACGCCTGCCAGACGGCGCCCGGATCGCCGTCGATCAGGTTTTCGCTGTAGAGATCGGTCGTGTTCGCAAACGAGGAGACGTAAACCATCACCCCCGATTCGCGTCCGGCGAGATCGTTTGTATGGATGTCTGCCGCCGAGGCGTCGAGCGCAACCATAAGTGCAGCGAGGACGACCCCGAACCTCCGATTCACCAGGTGTCGCCCCAAATCTGGTTTTCGTTCGACGCCCACTGGCGAACCGTCAACGAGGCTGCCGAACCGTCCGAGAACGCGAAGTTCGCCGTCTTGCCGTGGATGAACTTGATGCCGTTGTACGGGAAGGCGTCGGGACCCGTGCTGGTGCCGGTGTCGTTCAGGCCGTCACCGTCGTAATCCGAGTTCAATGGCCAGTACGCCGACGCATGCGGCCAGTACACGATCGGCCGCTGGAGGAACGAGCCGTCCGCGATCATATAGACGCGCGCTTTCAGTTCGCTCAGCTTCTGGATTCGACCATCGTAGAAGGTGGTGGGAGGCACGTGGAAGCCCGACAACTTTCCGTAGTTGATCCCGATGGTGTAATTGTCGGCCTGTGTCGCCAGATAGAGCGGGTTGCGCGCGGGACAACGAAGAAAGGTCTGCCCGACCTGGTAGTTCCAACCGCCGCCGAGGTAGTTGCCCCAACCGTTGAACGGCTCGCCGACTTTGTGGCCCAGGTAGGGGACGATCGTTGTCGTCCAAAACTGGTTAGCGCCGGGCGAAGCTTCAAATTCGGAGGGAGGCAACCACGATTCATTTTCGTCGGCGTACAACAGCAGCGCCAGCGCCACCTGTTTCATGTTACCCAGACAGGCCACCTGCTTTCCCCGGTCGCGCGCACCCTTGAGCGCGGGCAACAGCATCGCCGCGAGAATGGCGATGATGGCGATGACGACGAGCAATTCGATGAGGGTGAAAGCGGCGTTTGTAGTACCGACTTTAGTCGGCGCTGCTCTCCCGCCGTGGATTGGATTCCGACTGAAGTCGGTACTACAAACGCCTTTCTTCATCGCCGTCGCATACGATACAGCAGAGCCGCTGCGGCGAACAACGCCAGCGTGGACGGCTCGGGGATGGCGGCCGGGCCGTTGCCGCTGTTGAACAGGCCCGTCACCTGGCTCTGATCGAGCGGCTGGTCATAGATTTGGATCTCGTCCAGGTCGCCGCGCAGGAAGTCGGTGAACAACCCTTTGCCCATCGTGAAGTCGCTGGTGGTGCTGATCGGGCCGGTGATGTCGGGCGCGGTCAACGTGTCGCGCAAGCTGCCGTTGCGATAGATGTCGATCGTTTTGGTCACGGCGTTGAAGGAGAACACCAGGTTCACCTCGACCTCGTTCGCGTCGAAGTACAGAATCGACGGCACGCTGGCGCTGGCGCCGCTGGTGCGACGCGTGTAGCCGAGGGTCTGGATGTTTTCCACGTCGTCGGTCTGGTTCAGGTAATCCACCGTCAACGCGTAATTCGCCAGGTTCGAGAAATCGGCCTTGCCGGCAATCAACGCGTCCCGCCGCGCGGTCTGGGCGGTGTGCACCGTCAGCCAAGCCGCGATGGCGAAGCTGTTGCCGTTGAAGTCGAGATTGTTCCCGCTGGCTGCGACGTTGAGGAAATCGTCCACGCCGTCGAGCACGATGGCCTGCCCGGCCGCCGCGCCGACGTAACTGGATGTTCCCCCGTTGAACGTGGCCGTGTGACCGAAGCCAGACGAATCCGTCAGGTCGCCGTTAAACCGCCAGTTGGCCACGAGATTGGCGGGCGATTCCATCGGCGCCAACCAAACGCCCGCAGCCCCGAGCAGGAACAGCGGGACGATCCATTTCGTTTTCATGTTTGATACTACCTTTCTAGTGCTGTGATGCGCGCCACGGAACGACGTGGCACAAGGGTTGGTTTCAAAATCCGCACTTCCGGTTTGCGCGCCTCGTGGTCCTCACCGGCATCCGTCGCAAGCTCCGCGAGATTGCGCGCAAATTCCCGCAACGGTTGTTTCACGCACGTCAGCGCTACCGGACCAAACTCCGACAAGAACGTTCCATCGTAGCAGGCCACCGAAACATCCTCGGGCACACGCAACGCTGCCGCGTGGAGCCGCTCGATCAGAACATAGGCGCCGACTTCGTTGGTCGTGATCGCCGCCGTCGGCCGAGGAGAGAGTTCGAGGAAACGCTCTGCGACTTGCCGGGCGAGATCAAAGCTCTTGTCCACCGCGGACTCTCGTGATGTCGGGATTTCGGTTTCTTCTGCGTGCAGCACTTCCAAGCGGGCCTCCGGGTCCGCTCGGAACGCCTTGCGCAGTCCCGTCTCCCGGTCCGCGCGATATGCGATGCGAGCTCGGGACTTCGATGGCGGCGGGTTCGGCGACAGAAGCGCGATGTGACGGTGGCCCATGCCCAGGAGGAACTCGCCCAACTCGCGGCTACCCTCTTCCATGTCGGTATAGACGATGCCGCGCACGCCGTGCGGTATATGCGCCGCGTTGACGTAACCCAGCATCGCGACCGGCACGGCGTTCAACGACGGAGACATGTCTTGCAGAGTGGCAAATGTTGTTTCCGATGCCGGCAGGAGAATCAGCCCCTCGACCTGACGCTCCACCATGGTCCGAAGCATTGCCGTTTCCTCGGTCGCACTCCACTGGTGGAAACATACTTCCAAATGGAACCCTCGCGTGAGCGTCTCCGTGTACAAGGCGTCCAGCAGCGTCGCGTAGTACGGCGAAGTCGCGTAAGGGAATATCGCGCCCAGGGTCTTCGTGGCTCGCCGCCTCAGTGACCGGGCCATGTGATTGGGAGAATAGCCTCGTTGTTGGGCGAGGCTTCGAATGCGATGCTGCAACGGCTTTGACACGTGGTAGCTGCCGCGCAAACCGAGAGAAACCGTGGAAGGATGAACTTTCAGTTCACGAGCCAACTGAGTGATGGTGGTGCGCCTGGCCATGTGGTGTCACACGTTTGACATTGGACTATTTTGAAACAAATTCGCGGGGGTTTGGCAAGGAGAAATTTCAAAGAATTCTCGGCATGGCGGCGCGGAAACACCGCGGCGCTGCAAAGCCGGCCTGAGTGAACTGGTCTGTGAGATCTGCGGAAATCGAGAACGAGGACGACGAGGAGGACGATTGCCGGAAGTGAATCCGCTGCGGAAAACCCCAGGGCTTTTTGTTTTGCGTTCATAATTTGGCTTTTACCAGAGCGAGCATCGCATGCGGACAGGTTGCCAAATGCTCTTTTTGCGCCGGTAACCAGTCCACCCCGCCGCTCGCCGCCAGTAAC
>Ga0187892_10003230_pt1 | contig 30181 bp, 27 predicted proteins | sample MA1701073metaG_FD_139345 | JGI IMG/M metagenome (GOLD analysis project Ga0187892, IMG submission 139345) | Bio-ooze microbial communities from a basaltic lava cave in the Kipuka Kanohina Cave System on the Island of Hawaii, USA - MA170107-3 metaG ...
CCTCCCGGATGTGGTAGCCGGAGATCGACACCGGGTTGAAGCGGGGCGCGTGGGCGGCGCAGAACTCGATGGTGTCCACCACGATGCGCACGGCGGAGCCGGGCGGGGAGATCCACTCCTTCTGGGCGATGAACTCCTTGAGCATGTCGTTCTGCATGGTGCCGCCGAGGCGGTCCCACCCCACCCCCTGCTTGTCGGCCAGGGCCAGGTACATGGCCAGCGCCACCGACGCCGTGCAGTTGATGGTCATCGAGGTGGTGACGCGGTCCAGCGGGATGTCCCGGAACAGCGTCTCGAAGTCGTCGAGGGTGGAGACCGACACGCCCTCCCGGCCCACCTCGCCCCGGGCGCGGGGGTGGTCCGCGTCGTAGCCCATCAGGGCCGGCATGTCGAAGGCCGTGCTGAGCCCCGTCTGGCCCTGGTCGAGGAGGTACTTGAAGCGCCGGTTGGTGTCCTCGGGGCGGCCGTAGCCCGCGAACATGCGCATGGTCCAGAGCTTGCCGCGGTACATGGAGGGATACGGCCCCCGCGTGAAGGGGAACTCCCCCGGGTAGCCGAGCTGCTCCTCCGGCCGCCAGCCCCGGAGGTCCTCGGCCGTGTACAGGGGCTTGACGGGGATGCCGGACAGCGTCTCGTAGCGGACGGCCCGCTCCGGCGAGCGGGCCACGTAGGGCCCGTACGTCTCCTCTTCCCAGCGCTGCGTGCCGTCGGCCATGGTCCTCGCTCCCTACGCCTCGGGGTCCGTCGCCGCCAGGAGCTGGCGCGCGATGACCAGCTTCTGGATCTGCGACGTCCCCTCGTAGATCTGGGTGATCTTGGCGTCGCGGAAGTACCGCTCGACCTGGTACTCCTTGATGAACCCGTACCCGCCGTGCACCTGGATCGCGTCGGTGGTGACGCGCATGGCCGTCTCGGAGGCGAAGAGCTTGGCCATGGCGGCCGCGGCGCCGTAGGGCTGGCCCCCGTCCTTGAGCCAGGCGGCCTGCCAGGTCAGGAGCCGCGCCGCCTCGATGGCGGTGGCCATGTCGGCCAGCATCCACTGCACCATCTGGTGCTGGCCGATGGGCACCCCGAAGCTCTTGCGCTCGCGGGCGTAGCCCAGCGCCAGCTCGTGGGCGCCCTGGGCGATCCCGAGGGCCTGGGCGGCGATGCCGATGCGCCCGCCGTCCAGCGCGGACATGGCGATCCGGAACCCCTGGCCCTCGGCCCCCAGGCGCTGGTCGCCGGGCACGCGGCAGTCCTCGAAGAGGAACTCGGCGGTGTCCGAGGCGCGGATGCCGAGCTTGTCCTCGGTCTTCACGACCGTGAAGCCGTGTGTCCCGCGCTCCACGAGGAAGGCGCTGATGCCCCGGTGGGCCAGGGCCCGGTCCGTCTGGGCGAACACCAGCGCGACGTCGGCCTCGCGGCCGGTGGTCACGAAGACCTTGCGGCCGTTCAGCACGTAGGCGTCGCCGTCCTTGATGGCGAGGGTGTTCTGGTTCGTGGCGTCCGAGCCCGCCTCCGGCTCGGTGAGGGAGAAGCACCCGAGCTTCCTCCCCGCCGCGAAGGGGGCGAGGAAGCGCTGCTTCTGCTCGTCGGTGCCGTGCTTGAGCACGGGGTCGCAGTACAGCGAGTTGTTGACCGACATGATCACGGCGTGGGACGCGCAGGCGCGGGCGATCTCCTCCAGCGCCACCACGTAGCCCACCGTGTCGCCGCCGCTGCCCCCCCACGCCTCGGGCACCGCGATGCCCAGGAGGCCCAGCTCTCCCATCCGCCGGACGGTCTCGCGGGGAAAGCGCCCCTCCCGGTCGATGGCCTCGGCGATGGGGCGGACCTCCTTCTCGGCGAAGTCGTGGGCCACCGCCTGGACCATGCGCTGCTCGCCGGTCAGCTCGATGCGCATCACGAGTCCGGCGCTACGACTTCTCCAGGAGCTTCTTGAACTCGGCGGTGAGCAGCGGGACGACCTCGAAGAGATCGGCGACGATGCCGTAGTCGGCGATCTTGAAGATGGGCGCCTCGGGGTCCTTGTTCACCGCGCAGATGACCTTCGAGGTGCGCATGCCGGCCAGGTGCTGGATGGCCCCCGAGATGCCGAACCCCAGGTAGAGCTTGGGCGAGATCGTGCGCCCGGTCTGCCCGATCTGGAAGCGGTGGGGCCGCCAGCCGGCGTCCACCGCCGCGCGGGAGGCGCCGACGGCGGCGCCGATGACCTTGGCCAGCTCCTCCAGGATCACGAAGTTCTCCGGCCCCTTCATGCCGCGCCCGCCCGACACCACCAGCTCGGCCTCGGTCAGCTCGGGCAAACCGGTCGCGGCCTCCTCGCGCCGCTCCACGAAGCCCATGGCGGCGGCGGGGACGGTCACCTTCGCGCGCTCGACCGGGGCCTCGGCGGAAGCGTCGGCATCGGCGGGCCGGAACACGTTGGGGCGCAGCGTGGCCATCCACGGCGTCCGTCCCCACGTCATCTTCGCGAGCAGCTTGCCCGCGTACACCGGCCGCGTGGCCACCAGCTTGCCGTCCTCGACCGCCAGCGCCACCGAGTCCGCCGACAGCCCCCCGCCGAGCCGCGCCGCCAGCCGGGCCATGAGCTCGCGCTGCCGCGTCGACACGGGGGCGAGGATGGCCTGGGGGGTCTCCTGCCCGGCCAGCTCCGCCAGCACCGGCGCCCACACCTCGCCCCGGTACGGGGCCAGCCCCTTGTCCTCGACCAGCCACACGCGCTTGGCCCCGAGCTCGCCGAGGGTCTTGAGCCCCTCGGGCGTGGCCTTGTCGGTGAGCCAGACCGCCTCCGCCTGGCCCCCGAGGTCCCCGGCCAGCCGGGTGGCCGCGCCGAGCACCTCGGCCATCACGCGCTTGGGCGTGCCCTTCCTGTCGTCCTCCACGATGCACCACACCGCGCCCGCCATCGTGTGTCCCGCCTCCCGGTTGGAGTTAGATCGCCTTGGCGTCTTCGCGGAGCGCCCGCACCAGCTCGCGCACCGCCTCCGCCGGCTCGCCCGGGATGATGCGGCCGGGCGGACGCGGCGGCAACGCCTGGAGGCGGGCCACCGACAGGGCCGGCCCGTCGGGGCTCAGGCCCAGGTCCGCCGCCTTGACCTCCTTGATCTCCTTCTTCTTGGCCCCCATGATCCCCTTCAGCGTCGGGTAGCGCGGCTCGTTCAGCCCCTTCTGCGCCGACAGCACGGCCGGCAGCGGCAGGTCGAACAGCTCGAGCCCCCCTTCCACCTGGCGACCGACGCGGACGGACTTGCCCGCCTCGTCCACCGCCTCCTCCATGATCCACGAGGCGCACGGCCAGCCCAGGAGCTCGGCCACCTGGGCCGCCACCGCGCCCATGTCGTCGTCGATGGCCTGGCGGCCGAACAGCGCCAGCGCCGCCCCCTCCTGCTTGATCACGGCGGCCAGGGCCCGGGCCGTGGCCAGGGAGTCCGCCTCGGCCCACGCGGGATCCAGGAGGTGGATGGCGCGGTCGGCGCCCATGGCCAGGCACGAGCGCAGCGTCTCCTTGACGCGCTCGGGGCCGAGGGACACCGCCACCACCTCGCCCTGGCCGCGCTTCTCCTTGATCTTGAGCGCCTCTTCCACCGCGAACTCGTCGTAGGGCGACACGATCCACGTGATGCCCTGGGTCTCGATGCTCCGGGAGTCGCCCGACACCTTCACCTGGGTCGCCGTGTCGGGCACCTGCTTGACCATCACGAGGATCTTCATGCGGGGCTCCTCTGGTAGTGCAGGTCGCGGGTTATGCGGAACCGGTCACCCGGGATGAACACGCGGTCGTAGACCACGGGGACGCCGTCGGCGCCGAACGACACGCGGTCGGAGCGGAAGGCCGCCGCGCCCGCCCGGCATCCGAGCTGGCGGGCGGCGTGCGGCTCGAGCGGCACCGCCGACACCGTCTCGTGGGCCCGCGCCACCGTCACGCCCAGCTTGTCGGCCAGCGCCTGGCCGAGCGGGGTCACGCGCAGGTCGACCTTCGCCACCTCCTCGCCGAGGGCCCGGGAGAGGTAGGAGGCCTGGTAGCTCATGGGGTGCCCGTCCACGAGCCGCAGGCGCTCCAGCACGAAAGCGCGCTCGCCCCCGGAGAGGCCGAGCGCGGTGGCCACGTGCGGGTCGGCCCGGACGAAGCCGTTCCTGAGGAACCGGGTGACGACGTCCTGCCCCTTGGCGGAGAGGTCACCGGCCAGGCTCGTGAGGTGCAGGATGTCGTAGTCGACGGAGGGCGAGGCGACGAAGGTGCCCGATCCGTGGCGGCGCGCGATCAGCGCCTCGCGCTCGAGCACGCCGAGGGCCTGGCGCAGCGTCATCAGGGTCACGCCGAACTGGCGCGCGAGCCCGCGCTGGGTCCCCACCCGCTCGCCGGGCCGGAGCGCCCCGGCGGCGATCTGCTCGCGCAGGCTCTGGGCGATGCGATGGTAGCGGGGCACGCGCGTTCTCATCCTTGGCCTCGCTGACCCGACCGGCGGGGACCGGCCGGCGCCGTTGGCGGCCGTCGGCGCGGGGGCGCCGTCCGGTGTTCTAGAACTCTTCGGGCCCCAGGCCCCCGTCGCCAGGGCGTCGGGGGGAAAGGGCACGGCACGGTTACGGTGGAACGAGCGTCATTATACGCGGCGCTCGCGGGGCCCGGCAACCCCCGGCCCCGGGCCGCGGACAGGGCCGGACGGCCGCCGCGACCGGCCGGACGTCGAGCCGGGCGCCTAGCCCTCGGCCAGGCGCCGCGACAGGTCCACGAGGGCGTCGAGCTTGGCGAGGGCGGCGCCGGAGTCGACGCTCCGGGCCGCCTGGGCGGCGCCGTCGCGCAGGTCGCGCGCCCGGCCGCCCACCACGAGGGCGGCGCTGGCGTTCATGATCACGATGTCGCGCCGCGGCCCCGGCGCCCCCCGCAGCACGTCGCGGATGATCCGGGCGTTCTCCTCCCGGTCCCCGCCCTGCAGGTCCTTGATGGACGCGCGGGCCAGGCCGAAGTCCTCGGGGCGCACGCGCGAGGTGCGGACGACGCCCTCGTGCACCTCGGAGATGAGGCTCTCGCCCGTGCTCGAGATCTCGTCGAGGCCGTCGGCCCCGTGGACGACGAAGGCGCGCAGGGTGCCCAGCTCGGCCAGCACCTGGGCGAGGGGCGCGGTGAGCCGCTCCGCGTACACGCCGATGACCTGGGCGTTGGCGCCGGCCGGGTTGGTGAGGGGGCCCAGCATGTTGAACACGGTGCGGATGCCCATCTCGCGCCGGGCCGCCATCACGTGCTTCATGGCCGTGTGCAGGAGCGGCGCGTAGAGGAAGCCGATGCCCACCTCGTCCACGCAGCGCCCCACCTGGGCGGGGGTCAGCTCGAGGCGGATGCCCAGCGTCTCCACCACGTCGGCGGACCCGCAGAGGGAGGACACCGAGCGGTTGCCGTGCTTGGCCACGCGGAGCCCCGCCCCCGCCACCACGAAGGCGGTGGCCGTGGACACGTTGAAGGTGCCGGAGGCGTCGCCGCCGGTGCCGGCGGTGTCGATGAGCATCTCGCGGTCCGTCCCGGTGGCGGCCACGACGTCGGCGCCCCGCGTCCGCACCTTCACGGCCTTCTGGCGCATGACCTGGGCGAAGCCGATCAGCTCCTCGACGGTCTCGCCCTTCATGCGGAGGGCGGTGAGGAAGGCGGCGATCTGCGCGTTGGTGGCGACGCCGGACATGATGGCTTCCATGGCGGCGGCCGCCTCGATGCGGGTGAGGTGGCGGCCGTCGACGAGGACGCGGACGGCCTCGGTGATGATGGGACTGGTCACGCCGGCACCCCGCCCGGCGACACCCCGCGGCCCTCGCCGGGGGCGGGCCGCAGCGACGCCAGCACGCGCTGGATGTCGTCCAGCCGGAGGGGCTTGGCCAGCACCGCGTCCACGCCGTTGTGCTCCAGGTCCTCCGGGGCCACCTCGACCCCGAAGCCGGTCACGAGGATCACGGGCAGCGTCGAGGATCTGGCCTTGGCCGCCCGGGCCACCTCCCAGCCGCTCATGCCGGGCATGGCCAGGTCCGTGAACACCACGTCGACGGCGCCGGCGCCGAGGCGCGCCACCGCGTCGGCGCCGCTCCGGACCACCGCCGCCGCGTGGCCCGCGGACGTCAGCATATCACCCAGCACCTCTCCCACGACCTCCTCGTCGTCCACCACCAGGCAGGAGAGCCCGGTGGGCGCGTCGGGCGGGCTCGCCTCGGGCACGTCGGTCGGCAACGCGCCCTCCGCGGGCCGGAAGACGAGCCGGAAGGTGGTCCCCCGCCCCTCCTCGCTCTCCACGGTGATGCGCGCCCCGTGCCGCCCCAGGATGCCGTAGGCCATGGACAGGCCGAGGCCGGTGCCCTTGGGCCCCTTGGTCGTGAAGAACGGATCGAAGATGCGCTGGCGGATGGCCTCCGGGATGCCCGTGCCGGTGTCGGTGACGGTGAGCTCCACTAGGTCGCCGGTGCGGGCGGTGGCCAGCACGAGCCGCCCGCCCCGGGGCATGGCGTCCACCGCGTTCAGCACGAGGTTGGTCATGGCGTCCCGCAGTTCGGCCGGGTCGCCCGGGATGGCGGGCAACGAGGGCGCCAGCTGGAGGGTCGCCTCGATCTCGACGCCGCGCCGGCGGGGGCCGTCCCGCCACGACGGCTCCGTCGCCTCCAGCGCCTCCTGCAGCACCTGGTTCAGGTTCACGGCCACCACCGGCTGATCCCGGCGGATGCGCGTGAACTCCTGCAGGCGCTTCACGGTGCGGGCCCCGTCCATGGCGGAGCGCTCGATGACCTCGATCCAGCGCTTGAGCTTGGGGTCGTCCACCTTGTCCCGCAGGAGCTGGGCGCGCCCCAGGATCGCCGCCAGCACGTTGTTGAAGTCGTGGGCGACCCCGGAGGCCATCTCGCCCATGGCCCGGAGCTTCTCGGTCCGCACCAGCTGGTCGTGGGCGGCCGCCAGCTCGCCGTAGGCGCGGGCGCGCTCCTCGTACAGCTGGGCGCTGCGCAGCGCCAGCGCCACGAGGTCGGCGATGTTGGAGAGCAGGCGCTCGTCGCGGGAGGTGAAGGCGCGGTCGGGGCTCCGGAGGGCGAGGATCCCCAGGAGCCGGTCGCCGGCGGCCATGGGCACCCCGAGCCAGTTGGGCAGGCCGGCGCTGGCCGGGGTGGGCTCGACGCCGTAGCGCAGGCACTCCGCGGCGTAGTCCGCGGTGCGGATCGGCCGCTCGATGTCCAGGACCACGGTGGTGAGCCCGGCCTGCCGGCGCGGGTAGCCGCGCGGGTCGCCGTCCACCCGGACGCCGTCGCGGACGCGCAGGGCGACCTCCACCCGCTCGCCCGCGTCGTCCAGCAGGAGCACCACCAGGAAGCGCACGTCCAGCACGCGGGCGATGCACTCGCGCACCGCCTCCAGGAGCCCGCGCTGGTCCAGCTGGCCGGTGACCACCCGCGAGACCTGGTGGAGCACGGACAGCTCCTCCACGCGGCGCTGGTTGTCCCGGAAGAGCTGGGCGTTCTGCAGGGCCACGCCGGCCTGGCTCGCCACCATCTCGACCAGCCGCAGCTCCTGGTCCAGGACCTCCCGCCCGAGCCCGCGCCAGCTCACGCCGAGGCCGCCCATGATCCGGTCCTTCACGATGATGGGCACGAAGAGGTTGGTGGCGTCCTCGCTGAGGGCGCGCAGCGCCGGGGGCACGCGGGGGTCGGGGCCGGCGCCGCGAGAGATGGCCGGGCGGCGGGACCCGATGGCCTCGGCCATCAGGGAGGGCTCGATCAGCGAGATGCGGAGGTCGCGGAACGTGGCCAAGACGTCCTTGGGCACGTGGTACCCGACCAGCGGCATGAGGACGTCCCGGCCCTCGTCCAGGAGCCAGATGCCCCCCATGTCCCCGCCCAGGGCGCGCACGACGTGGCGCAGGAGCTGCCGGGGCAGCGCTTCGAGGTCCAGGGTCGAGGCGAGGATGCGGCTGACCGAGAGCAGGGTCTCCGTCTCCTGGCGCTTCTGCTGTCCCTGCCGGACGAGGTCGGCGATCTCCATCGCCAGCCCCACCTGGCCCGCCACGCCCTCGAGGAGGCGGGCCTCGGCGGCGTCGAACTGCCGGCCGTCCCCCCACCACACCAGGAACAGGGCGCCGCTGGCCTCGCCCCGGACCATGGTCGGCGCCAGGAGCACGGCCGCCCGCCCCACGCCCTCGAACTTGGCCGGGTCGAGGCCGAGCTCCTCGCCGACGTCGGGGCTCCACGCCCCCTGCCCCTTGCGCAGCGCCTCCCGGAGCCACGGGCACCGGTCCAGCACGAAGGGCGACGTCAGGAAGCTCTCGACGAGGTGCTTGGGCACGTGGTAGCCGGCCAGCGGCACCAGGGCCTCGCGGCGCTCGTCGATGACGTAGACGCCGACCATGTCCGCCTTGAACGTCCGGCCCAGCTCGCGGGCGACCTGGCGCATGACCTCCACCGGGTCGCCGGGATGGGACAGCGCCTGCCCGACCGCCAGCAGCGTGGTGGTCTCCCGGAGCCGCTCCTGCGCCTCCGTGTAGAGCCGGGTGTTCTCGATCGACAGGGCGAGCTGGCCCGCGATGGCCGTGGCCAGCTCCATCTGCCACGTCTCGAAGGGGACGCCCGGCTCGAGCCGGTCCAGGATCAGGACTCCGATCACGGCGTCGTGCCGGGCGAGCGGCACGAGCAGCATCGACCGCTGGCCGAAGACCAGGCTCCACTCCGGTGGGATCAGGTCGCTGGCGGCGGCGTCCAAGATCGCGACCGGGCGGCGCGTGTCCACGATCCGCGCGTAGGCGGGGACGTCGCGCGGCGCGTAGGCCTGGAGCTCGCTGAAGCGCTGCCAGAGGCGGTCGTCGCGGTGGCCGTCTGCGAACTGGGACATCAGCGGCAGCACCCGGTCGCCGTCCCACCGCTCGATCGTGCACCGGTCGGCCCGGCACACCTGGGCGATGCGGATGGCGACCTCCTTCAGCCGCCGCCCGGGGTCCAGCGGGGAGTTCAGGATCTCCTCCACCTCGAGGAGCGCGCGGGTCTCCTCCAGCCGCCGCCGGGTCTCCGCGTACAGCCGGGCGTTCTGCACGGCCACCGCCACCTGGCTCGCGAACATCGAGAGGTGTCCGACCTCGCGGTCGTCGAAGCGATGCCCCACCTCCCGGTGCACCACCAGGGCGCCGAAGGGTCGCCCGCGCACCAGCGGCACCGCCAGCACCGCCCGGGAGCCCAGCTCGGCCAGGCGGGCCCGGGTCTCCGGGCGGAGCTGGATGGCGGGGTCGGCCAGGATGTCGGCGGTCCAGACCGGGCGGCCCTGGGCCAGGGCCAGCCCCGCCACGCCCTCCCCCGGCGAGAGCTCGTGGCCCCAGACCACGCCGTCGGCGACGGCGGGCCCCAGGACGAAGCGGAGCCGGCCCGTCTCCGGACCCTCGAGGCAGAGCCCCACCTCCCGCATGCCGAGGGATTCACGGGCCTGGGCCGTCACCATCTCCAGGATGCGGTCCACCTCGAACGTGGACACCAGCGCGCGCCCCAGCTCCGCCACCGCCCGCATGTGCTCGGCCTGGCTCTCGGCCTCGCGGTAGAGGCGGGCGTTGTCGATGGCGATGGCGGCCTGGCCGGCGAAGGTCTCCGCCAGCTCCTGGTCGGCGCGCCCGAAGGGCCGCCGCCCGCGGAAGGTGAGGACGCCGATGATGCGGTCCCGCACCCGCAGGGGCACGCCGAGGAAGCTCGTGTAGCCCAGCCGCCGGTCGGCGGCCAGGTGCTCCGACAGGATCCCGGAGGCCGCATTCAGATCGCAGAGCAGCGTCCGGCCGCTGGCGGCCACCTGCCCGCTCAGGCTCTCGCCGAGCTTGATGCGATCGCGGAGCATGGTCTCCCGGGCGTGGCCGGCGGTGCCGGCCACGACCAGCTCGTCGCCCTCGACGAGGCGGAAGCCGGCGTTGTCCAGGCCGAGCAGCCGCGCCGCCTCCGAGGCGACGGCGTCCAGCAGCTTGGCCTCGTCGGCGGGGACGAGGGCCCCCATCGTCTTGCTGACCTCCAGCAGCCCGGCCAGGTGGGTCTTGCGCGCCTGCTCCTCGGCGAATCGGCGGGCGTTGCCGATGGCGATGGCGGCGTGGTTGCCGAGCGACTGGAGCAGGCTCAGGTCCTCCTCCGTGAACGTCCGCTCCTCGCGGAGGGCGAGCCCGAGCGCGCCCACCGCGCGGTCGGCGAGGACGAGGGGGACGGCCGCGTACGACGCCGCGCCCTCGGCGCCCGCGGGCGCCCGGCCGCGAAGCCGGTCGTCCCCGCGCAGGTCGGCCACCACCAGCGGGGTCCGCGCGGCCACCGCCCGCTCGACGAGGCCGATGTCGAGCGCGCTGGCGCGGCCGGCCTGAGAGCGGAGGGCGAGGGAACGCCCGTCCTCCTCGGGGAGCCAGAGCCCGGCCGTGGCGGAGTCGAACAGCTCGACGGCCGACTGGACGACGCGGTCCAGCACCTCCTCGAGCGACAGGGTGGCGGTGAGGGTCTCGGTGAGGCGGGCCAGGGTCGCCAGGCGCTTGCCGCGGGCCTGCGCCGCCGCGTACAGGCGGGCGTTGTCCAGCGCGACGGCCGCCTGCCCGGCGAGCGCGGACATGAGCCCGATCTCCCGCTCGCTCGGGACGTGCGGCTCCCACCAGTAGGCGGCGAGCACCCCGTTGGCGCCCCCGGGGCTCAATAGGGGCACGGAGAGGACGCCGCGGTAGCCCTCGCGTTGGACCAGCTCGCGCGTGGCCGGCTCCAGCGCGATGGCCGCGTCGTCGAGCAGGTCCCGGCTCCAGACGGCGGTCCGCTCGCTCAGCGCCCGCCCGGTCGTCCCCTCCCCGGGCCGGACCCGGAGGGTGCGGATGAAGTCCGCCGAGAAGCCGACCCCGCGCTCGTAGACCAGGTGGCCGGTCTCCGGGCGCACGCGGAAGATGCCGGCGGCCCGCACGTGCAGGAGCGCCCGGCAGCGCCCGGCGACCGCGTCGAGGACGCGATCGAGGTCCAGCGTCGAGCCGAGCAGCCAGCCGACTTCGGTGAGGGCGTCCTGCGGGGTGACGTCGCCGAGGGGGTCGCTGGAGGCAGGGCCGCCCGGCTGGTGTTTCACCCCCACATCATGGCCGGCGGCCAGGGAATTCTCCAACTTTCGCCCCGAGATGCCGGGCGGGGGCCCCCGGCTCAGAGCCCGAGGTAGGCGGCCTTGACGTGGGGGCTCGCCAGCAGGCTCTCGCGGGTGCCCTCCTGGGTGATGGCCCCGTTCTCCAGCACATACCCCCGGTGGGACAGCCGGAGGGCCCGGGGCACGTTCTGCTCCACCAGGAGGAGGGTGGTGCCGTCCCGGTTGATGCGCCCGAGGGTCTCGAAGATCAGCGAGACCAGCACCGGCGACAGCCCGAGGCTCGGCTCGTCCAGCATGAGCAGCCGCGGGCACGCCATGAGCCCCCGCCCGATGGCGCACATCTGCTGCTCGCCGCCCGAAAGCGTCCCCGCCGCCTGTCCGGCGCGCTCCCCGAGGACCGGGAACAGCGCCACGACCATCTCCAGGCTCCGCGCCCGCTGGGCCCGGGCCGCCGGGCTCACCGCCCCCAGCAAGAGGTTCTCGTGCACGGTCATGGTGGGGAAGAGCTGGCGGCCCTCGGGCACGTGGGCGATGCCGCGGGCGGCGATCTCGGCCGCGCCGAGCCCGTCCAGGCGCCGGCCCTCGAACTCGACCGTGCCCCGGCGCGGCCGGAGCAGGCCGGAGACGGCCCGGAGCGTGGTGGTCTTGCCGGCGCCGTTGCCGCCGATGAGGGCCACCGCCTCGCCGGCGCCCACGGCCAGCGACACCCCGCGCACGGCGACCAGATCGCCGTACCCGGCCTCGAGAGCCTCCACCCGCAGCAGCGCCGGCGCGCTCACGCCGGTCCTCGGGCCTCGTCGTCCGCGCCGAGGTAGGCTTCGACGACGCGCGGGGCGACGGCCACGGCCGCGGGCGCGCCGTCGGCGATCTTCTCGCCGAAGCAGAGGACGACGACGCGATGGGACACCGCCATGACCGCCCGCATGTTGTGCTCGATGAGCAGGATGGCGACGCCCCGGGCGTTGATGCGGCCGATCAGCGGCGCGATCTGGTCGATCTCGGTGGGGTTGAGGCCGGCCAGGACCTCGTCGAGCAGCAAGAGCACGGGCTCGGTGGCGAGCGCCCGCGCCAGCTCCAGCCGCTTGCGCTCGGGCAGCGTCAGGCTCCGGGCGGGGACGTCGACCCGGTGGGCGAGGCCCACCTCGGCGAGGACGGCCCGGGCGCGCTCGAGCGCGGCCCCCGGGCGGACGTGCCGGGCGAAGGCGCCCACCTTCACGTTGTCCAGCACGGTCAGGCGGGGGAAGGGCCGCACGATCTGGAAGGTGCGCCCCATGCCGAGGCGGCACAGGCGGTGGGGCTTGAGCCCGCGGGTCGAGCGGCCGCGGAACCGCACCTCGCCCCCGTCGGGGGCGAGGAAGCCGGACAGGAGGTTGAAGACGGTGGTCTTGCCTGCGCCGTTGGGGCCGATCAGCCCCACGATCTCGCCCTCGTCCACGGCGAGGTCGAGGCCCCGCACGGCCTGGAGGCCGCCGAAGCGCTTGTCGAGCCCGCGGACCTCGAGCAGCGGCATGCCCTCAGCGGCCTCGCCGGCGGAGGGCGCGGGCCAGCCGCGGGTACGCGCCCTCGGGCAGGAACAGGACGACCCCGATGAGGAGCAGGCCGTAGACGATCAGGTGCGCCCCGTGCCAGCCGCCCTGGCCGAAGTAGAGCCGGGACACCTCGGCGAGCGGCGTCAGGATGAAGGAGCCGAGGATCGGCCCCGCCACCGTGCCGGCCCCGCCCACGATGGGGCGGATGATGATCTCCACCGAGAGCGGGATGCCGAACATCGTGCCGGGCTGGAGCGAGAACAGGTAGAAGGCGTAGAACGTCCCGCCGATCCCGGTGAGGAACGACGACAGCACCATGGCCAGGAGCTTGACGCGGAACGTGTTCACCCCGAGCGCCTCGGCCGCGCTCTCGTCCTCCCGCACGGCGGCCAGGTAGGCGCCGAAGCGGCGCCGCTCCAGGAGCCAGGCCACCAGGGTCGCGCCCACCATGAGGGCGAGCGCGACGTAGTAGTAGACGCGCGTGTCCTGGAACTGGAACTGCCAGGGGTCGCCGGTGAAGGTGATGTACAGGCCGAGCGCCCCCCCGACGGCGTCCACGTTGGAGGTGATGACCCGCAGCAGCTCGGCGAAGGCCACCGTGAGCAGCACGAAGTAGAAGCCCCGGAGCCCGAAGCGGAAGCCGAGGTAGCCGATGCCGCCGCCCAGGGCCGCGGCCAGGGCGCCGCCCACCCACATCCCGATCCAGGGCGTGAGGCCGGCCTCCAGGCTCAGCATGGTGGCCGTGTACCCCCCCACCCCGACGAAGGCGGCGTGGCCGGCCGAGAGCTGGCCCGCGTAGCCGCCCACCAGGTTCCAGGCCTGGCCCAGGTAGCCGTAGAAGAAGATGAGCGTGCAGACGGTGGTGAGGTACGGGCTCGCCACCGCGGGCAGCGCGAGGAGCACGGCGAGCGCGCCGAGCCCGATCCAGGTCACGGCAGGCGCCGGCCGTAGAGCCCGGTGGGCCGGAAGAGCAGGATCAGGATCAGCAGGGAGAAGCTCACCACCTCCTTGAGCGACGGCCGGAAGAAGACCGCCCCCAGCGACTCCGCCAGCGAGACGAGGAGGCCGCCGACGAAGGCGCCCACCAGGCTGCCCATCCCCCCGATGATGACGATGTTGAAGGAGGCCACGGAGGCCGACAGGCCGAGGGCCGGGGAGAAGGGCAGGAACGACGCGGTGAGCGCGCCGGCCGCGCCCACGCAGGCGGCGCCCACGCCGAAGGCGACCGCGTACACGCGGCGGACGTCGGTGCCGATGACCTGGGCCCCATAGACGTTGTCGGCGGCCGCCCGCATGCGGCGCCCGAGGTCGGTGCGGTAGAGGAACAGGCCGAGCCCGGCGGCCAGCGCCAGCGCCACCGCGAACGCGGTGAGCCGCGCCATGTCCACGAACAGCGGCCCCACCCAGACCGTCCAGGCCGTGAGCGACGAGCGGACCCGCGTCGGCTCCGGCCCGAAGGCCAGCAGCGCCGCGTTCTCCAGGATCAGCGCCACGCCCAGCATCAACAGGATCTGCATCTCGTGGGGGGCGTCCACGATGCGGTCCACGAGGCCGCGCTGCAGGGCCGCGCCCAGGAGGTAGAGGCAGGCCGCGCAGGCCACGAACCCCACCGCGGGGTCCACGCCGAGGCGGGTGGCCAGGAGCCAGGACAGGTACATGCCCCAGACCATCAGGTCGCCGTGGGCGAAGTTGATGACGCGCATCACCCCGAAGATCAGGGTGAGGCCCACGGCCATCAGGCTGTAGACGCCGCCGAAGAGGATCCCGCTGACGACACCCTGGGCGACGAGGACGGGGTCCATGGGTCAGGCGGCGGCCGTCCCGGGCCGGGTCGCGGCCCGCCGGGACGGCCGCCCGCGCCTCAGGCCTTCGGCCGGGGGAAGACGAACTTCTGGAGCGCCGCCTCCCGCGGCCAGACCGCGACCGGCTTCTGGCCGAGGATCTGGATCATGGTCGGGATGGCGTTGGGGTTGTCGCCCAGCTCGTTGAACACGATGGGGCCGCCGTACTGCATGAGCCCGCCTGTGTAGTTGGTCTTCTTGAGCGCGTCCACGATGGCGTCCGGGTCGGCGGACCCCGCCCGCTCCAGCGCGTCGGCCACGACGAACACGCCGTCGTAGGAGTAGCCCGAGTTGGTGTCGAAGGTCTTGCCGCCCGACCGCCGCGCGTACTCCTCGGCGAGCGTCCGGGTCTTCGGGTGCTTGAAGTTCGGCCACGGCACGCTGGTGAGGACGTGCTCCAGGTCCTCCTTCAGCGTCGCGAGCTGCCCCGCCTCGTAGAGGCCGGGGCTGCCGGGCCCGACGACGCCCAGCATCTCCACGCGCTGGCGGCGGATCTCCGGCAGCAGGAGCTGGGCGCTGGCCGGCCGCGTGATGGGGGCGATGACGTCGGGCTTCTGGGCCTTGGCCCGGGCCACCTCGGTGGACAGGTCCGACGGGGGCTCGGGCCAGGGGATCACCTCCACGATGTCCCACCCGGGCTGGGCCGCCTTGTGGGCGGCCTGGAAGCCCCGCGCCTGGTTCTGGCCGAAGAGGTCGTTGCAGTACATGAGCACCACGCGCTTGGGCGCGACGCCGGCCTCCTTGAAGATCTCGGTGAAGTACTGCACGGCCTTGCGCCCGAAGGACGAGCCGGTGGGGAAGTTGCGGTAGACGTACTGGACCTTCTGCTGCCCCTCCTTCACCGCCCGCGCCACGTTGGCCGTGATGGGGTCGGCGGCGGCGATGTCCACCAGGAACGGGATCCGTCGCTGCTGCGCCACCGGCACCATGGCCGCCGTGCTGCCCGAGTCGAAGGAGCCCAGCAGCATCTGCGCGCCCTGGTTCACCACGCGCTCGGCCTCGGTGCGCCCCACGTCGGGCTTGGTCTGGGTGTCGCCCAGCAGCAGCTCGAGCCGGGCCCCCCCGAGCGCCTTGATGCCCCCGGCCGCGTTGACGGCCTCGGCCGCCATCTGGGCGCCCAGGCGGCAGGCCTGGCCCGGCTCGGCGAGGGGCCCGGTGACCGGGTGGACGACCCCGAGCTTGAACGTCCGCGGCTGGGCGCGGAGCACGGCCGGGAAGCCGAGCGTCGCGGCGGTGGCGCCGGCGGCGGCGAGGAAGCGGCGGCGGGGGAGCCCGGGCGCGAGCGTGCGATCGGTCATGGTGGTCCTCCGTGGCGCGGCCGGCCGGCTCAGAGCCGGCCGAGCAGCTCCTTGGCGATGACGACCCGCTGGATCTGGTTGGTGCCCTCGTAGATCTGCATGATCTTGGCGTCGCGCATGTAGCGCTCCACCGGGAACTCGCGCGTGTAGCCCACGCCGCCGAACACCTGGACGGCGTCGGTGGCCACCTTCATGGCCGCGTCGCCGGCGAAGCACTTGGCCATGGAGGCCTCCAGCACCGACGAGCGCGCGCCCCGGTCCACGAGGCCGGCCACGTGGTGCACCATGAGGCGCGCCGCGTGGACCTCCATCGCCATGTCGGCCAGCATGAACTGGATGCCCTGGAAGGCGGCGATGGGCTGGCCGAACTGCCGGCGCTCCCTGGCGTAGCCGACGGCGGCGTCCAGCGCGGCCTGGGCCACGCCCACCGCGCTCGCCCCCGTCATGGGCCGCGTGAAGTCCAGGGTCTGCATGGCGATCTTGAAGCCCTCGCCCTCCGCGCCCAGCCGGTTCTCCGCCGGCACCTCGCAGTCCTCGAGGTGCAGCGCCACCGTGGGCGAGGCGCGGATGCCCATCTTCCGCTCCTTCTTGCCGACGGAGAAGCCGGGGAAGCCCGGCTCCACCAGGAACGCGGTGATGCCCTTGGCCCCCTTCGCGCGGTCCACGGTGGCGAACAGCGTGATGACCCCGGCGTTGCTGCCATTGGAGCACCAGAGCTTGCTGCCGTTCAGGACGTACCGGTCACCCTTGCGGACGGCCGTCGTCTGGAGGCCGGCCGCGTCGGACCCCGAGGCCGACTCGGACAGCGAGTAGGCGGCCAGGAGGTCGCCGGCCGCGAGCCGCGGCAGGTAGCGCCGCTTCTGCGCCTCGCTCCCGGCCAGCGCGATGGGATAGCCCCCGAGCGGCGTCGCGCCCCAGTTGGTGGCGGTGGCCGCGCAGGCCCACGCGATCTCCTCGGCCACCAGCGCCACGCCCATGGCCCCCACCGCCGTGCCCCCGTACTCCTCGGGCACCCAGATGCCCATGAGGCCCTGCTGCGCCAGGAGGTGCATGACCTCCTCGGGGTACGTCTCGGTCTCGTCGTGATGGGCGGCCACCGGGGCGATCTTCTCCCGCGCGAGCTGGCGGGCCAGGTCGCGGATGGCGCGCTGCTCGTCGGTGAGGTACCACAGCTCGTTCATGGCCCGCTCACCCCTTCCGGTGGTCGTAGAAGCCGCGGCCGGTCTTCCGCCCCAGGTGGCCGGCCATCACCATGCGCTTGAGCAGCGGCGGCGGGGCGTACCGGGGCTCGCGGAACTCCTCGAACATGACCTCGGCCACGTACATGGTGGTGTCGAGCCCCACCAGGTCCAGCAGCGTGAAGGGCCCCATGGGATAGCCGCAGCCGAGCTTCATGGCCTGATCGATGTCCTCGAGGCTCGCCAGGCCCGACTCGTAGACGCGGATGGCGTCGAGCAGATAGGGCACGAGCAGGCGGTTGACGATGAAGGCCGTCGAGTCCTTGGTGCGGACCGGCACCTTGCCGATGGCCTCCACCCAGGCGGTGGCGGTCTCGGCGGCCGCCTCCTCGGTGAGGATGGTGCGGACCACCTCCACCAGCTTCATGAGCGGGACGGGATTGAAGAAGTGCAGGCCCAGCACCTGGCCCGGGCGCCGGGTGGCCGCGGCCATGGCCGTCACGTTGCACGACGAGGTGTTGGAGGCCAGGAGGGCGTGGGGCGCGCACACCCGATCCAGCTCGGCGAAGGTCTGGTTCTTGAGGGTCTGGTTCTCGGTGATGGCCTCGACGACGAGGTCGCATCCGGCGAGGCCGTCGAGGCCCGCGGCGCCGGTGAGCCGCCCGAGCGCCTCGTCCCGGGCCCGCTCCGCGATCCGCGCCTTGGCCACCAGCGCCTCGAGGCTCTTCCTGATGCCGGCGAGCCCGCTCTCGAGGAGCGCCGGGTTGGCCTCGACCACCACGGTGGGGAACCCGGCCTGCGCCGACACCTGGGCGATGCCCGACCCCATGAGGCCGCAGCCGATGACGCCGACCGTCCGGATCGCCATGAGGGGAGCCGCCGTCCCGCGCGGCCGCGCGACCTAGCGGAGGGCCCGGCCGCCCAGCGGCCGCACCGGGAGGTCGCCGCCGAGGGGCAGGCACGGATCCTTCACGGTGATGGTGACCGGTCCGCGGCGGACCCGCACCGAGCCGTCGGGCAGCGTCTCCCGGACCTCGTCACCGGCCGCCGGGCGCGGCGCCCGGGCCTCCTCGCGCACGGCCTCGCGCATGGCGGCCTCCCGTGACTCGACGGGGCGCGACAGGAGGTTCAGGATCATCCCCGGCGTCGCCGGGGACGGGTCCGCCTCGGCCCTCGGCGGCGCGCCCGGCCCGATGCCGAGGGCGGCGGCCAGGACGAGGAGCGCGACGGCCCGGGGCGCCGTCGCCGCGGCGCGCAGGCGGGATGGGGACGGTGGCGCCGGCATGGTGCCCTCAGTCGTAGACGATGAGCGAGTCGACGGCGTAGCCGCGCAGTCGCTCGCGGCCCTTGAGGAACCGCAGCTCGATCAGGAAGGCCGCCCCCACCACGCTCCCCCCGAGCCGCTCGACGAGCCGGAGCGTGGCCGCCATGGTGCCGCCGGTGGCGAGGAGGTCGTCGACGACCAGCACCCGCTGCCCCTTGTCGATGGCGTCCTCGTGGACGGCCAGCACGTCGCGCCCGTACTCCAGCTCGTACGACTCCTCGATGGTGCGCGAGGGGAGCTTGCCCTGCTTGCGCACGGGGACGAAGCCGGCCCCGAGCTGATGCGCGAGGGCGCCTCCGAAGATGAAGCCGCGCGACTCCACGGCGACGATCAGCTCGACGCCCGCCCGCTTGTAGCCGGCCGCCATGTGATCGATCACCGACGCCCACGCGCCGGCGTCCCGGAGCAGGGTCGTGATGTCGCGGAAGAGGATCCCTTCCGTCGGAAAGTCCTTGATATCCCGGATCTTGGCGCGCAGCGCGGCGGCATCCATGATCGGGGGACATGTTACCCGCAAACGCCGGCAGGGCGCAACCCGAAACCCCCGCCGCGCGGGGTCCGCCGCTTCAGGCGAAGCGTGGCGGGCGCTTGTCGAGGAAGGCCTGGATGGCCTCCCGGGGCTCGTCGGTGGCGTAGGCCTGCGCAAAGGCGTTGATGCCGTACGCCACCGCCGTGCGCTCGTCGGTGTTGCGCCACCGGACGATCAGCTCCTTCTGCAGGCGGATGGCCGACGGCGCGCAGGCGAGGATGGGCGCGATGAGCTCCTCCGTCACCCGCCGGAGGTCGGCGCGCGGGGCGACGCGGTTGACGAGGCCCCACTCCCGCGCCTCCGTCGCCGGGACGGGCCGGCCCGTGAGCAGGACCTCGGCCGCGCGGCCCGGCCCCACCAGCCGCCGCAAGAGCGCGGCCTCGATCACCGAGGGCACGCCGACGCGGACCTCGGGCAGCCCCAGCACGGCGTCGTCGGCGGCCGTGCGCAGGTCGCAGGCGGCGGCCAGCTCGAAGCCGGCCCCGAGACACGGGCCGTTGATCATGGCCACCGTGGGCATCGGCGCCTCGTGCACCGCGTGGATGGCGCCGTGCAGCTCGGTGATGAGGCGCTTGGCCTGGGCGGGGGTGAGGTCCCGCAGCACCTGGACCTGCATGCCGGCGGTCATGGCGCGGCCGGCCCCGGTGACGACGGCGACCCGCACGCCCGCGTCGGCCGCCAGCGCCTCGAAGGCCCGGCGGAGCTCCGCGATCAGCTCGGGCACCATCAGGTTCAGCGGCGGTCGGTCCAGCACCACCCACGCGCAGGCGTCCTCGCGCTCGACGCGGACGAACTTCCCCTCGCCCATGACCGGCGCCCCTCAGTACCGGCGCATGGCCGGGTCGACGGCGCGCGCCCACTCGTCGATCCCGCCGGCCAGGTTGACGGCGCCGGCGAGGCCGAGCCCGCGCAGGTACTCGGCGACGGCGGCGCTGCGTACCCCGTGGTGGCAGTAGACGATGATGGCGCCGTCCGGACTGAGCTCCTCGGCGCGCAGCTCGATCTCCTCCATCGGGATGTGCAGCGCGTTGTCGAGCCGGCACAGCGCGACCTCCCAGGCGTCGCGCACGTCCAGCAGCACGAGCGGGTCGTGGCCGTCGAGCCGCGCCTTGAGCTCCTGCACCGTGATGTGCTCGGTCATGCCTCCTCCTCGCCGTCGGGCAGCAGCACCGACGTCTCGGGCGACACCTGCACCTTGACCGCGTCGCCGACGCCCAGCGCGCGGCCGTGGATGGCCGAGGCGATGCTCTCGACCCGCAGCGTCCCGCCGCGCGTGGCGACTGCGTAGCGCTGCCGGCCGCCCTCGAAGGCCATGCTCTCCAGGCGGCCGGGGATGCCGCCCGGGGCCAGGGCCGCCTCCTCGAGGGTCAGCGCCTCGGGGCGCAGGCACAGGAGGCCCCGCGCGCCGATCCGCCACGCCCCCGCCGCGGCCGCCACCGGCAGCTCCGTGCCCCCGGGCAGCGCGACGACGACCCCTGCCTCCCGCAGCTCGACCACCTGCGCCGGCAGCAGGTTCACCGGGCCCGACGCCTCCGCCGCGACCCGACTGCGCGGCCGCCAGTAGACCTCCTCCGGCCGGTCCGCCTGGAGCAGCCGGCCGCCGCCCAGCACGGCGACGCGTCCGGCCAGGGCCAGGGCTTCCGTCGCGTCGCGCGTCGCGTAGAGCGTGGTGACCCCGAGCTCCCGCTGGAGCGCCACGAGGTCGGCGCGGAGCCGCTCCCTGAGCGATCCCGCGAGGCCCGCCCACGGCTCGTCCAGGAGCAGGAGCCGGGGCTGGATCACGAGGGCGCGGGCCAGGGCCACCCGCTCCGGCTGGCCCGGCGCGAGGTGGGCGGGCCGGCCCGCCCCGAGCCCGGCCAGCCCGACGCGCTCCAGCGCCGCCTCCACCGCCCGGCCCACGGCCGCGCCCCGGAGCGCGCGGGCCCGGAGCCCGAAGGCCACGTTGTCGAACACGCTCATGTGGGGCCAGAGCGCGGCGTGCTGGAAGACCATGCCGAGGCTGCGGCGCTCCGGCGGAAGCGGATCGATCCACTCGTCGTCCACGTAGGTGCGTCCGGCGTCGGGCTGCAACAGGCCGGCGACCAGCCGGAGGAGCGTGCTCTTGCCCGAGCCGGGAGGGCCGAGCAGCGCGTAGACCTCGCCGGGCCGGACGTAGAGGCCGACGTCGCGGAGGGCCCAGCCATCCGCCCGGCGCTTGCCCACCCCCTGCATCTTCACCTCCGAGAGGCGGACGAGGGTGCCGGCGCTCACGCGGCGGTTCCGGAGGATGGCGCGCCCCGCGCCCTGCCCGCACGAGGACGGCGGGGGGCCGGCGGCGAGCCGGGGGACGAGCAGCCGACGGGGGAGGCGACGCACGGCGCGACGACCGGGGCAGGCACGATGACGCGCCGAGTATACCACCCGCCCTGCGGACGAATAGAGCGCGGCCCGCGCACGACGAACGGGGCAAGCAGGGCCCGGCACGGACCGGGCCTCTCGCCGAGAGGAGGGCATGGGATGAAAGCGCTCGTGGTCCTGGTGCTGGCCGTGGTCGTGCTCGCTCCCGGGATGGCCCACGCGGACGCGGCGACGGACGCCACGCTGGGGCTGGGGGCCTTCGCGGTCTTCAACCAGATCCTGTCGGGCACCGGCGTGTTCGGCGGGTTCGGCGGCTACGCGGCCCATCCGCGGGCCGTGGTCGTGCACCCGCCGGTCCCGCGGGTGGTCGTGGCGCCCGTTCACGCCTATCCCTGGCCGGTGATCGTCCGGCCGGGCTACCATCGCCATTCCCTTGGCGTGCACGTGCACCGCCACGTGCACCACGGGCCCCCCGGGCGGCATCACGGGCATCACCGGCCGCATCACGGACACTAGCACCCGCATCACTGGCATCACCGCTAGCGGCAAGCGGCTCGCGCCGGCGGCCCGTCACGCGTGCGCGTGGCGGGCCGCCCTGTCTCAGGGCGTCGGAGCGAGGGCCGGCTTGCCCGCAGGCGGGGCGGGCGGCGGATTCGGGATCCAGACCCAGCGGTACGGCGTCGTCACCCCGTCCCCCGTGAGCACGTACTTGCCGTGCGGGTGGACGACCTCGGTGACCTCGGCCGCGGGGGCCGCCACCGCTTCCGGCTCGACCACCGCCGGCTCGACCGAGAGGTAGCCGTAGGTCGTGGACGGCCAGTACACGGCGGGCGGGACGATCGGGAAGGGTCTCCACACCCAGGGGTGATAGACGCCGAAGTGGCGATGATGGACGCCGAGGTGACCGTGGAACTTGTGGTGATGGCCGTGGACCCGATGGTGCTGCCCGCCGAACCGATGATGGTGACCGTGAAAGCTCGAGCGGTGCCCCTGGGCCTTGGGCCAGTGGCCCCCGAACGCCCGGTGGTGGCCGCCGTGGCCGCGCCCGCTCGCCTCGGCGAGCGCCGGCGCCACCCACGCCGAGAGGACGATCAGGAGCGTTGCTGCGACGATCCGGTGTGCGGTCATGGCCTCGCCTCCCCGGCCCGCCCTGGCCCGGTGGTCGACTGGGCTCATGATACCGCGACCGGCAACCCCGTGCCGGCCGGGTCGGCTGCGGCGAGACCGGCGCTGGAGCGCCGGGTCAGCTCCCGGTCCCGGTGAGCGTCACCGTGACCGGGTTCTCGTTGAGGTCGGCGGAGGGAACGACGAGGACCGCGTCGTGCGGGCCGACCAGGGTGGGCTTGAAGCGCACGGTCGCCGTGCAGACCTGCCCCGGTCCCACCGTGCTGCCGGAGCACTGGTCCTGGGCGGCCGGCTTGCGGAACTGGCTCGGGCTCGCGCCCCCCAGGGTGAGCTGCCCGATGGCGAGGCCCGCCGTCCCCGTGTTCTGCACCGTCACGGTGCGGGCGACCGCTCCGCCCCCGGCCGCCGCCGCCCCGAAGTCGATGGCCGTCGGGCTCACCGCGATCTCGGGCCCGGCGCCGGTCCCGCTGAGCGCCACCGTGAGCGGGGTCGCGTTGGCGTCGGACGGGATGCTGAGCGCGGCCGTGTGGGCCCCGCCGTCGGTCGGCTTCAGCCGCACGCCGACCGTGCAGGACTCGGCCGGCGCCAGCGTGACGCCCGAGCACAGGTCCTGGGGCTCCAGCTTCTTGAACTGGTCGGCGTTGGCGCCGCCCAGCGCGACCGCCCCGAGGGTGAGGGCGGCCGCGCCGTCGTTCCGCACCGACAGCGCGTGGACGGCTGACTTGCCCCCGACGGGGACGGTGCCGAGGTCGAGCGCCGGCGGGGCGACGGTGAGCTCCGGCCCCGTGGCGGCCAGGGTCCAGCCGAGGTCCTGGAACAGCGCCGCCGCGAGGCCCGGGGTGTGCAGCGGCACCGTGTAGCTCGGTTCCATCAGCTCGTTGGGCGCGAGCGCGGTGTCGAAGTGCGACACCGAGGAGCCGGGCTGGACCGGGTTCGGGGCGAACATCTGCACGTGGTCGTCGGTGCGGCCGGCGGTGAGGACGCCGCTGGCGGCCTTGACGTGGGCACCCACCCAGTGCAGGTTCGGGCCGCTCCGGCTGGCCGACACCCGCCCGACGTTGGTCATGTCGGGGTACAGCTTGCCGGTGGTGTGGCGCTCGAGGTTCAGCATGAAGGCGTCGTCGAACCCCCCGAGCTTGGCCCCCGTCGCGAGGTCCACGAGGGTCAGGAAGCCGAGGCCGTGCCCCAGCTCGTGCAGGACCACCGTGACGAAGTCGATCTGGCCGCCCGGCGGCGTCGCGTCGAGACCGTAGTACCACGTGAGCGGGAACGGGCATGTGGTCCCGATTGAGCTGTTGAAGGTCGCGCTGACGTCGTCGGCCCCCGGCGCCAGGTCGACCCCACCGAGGGCGTTGGCCAGCGCGATGGCATACCAGGTGCCCGGCACGGGCGCGCCCACGAAGTCGCGGGCGACGCTGACCGGACCGGCCGAGCCCAGCACGGCCGACGACGCCCCGCAGGTCAACGGGTCGAACCGGGCCGCCACCCGGATCTCGACCGCGCTCTCGACGCGGGCGCCCCAGAGGTCCGCCGCGAACTGGAACGCCTGGAGCCGTTGGGCCCCGAGGCTCGTCCCGGGGTTGCCGCCCACCGGCGCCGCGGGCGTCGGGTCGTTGAAGCCCTCGCCGGGTCCGTCGGTGTTCACGACGGTGATGGTGGCCGCGCGGGCCGCCGCGGGGGGGAGCCCGGCCCCGAGGACGGCGAGCCCGACGAGCGCCCGCGCGGTGAGCCGGGCCCGGGCCGACGCCCCCGCGCGACCGCTGCCGACGATCATCTCGCTCCGGCCGGGGCGGGGCCGTCCAGGTGCCGGATGGTGACGGCGCCGTCGGCGCCGACGGTGCCGACCAGCGGCGACCGGAACCGCCCCAGGAGGTCCACGATGACGCCACCGCCCGGCACGGGGCTGGCCGCCTCGACGAGCCCGACATGCGACGTGCTGAGGGCGTTGGCCTCGGCCGGAGACAGGGGGAGCAGGTGGAGGCCCGGCCGGGGCTTGGCGAGCGCCCCGGTCTGCGGGTCGAGGTGGATCGTCATCCCGGCGCCCGGGGCCGCGGGCGCCGGCGCCGACTCCGGGCCGGCCATCGGCCGGGCGGGGGCCGCCGCCTGGTCCCCCGGGGCAGCGCCTCCGAGCTCGCCCGCTGGCGCCGGAGGCGAGGCGAGCGCGACGGTCCCGACGGCCAGCGCCAGGAGGAGCCGGACGCGGACCGGGCGGTCCCCGAACCGCCGGCATGCCGGGTCCGGTGGCTGACGGCCGTCGACGATGCTCATGCGTTGCGCTCGTGTGCAGGGCCCGTGCCACGGGAGGGCGGCGTGCGTTCCGGCCCTGGGCGCGCGCTCGCCCCCCGATGCGCTCACCCACGGTGACGATTCCTGCCGGAGGGGTGCTCGCCCCCGTCGGCGCGTCGTCGCCGCCTTGACACTCGTCGGAGCCCGCCGGTAGAGTCGGGCCGGCGTTCAGGCACCCGAGATCGGCGCCCGCGCGGTCGGCCGCGCCCACCCCTTGCCCCGGCGCCGGTCGTCCCCCTGGACCCGGCGCGACCCCGACGAGGAGAGCCCTGATGCTGACTGGCATCGACCACCTGGTGATCGTGGTCGCGGACCTGGACACCGCCCGGAAGAGCTACGAGGCGCTGGGCTTCACGGTGGTGCCCGGCGGCCGCCACCCCATCGGCTCCCACAACGCCCTGATCGCCTTCGACGACGGCGCCTATCTCGAGCTCATCGCCTTCTTCGAGCCGAACCCCGCGCACCGCTGGTACCAGCGCCTGCAGCAGGGCGAGGGGCTCGTCGACCTGTGCATGCGAACGGACGACCTCGGCGCCGACCGCGAGCGCCTGCGCGCAGCGGGCGTGGCCATGGGCGAGCCGAGGCCGCTCAGCCGGGTGCGGCCGGACGGCTACGAGCTGCGCTGGACGCTCGCCATCCCGGAGGGCCCGGCGGCGGGGGTGGCCCCCTTCCTCATCGCCGACGAGACGCCCCGGGAGGAACGGGTGCCACGCCAGCGGACCCACGACAACGGCGCCCGCGGCATCGACGGCGTCACGCTGGCCGTCGGCGCCGACCGGCTGGCCGCCGCCCGGGCGTGGTACCGGACCGCCGTCGGCGCGGACGGGCGCGAGATCCGCCGCGCCGACGTCGGGGGGGCGGGGATGCGCTTCGCCGTCGGGCCCCATGCCGTCGACCTGGTGGCTCCGGACGGGCCGGACGGCGCGCTCGACGAGTGGCTTCGGCGTCGGGGCGCCTCCCCCTTCGCCGCCACCCTGCGGGCCGGCGCCCCCGGGCGCGCGCTCGACTCGACGCTGGCGCGGGGAGCCCGGCTCGCGCTCGTCTGACGCGGCGTGCGCGCATACGTCCTCCGCCGCCTCGGGCAGTTCCTGCCCGTCCTCCTCGGCATCGCCCTCGTCACGTTCGCCATCGTGCGGTCGGCGCCGGGCGACCCGGCGGCGCTCATGGTCGACGTCCAGCTCCTGAGCGAGGAGGAGCTGCGCCGGTTCCGCGACGAGCTGGGTCTCACGGGGCCGTGGCCGCTGCAGTTCGCGCGCATCGTGGGCGAGCTGGCGACGGGACGGCTCACGTCGTTCCGCACCGGCGAGCCGGTGCTGGCGGTCATCGGTCAGCGCCTGCCCGTCACCGGCGCCCTGATCGGGGGCGCGCTCGCCCTCGCCGTGCTGGCCGGCATCCCGCTCGGGGTGCTGGCGGCGACGCGCCCGTACGGGTGGCTCGACCACGCCTTGACGGTGGCCGCGCTCGGCGGCATCTCGGTGCCCAACTTCTGGTTCGGGCTGATCCTGATGTGGGTGTTCGCGGGGGTCCTGGGCGTGCTGCCGGCGACCGGCATCGGGCCGACCACCGCGCTCACCTACACGGTGGCCGACATGGCCCCGTACTTCGTCCTGCCGACCGTGGTGCTGGCGCTGGCGATCGTCCCGTCCATCATGCGCTACGTGCGCAGCTCGATGCTGGACGCGCTCGGCCAGGACTACGTGCGGACGGCGCGGGGCAAGGGGCTCTCCGAGGGACGCGTCCTCTACCGCCATGCCCTGCGCAACGCGCTTCTCCCCGTGGTCACCGTCGTCGGGGCGCTCCTGCCCATCCTCGTCGGCGCCACCGCCGTGATCGAGTCGGTGTTCGCCATGCCCGGCCTCGGACGCCTCGTGGTGGAGGCGGCCGTGAACCGCGACTACCCCACCATCCTCACCCTGAACTTCCTGACGGCGGCCGTGGTGCTGCTCAGCAACCTGGCCGTCGACGTGCTGTACGTCGTGCTGGACCCGAGGATCCGGCTCGAGTGACCGGCCCCGGACGGCGCCACGCGCTCGGCCCGACCCCGCCCCCCGCCCGCGGGGGTCCGTCCGAGTGGCGGCGCTTCGCCGTGAACCGCCGCGCCGTGGCCGGCCTCGTGCTCATGCTGGGCCTCGGGCTGGGCGCCCTCCTGGCGCCGGTGCTGTCGTGGTACGATCCCGACCAGCAGCGGCTCACCGGCGTGCTGGAGCCGCCGAGCGCGCGTCACCCCATGGGCACCGACAGCTTCGGCCGCGACGTGCTGAGCCGCACGCTGTGGGGCGGGCGCGTGTCGCAGGCCATCGGGGTCCTGTCGATGGCGGTCAGCCTCCTGGTCGGCGTGCTCGTCGGCACCCTCGCCGGCTACTGCGGCGGCTGGACGGACAGCGCGCTCATGCGGCTGACGGAGCTGACGATCACGTTCCCGACGCTGTTCCTCCTCATCACGCTCGTGGCCGTGTTCGGCGCGAGCCTGCCGCTCCTCGTCCTCGCCATCGGCCTCACCGCGTGGCCGATCACCGCCCGCGTGGTCCGGGCCGAGGTGCTGGCCCAGCGGGAGCGCGAGTTCGTGGAGGCGGCACGGGCGCTCGGCGCCGGGGGCCTGCGGCTGGTGGTCCGCCACGTGCTGCCCAACGTCGTGCCGGTGATCGTGGTGGCCGCGACCCTGCGCGTCGCCTACGTGATCCTGGTCGAGGCCGGGCTCAGCTACCTGGGCCTCGGCGTGCCGCCCCCCACCGCGAGCTGGGGGAGCATGGTGGCCGACGGCCGCGAGTACCTGTTCCGGGCGTGGTGGGTGAGCTTCTTCCCGGGCCTGTTCGTGTTCCTCACGGTGATCTCCTACAACCTGGTCGGCGACGGCCTCCGGGACGCGTTCGATCCCCGGATGCCGGCGTCGCGGTGAACGCCGGCCGCGCCGGGCGCGGAGCCCGGGCGGGGCCGGCGGCGAGAGCGAGGCGACCGATGACACGGTGGCGCGGGCGGGCGGTGGCGGCGTTGGCGGCGACCCTCCTGGTCCCGGCGGTCGGGCTCGGCACGGCCCGGGCCGAGAAGGTGGCGGTGGTGGCCGTCGGCACGACCTTCATCAACCTGAACCCGCTGACCCACATCGTGTCGAACATGCGGGTCATGAACAACATCCTGTTCGACGGGCTGACGCGCTTCGACGACGACACCTACCAGCCCAAGCCCGACCTGGCCGAGTCCTGGACGGTGGCCCCGAACGGGCTCGAGTACGTCTTCAGGCTCCGCCGCGGCGTGCTGTTCCACGACGGCTCGCCGTTCACCGCCCACGACGTGAAGTTCAGCTGGGAGGTGATCTGCCATCGCGACAACGTCCGCATGGCCGACGCCTACGTCGACCACTACGTGCCGATCCAGGGCTGCCGCGACTACCACGACGGCAAGGCCAGCGGCGTCGACGGCATCGAGGTGGTGGACGACCACACGCTTCGGGTCCGGCTGGTGGAGCCCTACGCGCCCTTCCTGGTGTCGACGGCGGTGACGGGCATCCTGCCCCGCGCCGTCTACCAGGGCATCGCCGTCAAGGCCCTGGCCCAGCACCCCCTGTCGCGGGCGGTGGTGGGCACCGGCCCGTTCATGTACGTGGACTGGAAGGAGGGCGACCGCCTCGTGCTCCGGGCGAACCCCCGCTACTTCCTCGGCCGGCCCAAGCTCGACGGCGTCGTCATCCGGTTCATCCCGGACCCGTCCGCGCGGCTCCTGGAGTTCAAGAACGGGACGCTGCACTTCGCCTTCTTCAGCCCGGTGCGCCCCGACGACTTCGCGGCGGCCAAGGGCGACGCGCGGCTCGTGACCCGGGCCTACACGGGGGTCTGGCACTACTTCTTCGCGGTGGACCACACGAACCCGCTGTTCAAGGACGTCCGGGTCCGGCAGGCGCTCAACCACGCCTTCGACCGGCCGCGCATCCTCCGGGACCACTGGGGCGGTCAGGGGATCGTCGTCAACAGCCCCATCAACCCCGCCCTGGCCGGCTTCAACAGGCACATCCCCATCCCCGAGCACGATCCGGCCCGGGCGCGGGCGCTGCTGCGCGAGGCCGGATGGCAGCCGGGGCCGGACGGCGTGCTCGTGAAGGACGGCAAGCGGTTCGAGTTCTCGATCCTGAACTTCCCCGGCGCCTCGCGGGAGATGGCCGTCGTCTACCAGGACTACCTGAAGCAGCTCGGGCTCGCGACGCGCATCGAGACCATCGACTTCCCCACCCTGTGGGGCGTCCGCTTCCGGCCCGGCAAGTTCGAGGCGCTGAGCTTCTTGTGGCCGTCGGGCTTCTACCCGGATCCCGGCGTGGGCCTCTACCCGTTCCTGTGCGCCAACTCGCGCTCCGGCTACTGCAAGCCGGAGGCCGACGCGCTGCTGGTCCGCGCCCGGAGCACGCTCGACCCGGGGGCGCGCGCCCGCGCCTACGGCCAGCTCCAGGAGATCTACGCGCGCGACCTGCCGTTCATCTGGATCGCCGCCCCCGCCGACCTCCGCCTGGCGAGCGCCCGGCTCGTCCAGCCGGAGCGCCGCAACGACTTCCTGGTCATGAAGACCATCGCCGAATGGGACCTCAGGGAGTAGCCGGGGTGACCCCGGCGCCGGACCGACCGCCCACGACGGACCCCTCGCTCGACGACGGAGGCGCGCCATGAGCCCCGGACCTCTCTCCTTCGGCTTCACCCTGCCCCAGCGCGGCGTCCTGTTCGGGGTGACCACGGTGCCCCAGATGCTGGCCATGGCCCGCCAGGTCGACGACACCGCGCTCTTCGCGTCGATCTGGGTCGGCGACAGCCTGCTCGCCAAGCCGCGCCCCGATTCGATCGGGCTCCTCGGCGCCCTCGCCGCCGCGACCCGCCGCCTCACCCTCGGCGTCGGCTGCATGGCGAGCTTCCCGATCCGGGATCCCCTCGTGTTCGCCTACCAGTGGGCGACCCTGGACCTCCTGTCGGGGGGACGCATGCTGCTGGCCGCCTGCACGGGCATCGTGGCCGGCGGCGCCAGCGCCCGCGAGGGCGCGCTGTGGGAGGTGGCGGACCGGGAGCGCGCGGCCCGGCTCGCCGAGAACATCGACATCTGCCGCAAGCTCTGGGCCGAGGAGGGCGTGTCCTTCAAGGGCCGCTTCCGGTCCTTCGACAGCGTCACGCTCGAGCCGCGGCCCGTGCAGCAGCCCTGCCCCATCTGGATCGCGTCGAACCCGCGCCCGGTCGGCGTCGCGCCCGCCGTCGTCGACGGCGCCCTCCGGCGGGTCGCCCAGAAGGCCGACGGGTGGATGACCGTCGAGCTGTTCCCGGGGATGTTCGCGGCGAACTGGTCCAAGGTGCGCAGCTTCCTCGCGGAGGAGGGACGGGCGCCGGAGCGGTTCCCGACCATGCTGTACCACAACGTCAACATCAATCCCGATCGGCAGGCCGCGCTCGAGGAGTCCAAGCGGTTCCTCGACGAGTACTACGGCCCCGTCTTCAGCCCCCCGATGGTCGAGGCCTGGACGGCGGCCGGCGCCCCGGACCGGTGCGTCGACGACCTGCGCCGCTTCGCCGATCAGGGGGTCCAGCGGGTCACGCTCCGCATCACCGGCTGGCAGCAGGCGGAGCAGTTCCAGCGCCTCGTCGACGACGTGCTCCCGCGCGTGTGATGGGGGCCGGCCCGCGGCTCGCCGTCCAGCCGGCCTCGGCGCCCCTCGA
>Ga0187892_10003231_pt1 | contig 30179 bp, 22 predicted proteins | sample MA1701073metaG_FD_139345 | JGI IMG/M metagenome (GOLD analysis project Ga0187892, IMG submission 139345) | Bio-ooze microbial communities from a basaltic lava cave in the Kipuka Kanohina Cave System on the Island of Hawaii, USA - MA170107-3 metaG ...
ACCCTTCGAGATCACGTCGATCACCGCACGCGCATCGAGGCCGGCCCGCTTGGCGAAGTGAATGCCCTCCGCCAGGCCCTGAACCAACCCTGCAATGCAGATCTGATTCACCATCTTCGTCAGCTGGCCGCTGCCCGACGGCCCGAGCAACTTGACCATGCGCGCGTAACTGTCGATCTGCGGTTTCGCCGCCGCGAACGCGTTCTCGTTCCCACCCACCATGACGGTGAGAACACCCTTCTGAGCACCGACCTGTCCCCCCGAGATCGGCGCGTCGAGGAACTCGCAGCCTCTTTCCGTCGCTGCCACCGCAAGCTCACGCGCCAAGCGCGGCGAAGCGGTCGTGTGATCTACGAAGATCGTACCGGGAGTCATCGCCGTGAACGCTCCGGCGGAACCAATGGTGACATCGCGCAAGTCGGCGTCGCGACCGACACAAGCGAAGACGAAGCGCGCGCCGGTGGCAGCCGCCGACGGGGTTGCCGCGGCACGGCCACCATGCTCGCTTACCCATGCCTCCGCCTTCGTTGCGGTGCGATTGTAGACCGTGACGTCATGGCCGGCGCGCTTGAGATGCCCTGCCATAGGGTAGCCCATGGTGCCGAGCCCGATGAAGGCGACGGTATTGGCTGTGTTCGGTGCTCGCTGATCAGTCATTATCAGTAATCAGTGATCGGTGATCGCCAACCAGGACTCGCACCCGGTTACCGGCTACCGGTTACCGGCTACCGGCTACCGACTACCGTTCCCCCGGAAACCCGGACAACCCCGGATCCAATTCGATGCCGAGTGAGTTCAGCACCATCGATACCAGCGTGTACTGACCGATGGTGAACAGCAGATCGAGCATCTGCTTGGTGTCGAGCTTGGCGCTGAGAGCTTTCCATGTCGCGTCGCTGACACAGTGGTCGGCGTTGAGCTCATCGGCGGCTTGCAACAGCAACTTGTCGAGATCGCTCCAGCCTGGAGCGTTCGGCCCTTTGGTGATGCGCACGATCTCTTCGTCGGAGAGGCCGCACTGTTTGGCGATGGCGACATGCTGGCCCCACTCGTACACCGCCTGGCAGAGCCAGCCGGTACGCAGGATCACCAGCTCGCGCTCGCGCGGCGGGAGCGACGATTTGTTGAGGATCTGCGTGCCGAAGACCATCCAGTTCTTCAGCAGCTTGGGATGGTGGGCGACGGTCGAGAAGATGTTAAAGACGCGACCGCCGCCGAACGCCTTCATGGCGTCGCGCAGCGGAGCGAGCTCTTCATCCCAGGCGGAATCGGCGAGCGGCTCAAGGCGGAGTTTCGCTGGACGCATTGCGTCTCCTTTCGTTGCGCCACGCGACCATCGAGGGCTGAGGCCGTGGTCAGGCGCGCTGCTTGCCGCCTTTCCAGCGCATCAGGCCGAAGAACGCAACCAGGCTGAGCAACAGCGTAGTGTCAGTTTGATTCGGCAATGACCCACGAACCCCGCCATCGCGGGAGCCGTCCTACTGCGCCAGTCCCTGGAGCGCCATTTCGGTCGGTGCGTCCATCTCGAATCTGGTCTGAATGCGCGCAATCAGGTCGCCCTGATAGAGCAGCGGCTGGCGTCGGATGCCGCTGAGCATGCCGGCCACCGGGGCGCGCACCTCCTCGCGCAGCTCGCCGTCGAAGCCGTCGTAGATGCGGCCGATGACCGTGCCGGCTTGCAGCCAGTGGCCGACCTGCGCTGTGGTGACGAACATACCGGCGCGCTCGGCAATCAGCGGGCACGTCTGCCGCACGCCGAAGTGGTGCGTGAGATCGTCGTCACTCGCCAGCTCGACGCCGGTGAGGATGTCGCAGCGTACCAGGAACGCTACGAGGCCGCGGAAGAGCTGTTCGCAGTGTCCCGGTTGCAGTGTTCCGGCGCGCCCTGCCTGGATGGTGAAGCTCTGGCCTTCACAGCGCTTCCAGGCGTGCTGCAGCGTGCTGGTGAATACCGAATCCATGCGCCGCTCGATGATCGCCGGCAGGCTGAAACGCTGTGCCGCTTCCCGTTCGGCGTCGCTGGGCTCGTACAAGCGCACCTGCGGCAGCTCTTCGAAGTCGAGGTTGGAGCTGTGCACGTCGACGCGGTAGTGCGCCGTGCTCGTCAGCTCGTAGACGGCGCCGGCGATGCGTTGCGTGGTTTCGCCGGCCGAGTAGCCGGGGAACATCCGGTTGATGTCGGTCTTGTCGAATGGCCAGACTCGCGTCTGCGTGTTGATGCCGAGGACATTGACGGCAGGAAGGATGACGACGCGGCGCCGCAACTGCTGTCCCTCGTGCACCCCCGCCACCACGCCGCGCAGGTAGGCCGACAGCCGCGCCAGCACGAAGACGCCGTTGAGCTCGTTGCCGTGGATGCCAGCCACCAAAGCGGCGCGCGGTGCCGCCTCGCGCGGGCCGACGTCGTGGTAGGCGATGTCGAAGTCGTCGCGCAGCGGCGCTGTCATGTGGAGCAACGTATGGCTCGAAGACTCGCTCACGTCATTCCCCTCAGGTTCCGCTCGCCATGATGCGCGCCATCAGCGAGCCTTCGTACACCAGCGGGTACTCTCGCAGCGTGAACAACACACCGTCAGTCGGCGAGCGTACCTCGGACAGCGAGCCGCCGTGATGCGGCGAGACGATGCTGCCGAGGAGCTGGTGCTGCTGCACCCCGGTCCAATGCTCGATGGTCGGGATGAAAATTCCCGAGGTCTCGGCATTGAGATAATGCACGTTGCCGTCGTCGGCGAGGAACGGCGCGTGGGTCAGCGGCGGCAGCTCGATGTCCTCATCCAGCACGCCCAGCCCGCGCCAGGTGTGCAACAAGCCGATGACCAACTGCTCGGTGAATGCCGGCGTCACCCGCATACCGACGCCCATCTCCACGACCAGGCACGGAGTATCGGCACGGTTCAGGCTATGCGCGATGGTCGCTTCCAGAACCGTGATCGCGCCGTGGACCCAGATGACGTCGAGGTTCATCGTTTGCGCCAGCGGCATCAACGAGTCGCGAAACTCCTGGTTGATGCGAACCTGCGGGATCTCGCGCAGGAACACGTTGCTCGCGTGGATGTCGACGACCAGCGCGGCACCGGTGAGCGCGCGCATGAGGGCGGCGGCGACGCGCTGGGCGATCAGTCCCTGCGAGTGTCCGGGAAACGTGCGGTTCAGGTCGACGCCTTGCGGCGGCACGCTGCGCTCGAGGCTGTCGAGCCCGAGCGGGTTGGCGGCCGGATAGAGCTCGACGCTGCCGCGCAACGCCTGCGGCTGCCGGCGCCCGAGCTCCTCCAACCAGGCCGACAGGCGATGGGTGACGTAGAGCCCCTCGAGCTCGTCGCCGTGTATGCCGGAGACGACGGCGACCCGCGGTCCGCTGCCGCCGACGAAGGCGGTGCGTTGCAGGGTCAGCCGCTCGCGGTACGGCAGCTCGAGGCTGAGGATGGTGTCGCTTTCAATGCGCATGGACTCGTGGCTCGTGAGTCGTGCAGGATCAGGCGTTGGTGGTCAAGGCAGGGGCTACGAGTGACGCGCCACGAGCGCCGAGCCACGCCTCATTGTTGCCGCATGACTCGCAGCGACACTTCCGGGTCGTCGCCCTTGCCGTCGCCCTTGAAGCTGCCGCGTTGCGGCGCGGCGTCGTTGGAATCGCGGCCGACGGCGACGCGGACATAGGTATGATCGGCGAGCAAGCCGTTGGTGGCATCGAAGCCGCGCCAGCCGGCGCCCGGGATCAACACTTCCGCCCACGCGTGCGTCGCGTGCTCGCCGCCGTCCTTGATGTAGCCCGGGTCCTGGTAGCCCATCACGTAGCGCGCCGCGAAGCCCCACGAGCGGACGATCGCGACCAACATGTGAGCGAAGTCCTGACAAACACCGGCGCGTTGCTCGAGAACTTCGGCCAGCGTGCTGTGTACGCGCGTGGCGTCGGCGTCGTAGACGATGTTGTCGCGCACCCACGCGGTCGATTCCTGTACCGACTCGAGCAATGGCCGTTCGCCGCTGTACGTCGGAAACGCATGCTCTTCCTTGAAGGCTTGAAGATCCGGAACCGACGGACTGCGGTGCAGCACGAAATCCCACAATCGCGGCTGGCTGTGCAGAGCGTCCGCAATCCAGGCGCGCTCGCGGCGCGGCTCGACCGCCTGATAGCCGAACGGGTTCTCGAGCATCGTCTCGACGTCGATCTCGACACGCGTCACCAACGAGTCGTGCGCTTCGACGACACCGAAGTGGCTGACGACGTTGCCGAAGAAATCGGTATAACGGAAGAGTTCAGCGGTCGGTTCGACTTCGATGCGGACGCCGTGGATGCGTTGCTCGCCGTGATTCTGCGGGATCACGCGCAGCTCGCAGTGATGCTCGCGAATGGTTTCGGGAAAGGTGAGATGGGTTTCGTGCTCGATCAGATAACGCATTCTTTCGTCCCCAAATAAGCTTCGAAGTAGTCGACTTGCAGAGCTTCATTGAATTCGGCGATGGCGGCGAGGAATTGCTCGAGGAACTCGTGCAGTCCGAAGTTGAAGACACTGGCTCCGCTGTGCTCGGCGAGCATCGCTCGAATGCCCTGCAGCGACTGCCCCGCGCGCGTCGCCGGCGTGTCGTCCAGTTGCGCCAACGCCTGCGCCATACGCTCGACCGAGAACGCCAGCGAACGCGGAAACTCGGGCTCGAAGAGAACGAACTCGGCGACATCGATCGGCCGGAAAGTCGCGTGGAACTTGCGGCGGTAGGCTTCGAAGCCGGAGAGCGACTTCAACAGCGCCGCCCACTGGTAGTAATCGAGCGCCGAACCGACCATCGAAGCGTCGGGCAACAGCAGATGATACTTGACGTCGAGCAGCCGCGCCGTCATGTCGGCACGCTCGACGAAGGTGCCGAGCAGATAGAACGAAAACGGCTGACCGCGCATCATCGTGTTGACCGTCAGCCCGTGGAACAGCGCCACCTCCTTGCGCACCATGTGCAGGAGCTCGTCGACGACCTCGAGGCTCAAGCCGCTGTGTACGCGTTGTTCGGTGTACAACCACAGCTCGTTGATGCCTTCCCACATCGCCCGCGAGATCCGATCGCGCACGGCGCGCGCGTTCTCACGCGCCAGACGCAGGCTGGCGTAGAGCGACCCCGGATTGTTGCGGTCCTGAATCATGAAGTTGATCGCCCGGCGCGCCGTCACATCCGCCCCCGGGTGGCGTTCCGCGTACGCCGCGTCGGCGCCGACGATGGTCAACAACGGCCGCCACTGCGCGCTCTCCGAAATGGTGTCCTCGGCCTCCAACATGTAGAGGCGGTTGATGTCGATGAAGCGCGCCGTGTGATCGACGCGCTCGAGATAACGCGACATCCAGTAGAGCGAGTCGGCGATCCGGCTCAGCATCGAACCCCCTCGCTGGCCCTCAGAGAGAGGGTGCTCGCGGCGCTGCCCATCACACTGCCTCACTCGCACCTTCACCAAACGCCACCGCCGACGGATCGGCCAACACCCACGTGTCCTTGCTGCCACCACCCTGCGACGAGTTGACCACCAGCGATCCCTTGGTCAGCGCCACGCGCGTCAAACCGCCGGGCACCACTTCAATCTCCTGGCCGTAGATGATGTACGGCCGCAGGTCGATGTGGCGCGACTCGAGCTCGCCGTCTAGATAGCAAACGTGCCGCGACAGCGGCACCACCGGCTGAGCGATGTAGTTGCGCGGATCTTCCTTGACCTTGGCGGCAAACTGAGCTCGCAGCGCCGGCGTCGCACTCGGCCCCATCAGCATGCCGTAGCCGCCCGACTCGGCGACCGCCTTCACCACCATGCAGTCGAGGTGGTCGAGAACGTAGGCGGCGTGATCGGGGTTGGTCATTTGATACGTCGGCACGTTCTGCAGGATCGGCTGCTCGCCGAGGTAGTAGCGGATGATCGCGGGAACATACGCGTAGACCGCTTTGTCGTCGGCGATGCCGCTGCCCGGGGCGTTGACGAGGGCGACATTGCCTGCCCGCCACGCGTTGATCACGCCGGCGATCCCCAGCGTCGAATCCTCGCGCAAGCAGAGCGGATCGAGGAAGTCGTCGTCGACACGCCGATAGATGACATCGACGCGCCGCAAGCCGCGCGTGGTCTTCAGATAGACGATGTTGTTCTTCACCGCCAAGTCGCGGCCTTCAGCGAGCTCTACGCCCATCTCGCGCGCCAGAAAGGTGTGCTCGAAATAGGCTGAGTTGTAGATCCCCGGCGTCAGCACGACGATCTCGGCGCTCTCCTTACCGCGCGGCGAAACGTGCCGCAGCGCCTGCAACAGCAACTGCGGATAGTGCTCGACGCGGCGGACGCGGTACTGCGTGAAGAACTCCGGCAATATTCGACGCTCGAGGATGCGGTTCTCGATCATGTACGACACACCAGACGGTGTCCGCAGATTGTCTTCGAGAACCAGGTAGCGTCCGTTGTCGTCGCGTATCAGGTCGATGCCGGAGATGTGCGTGTAGATGTCGCCGGGCACGTCGACGTCCATGATCTCGCGGCGGAAATCCTTGCCTTTGTAGATCAGCTCGGCGGGGATGACACCGTCCTTGATGACCCGCTGGCCGTGGTACAGGTCCTTGAGAAAGAGATTGAGGGCGCGCACGCGCTGCTTGAGCCCGGCTTCGATCTGCAGCCATTCGGCGGCGGTGATGATCCGCGGGATGACGTCGAACGGCCAGACACGCTCGATCCCCTGGTCTTTGTCGGAATAGACGGTGAAGGTGACGCCCTCGGCGTGCAGCGCCAGGTGCGCTTCCCGCGCTTTCGAAGCCAGAGCATTCTGGCCGGCGCGTTGGATCTGTTCCCACAGCGGCTTGTAGTGCAGCCGGGGCTGAAAGTCGTCTTTGTAGAACTCGTGGTACGGGTTCCAGCGGTCACCCGCATGCGACTCGTGCGTCAGGCTGGGGAACATCTCGACTGCGCCCGGCGTCTCCAATGACCGCTCCCCGGCCGCACTCCGGAGGTCTCCGGCGGACGTGTTGGGTCGCTTGGCACGCCTTCCAACGAAACATTCGTCATATGCGATAGGCCCTTCCCGCTTCGGAAGGACTTGAATGAGCCCCGGGGCATGATGCTGACTCCGCGAGGGCCTTGAGAAGCATCGGCCGTGCCAGTCGGCCGGCATCGCCGTGGAAAGCTCGGCTATCGAATGGATGAGACGCGGGGCGCACGCCCTGTGGGCAGTGCCCAAGATCGCGGCAGGTTCAGCTTTCTCTGCTGATCGACTCCAGCTCGGCCTTCTTGGTCTCGGGGAACAGCAGCAGCAAGAAGGCGCTGATGAGCGTCGCGGAAGCAACTACCGGCAGCATCGTCACCAGGTCACCCCGCTGGTGGCTCAACCAACTGAGCGTCACCAGGCCGACACCGGCGCCCACCGTTTCCGCCAACGACAACATGCCCGCCGAAGTGGCTCGCTGCGAGGTCGGAAAGAGCTCGGTCGACAGCGCCCGGACGATGACGTTGCTCGCCATGGTCGCGAAGACGATGGCGATCCAGACAATCGGCAGGCTCCAGCTCGGTCCGCGAAAAAACGCCCACGAGATCAATGGAAATGCCGCGAGAAACGCGAAGCCGATGGCGCGGCGGCCGAAGGTGTCGGCGAGCCGGCCGGCAACCACGCCGCCGCCGATCCCGACGGCGCCACAGACGACGACCATGATCGAGTACTGCCACGGCTGCCAGCCGTGTACCGTGAGGACGAAGTAGCCGATGAACGCGTGCACCACCGCTTCTCCGAAACTGCCGACACCACCGACGACGACGATTCCGACGACACGCGCGCGGTTGTGCTGCGCCAGCGCCAATAGCGGACGGAACCACGCCAGCAGCGCCGCACGCACACCGGCGACGTGAACCCGCTTGGAATCGTGATCGGTGAAACGCTTGGTCTCGTTGATGTTGCGGCGGAAGAACGGCAGGAACAGGACGGGCGTCAAGCCGATGAAATAGAGCGAACGCCAACCCCACGGCAACGAATCGACTGCCGCGAACAACAGCGCGCCGAGGCCGTAGCCGGTCGACGCAATCGCCGCCAACATGCCGATCCCCCAGCCGCGGTGCTCGGCCGGATACTCTTCGGTGACGAAAACGAAGGCGACCGACGCCGCCGTCAGCATGAACGTCCGCGTCACGATCTGACAGAGCACGAACTGCGCCGGCGTCTGACTGAATGCGGTGACGAACGTGCCGACGCTGAGGCCGACGACCGACGCCAGAAACAGTCGGCGGCGGCCGATGTAGTCGGCCGCCGGTATCAACGCGAACGCCGGCAGCGCGCCGAGTCGAACCATCGAGGTGAAATATCCGAGGTCGTTCTCGGCGATGTTCAGATCGTGAGCGATGTGCTTCAGAGCGGCGTTGAGCAGCGAGAAGTCGTAGTTCTCGAACAGCAGCGCCAGAGCGACGAAGCCGAGCAGGTCGACCAGACGCTGCTCGATGTTATCCGGAACGTGTCCGAGGAAAGGCGGGATCCACCACGGGTTTTCGCCCCAACGCGTTTTTCTGCGCTCCGTCGCCTCCCCGGCGCGGCTCACCTCGACGGCCATGACGGGGCACACTAGCGGATGAGCAATGGCGGCGACAGGGGGCACGGTGCGTCGTGATGACGGGGTGGGGAGCCGGCTTCAGCCGGCTTGGATGTTTGAGCCGGGAGGTTTACCTCCCGGCGTTCGACCACAGCGTGTTGTCGTCGTGACGAGACGCGCAAAATAAGAGTGCTCCGCCCAGACCCGCCGGGGGTAAGCCGACCCGTATTGCCTCAATCCCGCACCCAGGCGTAGGCTCCGGGTGCGTGACATGAACACACCGACCCTGCACCAGTTCCAACTCTCCCACTACAACGAGAAGGCGCGCTGGGCGCTGGACTTCAAAGGTGTCGCTCACCTGCGCAAATCGCTGCTGCCCGGTCCGCACGCGATATCAATGATGCGCTTGTCGGGGCAGCGGAGCGTCCCAGTCCTCTCCATCGACGACGACGTTGTCGCCGGTTCCGGCAAGATCATCGACGCGCTCGAGAAACGCTTCCCGCAACCTGCCCTGTATCCGATCGACGAAGATCAACGCAGTGAAGCGCTCGAGACGGCGAAGTGGTTCGACGAGGAGATCGGCCCGCAGATTCGCAGGGCTTATTTCTTCGACGTGCTTCCCGGGAGCAGCTACGCCGCCGAAGGATTCATGATCGGCCGCAGCGGCTTGACCAGAACGGTTTACCGCGCCGTGTTTCCCGCGATCCGCGCCGTCATGATCAGGAGCATGAAAGTCGACGCTGCCGGTGCGGCAGTAGGCGTCGACAAGACCAAGGAAGCGTTCGAGCGGGTCGCGCGACAATCAGCTGCGACCGGCTACCTGGTCGGCAATACATTCAGCGTCGCCGACCTCACCGCCGCGGCGTTGCTCTCACCCGCCGTGATGCCGGAAGAATTCCCGTATCGTCTCCCCGAGCCACGCTCACCTGGCGTCGAACGCTGGCTCGCTCGCTGGAAGGATCACGCCGGTGTGGCGTGGGTTCTGGAGATGTATCGACGCCACAGGCGTGGCTCGTAGCTCGGGGCTCGTCACTCGTGGCTCGTCGCTCGTAGCTCGTGGCTCGTCGCTCGGGGCTCCTACGGCTGAAACGCCGTGATCGTAATCTGAAAATCCGGTTCCGACTCCGTCGCGTCGTGCGCCAGGACGTGCCACGTCCCGGCCGCGGGCGATACGACCTCGACGGCATCGAAGACACCGCCGTAGGTCGAGCTCTCATCGAACGTCGTCGTCGTCGGTGGCGCGCCGAAGCGGAGATACAAGTCGACATCGTTGAAACCGTTGTCGACTCCGTTGACCGTCACCCGCAGTCTGTCGGTTCCAGGAAGGACCTCGAAAGTCGCGCGATCGAGCGTCTGCACGGCGTCCACCACCGCCAGGAGATCGTCGTCCAGAGCATCATGCTCGACCATCTCGCACGCCGCCAGTCCAGCTGTGGTCGTCGCGCCGGCGCAGCTGCCACCGAAGCTGCCGGTGGCATCGAGGGCGGAAACCAACGCGCCGGTGCATTGTCGTTCGAGGTCGGGCTGAAACCGCGCGACCAACTCGTCCAGCTTGCCTTGCGCGTGCTCGTCGGGACAGCTCTCGATTCGACCCTTGTCCAGTGAGTTGCGGCAGGACGTCAACGCGCGCAGCCGTCCGACTGCGTAGCGATTCGCGGTGTGAGCGATCTCTTCCTGACAGTCCGCCTGGTCTTCCGGTAGTGAACCGCTGGGACTGTCGTCGGCATACTCGCGATCGAGCATGGCGGCGACCGCGGCATCGCCGGCGGCAAGGATGCAGGACCGCAAATCGGTGGCATCCTCGGCGTCGGCGCAAGCACCGCCGAGCGCGCTTGCGGCGATGATGTTGGGGCTGCATTTTTTGGCGATACGCGACACCTGGATGCGATCGCTAGCTCGCTGGGTCGCCGCCGTAGCCGTGAAGTCGGGGCAGGTGCCAGTGAGGTCGCCACTGCCGACATCGTCGAGACAGCGTTGCATCGCTCGCAACTTGCCGCGGGCGTAGTTCGCAATTTGCTTGCCGATCTCCTTGCGGCACTTCTGGGTGGTGCGCGTCAGCGCTGCTGTGCCACCGATGACGACTTGCGTATCGGCATCGCCGACCTGCGAGATCGCTCCGCACGTCGTGTTCGACAGGTCGGCGTTGGCGTCGATGAACGAGCTGTTGGCGAAGACGTCGGTATCAAACGAGAGGTCACTCGGCATGCAGGTTTGACTGAAGCCGCCGGAGGTCAGCCCGGCGAGCAGCTGTCCTCCACCGAAGTCGACGAACAACGGTCCACCGGAGTCGCCAGAGCACGTGTTGGAATTTTCGCCTGCGAGGCCGATCGGTTTCTCGAACTGCCAGCAGATATGATGTGACTGCGGCACCTGCCCGAGGCAACTGGAAGTGAGCACGCTACCGGCGCGCTTGATGCCGCTGTCGTCGATGCTGCTGCGGGTCAGACCGAAACCGGCGATGATGCCCGCCGTGCCGTTCGCTGGGCTGGCGACGGTGTTGATCACACTCGGGGAGATCCCGGTGACCGGCGAAGACAGAGTGACGATAGCGACGTCGTTGTGCTCACCGAACAGAAACGATGGATGCACCGTGATGTTGCTGACGGTATGGATGCCGCTGTGCTGCAGGAAAACACGGTACGGTGTTGGGCTCGGCGCGCACGTCGTCTCGCCCGGGCATACGCAGTGAGCGGCGGTGATGAAGGCGTCGCAGCCGATCAGGGTGCCGGAACAGGTTGCGGTCAGCTGGCTGCCGAGGTTGATCAGCAACGCACCCGTGGTCGGGAATACCTGCGTATGGTTGCCGTTGACGATCCTGGGCCGGAACTGCGCCTGCGCATCGCCGACGGACGAGAGCAGGAAAAAGCAAAGCAGCGCGCCCCCCAGGCGCAGACGACTGTTTCTCATCCGGAGTTCCCCGAAAGTATGCCGTCGGCGGTGGCTATGTCTAGAAGAAAGAGGGCGCCGCGTGACCTGGGGCAGACCGCGGCTCAAAAAACGCCCGGTACCATGCGCCACCGGACCTGCCCGGAGTAGGCGTTGTACTGCGGCTCGCGCTTGAGGAAGCGCTCCTCGAGGATCGCGCGCAGGCCCAGGAGAAAGAGGGCGGCGGCAACGATGACCGCGTTCCAACCGCTGGGCGAGCCGATCAAATAGCCGACGAACGTCATGCTGTAAGCGGCGTACACCGGATGTCGCACCAAGCGATACGCTCCGCCCGTCTTCAGGCCGCGGTTGGCCGCCACGACCGCAATGCTGCGGCCGAGTGACAGCAACCCCACGATGCTGACCACCAACCCGGCGATCATCAGAGGACGGCCCAACCACGTGAGCGAGCCCGGCTCTGGAGTCGGACGCAGCAGCATCGGCAGCAGGGTGCCGGCGACGCCCGCGGCCCAGTCCAATGGTTGCCGACTCGTTTCGAAACTTGGCCGCCGCGTCAGGAAGGCGAGCACCATGGTCGATTGCTGCAGGATCACCGGCACCTGGTACGCCCAATCCCACTCGCGCTTGTCCATGACGTGCGCGATGACGAAGAGCGAGTAGAAGGCAGCAAGCGCGGCGTTGCAGAGAATCGAGACGAAGGTGTGGCGCGGCGGTGATGCCGCCGCTGAGCGGTCATCAACCATTCAAAATGAAACCGCCGATGCGCGCCGATAAACGCTGATGGCGGAAACTTCTAGTCCGGAAATGCAAATTTACACCTGCAATCCGTATCGGCGTTGATCGGCGGTCTCACATTCGTTTCCTACGGTGTGACGATCTTCAAGGACGGAATGCAGAGCTCGACCTCGCGATTCGAATCGAACTGCAGCGGACCGAACTGGTTGTTGAGGAACGCGCCGAGCACCTTGGTGTGCTTCGTCTGCTCCGGAACGATCTCCGTGCCGGTATCGCCGGGGGTGGCCGGCACGCAGCCGTTCTGCGTGATCGATTTTTTCGACAGCACCGCCTTGTAGCAGACGAGGTGGTCGTCGGGGTTGTCGATCACCGCCGGTGTGATCGCTTTCGGATCGCCCTCATTGTCACCGGCCAGGAACACCGGCGCGCCACTCTTGTCGACGGGGTTGCACAGCTTGGTGATGCGCTTGAGGTCGTAACGCCGCGAGGTCATGCCGTCGAACTGGTCGACCACATCGACCTGCATGCCCTTCGGCAGCTTCGCGACTGGTGTGCCGTTGGAAAGCTTCGATTGGGTGCGCGCCTTGTAGCAGAGGAAGTGATCGAGGTCGTGCACCATCGCATCCGGCGGCAGCGGCGGCAGCGCCAGGTCCTTCGCCGTCGGCACCAGCAAGCTCGCCGGTTTGGTGACCTGGACATAGACGGCGTTGCACTGGTTGATCACGCGCACATCGGAGATCTTGGCGAACTTCGGCGTCCCTTCGACGGCTTTGACCTGGTATTCAGCCAGATGCGTGACTCCGTCGAAGACGCCCTCGCTGTTCTTGTCAGCCGGCAATCCGAGCGCGGCAAGCTTGAGGACATTGTACTGTTCCGAGCCGAACTGGTCGGCGAGGGTGATCGGGCCGAACTTGACGAACTTCGGTGTGCCGCCCGTGGTTCGAACTTTGTAGAGCTTGAAGTGGTCGGTGTTTCCCAACGTCGGACCGGCGCCGGTGATCTGGAAGACCTCGCCGTCGAGGTCGACGATGAACAGGTTGCCGGCCGGATCTTCTCCGAACGAGGCGATCTGATCGATTGTGCCGGCATCGAGAGTGATCGTGCCGGTGTGCTCGATCAGGTCGGTGAAATTGGTGCCGTCGTGCATAGACGGCGCCGAGCCGTCGAAGATCAGCGACCAGACACGGCCGAGGAAGTCGGCGAAGAAGTAGCGCCCTTGCAGCGCCAGAACGGGGCCACGGTAGACGTAGCCGCCGGTGATCGAGATGCCGTCGCTGTGCGTGTACTCGTGGATCGGGTCGATGGCACCGGCCGGCTTCGCGCCGCCGACGCCGCCAGGAGTCTGGATCGTGCCCTCGCGCAATCTCCAGCCGTAGTTCTCGCCGCCGGTGCTGGATGCCGGCTGTACGTCGATCTCCTCACGCGCGCCCTGGCCGACGTCGGCGATGTAGAAGTCGCCGGTCAGCGAATCGAAGCTCGCGCGCCACGGATTGCGCACCCCATAGGCCCAGATCTCGTCGTCGCCGGCGACACCGACGAACGGGTTGCTCGCCGGGATGGCGTAGTTGAGACTGGGGTCGCCGGGGAAATCGTCGCCGTCGACATCGAGCCTTAGGATCTTGCCGAGCAGGTTGGCGTCGATGTCCTGGGCGTTGCCGCCGGGCTCGGTATGACCGGAGCCCTGATCGTTGCCGGCGCCACCGTCGCCACTGTTGACGTACAGGAATTCATCCGGACCGAAGCCGATCCAGCCGCCGTTGTGGTTGGTTTGTGGGTGCGAAAAGCTGATGACCGGAGTCGCGCTGCCGCTGTCGGCGACGTTGGGATCACCGGAGACTTCGTAGCGATCGACGTGGAAGCTGTTGTCGCCGGCCGTGTAGCTGACGAAGAAGAAACCATTGGTGCCGTAGTCCGGATCGAAGGCGAGGCCGAGGAGGCCTTGCTCGCCGCCGGTGGAGATCCCGCCGACGGTGAGGAACTCGGTGCCCAGAACGATCTCGGTGTTGCGGTCGTAGATCAGGATGTTGCCGGTGTGCTGCTCGACGATGAACAGGCGGTCCATGTCGCCCGGCGGTGCGGTGGCGTACAGCGGGCGAGAGAGCCCGGAGGCAATGCGCTCGCCTTCCAGGATCTGCGCCGGTGCATTGGCAGCTGAGGCGATGACGAGTACCGCGGCCGCGGCGATATGTTCCAACCCACGAATTCCACGAAAACCCATAGGAGCCTCTCCCGAACCCGCCCGAAGTGGGGCCGACAGCTTTTGTATTTGAATCGAGCCCAGCCTAGCCAAGCGCGGATACTTCGGCCAGAGGGTTTTTGTGGATTTGTGCCCGGCGCCCCAAGCCCTCAGCCCCGCACCTGCTACGCGCTTTGCGGAGTGCGTCCCCTACGCCTTAACACCCTGGCACCCTTCCGCCCTCGCCTTTCCGGTTTAGCTGCCGGATTTCTATGGTAGACTGCTGCCTGCGGAGGGAGGGTAGGATGAAGCGGTTCTTCTTGTTCCCGATCAGTTTGGTTCTCATTTCGCTAGGTGGCTCGCCGGCACCGGCGCAGACCGTCGTCGATGAGCCGCCGGCTGCCGAGGCACCGAAAGCAAAAGACCAGGCGGGCTATCACGAAGCGATGTGCAACCGCATGTGCGTCCAGCTCGGCAAGAACAGGAAAACCGAGGTGTGCGGCAAGAACAAGAAGACCTACAACAACGCCTGCTCCGCAAAATGCGCCAAGGTTTCGTACAAGCCCGGTCCCTGCCCCGAGGAAAAGAAGAAGGAAGAGGCCCCTTCCGTCATCGCTCTCGATGAGGAAGCCGTGCTGGCGCAGATCGAAGCCGAAGACAAGCGATCGGGCGGCGAGGTCAAGTGGTTCGATTGGGACAAAGGCCAGGGCGCCATCATCGGCGATGATGGCAAGGAGCTCTACGTCGACGCATCCCAGATCACAGGTGACGCGGTCGAGACTCTCAAGGCCGGCGACCGGGTAAAGTTCGACATCGGGCAGGGACCGAAGGGCGTGCACGCCACCAAGGTCGCCCTGGAGCTGACCGACGAAGAGAAGCAGAAGAAACTAGAACAAGCCGGCGAGTTGCAGGTCGTCGCGGAACAAAAGCCTCAGACCGCTGCCGCGCCAAAGCAGCTCATGCGCGAAGCCGAGTCGAAAGACGGCGTTTACGTGTTACCTTGAACTAGTTGATAGTTCACAGTTGCTCGTCCCCCTATCAACTATTCCCGTCCCCTCCGCCCCGTGCTAACACCGCCCCGACTCAACCTCGGAGGCAACCCATGTCATTTCAGTTTCCCGACGGCTTTGTCTGGGGCACCGCCACGGCCGCGCACCAGGTCGAAGGCAACAACGTCAACTGCGACTTCTGGCTCATGGAACACACGCCCGGGACTCTGTTCCGCGAGCCGTCGGGCGATGCCTGCGATCACTTCCATCGATACGCCGAAGACATCCGCTTGCTGAAACAACTCGGTTTCACCGCTTACCGCTTCTCGATCGAATGGGCCCGCGTCGAACCCGAAGAACGTCACTTCTCCCTCGCCGCACTCGATCACTACCGCCGCATGCTCGCTTGCTGCCTCGAGAATGGCATCACCCCGTGCGTGACCTTCCATCACTTCACTTCACCGATCTGGTTCTCCGCCGACGGCGGCTGGGAGGACGTGAAGAACGTCGACCGCTTCGCACGCTACTGCGAGCGGACGGTGAATCATCTCGGTGACCTCATCGGCATGGCCTACACCATCAACGAAGCCAACCTCACCGCCACCCTCGAAGTCTCCGGCGTCTTCCCCAAGGGCGGACTGAAAGCGGTCGCCGGCTTCGTCGCCGAGTCGGCGAAACGCTGCAATTCGACGCTCGAGCGTTTCGGGCCCTTCTTCCTCGGTCATCCGATGAAACTGCGCGACACCATGTTGAAGGCACACGAGAAATCACGCAGCGCCATCCGCGGCGCGCGCGGCAATTTCCCCATCGGTATCACTCTGGCGATGCAGGATTACCAGGCCGTCGCCGGCGGCGAAGCGCACCGCGATCGCGCCCGCGCCGAAAGCTTCGACCCGTTCCTCGAGCTCGCCCAGGACGACGACTTCGTCGGCGTGCAGACCTACAGCCGCCACCGCTTCGATTCGAGCGGCCCGATCGGCCCCGAGGAAGGCGTCGAGACCTTGATCATGGGTTACGAGTTCTGGCCCGAAGCCTTGGAAGCAACCGTGCGTTACGCCGCCTCGAAAGCCAAGGTGCCGATCTACGTCACCGAAAACGGCATCGGCACGACCGATGACGAGCAGCGCCGGCGCTACGTCCAACGCGCTCTCGGCGGCGTGACCAACTGCATGCGCGACGGCATCGACGTGCGCGGCTATTTCTACTGGTCGCTGATGGACAACTTCGAGTGGCTGTTCGGCTACGGCCCGCAGTTCGGCCTCATCGCCGTCGACCGCGAAACCCAGCTGCGCACGCCGAAGCCGAGCGCGTATTGGCTGGGGGAAATTGCGCAGCACAACAAGTACCCGGTAGGCGAGACTGCCGATAAACGCCACAGGTCCCTCGATACGGCCGCTGAGAAGAAGCGGCCTACTCCGGACGAACGGAGAAAGGTCTTGTAAATCAAGGCCACAAATCCGCGAGGCCGAGATCGATGCCGCGGTCATGGCGGTGGGCTCGCCCTGAATCAGTCATGTCCGACAGGTCAGACATGTCAGACAAGTCCCTCCGGGGTATAAGAGATCCATGACCAACCACAACACTCTCGTCATCCTCGCCCTGGCCGCGCCCCTGCTTCTTGCCGCGCCGGTCGCGGCCGACTATCCCGAAGCCTTCTGGGGACGCGTCAACTCGCTCCCGCAAGCTGGCGCGGTCGTTCGCGCCGAGACCGCGATCCGCATCGCCGAAGCCGTCTGGCTCGAGCACTATGGCAAGGGCATCTATCGCACGCGGCCATTCCGCGCCGAGTTGCACGGCGATGAGTGGCGCGTCAGCGGCACCGCAGCCGATGACGACGGCCGCGGCGGCATCCCCTGCGCCCGCATCGACGGCCGCAACGGTCGCGTGATTGGAATCTTGCACACCCAGTAACACCGAGTCCTACCCGTGCTTTGCTGGACGAGGTCGGATAGGTTGGGCGCATGATTGAATCTCCTGTCGCCCGGCAGCTACGCACCCTGCGACTCATCTGGATGGCCTTCGTCGCCTCGATCTTCCTCTACGGCCTCGTGCTGTCGATCCAGCCGGCACAACCTGTCGTCGACGTCGGCCAGATGCGCAGCGTCTTCGTTCCCGTGGCCTTGGCCGAAGCCGCCATCGGCATCTGGTGGCGCCGGAGATCGACATCGACGACCCCAGCCGCAAAGCTAGACCCGCAGTCCTTCACGCAGCTGCAGGCCAACTGCATCATCGTATGGGCGCTGGGCAGCAGCATTGCGATCCAAGGCCTGATTCTCGGCTTCCTCTCACACGATATCGGTGAGTTCCTGCCCTTCGCCGCGGCTGGCCTCGCGCTGCTGTACGTCAACCGCCCTAACGCGTGGCCGCAGTTGGCGAATACGGGAGTCGTCTGATGTGATGTCTGATTGGGCGATTCGAACCCCTTCTCCTTCAGCTTCAGCGTAGGACGTCAACGACTCGCAAATGCCGAAGCCGATCGTCCGCATTCTCCCACCCGTTGCCGCCCTCGCAACCTGGATCTGGCTGTGGAAGTTCGTCGGCGAGCATACGTGGACCTGGGGCCGCGTCACCTTCTGGTTTCTGCTGGCGATCGTCGCTTTGCTTCTGGCGGTGAACACCCGAGCCGTGACGAAGTGGTTGTCGCCACCGTCGACCGGGCGCGCCATCCTCATCGCCGTTCTCGCGCTTGCCAGTGTCTATCTGTGCGTGCGCCAGGCGCGTGTGATCCGCGACGGGTTCGGGCCGCCCTGGGCGGAGCGGCTGTGGGACGTGTCGCAGGGCGCCTATGATTTCAATCAAGCGCTTCTCGTCCGCGGCGAAAACCCCTACGGCACGCGCACGCAGCCGCAGCCGGTTCACATGTTCAAGGGATACAGCCGCGAACCTGACGGCAGGGAATACTTCTACGGCTGGCGCTACTACTACGGCTACACCCACTTCCCGATGTCCGCGTTGTGGTTCAGCCCGTTCATCGGCATCACCGACAGCTACGACGACATCCGCATCGGCAATCTGTTCTACTTCGTCCTTAATCTGGTGTTGCTGAACGCGATTCTGTTCATCGCGTCGGACCGCAGCGTGCTGGCATGTCTGTTTGGGACGGTCGCCTTTCTCGGCGTCGATTTCATGGTCACCGAGACGTTCTTGCTGGGAATCATCGACCAAGCATTCTCGGCGCCGCTCCTGGCGGCGATCCTGTTGGCAGTAACCAGCCGATGGCGAGCTGCCGGTGTGCTCGCCGGGTTATCGCTGGCAAGCAAACACTTCCCCGCGATTCCGGTCGTGTTTGCCCTGGTGATCTTCGTGTACCGCAGCGGACAGTTGCGCCTCTTCGCCAGTTTCGCGATCGCATCGTTTGCCGCGGTGATGCTGCCGTTCGTGCTGTGGGACTACGAAGCATTCGTCAGTGCGACATTGCTCACACACCTGCACGAAGCCGGCCGCGGCGACGACACGGCCCTATACTTCTTCCTTCCCGATGCGTGGAAGACGCCGTTCCGTTTGTTCGGTCTATCGACGATCGCCGCGGCGTACGCGTGGGGCTATCGCGAAATGAAACAACCCGATGTCCGCCTTCTCTTCCTGGTGATCGCCGTCGTCTGCCTTCTGATCAATACCTTCTACCCGGTGACGCATTTGAATCACCTCGAGGCGATCCTCGCATTCGCGGCAATCAGCTTCGCGATAACGACCCCCTCTCCAACTCTCCCCCGTTGCCGCAGTTGGCAACAGGGAAGAGGGCCAGAAAGCTAAGCTTCTTCAGTTCCCTCCCCGGTTGCCACTTCCGGCAACGGGGGGGAGGGCCAGGGAGGGGGGTACGTCGCCTTCTTCCCCTTCGCATCCCTTCCCCGTCAGCGTTACAATCCCGCCCATGCGCAGAGTCGCCGTCCTCGTGCTTGGCGCCGTGCTCGCCGTCGTTGGGGTTCGCTCGAGCGGCGGCGACCTGGCCAGCGGCGCAAGCCGCTACGCCGCCGGCCTCGAAGCCTACGACGCCGTAATCCCCGACGACCACATCCTGCTCGAGCAACTCGAAGAAGCTGTCGAGCTGCGCCGGCGCGAGGACTTCGACCGTGTCCTCGACGCCAAGGACCCGGGCGAGCTGATCGAACACGCCACGCTGAAAGAAAAGCACTTCGAGCACCGCGAGCTGGGAATCGATACACTCTTCATCGTCGGCGACGAGCTCTTCGGCTATCTGTTCCGCCCGGAGAACGGTTGGGGCCGCGGCGGTCAGAATCGCCAGGTGATCGACTACACGCCACAGCTCAGCCGCGTGCACCGCGGACGCACCGGCGGACCCGACGCCTTCGGCTGCTTCTCTTGTCATTTCAAAGGCGGACCCGACGGCGCCGGCACGCAAACACAGGTGGCGTTCTTCAATGGCGACGGCGAACGTCTCGCCGGCGCCGATCAACGCAACGCTCCCCACCTCCTCGGCCTCGGCCCGATCGCCGCTCTGGCGATCGAGATGAGCGCCGATCTCAAATCACAGGCAACGAAGGTGAGCGAGCAAGCCAAAACCGAAGGCAAGCGCACCGAACAGCCGCTGGCTACTAAAGGCGTTCGCTTCGGTCGCATCATCGCCGCAGCCGATGGCCGTCTCGACTACAGCGCCGTCGAAGGGATCGACGCCGACCTGATCGTACGCCCGTTCGGATGGAAGGGCCATCAAGCGACTCTGCGCGACATGGTCGAAGAGTCCTTGCACCTGCATCAGGGCTTGCTGTCGGCCGACATCGAAAAGGCAGTGCACGCCGGCACGCGCGACGGTGCGATCTACGGAACCGGCAGGCATTGGTATGATCTCGACGACGACGGAGTAAATGCAGAGATCGACTCCGGCATGCTGTCGACTGTCGTCGGGTACCTGTCGCAACTCGAAGCACCCGTCACTCAACCGCCGCGCGACCCGGGGCTGCTCGACCAGTTCGCCGCCGGGCGCACGCAATTCGAGAGCCTCGGCTGCGCCGGCTGTCATGTCCCGGCACTCCAGCTCATCAACACCAAGTTCGAAACGCGTCCGGCACAAGCGGCCGATCGCGAGTCATTCATCCTCGACGTCGCCAAGGACGGTGAGGTTCCGAAGATCGAGCCGATGTTTGCCACTGTCACGACACCGTACCTCGTGCACCTCTTCAGCGACCTGAAGCGCCACGACATGGGAGATGGACTGGCGACGCCAACGGAGCAAAACTCGATCCCGCCGCGTGTGTTCTTGACCCGGCCGCTTTGGGACTTGGCGGACACCGCGCCCTATCTGCACGACGGCCGCGCGCCGACGGTGCACGAAGCGATCATCCACCACGGCGGCGAAGCGCAAACCGCACGCGACGCCTACCTCGCGCTCGGTGAAGACGAACGCGCCGCCGTTCGAGTGTTCCTCGCGTCGCTCGGGCGTCATCCCAAGTTGTTCGTGCCATGACAGAGCGAATCCCCCTCGGTCTCCTCTTCGCCCTCGTCCTCCTCCTCTCCGCTTGCGACTCCACGCCCACCACCTGGCGCGCCGATTGCCCTCCGATCGAACGTCCGCCGCCGATGAGCCTGGAAGCGGCTCGACACGCGCATCGCCTCGCCGCGCGTCGCACGGAATTGCGGCTGCGCGAAGCGGCTGTGCCTGGTTCCTTTCTGCGCGAGATGCACGGCGCTCTCGACCCGGAGCGTATGGCCGCCGGTGAAGTCTGCCTCAGCGAGCTCGCCGACCGCGGCGAGATGCTCTTCGAGCACGAATATTCCTTCACCGACGGGCTCGGCAGCCACGAAGCGTCGAAGGCTCCCGCGGGACCTTTCCGCCGCGTCCATTTCGGCGCCTTCGGCGGACCGGAAACCATCTCTTGCCCGTCGTGTCATTGGGTCGGCGGTCCCAACGGCGCCGGCGCCGAGACGGACAACGCCTTTCTCACCGGTGACGGCGAACGACCGGGCCGCGGCGACGCGCGCAATCCTCCCGCCCTGCTCGGACTCGGCGTCGTCGAAACGCTGGCGCGCGAGATGACCGAAGAGCTGCAACAGCAGCGCGCGCGGCTGCAAAAGAACGGCAAGGGCGAAGCTCGGTTGATTGCGAAAGGCGTCGACTTCGGTGTGCTGCGCATCAACGACAAGGGCGAGCTCAGCATGGCCAGCGTCCGCGGTGTCGACGGCGATCTGGTCGTCAAGCCGTTCGGTTGGAAAGGCACACTGGCGCGGTTCGGCGACTTCTCGTCGGAGGCGTTGCAGCTGCACATGGGCATCCAGAGCGATGTGCTGGTCGCCAAAGGATCCGCGGAGCTCACCGGTGGCGGCAAGGATGCGGACGATCCGGACGGCGACGGTATTCGCGGCGAGTTTCGTAGCGGTCCGTTCAGCGCCATGCTCGTGCACCTCGCTTTGTTCGAGATGGCGAAGGTCGAGCCTTTGGTTCAGTCGCTGCAGATCGAACCCGCGGCGCTGGGCTTGTTGCCGCCGACCACGACGAGCTTCGCCGCAGACTTCCAACGCGGACGAAAACACTTCCACGCGCTCGGCTGCGCCGACTGTCATCTACCGATGATGGTCTTGAAGGATCCGGTGCTGAAGCTCGATGGCCTGCCGCCGGTCGATCTGTCGGCGACGATGCAGCAACCCGGCCTGAAGTACGACGCCAATCTCGACGGCTATCCCGTGTGGCTGTTCAGCGATCTCAAGCGCCACGACATGGGCAAGATCAACCAGGCGCAGTACGTGCACAACGGCGTATCGCGCAACGACTACTTGACGCCGCGCTTGTGGGGCGTCGCCGATTCCGCGCCGTATCTGCACGACGGCCGCGCCCCGAGCTTCGACTACGCCATCGCCGGCCACGACGGCGAAGGTCGCAAGTCACGCGCCGCGTATGCGGCGCTGGGGCACGAGGAGAAGGGCGCGTTGAGGGTGTATTTGATGTCGCTGAGGCGGGCGTCGCGGGTGATTGTGCCGTAACCTCCCTCTAACTCCCTTGGTAAGGAGGGAGGACCAGAAGTTCGCTTCCTCACGGAAGCGGGGAATGGGTCGGTCTCGTACCGGCGCAGCCGGCTCGAACCTCCGGTTCTCCCTCCTTACCGAGACTGTCGATTTTCTCGCGAGTGGTCCCTCGATACGCCGCTGCAGACGTCGGCTACTCGGGACGAGCGGATTTGTGGCCTTGATTCACAAGACCTTTCTCCGTTCGTCCCGAGGAGGCCGCGTCTTCTCAGCGGCCGTATCGAGGGACCTGTGGCGTTTATCGACACTCTCTACCAAGGAGGGAGTTGGAGGGAGGTCGAGAAGTCACCGCCGCAAGACCACCAGATCCAACACTCCAACCCCCTCCTTGCCATCCACCGGATGCCGCAGCGAGCTGATCAACAACGCCACCCGCCCCTTGCCCTCGGGATCCGGGGCGCGGCGGATGTGCCAGCCGAACCAGCAGTCGGCGCCGTCGCCAAAGAGCTCGAAGAGAACTTCACCACTGCGCCCCGAGCGCATCTCGACACGGCCGACGCGGTCGCCGGCTTCGCTGCGATACCAAGGCGCGCCGATCGCTACGTCGTCGATGCCGTCGCCGTCGAAATCGCCGGCCGACATCGCCATGCGCCCGAACAACTCTCCCGCCTGGCTGCCGGTCCAGTGGCGCAATTGCTTGCCGTCAGCGCCGGAGTAAATCATCACCTCGCCCGGACGTGACCGCGTCTGGTCGGCGGTGCGCGGCGCCGTGACGATCACCTCACCACGACCGTCGCCGTCGAGGTCGCCGATGCCGGCGACGACATCGCCGAAAGAGCTGCCAATGTCAGGCCCTTTCCAATAGTGCAGCTGCTTGCCGCTGCGCGACGAGAAGACGTACGCCGCGCCGAAGATCGCGCTGTCGGCATCGACTTCCTGAAAAGCGCCGGCGGCGAGGTCGGCGGCGCCGTCACGGTCGAGGTCGTCGAGACTCGCGACGTACCAGCCGAAGCTGAAGACCGCCTTGGGTGGAACGAAGGTCTGTAGCACCGCGCCGGTCTTGCCGCTCAGTAGATAGACCGAGCCGACCTTTTCGCCCGGCGCGCCGACGAACAAATCGGACGTGCCGTCGCCGTCGAAGTCGCCGGTGCGTGCCATGTCCCAGCCGAAGTTCTCACCCCACTGCCCCAACCGTCGCCAGATCTCCTCACCACTCTTCGGCGACAGCGCCATGACGACGCCGCGTTTGTTGCCGGCGAACTCGGCGCTCGGCGCGGCGATGACGACGTCGGCGAGACCGTCGCCGTTGAGATCGGGCATCGGCACGACACAGTGGCCGAACAAGCCTTTGCGAAGCGTTCCGTCCCAGGTGCGCAGGCGCTGTCCGCTGGCGCCCGACCAGACACTCGCCGTTCCGTTCTGATAGACCTTGTCGCGCTTGAAGCGTGCTCCGGCGGCAGGGTCGGCGCTGCCGTCGCCGTCGACGTCGAGCGGCTCGCCGAAGCGGAAGCCGAGCTCGCCGCGGGGAATATCGCCAGCGATTCGCCGCGCCAGGCACCAGCCGGAACCGGATTCGCTGCACGGCGAAATCACCGCCGCAGACGTCGCTGAAGCGAAGACGGAAAGGAGAAGGAGGAGACCGATCACCGGCGACGCGCGGTCGTCACCCACGTCGATCTCCGCAACCACCCCGGGCACCATTGGACGATGCCCCAGGCGGAGGCGAATCAGTTACTGACAGCAGCCAACCCAGTGCTGCTGCGCACCGCAAATCAACATGTGCGGCATTGCCGGTGGGAGTGCATTTGTGCTGGGCGCTCCCAAATCACCTGTACCGTTGTTTAGTGTAACGAACCGCCCACCAACCCCTGTATGAGCCGTGCCGTAGCTCCACCGAATACCTCCATCAAAGCACTGAGTCGTATTCGGCTCTGTCGTGTCGATCATCCAGAACGACGTGACGAGGTTGCTATTGATGTCCTGAGCGCCGACGAGCTCGCCCGCAGCTTCCGCCACCAGCAACTCGGAGTAATCGCAATGATGAGTACCGGGGAAATTCGTGTTGCAAAGAGAGTCCGCACCGGGGAGGCCGTCGATCCCAGCGTAAACGAAGACGCCGTTGCTCTTCGGCAGCGCCTCGATGAACGTGTCGCCCGACATGAACGGCGGAGTCGGTGTCGGCACCGGTCCGGTGCCGGAAGCGCAGCTGGCGTCGGCGACGCCGTTGTCGAAGGTGTCGCAGTCGACCCAGATGCCGTCGATGTCGTTGATCATCTGGCAGACGCGGCACTCGACGAGAACATCGAGGCAATCACGCAGCGGCACGCCGGTGAGGTTGTCGCACTCGTTGGGGAACACGCCGGTCGATGGAACGCTCTCTTCAACGCAGCCCTTGGTGATGGCCTTGTCGAGGCCGGCGATTCCTTTGGCGATCCGCCCCTTGGTGTCGGCGGCGATCGACAGCTCGGTGCCCGGATCCTCGACGCATTGTGCCAGCGCCGCATCCGATGTCGCGCCGTCCTTCAATACTTCCTTCTTGCACTTCAGGAACTCCGCCGCCTTCTTCGAGAAGAGAGCGTCGGTAGCTTTGAGGACTTTCTGCTGGCAACCACATGCCGCTTTGCTGGCGTCGTCGGTGTCGCAGTTGATCACCGCGGCGTCGAGATTGGCGCCGAAGATGTCGGAGAGCAACTGCAGCTCGGCAGTCTCGGCCGAGAAGTTGGTGTTGCCGGCGCCGGTGAAACCGAAGTCCGGGTCACCCGCACCGATGCAATCCTCGGTGCCGACTTCGCCGGTCTTGTCCCGCTTCTTCTGAACTTTGCCCTTCACGTCGGCGGTGAGGCAATCCTGCGCGGTCATGCCTTCGAGGTCGTTCTTCCCGGCAGCGCGCAGGCAACCGTAGTGTTCCTTACCCTGCGCCTTGGCGACAGCAGCGCCCGCCTTGTTGATGCCGTTGATGCACTTTTGCTGGTCTCCGTCTTGCGCTTGACCGAAGGCGGTTGAGATGGTGGCCAGAAAGAAGACGCCGGCCACTGCTGTTCCCACGACTGAACGCGTCATACCCGTCACCTCGCTCGAAGGATCTATAATGATATCTGCCCAAGGGGGGTGGGATGTCAACGCGGGAGTTAGGGGCGCTATGTTCCCGTCTGGCCCTCAGCCCGGGGGAAGGAGAAAAATGGCTCGCCGAGCACCAGGCTAGCGGACCAGAGAATCCGAACCCCTAACCCCTTGCGTCAGGGACACACCGCCGGCCCGCAGTTCCTGCCGAGGAACTTCTTGCCGTCGCTGCCGTCCTTGCCGTCGTAGCCAGCGCAGCTCATGCACATCGTGTTGCCGTTGTAGTCGAACACGGCGGTGACCGTTCCCTGCGACACGCCGACCTGCAGGTCGTAGTCGAGGTTGGTCGGTCCCTTTCCTTGCAGCGTTGCGCTGAGCTGTGAGCCGTTCCTCCACGTCACCCGGCGCGCGGTGCCGTCGTCGAGCTCGCGGTCCTTGTACGAGTAGCCGCGCGGATTGGTGTCACTGCCGATCAAGAACCAGTTCTGACAAGGCAGATCCGCTGTGTGTGTTTGCGGCGTCGACGAGCTGGAGAACGTCAGCGAGGCTTTGACCGTGCCGATCGGATCGCCGCCGCAACGCGGATCGTTGGGGCTGCCGGGCAATGGGGTGACGATGTTGTCGTCGCGTGCCGTCAGCACGATCTTGTTCTTCGGCTCTTCGTCCGGAATGCGGTTCTGGATGAGCAACCGCTTGGTCGCGAACCCGCCTTCGCTCGGCGGTGTCGACAGCGGATCCGTCGGATCGCTGCCGGCGTCGATCTCGTCGCTGTCGAAGTAGGTGTCGAGGTCGCGATCGAGCGCCATGCGCTCACCCGAACCGAACGGCACGCAGGTGAAGGTCAGCTCCTGTCCAGCGGTATTCGCTACCGCTTTCATTGCTGCCGTCGTCAGCGTTGCCTCGGCGGCGCGATCGCTCTGGAATTTATTTGTTCCCGTGTCGAGCAGGTAGCCGCGTGCTTCTCCACCGACCACACCCTTGACGATGACGTCGCACATCGTCGAACCCGGGCCGAGACGCTTGGACGGGTACGAAGTCGACGCGAACGCTATGAGGTCATCGATGAGCGCATCGACGGTGGCACCATTGGTGCTCGTGCGCGTGATCTGCTCGCCCACCGCCGGCGGCAGGTCGCTATCGAAGACATTGATGAAAGCCTCGAGCTGGTCGCGCTCGGTGCTGGTCAGATTGAAGACGGTCGGATTCAAGAAACGGCGGACGGTGTCGACGGCGCCATCGTGCAGGTAGCCGAAGCCGCGCACCTGCGCGCCGGTGTTGGCGAAGCTGCCGTCCAGGCCGGGGACTTGCGCCATGCCGAACATTCCCTGCTTCTGATACGCGTTGCGCAGATGGGCGACCTTGAACTCCTGCGTCTCACCCTCGACCGTCGAGCCGCCGTCGCCGCCGAAATGGCCGTCGGTAGCATTCAAAGTGTGACAATTGCTGCAGCTGAGGCCCGCATCGGAGCCCGGAGCAAAATAGCGATTGAATCCCGCCAGCTCACTGGGCGGGTCGGTGCGCAGAACGTTGTTGGTCTGCCGGTTCGGGTTCGGCGGATAGGTGATCTGCAGGGCGAAGTCGGTGAACTTCTGCATATCGCCGGCGGTGAACTGCCCTTCGTCACGACCGACCAGCCCGGGGAAGGCAACATTAAAAGCGTTGAACGCCTGCACTTCGTTGCCTTGCCGGTCGCCGCGCCAATGCTGCGGGCCCATGTTGACCAGACCTCGCAAGCTCTGTGTCGTCATCGGTCCCTTCTGTGGATGGAACGGGCTGCCGACGCCAACGGTGAACGGGTTGCCGTTGTTGACGCGATCGTCGTCCGGATTGCCGAGATCCCATCCGAGACCGTCGAAGTCGCCGAAGATGTGGCAGCTAGCGCAGGAGCTCTCGCCGTTGCTGCCGGTGAGCAGCGCGTCGTACAGGAACGGACGCCCCTCGACGACGCTCTCGGGCTCTGGGTTGTGGAGATCGACGCTTTGGATCTCCTGACCGATGGCTCCGAGAGTGAGATCGACGACGACCACCGAGTTGTTGAATCGGGTGAGCGTGTAGAGCCGGTTGCCGTCGAGGACGACACCGGCGGGTCCACCGCCGCTCAAACTGATGTGATCGGCGGCGTCGGGAACGAACGTATTATTCTCCAGCTCGGCGGTATCGAAGACACCGATCTTGCCCGAGCCGAAGGCGGCGACGTACAGCGTCGCGCCATCGTCCGACACTGCCATCTGCAACGGCGTGGAAAGGCTCTTCGCCTTGGCGCCGACGGGTTGCGGAACGTCGGAGTAGTCGAGGTGCTTGTTCAAATGTCGTGGTGTGACTGTACCGAGAGTATCGATCACGGTGATGTGCGACTCGGCCAGATGTCCGCGGACGGTCGCAGGCTCACCCACGGGTTTGAAGGTTGAGGCGACGACGCCGGGACCTTCGAAGCGGACGTGATTCTGTGCATCGGTGTTGGAAACGTAGAGCTTGCCGCTCACCGGGTTGGCCACCATGTTGAACAGCACGGTGCCGACTTGGGCGAAATTGTCGACTTCGGTCGGTGGAGCCCCGTTGGCATCGATCTGAAAGACGTCGAGATCGGGGAGGGTGAACCGCACCGCGTTGTTCCAGTTGCGGTCGAGCTCATCCTGCCAGACGCCGGGGCTCATGCCATTGCGATTCAGCTTCAAGATCAGACCGGTCTCCGGACGTGTGAAGCCTTCGTGGTTCCTGTGCGGCAGCGGGATACCGCCCGGCATGCTGACGCCGGCGACGGTGCACGAACCTTGGACGAGGTTGTTGGTGATGTTGGCCGGGGTGGTGTTGCACACCAGCGGCTCGAGAATAGCGGTGGTCTGGTTACCGGACTGAAGGATGGCCGCGTACACCGTGCTGCCGTCGGGGCTGACGGCGAGGGCGCGGGGTTTGTCGCCGAACAAAGTCACGATGGTCAGCTCGTCGCCGCCGAGGCTGCTGCCGAGGTTGAGTGCATCGAAGACCCAGACGTCGGCGCGGCCGATGCCTGGAGTGTTGTACTGACCTCGCGGGTAAGGCGAGTGTTGTCCGCGGTGGGCGGTGGCGATGAACGCGCGATTGCCGCCGGTGCCGGCGAAGACGATGTCGGTCGGCTCGTCGCCGACGAGCAGGGTGCGCAGGACGCGCGCCGGGCTGCCGGCGTCGACGATGCTGATACTGTCGGAGAGGTGGTTGACGACCCAGACTTCGCCGTTGGTGCGTGCGGCGACGGCGACCGGTTCCATGCCGACCGGTACCGACTCGCGGTGAGAGACGCCGGCCGGCAGCACGTCGAAGATCTCGAGGCGGTTGTCGGGCGTATTGACGGCGAAGAGCGTGTTGCCGTCGGGCGACAGGGCCAATGGCCGCACCGGTCCACTTTCGAATGTAACGAAGGATGTCTGCGCCTCAACTGGCCCGACATCCAACATGGCGCAAAGGGTCAACGCCCCGATCAATCGACGGCTCAATCTCATGCACCCACCTCCCACATCCTACTACATGCCTGCACGGGAAGGGGTTATTCAACGGGTTTGTTGGTAAATGGGCGTTCCCTGCCCTGAAAGGCTCGTGTGAGACCTGTCCGACAGATCTCATGTGCTATAGCCCCGCTGGGATGAGCTCCGACCCTCTCGACCGGGTGGCCCGACTTCCATGCTGGTCCGTGCCCGTCGTGCCGCAACCCATCACCGGCGGCATCACCAATTCCAACTTCCTCGTCCACGACCGCGGGCAGAGGTTCTTTGTGCGCATCGGTGACGACATTCCCGTCCACGGTGTCTGGCGCTGGAACGAGCTGGCGGCAAGCCGCGCCGCACATGCCGCCGGCATCTCGCCGCCGGTGGTGTACGCCGAACCCGGCGCGATGGTGCTGTCCTTCATTGAAGGCACCACCTTGCAGGCCGAGGACCTGCGGCAACCGCAAACCCTGAAACGCGTCCTGCCTTTGGTGCGGCGTTGCCACAATGAGATGGGTCGGCACCACCAAGGTCCGACTCTTCTCTTCTGGGTGTTCCAGGTACTGCGTGCGTACGGCGCCACGCTGCGCGCCGGCGGCAGCCTTCATGCCGAGAAACTCGATCGGTTGCTGTCGATCGCAGCAGAGCTTGAAAGCGCCGTCGGGCCGGTCGACATCGTCTTCGGCCACAACGATCTTCTCGCCGCCAACTTCATCGACGACGGCGAGCGGCTCTGGCTGGTCGACTGGGACTACGCCGGTTTCAACAGCCCGCTCTTCGACCTCGGCGGCCTGGCTTCCAACAGTGAGCTGCCACCCGACCTCGAGCGCTGGCTACTCGAAGAGTACTTTCAAGCGCCGGTGACGCGCGACCTGGAGCGGCGCTACGGCGCCATGAAGTGTGCTTCGCTGCTGCGCGAAACGATGTGGAGCATGGTGTCGGAGATGCACTCGACGGTGGAGTTTGATTATGCCGTCTATACCGACGAGAACCTGCGGCGGTTCGAGGGGGCTTATGGTGTTTGGAAGAATTCCTCTTCCCCCGAGGCTAGGTGAGGCACCGTGATGCCCGCAGTCCCCACCCACGCCCGCGTCGCAATCATCGGCGGCGGCATCATCGGCTGTAGCACTGCCTACCATCTGGCAAAGCTCGGGTGGAAAGATGTCGTCGTCTTCGAACGCGGCCGCCTCACCTGCGGCTCGACCTTTCACGCCGCCGGTCTCGTCGGCCAGTTGCGCACCAGCGCCAACGTCACGCAGCTGCTCAAGTACAGCGTCGAGCTGTACGCCGCGCTCGAAGAAGAAACCGGCCAGGCGACCGGCTGGAAGATGAACGGCGGCTTGCGCCTGGCGTGCAACCCGGCGCGCATGATCGAGCTCAAACGCCAGGCGACAACCGCGCACAGCTTCGGTCTCGAGATGCACCTCCTCACTCCCAAGGAAGCTC
>Ga0187892_10003232_pt1 | contig 30178 bp, 25 predicted proteins | sample MA1701073metaG_FD_139345 | JGI IMG/M metagenome (GOLD analysis project Ga0187892, IMG submission 139345) | Bio-ooze microbial communities from a basaltic lava cave in the Kipuka Kanohina Cave System on the Island of Hawaii, USA - MA170107-3 metaG ...
CAGCCGCTGCGCGCCGCACGTCCAGTGCTTGAGGGTTCGATCACTCGGCTCCTGCCTCGGATCGAACGCGGAGCGTTCGGAGTGAATCCGAACGCTCCTCCAGCCGCTGCGCGCCGCACGTCCCTGTGCGGAAGATCAAGAGCGGCCGCCTCGGCGCTCGGGCTGTTGCCGAGCTGAGTGATCGTGACGAACTGACGTCGATCGCGCCGCTCACTCCTCCTCGGGCCGCGGCTTGTACTGCTCGCTGAGCTGCTTCTGCACCTGCGGCGGAACCGGCTCGTAGTGCGAGAACTCGATCGTGTAGCGGCCCTGGCCGCCGGTGATCGCCTTGAGCTCGTTCGAGTAGTCGGTGATCTCGGCGAGCGGGACCTGCGCCTTGATCACGAGCTCGCCGCCGCGCAGCGAGTCGGTGCCGTTGATGCGCGCGCGCTTCGAGGCGAGGCCGCCGGTCACGTCGCCCATGTTCGCGTCGGGCACCGCGACGTCGAGGTTGACGATCGGCTCGAGGATGATCGGGCGCGCTTTGGCGATCGCGTCGATGAAAGCCTTGCGCCCCGCGGTCGCGAACGCGACTTCCTTCGAATCGACCGGGTGATGCTTGCCGTCGTAGATGATCACCCGCACGTCCTGGAGCTGGTAGCCCGCGATCGCCCCGTGCTCGAGCACCTGGCGCACGCCCTTCTCGACCGCCGGGATGTACTGGTGCGGGATCGTGCCGCCCTTGACCTCGTCGACGAACTCGAAGCCGGTGCCGCGCGGCAGCGGCTCGATCCGCAGGAACACTTCGCCGAACTGGCCCGCGCCGCCGGTCTGTTTCTTGTGGCGATGGTGCCCGTCGGCGCGCGCGCTCACGGTCTCGCGGTACGCGACGCGCGGCGGTCGCGCCTTGACCTCGACGCCGTAGCGCTCGCGCATGCGCTCGATCATCACGCGCAGGTGCAGCTCGCCGAGCCCGCGGATCACGAGCTCGTTGAGCTCCTTGTTGTGCTCGATGCGGAAGCACGGATCCTCTTCCGCGAGCTTGTGCAGCGCGACCGAGAGCTTCTGCTCCTGGCCCTTGTGCGCGGGCTCGATGGCGAGCCCGAACATCGGGTGCGGGAAGTCGATCGGCCTCAAATGGAACTGGTCCTCGTCGTGGTGGTCGTGCAGCACCGCGTCGAAGTGGATCTCCTCGACTTTCGCGACGGCCGCGATGTCGCCCGGGATCGCGTCCTCGATCTCGAGGTGGTCCTTGCCCTTGAGCCTGAACAGGTGCCCGACCTTGAACGGCTTCTTGCCGTCGTCGATCAGGAGCTGCGTGTCGCGCCTCACGGTGCCCTGGTAGATGCGGAACACCGAGAGCTTGCCGACGAACGGGTCGTTGATGATCTTGAAGACGTCGGCGAGCACGTGCTTGTTCGGCGCAGTGGTCGGTTCGACCGCCTCGGCGTTCGGACCGTCGCCGCGCTGGAACATCGGCGGGTTCGCCTCGCGCGGGCTCGGCGCGAGCTTCTCGATCATGTCGAGCAGCGCTTTGACGCCCGCGCCCGAGCGCGACGACGCGAAGCAGATCGGAACGAGGTGGCCTTCGCGCAGGCACTGCTCGAACGCGTCGTGCAGCTCCTGGCCCGATAGACCGGCTTCGCCGTCCTCGAGGTAGTGGCCCATCACGTTCTCGTTGACCTCGACGACCTGGTCGATGATGCGCTGGTGCGCCTCGGCGACCGACGAGAAGTCGGTCTCGCCGCCCTTCGGATTGAAGAAGCAGTCGATCACGTCGCCGCGGCCCTTCGCGGGCAGGTTGATCGGCAGGCACTCGGGACCGAACGTATCGCGCAGCTGCTCGACCAGCATCTCGAGATCGACGTCGTGCTGGTCGATCTTGTTGACGACGAGGAAGCGGCAGAGGCGGCGCGCTTTCGCGTACTCCATCATCCGTTCGGTCGAATGCTCGATCCCGTACGATGCGTTGACGACGACCGCGCAGCTCTCGACCGCGGCGAGCGCCGACATCGTCTGGCCGCGGAAGTCCGGGTATCCCGGCGTGTCGACGAGGTTGACGTGCACGCCGTTGTGGTCGATCGACGCGATCGCGGAGTGGATCGAGTGCTTGCGCTCGCGCTCCATCGCGTCGTGATCGCTGACGGTCGTGCCGCGTTCGACCGAGCCTGCCTGGTTGATCGTCCCGCCGGCGAGGAGCAAGGCTTCGAACAGCGTCGTCTTGCCGGCGGTCGCGTGTCCTACCAGCGCGACGTTCCTGATCTGGTCGGTGGTGTAGGCGGGCATGGGGGCACTCCAAAGGGGTCAGAGTCATTTGCCCCATCGAAACGCGTGGAGGCGCGTCGACGGTCGTGCAAATGACTCTGACCCCTTTGCCGCGGCACGGTCAAGGTTCGGCGACGATGCACCGCAACATGCCGCGCATTCCCGTGCAGAATCGGCCACATGGACGTGGTGTTCGTGCACGGCGCCGGCGGCGGCGCGTGGGAATGGGCGATCTGGCGGCGTGTGTTCGCGGCGCACGGGGTGGTGTGCCGCGCGATCGAGCTCGAAGCGGCGGTGGGCGGTGTCGGCGCGACGCATTTGGGCGACTACATGGCACAGCTGCGCGAGTTCGTTTGCCGCGGCGACGCGAACGAGCGGGTGCTGATCGGTGCCAGCCTCGGCGGGCTGCTCGCGCTCGCGGTCGCGGACGAGGTCGGTGCCGCGGCGCTCGTGCTCGTCAACCCGATCCCGCCCGCGCCGCTCGCGGCGCGACTGCCGCCACGCGCGCCGTATCCCGAGGTGATCCCGTGGCGGCGCGACGCGACGCTCGCATCGACGCGGCGCGCGATGCCCGATGCAGACGACGCGGCCTGCGCATACGCCTTCCGGCGCTGGCGTGACGAGTCGGGCGCGGTGTTGAATGCCGCACGCGCGGGCATCGAGATCGCGCCGCCGCGTGCGCGCGTCCTCGTCGTGGCATCGCGCGGCGACGAGGACGTGCCGCACGAGGTTAGCCGCGAGCTCGCCGACACCATCGGCGCCGAGTCGACGACGGTCGCTGCGAGTCACGTCGGCCCGCTGCTCGGTCGCTGCGCGGCCGAGACCGCTGTCGCAACGCTGCGCTGGCTACGACACCGCTGAGCGCGCCCGCGAGCGGCTCCTCGTCGACTTCCGCTTCGCAAACATGAACATCCGGCAAGCTCGACCGGGAAAGTTCAGAAGCGATTCATTGCGCGGCACCGAGAGTGGTCGTCGCGAACGATCCTGGTTCGCATCGGAGGACAACAATGAAACGCATGCTGCTGACCCTTGCGCTCGCGACCGGCCTCGCCACGGCGGGGGGTGCGTCCGCGCAGCGCTACTACCAAGATCGCGACTACGACTACGCCCGAGTCGTCGACGTCGACCCGATCGTCGAGCGTCGCCCGGCGACGCGCGAGGTCTGCTACGACGAGCCGGTTCGCTATCACGACTCCGGCTACCGCCGCGGCAGCTCGGCGACCCCGGCGATCGCCGGCGCGATCATCGGCGGTGCGATCGGCAACCAGTTCGGCTCCGGCAGTGGCCGTGACGCCGCGACGGTCGCCGGCGCGTTGCTCGGTGGCTCGATCGGCCGTGACACGGCGCGCCGCGACGGCTATGGCTATCGCGACGGCTACTACGACCGTGGCTATCCGACCTCGTACACGCGGGTCGAGCGCCGCTGCCGTCTCGAAACGGGCTATCGCGGTCGCGACCGGATCGTCGGCTACGACGTGACTTACGTCTACAACGGCCGCACGTACCACACGCGCACCGACCGTCATCCGGGCCGCCGCATCCGTATCGCGGTCGATGGATACGCGTACAGCGACTACTGAGGTTCGCGTGACATGACGAACGGGGACCGCAAGGTCCCCGTTTTCTTGCTGCAATGACCGGACGGTAGTCGGTCGATCGGCGGCGCGCCGCGCAGCGGCGCGCCGTTCCGTTGCGAAGGGCGCACGGATATGGACGTCGAGTTCGATGCGGAGGCGGCAGGCCGCGCTGCCGCCAACACGTGGTTGCGCGAGCGTCGCGCGCGTCGTCACGAGCCCGTGCCGCCCGTGCGGCGTCGCGCCGCGTGGATCGCCGTCGCCGCGATTCATCTCGCGCTACTCGCGGCGCTGTGGACGGCGATGCAGCCCAAGCGGTTGGTGCCGGGCCCGGCCTCCGATCCGTTCGTGGTCAGGTTCGACGTACCGGATACCCGTGGCGTCGATCCCGCGTTCGATGTGGCGCCGCCGCGGCGGCACGAGCCGATGGTGCGGCCGCCGGCCAGCGCATCGGTCCCGGGTGTCGCCGCGCGTGCGGTTGTCCGAACCTCGCCCATCGCGCAGCGGATCGAGCCGCCGCCGCGCCGCATCGAGCTCTTCGACCGCGACGGCTCGCTGCGCCTCTCGCCTGAAGTCGTGGCGGCGGCAGAACCGAGGCCCGAGACCACGCCGCTCTATCGCGAGCGTCGCCCGATGCAGGCGCGCTTCATGGAGCACCGCACGCCGATCGCCTACGAGCCGACGATCTTCGAGCTCGCATGGGCGCGCAAGGACGAGAACGCGGTCGAGGAGTGGATCCGCCTCAACACCATCGAGAAGACGTTCAAGACGCCCTGGGGCACGAAGATCAAGTGCGCCTGGTCGCCGGTCATGCTCGCGATGGTGGGCTGTGCCTGGTAGACGTGGTCTCGATCGCCGTGATCGCCGACGACGGCGCATCGGCCACGCGGAGCCGGAGCACGAAGCGGCTGCCACCGAGCGGCGATTGCGTCGCGACGACGGATCCCCCGCACGCGCGCAAGGCCTGGCGTGCGATCGAAAGGCCGAGCCCGACACCGCCCTGGCGGCGATCGCGCGACGTGTCGAGCCGCACGAACGGGTCGAACACGCGCTCGCGGTCCGCCGGCGCAATCCCGGGGCCGTCGTCGTCGATCGTGACGACGACCCCGCCATCCTCGCGCGACGCCTCGACCGCGACGCGCGAGCGGGCGTGGCGCATCGCATTCGACAGCACGTTCCATAGCGCGCGCCGGAGCAACGTCGCTTCGGCGACTGCAAACGCGCCGCGCGCGTCGAACACGAGTTCGATCGCGGCGTTCGACGCCGACGCATCCGCTGCCAGCGTTTCGAGCAGCGCGCCGACATCGACGACCGAAGTCGCGAGCGGCGCGCCGTGCTCGAGGCGCGCCTGCATCAGCAGCTCGTCGACCAGTGTTTCGAGCTCGTCGACGCTGCGCCGCGCTTCCGCCGCGTGCGGAGCACGCGGTTCGTCGATGCCGCCGAGCATCAGCTCCTGCGCGAAGCGCAACCGCGCGAGCGGCGTGCGTAGCTCGTGAGCGACTGCACGCAGCAGCGCCCGGTGGTGCTCGAACTGTGCGGCGATCCGGTCGGCCATCGCGTCGAAAGCGCGGCCCACGTCGCCGAGTGCGTCCTTGCGCGTGTCCAGGACACGCGCCGCGGTCTCGCCTCGGCCGAAGGCACGAGCCGCTGCCGCGAACGTCTCGAGCCGGCGCCGGAGCGGTCGCAGGCTCAGCCACAACCCGAGACCGAGCCCCGCGAGCAGCGCGTAGTCCGTCCACGGGAACGGCGTCGGCGCGAGCGGCAGCGGCCCGACGACGAGCACGCGCTCGAGGTCGGGCATCGACCGGAGCAGCAGCTCGCGGCCGTTCGCGGCGTCGCCGTCCGCGAACGCGACGGCGTGGCCGTCGCGCGCGAGCTGAGGGGGAACGATCGCGCGCTCGCTTTCCGAAAGCCTGTCCCAAACCTCCGACATGCGATCCGCCGGTACGAGGCGAACCGGGAACCCGAACATCGCGGCGAGCGCAGTCTCGCGGCTCGCGCGATCGGACGGGGCCGCCCCGCGCAGCACGTCCGCGGCGAGCGCCGTCACGCCGCCGGCGACGGTGTCGACGTAGTCGCGCTGCGCGGCGAGGTCCCGACGGTAGGTCAGCAGTACGCCGGCGGCGACCAGCGCCGTGACGAGGAGCAGCTGCAACACGTAGGTTTTCAGCAGCAGGCGCGTCACGACGCCGGCTCCGGCGGCGCAAGCAGGTAACCCCTGCCGCGTACCGTCTTGATGTAGCGCGGCTGTGCGGCGTCGTCGCCGAGCGCGCGGCGCAGGCGCGAGACGCGGAGGTCGATCGCCTTGTCGAGACCGTCGTACGGCAGCCCGCGCAGGCGCTGCCGCAGCGTGTCGCGATCGACGATCGTGCCGGCGAGTTCCGCGAGCACGCAGAGCAGGTCGAACTCGGCGGTCGTGAGCGAGATTTCGTCGGCGCCGAGGCTGACCCTTCGAGACGTGCGGTCGATTCGAAGCGCGCCGAGCACCCAGTGCGCAGGCGCGCGCGCCTGCGGTTCGCGCACGCGGCGCAACAGCGCCCGCAGACGCGCGAGCAGGACGCGCGGCTCGACCGGCTTCACGACGTAGTCGTCGGCGCCAGCCTCGAGCGCCGCGACCTGGTCGAAGTCGTCGTCGCTCGCCGTCAGCACGAGCACCGGTCCGGCGTAGTGCGGCCGGATCCGCCGGCAGAGCGCGAGGCCGTCCTGTCCCGGCAGCATCAGGTCGACGATCGCGACTTCGTACGTGCCGGCGAAGAGCGTCGTTTCGGCGGCGAGCCCGTCGACGACGTGCGCGACCGAATAGCCGTGCTGCGAGAGGTATTCGGTCATCAGCTTCGCGAGCGCGTCGTCGTCTTCGACGAGCAGGATTCGGGTGTTCATGAGGGTCGATGAATGATCGCCGGCCGGGACGTCGTGCGGGGTATCGAACGGTAACGGAAAGCGTCGTGGTCGCGGATTCGGGCGGACACCGATACGCATTCACCAACGACGCAGCGCCGGCATCCGCCGAGCATGGCGCCTCCCCCATCGAGGAAGCCGTCATGCACCGCATGTTGCCCGTCATCCTGAGTATCGCGCTGTCCGCGGGCGTTGCGCCTGCGGAAGCCTGGGCGACGCAAGCCGAACCGCTACCGCAACAATCCCTCTACGTGCCGATGCGCGACGGCACGCGCCTCGCCGTCGACGTGCTGCTGCCGCCCGCTGCCGGCGCGGCGCGCGTGCCGACCGTGCTCGTGCAGACCCGCTACTGGCGACGCCACGACACGCCCTCGGATCCCGCGCTCGGCGACGGCGACGCGGCGATGAAGGCCTACTTCGCGTCGCGCGGCTACGCAGTCGTCTACGCCGACGTGCGCGGCTCCGGCGCATCGTTCGGATCGCGCGAAGTCGAGGTGTCGGCCGCGGAAGTCCGCGACGGATACGACCTCGTTTCGTGGATCGTGGCGCAGCCGTGGTCGGACGGCGCTGTCGGCTCCGTCGGTATCTCGTATCTCGGCCTCACGAGCGAGCTGGTCGGAACCGTCGGGCACCCGGCCGTGCGCGCGGTCGTGCCGCAGTTCTCGGAGTGGGATCTCTACGCCGACATCGCCTGGCCGGGCGGCGTGCTGAACGCGGGTTTCCTCGTGCCGTGGGGCCGGCAGAACGACGTCAGCGATCGCGGCCTGTTCTGCGACGACGGCTCGCTCGAGTGCGCCGCGGCGCGCGAGATCGTCGTCGGCGTCGCACCGGTCGATGCCGATCCGAATCGCACGCTGCTCACGCGGGCGCTCGCCGAGCACCGCGCGAATCGCCAGGTTCAGGACTACATCCCGGCGCTGCGCTTTCGTGACTCGCGCGACGCGACGGCAGGCTTCACGCTCGACGAGCGCAGCCCGTTCTGGCACCAGATCGCGCTCGCACGCGGCGATGCGGCGGTGTTCGGCTGGGGCAGCTGGTACGACGGACGCACCGCCGATTCGGTGCTGCTGCGTTACGAGTCGCTGCCGGAGCTCGAGCAGACCGCGGTGATCGGGCCATGGAACCACGGCGCGCTCGAGCTCGCCGACCCGTTTCGGCCCGGCGTGACGGCGGTCGAGCCGAGCGTGCCGGAGCAGTGGGAGCTCATCGCACTGTTCTTCGATCGATATCTCAAACGCCTGTCGACGTACGCTGCGAAGCGCAGCATCTGGTACTACACGCTCGGCAAGGGCTGGCAGGTTACCGAGCGCTGGCCGCCGATCGGAACCCGCGCGACGCGGATGTACACGGCGGGAGGCGGCACGCTCGCTACGCGCTCACCCGCTGTCGGCGAATCGACCTACGCGGTCGACTACGACGCAACGACCGGTTCGGCAAACCGCTGGACGACGCAGCTCGGCGGCGAGTCGGTCACCTACGGCGATCGACGCGACGCCGACCGCAAGCTCCTGACGTTCGATGGTGAGCCGTTCGCGCGCGCCACGGAGCTCAGCGGGCATCCCGTCGTCGCGCTCGCGCTCGCGATCGATCGCACCGATGCTGCGGTGTACGCCTATCTCGAGACGGTCGCGCCCGACGGACGCGTGACGCACCTCACCGACGGCATGCTGCGGGTCCAGCACCGCGCCGAACGCGCGCACGATCCGAGTTGCTTCGACGCGCTGCCGTGCCACGCGTATCTCGCAGCGGACGCTCGTCCGGCAACTCCGGGCGAGACGATGCGCATTCGGTTCGCGATGCATCCGGTGTCGGCGCTCGTGCCGCAGGGTCATCGGCTCCGCGTCGCGATCGCGGGGCACGACGCGAGCATGTTCGAGCGCGTGCCTGAGAGCGGCGCGACGACGTTCCGCCTGCGCCACGGAAGCGACGGGTCGTCGATCGAGCTGCCGATCGTCACGCAGTGAAGAAGGTGGGCGCGGCGATCCACGCCGCGCCCGCGCTGCACGCGATGCGACCACTTCAGGCGCCGCGCAACGCCTGCCGCAGTTGATCCTTGATCGGCAGGCGCCGGATCCGTACGCCACTCGCCGCGAAGATCGCGTTGCAGAGCGCCGGCGCGAGCGTCGGAATTCCCATCTCGCCTGCGCCCGCCGGATCGCGCTCGCTCGGCACGATGATGACGTCGACGTCCGGCGCCTGCGCCATCCGGAGCAGCGGGTAATCGTCAAAGTTGCTCTCGACGACGCGGCCGCCATCGATCGAGATCTCGAGGTTCAGCGCGGTCGAGAGCCCGTCGATCGTCCCGCCGATCATCTGCGCTTCGATCCCGAGCGGGTTGATCGGGCGACCGACGTCGACTGCGCAGATGCAGCGCTCGATCACGAGCGCGCCGTCCTCGGCGACCGATGCCTCGACCGCATGCGCGGCGTAGCCGCCGAAGGTGAAGTGGCACGCGAGCCCCAGGCCGCGGCCTTTCGCGGGCTTGCTGCCCCAGCCGATCCTCTCGGCGGCGAGCTTCAGTACGTGCGCGAGCCGGCCCGTGTCGAACACGGGGCCGCCGTGTTGCGCGTACGGAATCTCGCGCGGGGCCCCGAGCAGGGCGAGGCGAAGCTCGAGCGGATCGCGCTTTCCGGCGTGCGCGATCTCATCGAGAAAGCTCTGAACCACGAACGCATTCGCGGTGTGCGCCGGCGCGCGCCACGAGCCGCGCGCGATGCCGGACTGGACGCCGAACCACTCCATGCGCACGTTCGGCAGCAGGTTTGCCGGGAAATCGTCGGGATAGATCTCGGGAACCCAGTGGTCCTCAGGTTTCACCTCGGCGCGGCGGTAATACTTCGACGTGCTCGCGAGACGGTGCGCGTAGCCGGTCACGGCGTTGTCGGCGTCGAGCGTCGCGACGAGCTCGTGCAGACCGTAGGGCCGGAAGAAGTCGTGGCGAAGATCATCCTCGCGCGTCCAGACGACTTTGACGGGCTTGCCGGATAGCTTCGAGAGCAGCACGGCTTCCGCGACGAAGTCGTTGGTGAGGCGACGGCCGAAGCCGCCGCCGACGCGCGTCATCCGGACGTCGATCTTCATACGATCGATGCCGGTGATCGCGTGTGCGACGCGCGACGCGCCGGACGGCTGCTGCATCGGCGCAACGATCGTGACGCGGCCGGCCTCGACGTGCGCGCAGGCGTTCTGCGGCTCGAGCGGTGCGTGGCTCACGAACGGCACGCGATAGCGCGCCTCGACGACCTTCGCAGCGGCCTTGCGTGCCGCGTCGAAGTCGCCGTCGTCGCGCGCGCGGTGGCCCTTGCTCGCGAGCAGCTTCTCGGCTTGCGCATCGAGCGCGGCACTGGTCTCGCTCGCGTGCGGGCCGTGCTTCCATTCGATCTTGAGCGCACGCCGGCCCTTCAGCGCGCTCCAGGTGTCGTCGGCGAGCACGGCGACGCCGGTCGCGAGATTCTGCGTGTACGGCTCGCCGGCTTTCGGGCCCGGCAGCACGAGCACTTCGCGCACGCCCGGAATCTTCTTCGCCTCGCTCGCGTCGAACGACGCGAGGTCGCCGTCGAAGTACGGGCAGCGCTCGATCGAGGCGACGAGCGCGCCGGCCAGGGTGGAGTCGATTCCGTAGCGTGCGCGGCCGGTGACGATCGCGCGCGCGTCGACGACGCCGACACGCGTCCCGAGGAGCTTGTAGGTCTTCGGGTCCTTCGGTAGAGCGGGCTCCTTTGCAGCGGGCAGCGCTGCGGCCTCGGCGACGAGCAGTCCGTAGGCGAGCGTGCGGCCGTCGGGGTGGACGACGCTGCCATCGCGCGTCGAGAGCGTCGTGGTGTCGCCCTTCCAGCGCGCCGCTGCCGCGGCGACGAGCCGACGGCGTGCTTCGGCTCCCGCGACGCGCAGGTCCTTCCACGCCTCGGGAATGCTCGTGCTGCCGCCAGCGCCCTGCGGTCCGTACTTCCAGGTCACGCCGGGCGGCTCGGGGATCGGTACGAGCCCGAGTGGCAGTTGTTCGACCCGTACGCGCGACCACGGCACGTCGAGCTCTTCCGCGATCAACATCGGCAGCGAGGTCATGACGCCCTGGCCGATCTCCGCGCCGCGCGCGCCGATCACGACGGTTCCGTCGGGCTCGATGCGCACGAACGGGCCGAGTGTGTTCACCGGTACCGGCTCGGCTGCGTCCACGTCGCTCGCGCCGATCATCAGCGCGCCGCTCGCGGTCAGCGCGACCTTGAGGAAACCGCGACGGTCGAGGCTCAGCACGGCGCTCACGATGCCGCCTCCGTGTTCGGTGCCGTAGCCTCCGACGCGGCGCGCTTCAACGCCGCTGCGCGTCGGATCGCCTTGCGTATCCGCGGATACGTGCCGCAGCGGCAAAGGTTCGTGATCGACGCGATGTCGGCATCGCTCGGCGTCGTGACGCGCTCGATGAGCGCGGTCGCCGCCATGATCTGTCCGGCCTGGCAGTAGCCGCACTGCGCGACGTCTTCCTCGATCCAGGCTTGCTGCACGGCGCTCAGCGCATCGCCGTCGGCGAGCGCCTCGATCGTCCGCACGGACTTGCCTTCGAGCGAGCGCACCGGCGTCACGCACGAGCGCACCGGCGCGCCGTCGACGTGCACCGTGCAGGCGCCGCATTGCGCGACGCCGCAGCCGTACTTCGTGCCGGTCAGCTTCGCGTGGTCGCGCAGGTACCAGAGCAAGGGCATCTCGCCGTCGCCGTCGAACGCGACCGCGCGGCCGTTGACGGTGAATCGCGTCGCCATGGCGCCACTCCTCGCGTCGGTTCGCCCGACCTTGCCCGAGCTGCATCGCAACATGCCGGTGCGCGTCGGCACGGCTTGTCGCGTCGTGGCGTCCGCTCGGCGCGCGCGCGACGCTGGCGGCCGCGCGCGGCACCCGTACAATCCCGGGCCACACCGAGGAGGTCGCATGCGCATCGTTGCCGGCGTTGCAGGGCTTGCGTTCGCGGGGATCGTCGCGGCGCAGGGCGAGGAGGTCACGCTGTTGACCGCGGAGCTCGTGCGCACGATGGATCCCGCGCGGCCCGAGGCGCAGGCGATCGCGTGGGACCGCCAGGGCCTCATCGTCGCGACCGGCGACGCCGCGGTGCTCGCGAAGCGTTACAGCGACGCGAAGCGCATCAACCTGCGCGATCGTGTCGTCGTGCCGGGTCTCATCGACGCGCACGCGCACGTGCTGGGCCTCGGACTCTCGCTGATGCGTGCGAACCTCGTCGGAACCAGCTCGAAGGCCGAGGTGATCGAGCGTCTGCGTGCGTTCGAGCGCGAGTTACCGGCGGACGCGTGGCTACTCGGCCGCGGCTGGGACCAGAACGACTGGCCCGAGAAAGCGTTTCCGACCGCCGCCGACCTCGACGAGGCGTTCCCCGAGCGCCCGGTCTACCTCGAGCGCGTCGACGGTCACGCCGGCTGGGCGAACCGCGCCGCGCTCGCGCGCGTCGGCCGCGAGCTCGACGGCGACTGGCAGCCCGACGGCGGACGCATCGAGCGGCGCAACGGTGAGGCGACCGGTGTGCTCGTCGACGGCGCGATGACGCTGGTCGAATCGAAGATCCCGGCGCCGGCGCCCGAGCTCGTCGAGCGCGCGCTCGACCGCGCGTTCGCGGAGATGCTGAAGCAAGGCTTGACCGGCGTGCACGACATGGGCACGTCGCTCGAGCTGCTCGGGCACTATCGCCGCCGCGCCGACGAGGGCCGCCTGCCGTTGCGTATCACGGCGTACGCCGACGGCGACGGTGCCGCGCTCGAGCATCTCTGCGCGAAGCATGTGGGTGGCTATCGGCACGATGACGGCCGGCTCTCGATGCCGGGCGTCAAGCTTTACGCCGACGGCGCGCTCGGCAGCCGCGGCGCTGCGTTGAACGACGAGTACGCCGACGATGCGGGCAACACCGGGCTGCTGGTGACCGAGCCCGCTGCGCTCGATGCCGCGATCGCGAAGGCGGCGCGCTGCAATGTGCAGGCTGCGACGCACGCGATTGGGGACCGCGCGAACCGCGTCGTGCTCGATGCCTACGCGCGCCATCGCGGCGGCGCGCCGGCGACGGCGGCGGCGGGCGAGCCGACCCGCGTCGGCGCGGCGGTGGCCGAGCGGCGCTGGCGCATCGAGCACGCGCAGGTCGTCGCGCTCGACGATATCGCTCGCTTCGCTGCGCTCGACGTCATCGCGAGCATGCAGCCGACCCACGCGACGTCGGATATGCCGTGGGCTGAGGCGCGCGTCGGGCACGACCGCATCCAGGGTGCATATGCATGGCGTAAGATGCGCGACGCGGGCGTGGTACTCGCGTTCGGCTCGGACTTCCCGGTCGAGGCGGTCGATCCGCGGCTCGGGCTCGCGGCGGCGATCACGCGGCAGGATGCGAGCGGCAAGCCCGAGCACGGCTGGTATGCGAACGAGCGCGTGACGGCGCACGAGGCGCTGCGCGGCTTCACGAGCGACGCCGCCTACGCAGGCTTCGCCGAGGACCAGGTCGGCCGGCTCGCACCGGGCTATCGCGCCGATCTCGTGGTGCTGTCGGGCGACCCGCTCGAGGTGGCGCCGACCACGCTCGCGGTCGAGCGGGTCTACGTCGACGGTCGGCGCGTCGACGCGCGCTGACCCTGCGACCTTTCGGCGCGCTGCCGCATCCCTCGAACGACCGGGCCCGAACGGCCCCATCGAGGGAGAAAGATGATGCTGCACCTCCACCATCCGCTCAAGCGCGGGCTGATCGCGCTCGCGCTCACCCTGGCCGTCTCCGCTGCCGCGCACGCGGGCGACGAGACCACGATCCGCGTCCGCACCGCCGCGGGCCAGATCGAGAAAGTCACCGTTGACGACATCGGCGCGATCGCCGTCGGCGAAGGCCGCGCGCTGACGACCGCAGCCGGCAACTATGCGTTCCTGCGCCGCGAGGCGGAGAACTATGTGCTCGAAGTCGCCGGCGAACGCTTCGAGCTCAGCGGCTTCACCGGCGAGACGTCCGAGATGCTGGCTGCGCACCACGCTGCACACGGCGCAAAGGACCACGACGGTCACGAACGCCACGTCGTGATTCGCCACAAGACCGACGAGCAGGTCGAGTCGAAGGGCGAGAAGCGCAAGATCGTCCGCGTCCTCGAGCGCGACGGCAGCGAAGACATCACCGAGCTCGAAGGCGAGATCGAGCTCGCGCTCGCCGACGGCGAGGGCGCACGCGTGATGGTGACGCGCAAGGTCACGAAGGAGCAGTGACCGCCGCGCGCGCGGCTCGCCCCGCCGCATGGCGGAGGCGGGTCGCCCGCCGGATGTGGCAATCTCGCGCGTCCCCGCTTCCGGAGCGCGCCGATGCGTTGTTTCGTCCTGCCGTTCGCATTCCTCGCGAGCTTCGCCAACGCCGAGGACACGCTGCCCGCGCTGCAGCCCTCCGACGTGTTCGCGCTGCAATGGGCCGACCGGCCTCAGCTGTCGCCGGACGGCACGCGCATCGTCTACGAGCGGACGTTCTTCGACGCGCAGAAGGACGTGCGCCGCTCGAACCTCTGGCTGATCGACCTCGCGAAGCGGACCCGGCGCCCGCTGACGACCGGCTCGACCCGCGACTCGCAGGCCGAGTGGTCGCCGGACGGCACGCGCGTCGCTTACGTCGCGCTCGACGGCGAGCGTCCGCAGATCCACGTGCGCTGGATCGACTCCGGTGCGATCGCGCGGATCACGCAGCTCACCGAATCGCCGCAGGGGCTCGCATGGTCGCCGGATGGCGAGCTGATCGCGTTCACGATGCACGTACCGGCGAAGACCGAGCCGCTCGCGAAGCTGCCCGATGCGCCGAAGGACGCGACCTGGGCCGAGCCTGCGAAGTACATCGACCGGCTGCAGTACCGGTTCGACGGCGCCGGCTATCTCGATCCCGGCTATCAGCAGGTGTTCGTCGTACCGGCCGAGGGCGGTACGCCGCGCCAGCTGACACGCAAGGAGCGCGACCACGACGGTCCTCCCGCGTGGCTCCCCGACGGCCGCGCGTTGATCGTCGCGTCGAACTACGCCGACGACGCCGACTACGATCCGCTCGAGCGCGATCTCTACCGCATCGCGCTCGTGGACGGCGAAGCGACGCGGCTCACGACCCGCGACGGGCCCGAGACGCAGCCGCAGTTGTCCCCGGACGGACGCCACGTCGCGTATACCGGCTTCGTCGACCGGCGGCAGGGCTATCAGAACGCGACGCTGTCCGTGCTGAACCTCGCGAGCGGCGCGTCGCGCGAGCTGACCTCGACGCTCGACACCACGATCGACGACTTCCGCTGGGACGGCAACGACGCGCTCTGGATCGCCTACGACGCGCGCGGGCGCGGCACGCTCGGGCGCGTCACGCTCGGCGGCGACGTCGAGCGGATCGCCGACGACTTCGGCGGCACCGCGATGGGACGCCCGTACGGTGGCGGCAGCCTCTCAGCGGCGCGCGGCCGCGTTGCGTACACGCAGGGCGATGCGCTCAGCGCCGCAAACGTCGCGCTGGTCTCGCGCGGTGGCAAGCCGAACCGGTTGACCGATCTCAACGCGGGGCTGCTGCCGCATCGCACGCTCGGCGAGGTCGACTCGTTCACGACGAAGTCGAAGGCCGACGGGCGCGAGGTCGAGAGCTGGCTCGTCTACCCGCCGTTCTTCGACCGCGCGAAGAGATACCCGCTGCTGCTCGAGATCCACGGCGGCCCGTTCGCGAACTACGGGCCGCGCTTCGCGCCGGAGACCCAGCTCTACGCCGCCGCCGGCTACATCGTGCTCTACTCGAACCCGCGCGGCAGCACGAGCTACGGCGCCGAGTTCGCGAACGCGATCCATCACGCGTACCCGAGCCAGGACTACGACGACCTCATGAGCGCGGTCGACGCGGCGATCGCGCGCGGCAACGTCGACGAGTCGAACCTGTTCGTGACGGGCGGCAGCGGCGGCGGCGTGCTGACCGCGTGGACCGTCGGCCACACCGACCGGTTCCGCGCAGCGGTCGTCGCGAAGCCCGTCATCAACTGGACGAGCTTCGTGCTGACCGCCGATGCGTCGGCGTTCTTCTCGCAGTACTGGTTTCCGGGGCTGCCGTGGGACGAGCCCGAGCACTATTTCAAGCGCTCGCCGCTCGCGTACGTCGGCAACGTGAAGACGCCGACGATGGTCGTCTCGGGCGAATCGGACTATCGGACGCCGATTTCGGAGGCCGAGCAGTACTATCAGGCGCTGAAGCTCAGACGCGTCGACACCGCCCTGCTGCGGATCCCGGGCGCGTCGCACTCGATCAACGCGCGCCCGAGCCAGATGCTGACGCAGGTGCTCAACACGATCGCGTGGTTCGAGCGGCACCGCGTGAAACCCTCGGGAGACTGATCACGATGGCGACGGGGGTGCACGAATACGCCGACGATCCGCGCAACGCCGCGATTCTCGTCGGCGTCAACGGGCGCCTCGTGCCGCGTGCGGAAGCCGCGGTCTCGGTGTTCGACTCGGGCTTCGTCCTCGGTGACGGCGTCTGGGAGGGCTTTCGCGTCCACCGCGGCAAGCTCGCGTTCGCCGACCGCCATTTCGACCGGCTCTACGAGGGCGCGAAAGCGATCGCGCTCGACATCGGCCGACCGCGCGAGGCGCTCGCGGCGGAGATCCAGCGCGTGCTCGACGCGAACGGCATGCGCGACGGCGTGCACGTGCGACTCATGGTGACGCGCGGGGTGAAGCGCACGCCGTACCAGGACCCGCGCGTCACGATCGGCCCGCCGACGGTGGTCATCATCGCGGAGTACAAGGAGCCCGCTCCGCACACGCTCGAGCAGGGGATCGCACTGTTCACCGTGCACGTTCGCCGCGGCGCGCCCGACGTGCTCGACCCGAAGCTCAACGCGCATTCGAAGCTCAACGACATCACGGCGTGCATCCAGGCGTACACGGCCGGTGCCGACGAGGCGCTGATGCTCGATCCGCACGGTTTCGTCGCGACCTGCAACTCGACCCACTTCTTCATCGTGCGGCGCGGCGAGGTCTGGACCTCGAGCGGCATGTACTGCCTCGGCGGCATCACGCGTGCGAACGTGCTCCGCATCTGTCGCGAGGAAGGCATCCCGGCGTTCGAGAAGAGCTTCAGCCTCACCGACGTCTACGGCGCCGACGAAGCGTTCGTGACGGGCACGTTCGCGGGCGTGGTGCCGGTGCGATCGGTCGACGGCCGCGCGCTCGCGGGCCGCGGGCCGATGATCGCGCGCCTGCAGCAGGCGTATCGCGCGCTCGTCGACCACGACGTCGCGGGCCGCTAATCTCGCGCCCATGACGCTACGCCTCGCCGTCTGGTCGGGCCCGAGAAACATCAGCACCGCGATGATGCGGGCGTGGGAGAACCGCGAGGACACGGCGGTCGTCGACGAGCCGTTCTACGCGCACTATCTGCTCGAGACGCAGCTCGACCATCCCGCGGCCGGCGAGGTGATGCGGCGCGGGGAGCTGGACTGGCGCAAGGTCGTCGCGACGCTGCTCGGCCCCGCGCCGGGCGAGCGCGCAGTCTGGTACCAGAAGCACATGACGCACCACATGCTCCCGCATATCGCGCGGGACTTTCTTTCGCAGCTCGTCAACGTGTTCCTGATCCGCGATCCGCGCGAGGTCGTGTCGTCCTACGCGAAGAGCCGCCCGGGCGCGAAGATCGAGGCGCGCGACATCGGGCTGCCGCAGGAGGCGTCGCTGATCGAGCACGTGCGGCGCGTGACCGGCGCCACGCCGATCATCATCGACACCGGAGATTTCCTGCACGCGCCGGAGGCACACCTGCGCGCGTGGTGCGACCGGATCGGCGTCGGCTTCTCGAACCGGATGCTCCAGTGGCCGCCCGGGCCGCGCGACACCGACGGCGTCTGGGCGCCGCACTGGTACGAGGCGGTCTGGAAGTCGACCGGCTTCGAGCCGTGGCAAGAGCGCGACCTCCAGGTCGCGCCGGAGCACGCGGTGGTCGTCGAACAGGCGATGCCGCACTACCACGCGCTGCGCGCACAGCGTCTGGTGCCGTAGGCGCTCAGTCCTTCGGCAGGTAGTCGGTCGCCTCGACGAGCTCGACGCCGGGCACGTCGATCACGCAGCGCCGTAGCCAGTACGCGTGGCCCGCACCGAACACGACGACGGCACGATCGCCCGGCTCGAGCCGCTGGACGAGGCGCGCGCAGCTCTGCATGTTGCGCGTGTACCAGGCCACGTTGAGCGCGACGCCTGGCTGCTCGTCGCCGCCGCCGACCTTCAGCATGTCGGCGTAGAACGCGTTGTCGGCGTCGATCGTCGCCGCGAGGTTCATGTCGTGCAGGACCGCACCGATCGAGTGCGTGCGCTGCAGCTCGTTCGTGCGCGCGACCATTGCGGCGGAGCGTGTGCGGGCGGCGTCGAGGATCGGCTGCTGGCCGTGTTTCGCGGCGTAAGCCGCAACCGCGTCGTAGGGAAAGTTGCCGTCGACGTCGATGCCGTGCACGCGCTCGACGCCAGCTGCCTTCGCGAGCCGGAAGCCGATCTGCACGACCTCGTTGCGGCTCTCGGGCAGCGTGCCGGCGCGATACTTCGCCCAGCGCTCGTCGACCAGCGCCTTCGGCCACTCGAGTGCGAGGAGCGTTGGTTCGAATCGCGCGAGCGAAGCGACCAGCGCCTCGATCTCGCGCTGGCGCTGTGACGCGAGCACGTCGTCGGCCTCGACGTTGTGCATGTCCTTGCCGGGATTGCCGAAGTGGTAGGTGCCGAGAATCAGCACGCGCGCCGGCTCGGCGGCGTGGCCGGTCGACGCGGCGAAGGCGAGCAGCAGTGCGGCGCAGCGTTTCATCGAAGCTCCCTGGTGACGACGTCCGGGGCATTCGATGCGACCGATGGCGCGGAGGTTTACACCGCCATTGCAGCGCGGTACGTCGCCTCGTGGATCGCGACGACCTTCGAGAGCGGCTGCTGGTAGCCGCCTGCGAGATTCCACGCGACCGGCACGCCGCGCGCTGTGAGCCCCTCGAACACCAGTCGGTCGCGTCGCTCGAGCTCGGCATCGGTCAGGAAGCCGCCGAGTGGATCGTCGACGTGCGCGTCTGCGCCGGCCTGGTAGAGCACGACGTCGCACGCGTCCATCAGGTCGAGGTAGTGCGGCACGTCCTTGAGAAACGCGCGGGCTTGCTGCGGCCGCTCCCACTCGCCGCCCGCCGTATAGTGGACGATGCCGTCGCGGCCGAGCTGGCGCAGGATGTCCTCGGTGCCGTTGCCGTAGTGATAGTCGAAATCGAGGATGCCCACGCGCCGCGCCACGCCATCGGCGAGCAGCGTCCGCGCCGTCACCATGAGGCCATTGAAGGTGCAGAAGCCGCCACCGAAATCCCACCCGGCGTGGTGAAAGCCCGAGACGGGCGCCGCGACGATGCCGCCGCGTGCGAGCGCGAGACGCGCGGCGGTCAGCATCGCGCCGCTCGTGTACGGCAGCGAGCGCGCGACCTCGGGATCGCGCGTTCCGAAGCCGTTCGCCTTGCGGCAGCTGAGGATCAGCTCGACGTACGTGGGGTCGTGCGCACGCGCGAGCTCCGCGGTCGTGACCGGCACGGGTTCGACGAGCTCGAGCTCGGGATCGATGCGACGCCACGCCTCGACGACCGGTCCGGGCTTGGCGGCACTAGGCGACTCGCCTTGCGCGGGCGCGACCTGCGCCGGGCTGTACACCACGAGCATCGGGATCGCGGTCTCTCTCTCGTGCGGAAACCGAACGATACCGCGTCAGTCGCCGACCCAGGCGATGCACTCGACTTCGACGCGCGCGCCGAGCGCGAGCCCGTTCGCGCCGAGCGCGCTGCGCGCGGGGTAGGGTCGCGCGAAAAAAGACTTGTAGACCGCGTTGAAACGGCTCCATTCGGCGATGTCGGCGAGCATCACGGTGCATTTGACGACGTCGGTCGTCGCATGTCCGTGGCGCTCGAGCGTCGCGCGGATGTTGTCGAGCGTCTGCTTCGCCTCGGCCTCGATGCCGCCCTCGACGAGCTTGCCGGTGGCCGGGTCGATACCGATCTGCCCCGACAGCCACAGCGTGCCACCGGCGCGCACGGCCTCGGAGAATGGATAGCCGGACTTCTCCGCCTCTGGCGCGTTCAGGAACTCGATATCCGAGCGCCGCTCGGCGGCGAGCGCCGGGAGTGCGAACAGGGCCAGGACGAGAATCGAGGTGCGCATGCGGTTCCTCCAGGTCATGTCGCCGCGGCGACTTCGGCGGCGGCGCGGCGTGCCGCGTGGAGCGCGCCCTGCATCCAGCCGTGGTACGGCGAAGCGTGCTCGCCGGCGAAATGGAAGCGCCCTTCCGGCGTCGCGACGTGGCGCAGCAGCGTCGTCGTCTGCCCGGGCGCGAGCGCGGCATGCGCGCCGCGCGCCCAGGGCTCGCTCTCCCAGCAGACGCTCACGCCGCCCTCGACCGCGTCGCGAAAGCCCGGGAACACGCCGTTGACATGCTCGATTGCGTAGCGCAGCCGTTCGGGCTCGCTCATCGCAGCGGCCTGCTGCGAGGCGTTGCCCTTCAAGTAGACCTGCACGATGTCGCGCGAGGCGCGCGCCGCGTGCGTGAGGAGCCAGATCTCCGACGGCAAATCCGTCTGCGCGAAACCGTTCGCGCCGCGCGGCAGCCAGTCCCGCCCGCGGACCTGCAGCGCCACGCGCGACAGCGGGATGTACGGCATCTGTTCGATCGCGCGGCGCTTCGAAGCGCCGATCGGCGACTCGATCGCGATCCCGCGCAGCACGCTGAACGGCACGGTGACGATCGCGCGGTCAGCGCGAAACGGCTCGTCGCGGCCGCGCACGCGGATCTCGACGCCGCGCTCGTCCTGCGCGAGCGCGACCACCTCGTGCCCGTAGCGGATCCGTCCAGCGAGGGCGCGCGCGAACGCCTGCGGCAGCTGGTCGTTGCCGCCCGTGATGCGCACGAGCGCACCGCCCGAGGTCGGCGACATCAGGATCTCGCGCACCAGCCAGAGCAGACCGAACCACTCGCCCTCGCGGTCTTCCCAGCCGACGCTCGTGAGGCGGATCGAGGCGTCGCTCCAACCCTGCTCGGTGAGCCACTCGCGCAGCGTGTAGCGATCGAGCTTCGCGAGCGCGGGCGGGGGCCAGGCGTCGGACGCGAGATCGTCGCCGGCCAGCGCGGCGAGCGGTGCGAGCGTCGCATCGGCGAGTTTGCCGTAGCCCATCGTGCGCTCGCGCGCGGTCAGCGGGAGCTTCAGCTGCGCGAGGTCGGGTTCGCCGTCGATCGGATAGCGCACGACGTCGCGGCCGAACACCATGCTGGCGTCGCCGCGTTCCGGATAGAAGGGCTCGGCCGAGAGGCCGAACGCGCCGGCGTAGCCGAGCGTCAGATCGTGGTTCGGCGGGATGCGCGCGGCGCCCGCTTCGCCGAGGAGACCATCGGCGAAATCGCGCCAGGTACGTACGCGTCCGCCGGCGCGACGGCTCGCTTCGAGCACGACGACGTCGTGTCCCGCGTTGCCGAGCTCGTGCGCGGCGCAGAGGCCGGCGAGGCCGGCGCCGACGATGACGATGCGCCGCGGACGCGAGGCGCGCGGCACCGCCGGGGACGGTGTGGAAGCCGCACGCGCGTGTCGCATCGCGAGCGCCGCGGCGATCGTCGCGGCGAGGAATGTCCTGCGGTCCATGCGTCGAACCCCGGCGTCGAACCGACGCGGAGTGTGCGCGCGGCGGCACGCGGCGGCAATCGTCTGCCGCCAGGCTTACTCGAAGCCGTTCTCGAACAGCGCGTCGGGGCGGATGAGGGAACGGGGTTCGAGCCAGCAGACCGCGTCGGTTGCGGCGACGGTGCGCGCGCCGTTGCACGTGTCGACCGCGGCGCTCGTCGCCGTGTCGTTTTGGATCCCGATCGTCGCGGACGCGCCGGCGCTCGAGTCGACCGCGCGGCGCAGCGTCGCGATCTCGAACGACTGGTGATAGAGCACGACCTCGAAGTCGTTCGCGCCGGTCGAGCCGGCACGGGCGAACCCGGTCCACTGGATCACCGTGCAGGCCTCCGCTGCGCCGAACGCTGCCGTGCGCGGGCAGGTCGCGAAATGCTGGGTGTGGATCGTGCCGGCGGCGGATCCGTCGAGCTCGTCGTGGTACGCGTAGACCCGACCGGGAACCGCAGCACCGCTGCCCACCCCACCGCCGCGTTGGCCCGAATCGGGATGCGCGGGCAGCGAGCAGTCGTTACTGAAGTCGCCGCCCGATTCACTGGCGAGATCGTCGGTGAACGCGACGTAGCCGTTGGTCGAGACGACGAGGTTCGGGCGCGCGATGCCGTAGTACTCGAACGGCAGCGCGAGCGTCACGACGGCGCCGCCGTCGTCGAGTGCGGGTGAGGCCGAGGCCGCGGTGATCGCGAGCGCGGTGCCCGTCGTCGAGATATCGAGGAACGCCGCGGGACAGGCGCCACCGCTGGCAGCGACGTACCCATACGCGTCCTGCTGCGGCGCAAAGCGCTGCGCCGTGGCCGACGCTGCGAATCCGAACGCGAAGAGCAGGAGCACGGCGGCGCGCATCACTGCACCCTCGCCGTGAACATCTCGGCGTTGCCGTCGGCGTTGGTGCCGACGAAGTCCTGTGAGGCGCCGAAGCTCACGACTGGGACCGTCGCATCGACGCCGATCTCGACGCCGCCGACGAAGCCGTTGCCGATCGCGACGACACGCTCGTTCGCGGCGATCGCGCCGGCGTTCGCGAACGTGGTGTTGTTTCGGCGTCCGAGCGCGGTCGCGCCGGTCAGTGGGTCGATGCGTTCGAACGCGTAGTTGACGCCGTCCGGGGCCGACCGGGTGCCGATGTACGAGATCGCGAGCAGGCCGCCGGCCTCGTTCGTGATCTGCGTCGTCGAGCTCCCGGCCGCAGCCGCGGTGTTGAAGCGGAAGGCTTCGAGACTGAGGTCGGCGTTCTGCGCGCCGCCGGTCGCGTTGTCGACCTCCCCGCTCGAGACGAAGAAGATGAACTGGCCGCTCGCGGAGCCGTCGATCGACGGCGAGGCGTTGAGCACCGTTGCACCGGTCGTGGTGACCTGCCGCCACGTGGCGGCGACGATGTCGCGCCGGTAGATCTCGACGTTGACGTTCGGCGCGACGTTTCCGCCGGCGACGAGGTCGCAGTCCGACTCGAGCACGAGATGCGCACCGACGCCGTTTCGGTTCAGCTTCGGATTGCGCCCGATGCACGTGCCGGCAACGCCCATCGGCCGCTGCGGCGCACCCCAGACGCCCGCCGCGAACGTGCGGAACACGACGCGCCGGACGCCAGCCGCCGCGCCCGTCTCGGCCGCGCAGGTCGACTCGTATGCGACGCGCGTGCCGTCGGCGCTGATCGTCGGGTTGATGTTGTCGCAGCCGGCCGTCGCCGTCACCGCCGACAGCGTCGAGGTCGAGCGATCCCAGCGATAGATCTCGAGGTTGTCGGCGGCATTGATGTCTGCCGCCATCGCGATCCACCGGCCGAGGATGCCGGCGCTGGTCGGTCCCGACAGCGACGTCGACTGGATCTCGCCGTCCGACGTCATCGCGAGCCCCGTCACACGCGCGTACGCCGCGCCGTCCCACGTGAACACCTGCGGGATCACGTTCGGGTTGTCGCCGGTCAGGTTCGCGGTCGAGACGAACGCGAGGTTCGTGCCGGTGTCGTTGGTCGAAACCGCCTTGCTCGCGATGAAGCGTGCCTCGAAGCCGGCGCCCTTGTTCTCGACGGTCGCGCTGTTCGGGGAAATCGTGACCTGGCGCAGCGCTTCGTTCGCGGTCGCGTCGCAGGCGGTGCGGACCTCGACGTTGTCGAGCAGCAGCGCGGTGTCGAAGTCGCCGTCGCCCTGGTCGAGCGCGGTGAAATCGATCCGGACCGTATTCGGGCCGGCGACCGTGTTCGGAATCGGCACGCACGCGTGCTGCCACGCGCCGACGCCGAAACGCAACTGCGTGCCGTTGATCGGCGGCGGTCCGCCCGCCGGCGGCGCGCCGTTGATCGTCCATGTCGCCTGCCCGAGCCCCGTGCACGGCGCGTTCGGGAAGTTCGAGTCGGTCGAGCCGTTGTTCTTGCAGGCGCTGCGCGAGAACACCTGGCGCGTCGTTGCGCCGATCGTGGTGCGCACGTCGAAGATGTCGTCGAACTCGTTCGGCTGGTCCTGCTCGCTCGACGGGAAGTTCCAGTCGAACGCGAGCACCGCGGGGTTCGGGCCGAAGTCGAAGTTGACGGTCTGCGAAAGGCGCGTGATGTCGAAATCGTCCGTGCCGCCGGCGTCGGCGTCGTAGTCCTGCGGCTCGACGTCCGGGGCTACGACCACGCGGTTGCCGGGGCCGGTCGAGATCGCGGCGAAGAACGTGCCGCCGCCCGCCGGCGGATTCACGACGCCGCCCGTGAAGTTCGAGGACTGCACGGCGGCCGACTGGCTCGTGCCGCTGCGCGTCCAGGACGCCAGCGTGCCGGTTTCGAAGGTTCCGTTCGCGACGACCTGCGCCTCGGCGCGCGTCACGCACGCGAGCGAAAGCGCGCCCGCGGCGAGCAGGGTCAGCGCACGGTGGAGGAGCCGCGCCATCATCAACGTGTCCCGAGGTCCAGGTCCTGGCCGAAACGGAAGCGATCGCTCAGTTCCACTGTGCGCTCGGCGCGTCGGCTCCCGTCCGGCGCGGTTGCAACAACCGTATACACGCCGGGGTCGAGATCGTCGATCCGGTAGAGACCCCAGCGGTTCGGGCGAGCCTGCGCGATCACGGTCCCATCCGGCGCCTTCACCTCGATCGCGACCGTGCCGAGCTCGCCCTCGGCCGCCGTGACGCGCCCGGCGAAACCGACCCGTACCGCAACCTTGAGGTCCACGCGCGTCGCCGCGCCGCGCCGCACCTCCGCCGCGAGCGGCTTGTCGATCGGCCTGAGCTCGATCGGCAGTGCCTCGGGATCGAGCGCGACGGTGTGGACGCCGGGCTTGAGCCCACGCGCGACGTAGCGTCCGTTTGCGTCCGAATGCGCGAGGACCTGGCCGTCGACGCTGACGCCGACGTTCTCGACGCCGATCGGCTTGCCGGTCGCGGTCGAGATGATGGCGCCCGCGATCGAGCCGACGTCTCGGTCGTCGTACGCGACCGTCGAGGCCGACAAGCCCGAGCCCGTGACCACGTAGTCGGCGACCAGCGTGAGCTGGAACAAGGGATCGCGACGCTCGTTGCCGCCGAGCGGGTCGTCGACGATCTGGGCGCGCGCGGTGAGCCCGGGACGCAGCTCGAGGCTCGCGTCGGCGAGGTAGCCCGTTTCGCCTTCCGACGTCAGTACCCCGACGCTGAACGCGATCGCACGCGACGAGAAGGGTACGCGCGACAGCACGAGGCCGTGGCGGCGACCGAGCGCATCGTCGTCGAGCGTCGTCGCGAGCAGGCGGTATTCGCTGCCGAGCAGGCGCTCCGCTTCGACGACGGTGCGACCCGGCGAATGCGACGCCGCGAGCCGCGAGCGTGCGCCGATGTACCAGGACGCGTTCCAGAGGTAGCCCGCGTAGTCAGGATCGGCCGAGATGAAGACCGAGTCGATCGGGCGCCAGCGCAGCGCGGGCCCGAATACGTCGTCGCGCTGGTCGCCCTCGACGCGGTAGCGGCTCACGGCAGCGATCGTGAGCCGAGGCGTGACGTCGAGCCCGACTTCGCCGAAGCGCTCGGCCCGGCGCGGCGACTCGCCGTCGAGGTAGCCGGAGCTCTGCTCGAGCTGCTGCAGACGCCAGAACCAGCGGCCACGCCGGCCGTCGCCCGCGACGTAATACGCATCGCCGTCCGCGCCGCGCGCGAGCTCGGCGGAGTACGTGCCGAACGGACCGAAACCCGCAGTCGCCGCGATTGCGCCGTAGGTTTGCGAATCGGCGTTCTGCGCGATCGCCTCGATGCTGACGCGGTCGCTGATGCCGTGGCGGTAGTGATAGAAGCCCGCCGAGCCATCGAGCTCGTCGGTGTTCGAAAGCGGATTGCCGTACAGGCCGGCGCCGGCGTAGTGAATGATCGCGCCGGCCGGCAGCAGCCGGTCGCTCGCCTGGCCAGTGTAGGTGTCGGTGCGGATCGGCGCGGCCGTTGCGGTGCGGTCGTAGACCAACACTTCGACGCGCGCTGCGGGACTCGGCAGCGTCACGTCGCGGAACTCGTAGTAGCCGTCGAGCCGCACGACCTGGCGCGCAACGATGCCGCCGTCGATGCGGAGCTCGGCGATGCCGCCGGGAGGTCCTTCGCCGCGCAGGTTGCGCACCGGCGTATAGCGGCTCGCGACGATCTGGCCGTAGCCCAGATAGTCCGTGTATGCAGCATCGGGCCGGTTGCTCCACGCGTACTGCGCACCGGTCAGCTCGAATCCCGGCAGGCTGTTCGAGAGCAGCAAGCGCTGGTTGCCGACGAGGTAGCGCGACGGTCCGCGCGCGAGGATCCAGGTGTAGTCCTGCAGCCGCCGGTTGTCGTCGAGGTCGTCGAAATACCGCAGTTGCCAGACGCCGGGACCGAGCGCGCCGCCGAGCTCGGTCTGCGAGGCGAAGCTGTCTTCTCCGCCTTGCCGCCGGTAGTCGAGCTGCGAGCGCAGGCGCGAGAGCGTGGCCTTGGGCGCGACGATGTCGACGGGCTCGGGCGCCGCGATCACGCCGGGCTCCGTTTCGAGCAGCCAGTGCGCGGTGACCTCGACGAGGAAGTCGGCCGGGTCGAAGGAAAGCCCGACACCGAGGCGTTCGGCGAGCACGGGCAGCAGCGCGTAGTCGACGCCGCGGATTCGTTCGAGCTCGCCGCGCGGCAGCCGGGCGATGCCGATCGGCGTCTCGAGCACGAAGCCGCCGGCGCCGTCGTCGCGTGGCTCGATGCCGAGCACGCCGGCGAGCATCGGTACCGCCGCGGAGATGCGCTCGCGCTCCGGGTCGATGACGATCGCGATCGCTTCGTCGGACTCGCGGCCGTTGATGCGGCTGCCGGCGAGCTCGGGCTGCGGCTCGCCGTCGCGCACGTCGGCGACCCGGTAGTAGCCGGCGTCGGGACCGGCGGCGGCGATCTCCGCGTCCTGGGCGGACGCAGAGGTCATGATCGCCGCGCAAACGAGCGCGCACGCCATGATGGAACGACATGGCGCGCGCGAGCTCGCTGCGGCGGTTACTTCGCCACCTCGAACTCCCACGTTCCCCCCACCGGCGTCTCGCCGAATGTTCCTTCGAGCTCGAGCACGTACGCGCCCGGAGCCAGCGGGCTTGCGAACTTGTGCCGCACGACGCGCAACGCCCCGGGCAGCACGGGCGTCGTCGGCAGCCGGGTCTCGGCCGGCGCGGCGCCCGCCGTTGCGGCGTCCTCCGGTTTCGGCGCCGCCGCGGGCTTCGCGCGCTTTGCCTTGTACTCTGATTTCGTGTGGACGTGGTAGCGGCCGTCGAGCCGGGTGTTGGCGTTGCCGGTGTTGGCGAGCGCGATCGCGAAGCCGCTGCCGTCGACGAGCACCTTGCGCAGCGCCCCGCGCCGCTCGGTCTTGCCGACCTGGCCGTACACCGCCGCGCCGATCCGGAACCGCACCCGCAGCGTCGGCGTCTTGTCGCTGGCCTTCGGGGTCGGCTGCTCGTCGAACCAGACCATCGCGCGGTGCTCGCCGGGCGCGAGCTCGACCGCGGGACGGATCGAGAGCCGCACGGTCTGGTAGCCGTTCGGCTTCACCGTGAACTCGAGCGGGCTCACGACCAGCCAGGTGTCGAGCGATTGCTCGCCGCTCGCCTGCTCGCGCACGGTGTTGTTGTCGTCGAGGTCGAAATTCGTGAGCGAAACCCGCACCTTTTTCGGTTCGGCGCTGAGGTTGTAGAGCTTGAACGCGTGGGTACGGTTGTCGACCGGGACGTCGAGCATCTGCGGGCTGATCGCGACCTGGCCCGAAACCGGCACCCAGGCGAACGCGAGGCAGGCGAGGAGGAGCAGGCGCGGGATCGGCATCGGCTCAGAAGCCCTGCATCGTCACGACGATGCGCCCACGGTACCGTCCCGCGGCCTTGATTTGCGACGTCGGGATGCGCAGCTCGATCCGGCCGAGTTCGACCGAGCGCCCGCGCTCGTCGATATGGCCTCGCGGCGGCAGCTCGACGAGCTCCACCGGCAGGAAGGTTCCGGGCTGGGAATCGAGCGAGAGACCGCCCCAGCGGCCGTCGGCGCTCTGGATCGAGATGCTGACGTCCGCCATCGCGCTGCCGATGGCGTCGGATGGCGTCGAAAGCTCCCAGACGTCGTCGAGCACCCGCACGATCTCGTGCTTGAGCGGGAGGACGGGTACCGAGACGTTGGCTTCGAGGCCGGTGGACTTCGCCACAGCGCCCGCGGGCCGCGCGGGTACGTCGCGCTTGGCGTTTGCGCCGAGGTCGGCGAGCGAGAGGGGCAGCAGCCTGAGTGGCCGCTCCGCGACTTTCAGAACGGGGCGGCTGGTGGCAGCCGTGCCGGGAATGTCGATTCCCGGCACGTTGCCCAGGTCCGCAGCGATCGCGGACGTGACCGTCGTCGCGAGCGCCGCGAGCGTGGCGATGAGCATCGCTCGCATGGCACCCTGATTATGCCGCTTACGTGCCCGTGATCGAAACCACGTAGTTGACGTCGGCCGTGTCGCTGGCAGTCGTGCTGTAGAGGCCGCCCGAACGGACGCCCGACAGGTCGAGGTTCAGCGTCACGTCGCCGAAGCGCGGCGTGCCGAGGCCCGGGTCCGCGAACGTGTCGGCCGCGGGGCCCGCACTGACGAGCGTGATCGTGCCCGTGCCACCCTGCGAATTCAGGACGGTTGACGCGCCGAGCGCGACGCCGACGGTCGTGTTCGCCGAGGTGCCGCCGACGGCGCGGACGGCCCAGACGTCATTGAGCAGGAGCGGAACGTTCGTGATCGCCGTGTCCGGCGCCGGCGCCGGGGTGAAGCTGCCCGCGATCTCGAACTGGTCGGCCGCGGCGTTATAGGTCGCGACCTGCGAGCCACCGGCCAGCGCGCCGCTGTTGCACGCGAAGCCGTTCGCGCCCGCGGTGCATCCCGACACGTTCATGAGTCCGGCGATCGCCGTCGCGTCGAGCGTGACGTCGACATCGGAAACGTAGTACAGGATCGTGATGCCGCCGATCGTGATATCGACGTCGACGTTGCCGCTCTGAGCGCGCGATTCTCCCGGGACAACGGCGAGCGCGAATGCGGCGACTGCGGCCGCGCCAAGCGCGCGCGCGCGGTTCGTGAGATGGAAACCGGACATGACGAGGTTGACTCCGTAAGGTTGGATTGCTTTCCCCAGATCGGGCTGGGCCCGGCATCCAACTGTGAGCAACTTCACAGCCCTCGCAGTCCAGCGCGATTTTTTTGCAACAGAATCGGTGCTCTATGACAGTAATGCTGTTTTGTTAATATTAGTATCACTGCTGTAAGCAGCAAGTAGGACAGTCCTGCTCGTCACCGTGGGGTGGGAGACGTTCCATGAGCAGCAAGCGACCCGACGATCGGGCCATCGCCGCCCGCATCCACCAGGCGCGCAGCGCCGCGGGCTTTTCGCGCGCCGAGCTCGGCCGGCGGGTCGGTGTCGGGCCGAGCGCCGCCGTGCAATGGGAAAGCGCGGACGGCACGGCGCCGGCGATCGAGAACCTCGCGAAGATCGCGGTTGCAACCGGCGTGTCGTTCGAGTGGCTCGCCACCGGGCGCGGGGCGGCGCGGCTCCGGGCGGATGTGGAGGAACAGTCCGCGGTCAGCGAAGCGCCGTTCGCGCGCGACCTGCAGGAGGAGCGAGTGCTGTACGCGTTCCGCAAGCTCGACGATACGCGGCGCGACGCCGTCGTGCGGTTCCTCGAGGAGCTGGCGGACTGATCCGGGGCGGCCTGGAACCGAGAGCCGGCTCGCAGATTCCTTGACTTGGCGCCGGAACCCTCTGAAAATACCGGGCTCTTTGCGGAGGGATACCCAAGCGGCCAACGGGGGCAGACTGTAAATCTGCTGGCTTATGCCTTCGGTGGTTCGAATCCACCTCCCTCCACCAGTTTCGCGCGCCCCCCGCGGTGCGCGCAATCGGTCGAATCACGAAACGGAAGGTGCAGTAGAAGTCCGCGCGGTGCGGGAGTAGTTCAATGGTAGAACTTCGGCCTTCCAAGCCGATAGTGCGGGTTCGATTCCCGTCTCCCGCTCCATTGAGTCGCTCCACGCGACGCGCATAGCTCGAAGGGCCGGCACCAACCGGTCCCGAACGTACAAAGCGCTCACGTAGCTCAGTCGGTAGAGCACCTCCTTGGTAAGGAGGAGGTCGCTGGTTCGATTCCAGTCGTGAGCACCATCGATAGTCGAACTCGCTCGTCAACGACAACGTCCGCCAAAGGTCGAACGCAATGGCTAAGGAAAAATTCGAACGCAAGAAGCCGCACGTGAACGTGGGCACGATTGGTCACGTCGATCACGGCAAGACGACGCTGACGGCGGCGCTGACGAAGGTCGGAGCGGAGCGTTTCGGCGGCGAGTTCAAG
>Ga0187892_10003233_pt1 | contig 30173 bp, 22 predicted proteins | sample MA1701073metaG_FD_139345 | JGI IMG/M metagenome (GOLD analysis project Ga0187892, IMG submission 139345) | Bio-ooze microbial communities from a basaltic lava cave in the Kipuka Kanohina Cave System on the Island of Hawaii, USA - MA170107-3 metaG ...
AGCACGGTCTCATCGCCGGCGAACTCGTTGTCCACCGCCAACCGCATGGCCGGAAGCGCCCGGCCCAGTCGTGGGTATCGCCGGCGGAGCTCGGTGCGCACGTCGCCCACCGTGGCTCGTTCCGGTAATGAAAGTGCCAAAGACTCGGCGCCAGTCACGTCCTTGGCGGGCCCGAAGAACAATACGGTTACAGTCACGAATCCCCCCTTGCCATCCAAACCGACATTTCCATTCCGTTGCCGATGGGCACATGAGCCGAGACAAACCCCGGGTGGTTGCGAATCCAACTCAAGAAGCCGGCCAATTGTGCGGGATGGGTCAGGGTGTTGTCGGTGAGCACGATGGCTCGGTCGCTCAGTTTGTCGGTCAGCAGCTCCACGTACCGCCGGCAATTTTCCTTGTCCGCGTCGTTGAGCACGAAATCAAACGGCCCGGCCAGCGAAGGCAGGATGTCCAGTGCATAACTGGTGCGCGGCTCCACGCGGTCCAGAAGGCCGGCGGCCTCGAAGGCCGCCCGCGCTGCTTGGGTTTTGCGCTCCTCACGGTCGATCGTGATCAGCCTCCCGCCGTCGGCCGCCAAGGCCGAGGCGATCCACAGGCCGCTGTAACCGTAGCTGGTACCGATCTCCAACGCCCGCAGCCCCCGCGTGGCGAGCAGCAATGCATGCACGAACTCCGCGGCCTCCCGCGGAATCGGCAAAGCATCCGACACGGTGGGCATGAACGTCTCAAGTTTCGCAATCGCTTGCCTAGTTTGGTGCGTCATCACGGCATGTCACGGGTCTTGCGGCCACTCACGGGGCGAATTCTACCTCATTGTGTCGTTCTGCCAAATCGGCTAGAATCTCATGGAGGAAGATAACGTCTAAGGAATGGCCATGACGATCGGCCGACTACGTCGAGTTCACCGGACTCAGCCTTTTCAGCCGTTCACGCTCTGCCTGACGGACGGGCGCGAGCTGCACGTTCCGCATCCGGAGTCCTGATGTTTGCGCCGGAGGCAACGCGGAACTTCGGTGTGGCGGGTCCGGGAGAGGACTACCGGATCATCGACGCACCCATGGTCGTGTCGATCGACTACACGAACGGCAAGGCGAGGCGATAATCACACCGCCACTATCTCAAGAACGGCTTACCCAGCAGCCGTCGAATGGTTGCAAGCTGGCCGCCGTGGAAGGCCTCGTGGCGGCTGCAGTGGCTCACGGCCCCGCGTTTGTCGCCGTAGTGGGGATGCGGCGACCTCCCATCGGCGGCGAAAGCCGGTTCGGCCAATAGTGCGTCGGTCATCTGTCGGATGACGGACAGAGTTTCTTGGTGAACATCATCCATCGTGGCCAGAACCGTTTTCAGCGAGGGATAAGCGTATTCCTTGGTCGAGGGGACCGCGCGGCCAATGGCAAAATGGTTTTTGAAACTTTCGTCCAAGATAGATTGACCCAGGCAGCGGACATGAATGAGCACGTCCTGTGACACGGCCAAGTGGCCGCACAGGAAGGTCGCGTGGGCCAGACCGGGCGCCGGCTGAAATCCCCAATCGTCTCCCTGCAGATCGGCGAGGAGTTTTCGAGTCCAGTCCCGTGTCCAGTCCAATTGTTCGGCCAATAGTTCTTGCTGCCGCATAACCGCTCTCGAACTCATAAGCCCGCTATCTTTTGCCTTTTTCCTTTTGCCTCATTCGATGGTCAACGTGGGGGCCGCCTGCTGAATCCGGGCGCGGATGGAAATCTGTCCGGCGGTGTTGGCCACCACTCGTTCGAGGGCATCTCGCACGTGGCCGTCCATATCCGTAAAGAGTTTTTCCGGCGTGCCCGCGTCACCGTGCAGACGAATCTTGGCATTCAGCGGAATCTCGCCCAAGAACGGCACGCCCAACTCTTCCGCGGCCACCCGCGCGCCGCCATGATCGAACAGCTCGTCGCGATGCCCGCACTGGGGGCATAGATAGTAGCTCATGTTCTCGATAATCCCAAGGCAGGCTACGTTGAGCTGCTGATACATCTTCACTGCCCGCCGGGCGTCCAACAAGGCGACATCCTGCGGCGTGCAGATGACCACCGACCCGGTCATGGGAATCTGCTGGGCAAGTGATAGCGGGACATCGCCGGTTCCGGGCGGAAGATCGACAATCAGATAATCCAGCTCGCCCCAGTCGACGTTTTCGAGAAACTGTTTGACCACGCCATGCGTCATCGGGCCTCGCCAAATGACCGCTTGGCTGCGAGCGATCATGAACCCAATGCTCATAACCCCCACACCGCCGGCGTCGACCGGCACCATCAGGTTGTCGTGAAGTTCAGGCCGGGCACCTTCTACGCCGGTCAGGGTGGGGATACTGGGCCCGTAAACATCGGCGTCCATGAGCCCGACCGTGGCGCCGGAACGTGCCAAGCCGTAGGCCAAAAACACGGCTGCGGTGCTTTTCCCCACTCCGCCTTTTCCTGCTCCGACGGCGACCACGTTTTTAACGCCGGGCAGCAGCGAGGCACCGGGCCGGCTGGAGCGGACCTGAGCGCTCCAGGCGAGTTCCACCGACTGGACGCCCGAAATCTTATGCAACGCTCGTTCGACATCCTCGCGGACTTGGTCCTTCAATGGACAGGCCGGCGTGGTCAGTTCGATGTGCACGCGTACCCGGCCGTCGTGAATGGTGATGTCCTTCACCATATTGAGCGATACAATGTCGCGGTGCAACTCCGGGTCGTTGACCGACCGTAGTTGATTCAGCACCTGTTCCTGGGTCACGGTGGGCATGCGCCTGGCTCCTGGGGCGGCTTTGACATTCGCATCCCGCCCCTCTCCTCCCAATCTAGTGGGAGAATGCCATAGAATCCAGCGAAGCGGATATGGACGATCGAACTACAGGCGATGCCGGCGTGACGGCTGAGGCAGCCAGGACCCGTCCGGTCACGTGGGGTCTGGCCGGTGTTTCCATGGTCACCTTGGCGGTGGCATTAGCCGTCGTCGGGATCGCCTTGGCACTGCAGCAGGCACAATCCGTTGGTATCCGGCTCTTGGGACAGTCACAGCTTCTCGCCCGCCAGATTGCCCACGCCGCTGAACATAACTACGAATGGGCCGAACGCATTACCCTTGGGGAAACCGCCCGCCGGTATTGTGAGAACACGGAAGAGAATTGGAGGGCCAGTTGGGCCCTGCCTCCCTGGATTGATGGCTTGTATGTTTATCACGAGCCGGCGATCGAAACCTTAATCCCCGCCTCGGTTCCATATTCCGCACGCCTGCTCACCGATCGAGTCGCCGAACATGTCAAGTCGACAGGCCTGGGCTCGCCCATCGATCAATCCGGCGGCGTTCGAATGACCCTTGAAGAGGAAGGGCGGTCGTCGGCCATGCTTTTCGCGGCGATACGTTGCCCACCGGAGGACCATTTGATTCTCATTGTCGGTCTCGCTCCCCTTTCGGACTTGGCGAAAAACCTCGTGGGGCCGCTCATTCCCCCCGACGGCGGTTTAGAGCTGGCCTCCTTGGCCCAGGCCGACCGACCCTGGGCCCAGACGTTACCGTGGCCGATGCATGACTGGGTGATTCAGCCGACCGCCGCTTTCATGGGATCCCAACGAACCACCGTCTTGCGCCACACGTTGGTTTACGTCGGCCTGACCGCGTTGGCGTTGGCTACGTTGCTAGGGGCGATGTGGTTTCTTCTCCGGGTGATGCGCCGAGAGGTGTCGTTGGCCGAACTGAAGTCCAATTTCGTGGCCGACGTATCGCACGAACTCAAAACGCCTCTGGCTATGATCCGGTTGTTCGCGGAAACGCTTCAGTCGGGCCGGGTGACCGACGAGCAAAAATGCCGGGAGTATTACGAGATCATCGCCCGGGAGAGCACGAGATTAACCAACTTGATCAACAACATTCTCGACTTCGCCCGCATCGAGGCGGGCCGCAAAGCATACTCCTTTCAGGCAACAAATGTCGGTGAGGTGATTCGCCGGACGTACGAGACCTATCGCGCGGAACTCGAACACTTGCATTTTAAACACCATCTGTCGGTGGCCGATGGGCTACCCCAGGTGGAGGCCGACCGCGATGCCATTACCCAAGTGTTGGTGAATCTGATCAGCAACGTCATGAAATACTCCGGAGACGACCGCTTTCTGGCGATTCACGTAGAAGCCGATACGCGCCGCGGCCGACGCGGCGTGCTCATTTCCGTGGAAGATCGGGGCATCGGCATTCGGCCAGAGGATCGTGCCCGCGTGTTCGAGGGCTTTTTCCGTGCTCCCGACGGCCGGGTTCAGGGCCAAGGCGGTACGGGGCTTGGGCTTGCGTTGGTCAAGCAGATCGTCGATGCCCACGGCGGCTCGATCGACGTGGAGTCGCGTCTGGTCAAAGGCACGGCCTTCCGCGTCTTCCTCCCCGCCGCCGGCGAGAAAGCATAAGGTGGGCCGCCGCGCGCGGTTGCGCGGGAACGTGTGGGTGGAATGCCCAAGCCCGCGCGGTATGTCTCCCGCCCCAGCCGGTCTTTTGGCGACGCCCAAAACGGCGGATGGGCTGTGGCTACGGTGGAGGACAATCGGCAAACACGAAATAGGAAGCTCCACGATTACCGCCCGATGGGTTGGACGGGCTTGTTTTTCTTTCTTTGGAGGAGAGACTTGAATTCGTCGGTGAGGCCTTGCAGCGGTTTCGGGCGTACGACCGGCCGAGCGAGAGTCCCGGTGACATGAAATGCCACCAACTCGCGAGAAGCACCCTCGATGATGTCGGTCAGCAGCGGCACGTCGGGCCAACGGTGGGAAAGCAACTGCACCAGTCTAAGGTCGAGCGTTCCGTCGGGCAGCGAAACACCACCCGCCCCGACGAGGGTCAATCCTTTGCCGCGAAAGGCCAGCTCGCCGAATTCGATCCGGTCGCCGAGGACATAGAACTCCCCGCGAATCTCATCGAACGCTTCTTGCTCGGGCATGGAAAGATTGATCACATTCAATATCGCCAAGAACAGTGGAGTCCGAAACACACGGGCTTCCGTGATGTTCACGCTGCCCATTCCCTCTCGCGCTGCCGGGTCCCCCAGCCGCCCGGAGAGGCGCAAACGGGCCTCAATCCGGCCGCTGACCTCCGTTGAGTCCACGGCCGCCTTGCGAACGGTGCGCCACTGCTCGGCCAATGGCTGGAGTTCCACGCCATCCATCATCGCGGAAAGCGAGTACGTGACGTTGTCCGGGGCGAGCATGACTTCCAGGCGGCCGGCACACGCGCCCTCGTACAAACGACCATCCCACGAATCGACAATGAACTGACCCCGGCCGTCTCTCCCACGATCATAGGCCCACGGTCCCTGGACTTCGCGGAACCGCAATCCGACGACCTCCAGCATCGAGGCGTCCAGGACACCCCCGAACACGGCCGTGCCCGTTGACGGCGACCCCCGCCCCTTCCCCTGAAACGAGCCGGTCAAGCGGATCGGCCGCGGCCCTTGGCCGAATTCCGCGTCGTGAAAGTCCAACCCTCCCTCCACCGTCCAGGCGGCCGGCCCAATGCCGGGATGCTGCTCAATGTCGAACCGATGCAGGCTCACATCGACCCGACCCGCTGGGTCTAGACGGTCCCACAGCCCCCGCGCAGGCGCCGGAAGAACCGCGCGCAGTGATTTATCGAGCGTCAGGCCGGAGGCTACCAAGTCCGCCGCTATCCGAGACCCCGCCGCAGACGACGGAATGCTTAGAGCGGCCACGAGCGCGGCCTGGCCGTATTTGGCCTTGATTCGTTCCGCTGTCAATCCGCCGGCATCGACGCGGAGATCCGCGCGCACTTCTTGCAAGGGCAAGGGCAGGCGTGGATGAAATACGGTGACACCATCCGCGCGCACCGAGGCGTCTTGGAACCCAAATGACGCGGCCCTCGACTCATGACCTCTCCAACGCGTATCAACGAAGACGCCGCCATCGTAGACCCAGTCGTCAAGCAACTTGGCGTATTCTGTTTCTTGCAACGCGCGAACCGCGTCAGTCCACGTCAGGTGGTCGGCCCGAATATGCAAGGTGGCCGGGCCGGCATCGAACCCAACGAAACCATCGAGTTTCAGGTCGGCGTCGCCAAAGCAACCGGTTACGTTCCTCAACGACGCGCCCTGGTTGTCGATTTCGATGTAGCCATTGAGCCGGTCGACGATTCCGGGCAGAACGTCGTGCCGCAACGACGCGTCTGCAAGTCGTATTGAGGCATGATAACCGGCGTTTCCTGCGCCCGGATCGATTCCAATGGTCGCGTGAACGTCGACGTCACCGCGAACCTCCCACGTTGCCGGATCCTCTGGAAACCTCGAAGGCAGTAACGACGCCAACGATTCGTTGAGGACCGCGTCTTCCGTTTCGACCTGCACGTCCATGCTCCGTAGGCCTTCCGCATCGGTAACCACCGAACCATTAAGCTGAAAGCGGCCGTCTGCAAGGGCGCCGCGTACGTCGCGTATGCGAAAGACATGGTCCTCAGAGAGCACTTGGCCGGCGACGTTTTCCAGCGCCCCGGGCATGCCCGCCGGACGCAACGATAGATCGTTGAAGGATGCAGACCACGCGTGCTGCCAGCGCGGGGGCGCCTCGCTCGTTCCCGACGGGCGGTCCAGGATCACATTCACATCCACGTAACCGACGGCATCCAACCAGTCGTATACGCGCTGATACGCCTCGGGCAGGCTGTCATGAAGCTCGCCGTCCAGCGGAAGCTGCGTTCCCGTGATCCGTATGTTCGCGGGGCTGTAGCGGCGCACGCCATCGACGCGGCCTTCGACGCAGACACCGCCGCCTTTGTGCGTTCCGCACAATTGCCCAATAGTAAAACCCCGGCAGTCGAACTGAACGGAGCCGGTCAAATCGTTCACGCGGTATGGGAAAAACCGCGACGACGCCGAGGCGCCCCGTACGATGATAGCCGCCGAGCGAACATCAAAGCGTTGGTCTTTGCCGGCAGGTTTGGAGAATGTCAGCTCTAAGTCGATGGGTCCGCCCGGATCGTAGTCCCGGTAGGCAATGGCCACCGTCCGGACGCGGTCGATGAACCGCTTCTGCGCCGGCGGGAGGTCGTTGCCGTATCGTGGAAGTTCCATTCCCTTTAACGAGATGGCGGCTTCTACGTTTGATTCCTCCCAGGGCTGACCCGCGGCTGCGTCGCGAGTGGCCAATGCCATAAGCACACAACGGTTTCCGTGAAAAGCGCCGGTCAACTCCGTTTCGATTCTTTCGTGAGAAATGCTCGTCGTTCCGGCCACTTGCTCGAACTCCAGATAACGCTGCGCCGGTGGCAGTGAGTTTTCCTCCTCATGAATCGGGATGGAGAACGAGCCCGCATCGATTTGGATCACTGCTCGGCTCTGGTCGCCTTGCCCGCCCAAAGCGAAGTCCTGGACACGGACCCTCCCTCTGGGTGCGAGCCGTCCGGAGCCGTGCTTGATCCGCGGATCCAGCGTCGCGGCCATGGCCAAAACTGCCTCTGTTGATAGCCATGGCAATCCTCCGCTTTGATTCGTGACCGTGCCGGTCCGTAAGTCGATTCGCGCATGCCCGCGGAGAACTGGAGTCCCGCCCTCCCAAATCAGATCGTACAGATCGTTGCCCGTGTCCGCGGGCCGGCCGCGGACGTTGAGCGTTAGTTCTTCCATCGTTTGGGCCGTGCCTTGACTGCGAGAAAGAACCCGCAGCCTCCCCCCCTGAATGTCCAACGTTGGGCCTTTTCCAGCCCCTCGCCCGGCCGATTTGCGGAGGAGATCAAGAAGCGATAAGGTCTCTGAGTTCTTGGCCGTTGGGTCGCAAACAAGCGTTACAATCGGTTCGGTTGCAGTCAGCGTCTCGAAGCGCGGTTTGAACCGCAACAGTCCCCCAAGGGAGGAGCGCAACTGCAAGACCGGGCATTGCAACCAAACGGATGGCCCGGCCGGTTCTGAAAAAGAACTTGGCGAGGGTTTCCCGGGGGCCACGATCGACACGCTCACATCATTGAGGCAGACTCCCTCCGACCAGGAGAAGCTGGCGGAACCCACATTGACGGCGCCTCCAAACCGTTCGATTAAGTACTTCTCGGCCATTCGCTGAATTCGTTGGGGATTGGTGTAATGGAGATAGGCTGCGGTGAGGCCGATGAGCGCAGCCAACATCAGAAATAATGGCACCGCTTTGCGCCAGGAGAGCCGAAAGCGCCTCCGTGCGAGTTGTTCCGATCTATCCGGCACCTCCTCGGCCCCCTTCGAACGTCTTGGCGGGCGAACCCGCTCGACGAGCGCTATCATAGCGTACGCCGTCATTAAGTGTAGAAACGCAACGGCCACGATTCGATATCGAACGCTTCCCACGAAGAGGCTGTGCAGCAAGGAAACATACAAGGAAGGAACCAATAGCATGACCGCCGTCCGGGCCGACCCTTTGAACACCAGCAGGACGGCGCCCGCGAAGGCCAACGCGAACGTCGGTATCGTCCATGCGCCGGCGAGCCGGCGAAGGGCCGGTGAGCGGTAGGCCTCCAAATTCGGAAAGGGGTTCCACGTTCTCCGCAGCTTGGTGCCAGCGAGCCGGAAGACGCGCGATGGATCCGACCGGATGGCCGACCATGACTCGCGCCGGAAGTAACGATCCCACTCCGGTTCGGAAAGTCCGCGAACCGCGGGCATCTGTTTGATTTCACCCAGGTCGCTGGCCCCGGTCGCCCGGGGGCCCACGCCATCGTAAAGAGAAATGCCCCCCCTAAAAGTCAGGAAACACCACGATCCGGTGACGGTCCGATTTCGTATTGCCCAGGGAACCAATGACGCAAAAACGATTGCCCCTACTACCGCCACGCGTGTGAACATCCGCAAGGCGCCGCGATGAATCACGACAATGACTGCGAAGGTCAGGACGACCAATACCACGGCTGATTCTCGGGTGTGCACGCACAATACGCTCACCACGCCCAACGCAATCCAGCCTTTCCAGAAGAACCCAGCCGGCTCCTGGCAAACGGCGGGCCAAAGCAACACGAAAAGGATCATCACCCCAAAGGTGAACAACGTCTCAGTGAGAAGCAACGATGAAAAGAAGTTCAAGAAGGGATCAAAGGCCACCAGCAGGCCGGCGACGAGGCCGACTTTGTGATCCCAAATCTTCATCGCCAAGAGTGCGGCCAACCCGGCCGTGACGCCGCCAAGGATCCATTGGACTACCTTGGCGCCAATGACTCCAACGCCGGTCCGGGCAAAGATGGAAAGAAATGCCGGATAAAGCGGCATCCGAGCCGCGCGAAAGCCCAGCTCATCGCGAAGCCCTTCCCCATCGGCCAGAGACTGGGCCATGAGCCAATACTGCTGCTCGTCGGGGAACGAGAGAGCCTGCGGATTGTCCGCCCGGATCAAGAGAACGACGCCACCCCCGGCGCGAATGGCCAAGGCTGCCACGGTGACCAGCGCGCATATTCGTGCCGCAGGGCGCATGGATGTGTCAAACCCCCGGTGCATTTGCCCGCACGCCAACTTAATCCGGAATCGGCCGTGCCCGGAGCCGCAAAACTTTTCGAGTCTGAGCAGTCAATTTGACGCGGTCATCGATTCGATGGCCAATGACCCAAATCGGCCCAAGTTGATCGCACAACACCGCAACCCGATCACGCTCCGTTGGCGGAACCTTGGCCTCGTTCAAGAAATCGGAGAGTTTTTTCGAGCCCGGCGCCCCCAGAGGAAAAAACCGTTCTCCACGCCGGCGCTTGCGCACGACCAGCGGCGGGCGGACGGCGCTCAGATCCACATACTCTCCCAGTTTGCCCGCCTGCTCACGGAGTGCCGGAACGCCATTCGGCTGAATCTCCATAACCTCGCAGCTAATCTCCAACCGCCGCACTGGCAGAACCGTGACCCCGGGCAGCCGCACCGAAACCTCATCGGCGATGGCCTCACGCGGTTCGTCCGACGCCAGCGAAAAGGTCAGTTGGTGATACCGCTTCTCGATGGTCATGCCGCCCGGCAACTGAACCTGCTTGCCGCCGGCGCGGTCGGCGATCAAATCCAGCACCGAGACCAGGTGGGTAAACGACAAATCTTGCTCCCCAAGCCCGAAAGATCGATAGGCCACGCGGATCAATTCGGTTTGCACGATGCGGCTTTTGCGGGCAAGGGCATCGGCATTGAGCACGAGAACCTGATCCGTGCGCGACACAATGAGGGTTTCAAAGGTGCGCTCCACGGTTTCGCCGAGGAAGCCCGAAAGCCAATGGGCCTGTTCCCCCAAACGCGTCAGGGCATCACGAACCTGCGGATTTACTTCGGCCTCCAGCATGGGAAGTACGAGGTTGCGAATCCGGTTTCGCATCGGCTCGTTGCCTTGGTTGCTCCGGTCTTCGCGAAAGGCAATTCCGGAATCGGCCAAATACGCACGCAGTGAGGCGCGATTGCGCCGCAGCAACGGGCGAATCACGCGTATTTCGCTGCCCGGTCCCAGCGGGCGGCAATAAGGCATTCCGGTTAACCCGCGCAGGCCCGTCCCGCGAAGAATGCGATGCAGAATCGTCTCCGCCTGATCGTCGGCGTGATGGCCGAGAGCCACGGTTTTTGCGCCCGCTTGCAAGCACACGCGCTCGAAAAAGGTGTATCGTTCGCGGCGGCCAAGCTCTTCGACCCCCATTCCCTCCCTTTCGGCCAAACCACGGACATCCAGGGTTTCGATAAAGCATGGAAGCTCCAGGCTATCCGCGGCCGCTTGTACGAAAGCCGCGTCTTTTTCCGATTCGTCGCCGCGAAGCCGGTGGTTTAGGTGACCGACGCTAAGGCTCAACTGCCACTGGAGGGTGCGGTTGAGCTCCAACAGCAAATGCAGGAGAGCCATCGAGTCCGCCCCGCCTGAGACGCCCACGACGACGTAATCGTCGACGGCCAACAGTTTTTCCGAAAGAATCTCCTGCCCCAGCGACTTGATCATCGCACAAGAGTCTACACGGGAATCAGGTGCGCCGCCTCACCGATGGTTTCGGACAAAGTCGGGTGGGGATGAATCGTCGCCTCCAGATCATGGGCCACGGCCCCCATCTCCAAGGCCAGAACCCCCTCTCCGATCATCTCGCCGACGTGCGGGCCGGTCAGGCCCATTCCCAGCAACCGCTCCGACTTCTTGTCAAAGATCAGTTTCGTCAGCCCGTCGGTGCGGCCTAACGCGACGGCCCGTCCCGAGGCCGACCAAGGGATTTTGCGAACCGTGACTTCGAGGCCCTTTTCTTTGGCCTCCGCTTCCGTCAGGCCGGCCCAGGCGATTTCGGGATCGGTAAAGACGACGGCGGGAATGGCTCGCGGCTCAAAGACACCGTTTTTGTCGGCAAGGTTGTGGGCCACGACGGTGCCTTCGTGCAGGGCCTTGTGGGCCAACATGGGATTGCCAATCACGTCCCCGATTGCGTAGATTTTCGGGGCGGTAGTGCGAAAGTGGTCATCCACTTTGATGAAGCCGTGCTCGTCGGTTTGAACGCCGGCCCGGTCGAGGCCGAGGTCTTGCGAATTGGGTCGCCGCCCCACGGCCACCAGCACTTTCTCGAACAGATTGGTCTTCGGAATTGACTTGCCTTCGAATTGCAGCTCGATCCCGCCGCGGGCCTCTTTCATGCCCGTCACTTTCGTTTCCAGGCAGATTTCTTCAAACTCCTCGTCCAGCCGTTTGGACAACGGCCGGACCAAATCGTGGTCCGCGCCCGGGAGAATATGGGGCAGCATTTCAACGACGGTGACCTTTGAACCCAGCCCGGCATAGACTTGTCCAAGCTCCAACCCGATGTAGCCGCCCCCGATGACCAGCAACGTCTTAGGCACGTCCTCCAGCTCGAGGGCGGTTCGTGAGGTCAAAACCCGCGGCGAGTCGATCTGAATTCCCTTGAGTTGGATGGACTTAGATCCCGTGGCGATGATCGCCCGGCGGAACTTCACCCGAGCAACCTCCCCGCCTTCGATTGCCACCGTCTTGGCGTCCTCAAACCGCGCCGTGCCTTGCAGCCTATCGACACGGTGCTTTTTGCAGAGTGAGTCCAACCCGCCGGCCAGCTTCGACACGACTTCGTTTTTCCAGTTGCGAATGGCCTCCAGCTTCAGCTTCGGTTTGCCAAACTCGATGCCCATGGCTCGAGCGTTCTGCGCCGTGTGCATTGTCTCGATCATGGCCAAATAGGTCTTGGAAGGGATGCACCCGCGATGCAGGCACACGCCACCCAGCGCCGGCATCGCCTCGACCACCGTCGTTGCGATGCCATGTGAGGCGGCGCGAAAGGCCGCGTGATAGCCCCCCGGCCCGCCGCCGATGATCAGAAGATCGGTTTCCTGCGTGAACTCACCAACGACCATGACGTACTTCCTTTGCTGTCCCGATCGTCCTAGCAGCACGCGCCCCTTGGAGGCGCGCATCCTCTCCCCACGAGCGTCTGACGCGGCATCAATCCAACAGGAACTTCGTGGGAGTTTCCAAATAACCAATGATCTCCCGCGTGAAGCGGGCGGCGTTGGCCCCGTCGGTGGCGCGATGATCGAACGAAAGGCTGATGGGCATCATCAGCGCTTCGGCCGCGGTGCCGTTGCGGAACACGGGCATTTTGCGCGAACGGCCCAGACCCAGGATGGCCACTTCGGGGAGGTTGATGATCGGCGTGCTGAAGGTTCCGCCCAAAGCACCTACGTTGGTGATGGTGAACGTTCCGCCGCGAAGGTCTTCAATGGCAAACTGGTTGGTGCGGATCCGATCGGCGATGGCTCGTAATGCCGCGGCGATGCCCCGCAACGTCATGCGGTCCGTGTCGCGAATGACCGGCACGATCAGTCCGCGCTCGGTGTCCACGGCGATACCGATATTGACGTACTCCTTGTAGATGATCTGCTCCCCTTCGGCATCAAAGCTGGCGTTGAAGATCGGGAATCGCCGCAGAGCGATGCAGACCGCCCGAATCAGAAACGACATCACGGTCAGCTTGGGATCGTTGCCGGTGGCTTCGTTAAGCGCCCGGCGAACGCGGTCCAATTCCGTGATGTCGGCCTCGTCGCCATGCGTAACGTGCGGAATCGTGAAGGCCGACCGCACCATTTGCGCGGCGATGGTCTTGCGGATTTGGGCCAGCGGCGCACGGCGGATCGGGCCCCATTTGTCCTGGTCGGGCGTCCCCGGAATCACCAGTGGTTGGACTTCCCTTGCCGGCGCCGGCGCGGTCGGTTTTCCAATGGGCCGGGCTGTAGGGGCTGCCTTGCCTTTTGCGGCTGCTTCAACGTCTTCGCGGCTGATCCGTCCTCCGGGGCCGGAGCCTGGGACGGAATCCAAGTCAACCCCTAACTCGCGGGCAAGCTTTCGCACCGCGGGAGCGGCCACGGCCGTGGTTTTTACTTGAACTGGAGCGGGCGGCGCTTCCACGGCTGTCGGGGCGGGCGCTGGTGCAGTTATGGGTTCTTCTTTCGGCGCGGCCGCGGGTGCTGCCTTTGCAGCGGCAGGTTGCGCCTTGGCGGCGGGCTGAACCTTCGCGGGAGCGGCCGGGCTGCCGTCTTCCCCGTCATCAAAGGTGACGATGACGTCCCCGACGTTGACGGTCTGGCCCTCTTTCACGTGGATCATCTTGGCAATACCGCGAAAGGGCGAGGGAATCTCCACTGCGGCCTTGTCGGTCTCGACCTCCATGAGGTATTGATCCTCGTCCACACGATCACCTGGTTTGACCAGCACGCGAACGATCTGCGCTTCGTGAATCCCTTCACCAAGGTCGGGCAGCACAAACTGTCTAGGCATGATCTCGCTCCCAAAGGCCGCGGCGGTACGCCGGTGTTCCGCGCCTGACAAACACCGGCGCCTCCATTCTACCCCATTGGTCAAAAAGCCAAAACTTCCCGAGCGGCGTGGGCGATCCGATCGGCATTGGGCAGATAGGCTCGCTCCCTTGCGAAATAGGGAAACTGAGTATCGTAACCCGTGATCCGCCGGATCGGCGCCTCCAAATGGTCTAGGATTTTCTCGACAATCCGGGCCACGATCTCCGCCCCGATGCCGCAGCGGCGGGGCCCTTCATGAATGATGACGCAGCGCCCGGTTTTGGCGACCGATTGAACGATCGACTCCGTATCCAGTGGGGCCATCGACAACAGGTCCACAGTCTCCACCGAAACGTGGTCCGTTTCCGCCAGAAGGTCCCCCGCTTCGAGCGTCGCCCGCATCATGGCCCCGTACGAAATCAGCGTAATGTCGGCTCCCGACCGAACTACCTGGGCCTTGCCGATCGGCATGAACTCCGGCTCGTCAGGGACTTCTTCACGGAAGGCCCGGTACACCTGTTTAGGCTCGAAAAAGATCACCGGATCCTCGTGCCGGATCGACTCCAACAACAAAGCCCGGGCGTTCCGTGGCGTCGAGGGCATGACCACCCGCAAGCCCGGCGTATGGGCATAAATGGCCTCGCGGCTTTCGCTGTGATGCTCCACGGCCCGAATACCCCCGCCGCACGGCATGCGGATCACCATCGGCAGGCCGAACCGTCCGCGCGTCCGATTCCGGTACCGGGAAACGTGCTCTTCAACCTGGTGAAAGGCTTGGTAATCGAAACCCGAAAACTGGATTTCGGCCACCGGACGCAAGCCATAAAGAGCCAGGCCCACCGCCCCGCCGACAATGGCCCCTTCCGCCAGCGGCGTGTCAATGACCCGTTTTTCTCCGTAACGTTTCAATAGGTCGGCGGTGACGCGGAAAACGCCCTCATCCACGCCGATATCCTGGCCGAGCAGAACGACGCGGTCATCCATGCGCAGGGCGTCGTCGAGCGCTTTGTTCAACGCCGCAACCATGTGCATTTGCGCCATGTGATCCTGCTATCCCCGCCGCGATGCCCGCGATAGCTAGTGCCCTTTGCCGATCCCCTCTCGTTGCAGCGCCGCCCGAAACTCCTCGCGTTGCTCCAAAAGCTCCGGCGCCGGTTCGGCGTACATGTAGGCGAAGCAGTCCAGGGGATCAACCTCACGGGCGGACTCGAACCGCTGGATGGCGGCGGTCACCTCGGCCGACACGTCGGCCTCGATCTCACCGATGAGCTTCTCATTGAGCACGCCCCGCCGGACAAGGTACTTTTGATACCGGGGGATCGGATCCAGCTTCTCCCATTTGTCCACTTCTGCCTGGGCACGGTATTTTGTGGGATCATCCGCCGTGGTGTGCACGCTGAGCCGATAGGTCACCGCCTCGATCAGAGTCGGGCCGCCGTCGCGTTTGGCTTTCTCAACGGCTTCTTTGGTGATTGCGTAGACCGCCAGCGGGTCGTTCCCGTCGACCTGAATCCCGTCGAACCCGTAGGCCAGAGATTTTTGAGCCAGGGTCTCCGAAGCGGTCTGCTTTTCGATGGGGATCGAGATGGCCCACTGGTTGTTTTGAATTAGAAAGACCACCGGCAGGCGATAGACCCCGGCGAAATTCAACGATTCGTGAAAGTCGCCCTCGCTCGTGGCGCCGTCGCCCCCGTAACACAGCACCGCATGCTTGTCGTCCCGAAGTTTCATTCCCCAGGCCAGTCCCATCGCATGCGGCATCTGCGTGGCGATGGGAACGGCAATAGGCAATTCGCGGCCGCCCTCCGGAGGCGAACAGCCTTCTTCATAACCACCCCAGAACTGAAGGACGCGCTCGATCGGCCAGCCCCGATGAATGAACGACCCCGGCTCTCGGAAAGCGTGAACCACCCAATCCTCCGGCTCCATGGCGATGACCGATGCACAGTGGGCGGCTTCCTGCCCCCGGCAGGGACCATAGGTGCCGATTCGTCCCTGCCGCTGCATGTTGATGCAGCGCTCGTCCAATCGCCGGGACAAGAGCATCAATCGGTATAAGTAGAGCGATTTGTCCGCGTCTAGCCGGGGGTCCAGCGCTTCATCGACGGTACCGCTTCCATCGAGGATCGCCAGATACTCTAGCTTCGGTTTGATATGGATCGGTCGTCGCGGCACGCTCGCACCCTACCCGTGGCTCATTCTTTTTGAAGTTTCCGTTCTTAAAGTTCCGGCACTCATCGCCGAAACCTAAAAACCGAGCATAGCGGGCGGAGTATTCCCCTTCAAGCCGGAAGCTTGAACCGGTTATTCGGCCCCCTACGGGGGGACTTAATCATCGTCGCGGCGCTGAGGCGACCCGCCGGCCGAGGAAACTCAGAAACACGTCCTGAGTCATGGTCTGAACGCCCAACATATCAGCGGTGGCCAGTTGATTCGAGTATTCATCCAGAGCACGTTTCATCGCCGTGGCCCGGGCGGTTTGTTCGGCTGTCGGATTGGTCACGGTCTTGGGCCGCGGAGGCGAGGCCCCCACCACGACAAAGTCCGTCATGGCGTTCACTTCGTCGGCCACCAGTCCCCCCCACTCGCGAATGAGCGCCTCGATTGTGGCTCGCTCCTCCGGATTGCGCACGCCGTCATAGTTCAAGTCGAACTCGCCAAGCACGACAAAACTGGGTGGACGTTTCGGATCATACACCGGGCTGGCGATCAGATCTCCGTCCAGGATCACCTCGTGCGGGGCGACTCGCAGGACCTTGCACTCGGCCGACTGCGGCAGGATCGAAAGCACCTCGATTTCGGCTTTTGCCTTTCCGTGGGCGGGAATTCCGGTTTTCGCGGAATACACGCCGAATCTCATCCCCAGAACCAGGCGGTCGCCTTCACCGCGGTCGATGTAAACGATGTCGTCGCCGGGCACGGCCCTGAGAATTCGCCCGTCGGGCAGCCGGGCCGTGGCAAGTTCTTCCGGTCCAATTTGCACGTCATCGAATTTCTCAAGGATCGCATCCATTCGTCGTTTGATTTCCGCGACTTGTTTCTCGGCCTGCGACCGCTTCTGTCGCTCCGCCGTTAAGTCCGCGTCCGTCTGTGCCTTGCGCGATTCAAACTCGCTGGCCATGGCCGCGACGGTCCCGTCGCGGTCGGATCGATAGGCGGCGCGCTCCTGCTCGACCGTGTTCATTCGGTCCTGCAGCTCTTTGGCCATTTGCTCGAATTCCGTTTTCAATCCCGTCGTGAGCTGTACCAATCTGCCCACCTCCGCATCGAGCTCGCCCGTTCGCTCTTCCGCCGCTCGGCGAAGGGACCGTTCCTTCTTAAAGAGCTCATAAAGCCGGCTGAATCCCTCAGCCAAGGAGACGTCCGTATAGCTCCCCGCGTCCTCGATTAGCTTGTCCGCCTTAATGGCTCGCAGCAGGCTGTCCCGCTTGGTCTTGACGGCCGCAACGGAGTCCTTGGCGTCGCCCGAGGCCAGACGAGCCGTTTCAGCACGCGCCTCTTCCAGAAGGCCCACCGCCGTCGGCCCGCTGTCGGAAACGCTCTTGAGCAGTTCGATCGAATTACGTTCCTGCTGGGTGGCCAATTGCCGGATGTTCTTCTGAAGGTTGGCGTTGGTGGCGCGAAGCTCTTCCTGATTGGTGTAGAGGACGACTAGCCAGACCGTCGAGACCAACCAAAAAAAGACAAATACGATCATCCAGACCGTAACGGCGCTTACACCCTGCTGAGTCCTTGCCATGCCTGCTTGGCCTCCGAGCCGAGGGTTGCCTTAACTCGCCGTCCGTGCTTGACCATCGCCGGGCCATCCCGTCACCCCGTGCGTCCCACGACTGTTATGCATGCGCGGCGAATTCTTGTTCGATATGCTCGGACTGTCAACAGCGGGCGCAAACAAAAAGCCCGCTCCCCCCAATGGGAGAGCGGGCCAAAGGTCATTTTTTTCGCCAAGACGCTACTGGGCCAGCGTCAACGCCCAAGTCAGATTGAAGCTATAATCGGCGACGTTCGCGCTAGCGTGATCGAGACTAATCTGACTCGAAATACCAAATTTATGTCGCTCGGAAGCGCGCCATTCCAAACCGACTTCGGACAGATGTTCCCCACCCCCGCCATCGTAGTTGCTGATGCGATAGACGTAGTCGCCTACCCAGCGCAGGTCACCAGTATCCCCAATGGGACCGTCCAGACCGACCGTTCCGCCGTATTGGAAATCGCGTATGTTGGGTTCATCCGGGCTTCGCTCACCATTGGCTGTTTTGGCCCAGACGTTGACGTGGGAACGAATCCCGCTGTCGTATTCGTTGGTCAGAATCAGGCGCAATTCGCCGTCTACCCCCTCGGATCCACTGCCTGTGGGAATCCGGGCGTGTCCGGCAAGGGCCAAGGCTGGGCACCAGCCTTCCGGTTCACGGAAGCGCCAAAGGACTCCTAGGAAGGTGTCGTAATTGCCGTCTTCGTACGCCCCGCGATCACCCGCGTCACCCACCCAGATCGGCACATTGGCCGAAACCTCCCAGTTCTCCGCCGGACCCCAGACAAGACTGGGCTGGATGATTACATCGTCATCATCGTCCGAAGTCGAATCGGGAAACCATCGGCCCGTGAAACGAAGATCAAGTTGGCCTTCGCGGACGGGAGTGGCGTCCTCCATCGACCACAGTTCCGTCGTCAAATCCCAGCCCGAAGTGACAGTTCTCGTTTCGGTGCGAATCGTGGTCACTTCCGATTCTGTTGCCTGCGGTTTCTCAGCCGGCTTTTGCTGTCCAAAAGCAATCGATACCACACCAAAGAGAGGGTAAAGCGCTAGACTTCCCTTCATGGTTCTAGACTCCTTCTTCTTGCCATTTAATGCCGCAGCGCCGCTGACCCGCGCCGGTCAGCCTGGTCGCCGCCAAGCGAAACAGTAGTGTATATCTACTTCGGTTCGCGCCAAGGCGCTTTCCGCACAAAAAAAACAATTCTGGTCATGCACTGTCACTATTTACGTTTCTCTGCTCAGGATGTAAAGAGTCGAGCTAGTTTTTTCTATAATTCTTTATGCCTATGGGGCGCCCGATTCCGATGCGCCGCCCCCCGGAGGGCCGTCGCCAAACCTAACCGGTGGTGTACTTCGTGGTTTCAGCGTAAGACGGTACAGCGATTCTCCGGCTTGGCCGGATGCCCGGTCCTCTACGAAAACTTTCAAATTGTACATCCCAGGCGCGAGGTCGGCGGGGAACGATACTCGTTGAGCGAGAAAAAAATCCGAGCGCCGCCGCCGGCAAAGATCGATGATTTCCGGTTCCTCTCGCTGCCAAATCGACCGACCCTCCGCGGTCAACAGCTCCAGCCGCGACCGAAGGGACACGCGGTAACGGCCGTCCTCGGTCTTTTCGGAACGGAGGTTTTGGATTTCAGAATAGATGATTGTTTGCAAGGTCTTCCCTGAAACCAGTTCCTCATCCGTCGTTTCGTCGTAGACGCCAAAGGTAACGACCCTTCGGCACAAGGCGATATTCTCCACGCTGGGGCTAAGCCGCTCCTGGAGTATGTTCCGGAGATGTTCGACTCGTTCCAAACCAGCCTTATCCGTCCATGACCGGCTTCGTGCGGCGCTCCGGGAGACGATGGCCACGTCGGCGAAAGCCGAGAGCAGCTCGCGTGTCTCGGCCGGTAGGCTCGGCGACAATTCGCGTACTTCTGCGTCTCGGTGCAACGCGAGCTGCATGAGGCGCAGTTCCCATTCCGTGTCCACGTCCGGCTCCTGACTTGCGCGCTGTTCGAGTAAGCACAGCCGCTCGTCAAACGGGGATGCGCTGGAGCGCGAGGCATCCAGCGGCTGATTGACGCCTACCGCCGCTGGTTGAATGTCCGTCGAAATCGTGTCCTGGCGCGGCCGGGCTGATACAAGGCGTATCACCGGCGGCGCCAATTCCGGCTTCGCGATCGGGGCTTCCGCCACCAGATCCACTTGCGAATTCGTGAAGACATCTCGCATCGCCGCAGGGACCGATACCGAATGAATGGGCACCGGATGGAATAGCTCTTCCGACGGACTTTTCCTGATCTGGCTATTCTCAGGGAGTTCGTTAAAGCCACCCGACTTTGGAGGTCCCGCGGACGGTCCCTCCGAAAGTTGGTAGTCCTTCGTGCGGGAAAGAAAATCGGCGACGGCCGTCATAACGGGTTCATCGGTCGCCAGTGGTTTTTGCCCCGTGGCTTCGGTCGAAGGAACCTGCGTCGAGGATGCTGCATTCATTCCCGGCCCCTTTTTGGGCAAACTCATGCATCCCGCGTTGACCGCCAGCCCGACGGCCACCACCGCGACGAAACGAACCGGCCTCCCTGCCATGCAATTCATCCTGGATTTAAGTTGCGCCCCGCGCTCTCGATGCGTGCTTCACGATGAACTTCTCGATGCCCACTTCGAATGTGGATGCGCCGGTCTTAGAAGCTAGATCGGCGGCCAGCAGATCACGTTGCTGTTCAATCAACCGCGCGGGCGGGAAACTCTCAAATCGACGTTTAAGAACCGCAGCCTCGGTGAAGAGTCTTCTGCCAAGCTCCATAAGGGAGGCCCCCCGTTCCCACGCGCCCCGCGCTTCGCGAAACCGGCGCACCGACCAAGCCAGACCGCCCAATGCCCGTCCGGACGCCGATCGATCCGTTGCCTGAATCTGCCGCCAGCGCCCCAGAGCCTCCGCCGCAAGGCCGTCCAAGATGCAATCGGTGACGGCAAAGATAATATCCACCCTCAGGTGCCCGGTAAGCGCATCGACATCGGACGATCCGATCTCCGCCCGTTCTCCCACGTAGGAGCAAAGCTTCGCCAGTTCGGCGCTCAATAATCCCGGCGAGTCGCCCAGCAGTTCGATCATTCGGGCCGCGGTTTCCCCGTCCAAGCGCTTTCCAAACTCGGATCGAGCCCGGGCCTCAAGCCAGGCGGCCAGCGCCCTACCCTTGGGCGGCTCGAAGGCGATCACTTCACCCTGCGCGGCAATGGCCTTGTAGAGCCGGGTATTGCGCGGCAGGGTCTCGCAAAGGAGGATGAGAGTACTGGAGGGATTGGGTTCACCAGAGTACTTCTCTAATGCCGTGCGATGCGCCGTGATGAAGGGGTCCGCATCCTCCAGAATCACGATCCGTCGTTCTCCCCAAAGAGATGGAGACCGCACATCGTCGAGCACGCCGGCCGGACTCGCTTGCGCGCCCGAAAGACGAATCGGTCCGGTAGCGCCGACCTCGGCGCAACGTCGCAGGACGCCCTCCAACGCTTCTTGGCGAAGAAACGAGTCTTTGCCGACAATCGCGTAAAGAGGGTGCAGTTTTTCCTGAGATGCTGCCATGTTTCTACCCGCCGTTTCGGCCGGACGCGGAGGCGGCCGACATCAAAGCCAGTCGCTTTTGGGCCTCCGCCACCACGTCCCGGGCCTGGGGATCGATTTGAGTGGCACGGGTAAAGCACTCCCTAGCCAGCATTTCGTCTCCCTGAAACACGGCCAAGTCGCCCAGTCTCATCCAAATCTCCGCATCTGCGGGATTGTATCGCAGAATGACGCGAAGCCGATCCGCCGCAGCCTTATACTGCTTCTTGTTCTGCTCCACCAGCGCCGCCCCGCGAAGCGCCGTTCGCAGATTGGGCTGTTGAGCGAGCGCCGCTTCGAACGCCGCTAGAGCTCGATCCAAGTCGCCCAGTCGGTGCAACATCGTCCCCATTTCAGAAAGGGCATCGGTTCGCTGTGGGTCCAGCCGCACGGTTTCGCGGAGCCGAGCAACGGCCTCGCGGTCTAAGCCGGCATCGCGTAGGGCAATTCCCTCGGCGAAGAGCCGCGATGCGCGTTCTTTGGGGCCTATCGTGCCAAGGGGTTCTCGCTTTACGGAAGCAGGCGGTGACGAACTCACGGGCGACGGAGCCTGGGGACTGAATAAATCCTCCGCCCGGCTTGCATTCCCGTGGTTTGGACGGACAGAGGCGCCGGCTGGTGACGGCGAGGATGCGAATCCAACGGCGGTGAACTGCGACGCAGGGATATCCAGTTTATACGCTGGGCTTTCCGTTCGATTCCCGCCCTCGTCTGAAACAACAAGCCGAACGGCAATGGGACCGACAAGCTCATCCGGAAGACGCCAATCAAAACGCCCTGTATTGCCGATGGGACCGGACGTAACCGGGTGCCACTGCGGCTCCGGTGGCCGTTGAAACTGAAGCTCAACGGGCCGAGGAAGCAAATGGGCATCGACGGCCGTCCACCGAACTTGGAGCGTGGCGTAGCCCGAATCCCGCGCTAATCGCACGTCGTGTAACTGGACAACCGGAGCGCTGTCGTCGACGAAAAGCCAAACCTGCGGCTCCGTGGATGCATTGGGCGGTGGACTGGATGGACCTGACGAATTGCCTACCACCAGGAACAGGCCGAAAAGCCCCGCTTGCGGCGCCCGAAATAAGATCGGTGCCCGCCGATCGTTGTCGAACCCATAGGAACGCCAGGTCTGTCCGTTATCCACCGAAAAGAACAACTCGACACTTGCCAAGGGCAGCGCCGGGGCGTTGATTTCGTAATAGACTTCAACTTGCCGAGTCGAGGCGCGAATGGGTTCTTGGCCGCGCGTACCGGCGATGGCGGTTGCGGCGACAAAGCACAAAACTAGGCATCCATGCCTCATGATCAAATCCACCCCCCCCTACCACGGGGTTTTTCTGCTAATTGACGTATCGGACTGGCATTCTTGGAGGCACCAAAGAATAAAGCGTGGTCGGGCTAAGGAGCCGAATTTAGAACGGTAAATGTAATTTTCGCTGCCAATATGAACAAACGCTGGCTCCTTTCATTTTGGTCCGTAGAAGTTCATTAAGCCGATAATATGCTTTGTTAAGGCCACTTTGGTGTGGTAGTCTTTTTTTGGCCTGCCCAATTGGGCTGAAAAACAGGCCTTGGAAGGAGCGACGCAACTTGGACCTCGGAAGCACAGGCACAACGCAGGCCTACGAACGATTGAAGGAACTCGTCGAATCCGCCGCGGACGACGTCGCGAAAGCCTCGGGCGGAAACAAGGCGGCCGGAACGCGAGTTCGCAAGGTCATGCAGGACGTCAAGGAGGCGGCGCAAACGGTTCGCAAGGCCGTATTGGAAGTCCGGTCTCAGACGCCTACATAAGTCGCGCGGGAAACCCCAAAGGCTCTTTTTCTATCTACCGTTCTGCGCCGCGCTTTAGCGTAGCGCCGTAGGGTTTGAATGCCGCCACCCTTGCTGTTTGACCTTGCTGGTGTCGACCATTCGGTCGTCTGCCTTAGCCGGGATCAAATCTATACCCTTCTCCCCCACCGCCACGAATTCATGGTTTTAAGCGGCGTATGTCACTTAAACCAGGAATCGTTGCATATCCTCGCGTTCTCGGATATCGCGGCCGGCGACTGGTGGTGCCGCGGCCACGTGCCGGACCGTTCCATTCTGCCGGGAGTGCTCATGTTGGAAATGGGAGCACAGACTTCGGCCGTTTTGGCCAAGCTCACCGGGCGTTATGACGCCTTCATCGGTTATGGCGGCGTCGACCAATGCAAATTCCGCGAGGCCGTGTTTCCGCCCGCGAGGCTCTATCTTCTGAGTGTCGGTTTGGAACATCGCCCTCGCCGGATCGTGTCGGCAGTTCAGGGCGTCATTGACGATCGAATCATCTTCGAGGCCACCGTCACCGGCCTGGTGATGCCGTAATAATCATTGTAAAGCCGGAATCGCCGATCAATTTCGCGACGGCGTGTTTATTTTAGTTAACCCCACTTTCCTTTTGCAACGGACGCTAAGCGACGATGGCCATATTGCTGCGAGGCTTGCCGGACAGGGACTTAGGGCACAGAATCAAATGCCAGGAGCAAGGAGCATGAAAAAAAACCGTCTTAACGTCCGCTGGGAGTCCCGTTTCGCCGTCGGTTTGGGCATGGTTATCGGATGGGCTGTGATTTTGGGCTCGGCCGGTTGTCCTGGGGGCGACGTGATGAACGATGGCGATCCCCCCACCCAGAAAACCTGTACGACGGGAACGGCAGCGGCGGTCACGACGGTCAGTTTTTCCAGAGACATTGAGCCTATGCTGGTAGGCGCCGGATGCCTCTCCGCCGGCTGCCACGGAGCCGTTCAGCTCTCGTCAAGTTATTCAATGCTGTCCTATGAAGACATGTTCGAGGCCGGTGAAGAGGCCACGTCGCTGGATCTATGCCCCATCGTGCCTGGTGATCCGGACGCCAGCTACTTGATCGAGAAGTTGCGTCCTTTCCCGCGATCGGGAGCGGTCATGCCCTATTTGCGACCTCAAATGAACGACGAGGAGATTGGACTCATCGAGACTTGGATCCGGGAAGGCGCGGCGGATAATTGATTAATCCGGGCGCGGGCTGTGATTAACCCGCGTGGAGTGCGCGTTTGACGTTATTCCATTCGGACCGGGATCCGGAGCGGTAGCGGATGTAGGAGGGAGAAAAACACACATGTTTCCAAACAAAGCCATCGTAAAGACGCGCTCTATGGCTCAGATTCGGGCTTCGACACGTTTTTTGTCGCGGTCCGCCGTTAAGGCGTGGCTCGCCGCTCTGTCGGCAATGGGTGGTGGCTGCTCGTCCCAAGAGCCGAGTGATCAGCCCACAGTGTGCGATGGGCGCGGCGTGATCTGCACGGTGGCCGGTACGGGTCAATCGCTCTTCGATGGCGACGGCAAGTTGGCGCTGCAGACTTCGTTTTATTACCCGCTGGACATTGCCTTTGACGAAAACGGAACGCCGCTGATCCTGGACTTCAACAACTTCCGCGTTCGGCGCATTACGCACGATGACAAGATCGCGACCTTCATGGGGCGCGGTGAAGAAGACTACCCCGAAGAAGGCGCGCTGGCGTCCGAAACGGCCCTGCATCACGCCAGTGACATCGCGATGGACTCGGAAGGCCGGCTCTATGTCGCGGGCGGCCACGCACCGGTCGTCTTTCTCGTGGACGCGGATGATCGCGTTCGCATCGTCGCCGGCAACGGCGACTTTGGGAGCGACGGTGACGGCGGCTTGGCACTCAATGCCCGGTTCATGACCCCCTACGGCGTGGTTCCCGACAATGCCGGCGGCTTCTACGTCAGCGATTCGGACGCCCATGTCGTTCGTTATATCGATGCGGAAGGCACCATCGCCACGGTGGCAGGCAATGGGACAGCCGGCTACTCCGGGGATGACGGCCCCGGCCCACAAGCGCAATTGAACAACCCGACGCGAATGGCCCTCGATGCCGCGGGCCGGCTGCACGTTTGCGATACGTACAATCATGCGATCCGGGTCGTCGAGACCGACGGAACGATCCGCACGCTGGCCGGAACGGGCGAACCGGGATACACCGGCGACGGTGGCGTGGGGTCGGCCGCGATGCTCAATACGCCTTTCGATCTGCGATTCGCGCCCAATGGCGATCTCTACGTGGCTGATCGAGAGAATCACGTCATTCGCCGAATCGATTCCGATGGGATCATCACCACCGTGGTGGGTACGGGGACGCCGGGTTTCACGGGCGACGAGGGCGACGCTGAAACATGCCAATTGAATCGCCCATCGGGCGTCAATCTAGCTTCCGACGGATCACTGTGGATCGCGGACACCTACAATCAGCGGATTCGCCGCGTTTCCGGCTTTCTAGCCACCGGCCCTTCCGGCCCTCATTGAGGTTTGTTCCGACGAGCACGGGTGCCGCTTCATTACCCTTGACCTTCGCGTAAAGGGCAGGCGGGCGCGGCTCGGATCGGCCTTCCGGCCTCTCCGACGAGCATCTGTGTGCGATCGGGGTTGGCTCGAGTTTTTCCCCGGCAACTTTTTGGGTTTGGGCGGCGTAGTATGGATTGGTAGAATGCCGTAATCAAACTCCACGGCCGATTCCGGCCCGGAGGGACAGTTGGTGCGTTTCGTCGCCTTTTTCGTGACCGTGGTGGTTGCTTTGGCCCTGGCCAGTGTCCCGATTCCGCGCGCCGCGGCCCAGATTCCCGAGGGCTGGGAGATCGTGGAGATCTTCCCCGCGGGGACGGAGTACTACTGCGGACGGCCGGACATCAACGACCGCGGACAGATTGTCTTCCATCGCCGCCTTTGGCCTAGCCGGAATGAAATCGAAATTATACTTTATGATCGGGGAAGGCTGGTTCAACTGACGGATGACGACGTCTATGACGCGTTCCCGCGCATAAATAATGTTGGGGATATTGTGTGGTCACGCGACCTGGACCCCGACCCAATCGTAGAGCGTATTGGAATCGTACGCTGGTGTTCTGGGAAGCTTGATGTCTTCTCCGACCCCGGTGACGACTACTGGGGCGAAGGTTCGGCAGACATCAACGACTTTGGACAAATCGTCTGGCAGCGGCTGTCAAGAGAATCCGGGGCGGAACTACAAATCTTTTTGTTCGAAGGCAATGCGATAACGCCGCTGACAGACGATGCCCTGTCGAATCAAAGTGCACGTATTAACACGAACGGCGATGTCGTCTGGACGCAGTATCATTTTTCCGCTTCGCCCTGGTTTTCGCAAATCATGGGCTACCTGACGGGATTGGTTCGACAACTTTCAAGCGGGCGACAACAGATTCAAGGCCCACACTTGAACGACTTTTTACAAGTCGTTTGGACCAACTCGCAAACTGGTGTTTACATCTGGGATGCTGGCGAAACACAGCGTATTGTCACTAATAACGCGATAAACGCGCGTATCAATAACCGAGGCGCCATCTGCATGTCACGGTGGGATGAGAGCAATAAGGAGGTTGGTCTCTGGCTGTTAACCGACGGCAAACTTTCACAGATCACCGATGGGTCATTCGGTGGTAACATTCCAGAGGTCAATGCACGAAGTGAAATAACGTTTGAATCCGGCGGCTTTCCATCGTACGGGATCGCGCTTTTGACGAAGCCATCTTTTCGAGCGGACCTCGATTTCGATGGTGATGCGGACGTGAAGGATTTCGCCATCCTGCAAGCGTGCTTTGGCGTCTCAATCTCAGGCATGGCCGAATCCTGCACGAGCAGCGACATCAATAACGATGGCAACGTTGATTCTTCAGATATAAGAGAGTTCGTGGAATGGTTCGGCGGGCCGGAATAGTGGTTTATGGTGAGCCGTCCGGGCCTCACTCGCAAGAGTCAAAGGAAGGAGACTTAGAATGAATCGTAAACAAATAATGATTGCCGGGTCGTTAGGAGCGTGCCTGCCGGCGATTGCCGCCCTCGCACAAGCACAACAGGCGCCCGTGCCCGATGTCTTGGAAGCCGGAAAGCTCTACCTTCGCACGGGTACGGTGGATACGCAACAACTGCCCAACTTGCGTGCCCAGAGGCGTTCCAACCCGCCAAGGCCTATGTCTTGCAGCTTGACGGACCCATGACCGGAGAGCGGCATGCCGCTCTAATTCAGGCCGGGGTGGAGTTCCAAGGTTATCTACCGCAGTTTGCATACATCGTCGATTTGAGCCATGCCGCTTCCGCGGCCTTGCAGGCCTCGCCATTTGTAACCTGGGTCGGGGAATACCGAAACGAATGGAAGTTGGCCCCCGGAATCGGTCAACGCCTGGTGCCCTTCCAGACCCCCGAGCGCGTGCAGCTTGAGCAGCAGGGCCGATTGGCCCTGACCGTCAGCCTGTTTGCAAACCGCGACGTCGCCCAGGCGCATCTTGATTTCGTGGGCTTGGGCGCGGAAATCTTGTCCGCTGACGGCGACACCGCTCAGCCCGCGATCCGCGTGATCGTGGATGCCGCGGCGCTTCCGGTGCTGGCTCAACAGCCGTATATCCAATTCGTCGAGGAGATCGCGGAAGTCCGGCCGAATAACGATACCGTGCGTTGGATCGTGCAAAGCAACATACCTGATGTGACGCCGCTTTACGACCACGGTCTCACCGGGACCGGCCAGCTCGTGGGCATTATCGACGGGAAGGTCGACGTCAACCATTGTTCATTCTTTGATTCCGATCCGATCGGCCCCTCGCACCGGAAGATCCAGTCCTACAATCCCTGGCCCCCGGGGGTCCCCGATGACCATGGTACGGGAGTCACGGCAATCGCCGTCGGACACGACCTCGCGGGGAACCCCAACACCAGCGGGGTGGCCTATGGCGGGCGTATGTGTTTCACGCTGTTGGATCAGAGTAATCTGACCTCCAACGTCATGAAGCTCGACGCACACAGCATGCTTGGTGCGCGGATTCACAACAACAGTTGGAGCCAGCAAGTTCCAACAGGCTATAACGCGCTCTGCCGTGACTTCGACAACTTCGCTTTCAACCACGAGGATGATTTGGTCCTGTTCGCCCCCAACAACATAGGCAATTATGCATACTGCCCTGCAAATGCCAAGAACGTCCTGTCCGTTGCCGGATCCGGAGACGCGGGTGATCAAGACAATCATCGCCAGGGCCCGTCCGGGCTCCCACCCGATCTTCGTCGGAAGCCGGACTTGTGTGCCCCCGGCTACGACATCACCTCCGCCGACGCGGGATCCCCCTGTGGTACTCGCAATGACGATGGGACTTCCTTGGCCTGCCCGGCCGTGGCCGGTCTGGCCATGCTTGTTCGCCAGTATTACATGGAGGGCTTCTATCCAACGGGGACGCCCACACCCAGTCATAGCCTCATACCCAGCGGGGCGCTAATCAAAGCGACCTTGATCAATTCGGGGGTGGACATGACCGGCGAGCCGGGTTATCCAAGCGCTCGGGAAGGCTGGGGCCGCGTCCTGGCCGACGGGGCACTCTATTTTGCGGGCGACCCGGGACGACTCGATGTGTTGGCCGACGTTCGCAATGCCAACGGGCTTTCCACGGGGCAGTCGGCAGACTATCCCGTGAGTGTCGCCGGCGGGACGGACGACCAACTTCGCGTCACGCTGGTTTGGACCGAGCCCGCCGCGCTGGCCGGAGCGGCCCAGGCGGCGGTCAACGACTTGGACTTGCAGGTCACTTCCCCGACCGGCCAGCTCTATCGAGGAAACGTCTTTGTGAACCGCGTGTCCGTGCCCGGAGGCATCAAGGACGAACGGAACAACGTCGAACAGGTCCACGTGAATTCGCCGTCGTCGGGCAGTTGGACCGTCACCGTCCAGGGCGCCGCCGTCAACCAAGGCCCGCAAGGTAGGCAGGGTTTCGCCCTGATTCTCACGCAACTTCCCGGCGACTGCGATCCGGACATTAACAACTCCTGGACTGGAGCAGGTTCCAATACGCGTTGGAGCACTGAGGAAAACTGGTCGCTTGCACTTGAGCCGCAGGAATGCGACCACGTGTTCATCACCATACCGGCGAACACCATCATGGACCGGCCGAATGCGCAAACGCCGGAGCGGCGCGTTCTCTCGCTAACCGTTTCTGCTTCCGGCGAAACGAAACTTGGGGCCGCTTCCGGAGTTTCTAGTTCGGAATTGTACTCCACGGCGGATTTGAAGCACACGGATAGCATGAACGAACACGTCATGCGTCTGGGCAACGGGGATCGGGTTTCCGTCGGAGACCCGGCGTCCGATGTTCCACTCCTGGGCGGTTCGACCTCGGGCTTCCGCTGGGAGATCGACCCGGGCTCGACCGGGCGGGCCTATGTGACGGTCCGGGACAAGATCGGTTGCGGAAGCTGGTCTGTAAAGCGCGCCGACCTTGCGATCGGATACGAGGCCGTCGGCGCCGATCCGCTGGATTTCGCCCTGGGCACGATCGATCCGGATGAATGCCCCCTGGCCGAGTTCCCCGACGAGGGTCGCAATTGGACGCTTGACTCCGTCACGTTGCGGGCCAAGCGCGGCCTCCGGCAGGGCCGTTGGACGGTCGGGCAACTGGCGGTCAATGCGCCGAACGATTTTCAATTCGACGAGTACTTCGACGTCGTCTACTTCACCATCCGTTCCACGCAGCAGAGCATGTTCCGGTTCGGCATCGGCGACGACCGCAACAACCCCCCGCCGCTGGAGGGTTTACGGGTGTTCCAACTGGACGTCCAGAGCGCATTCGCCAACCAGGATGGACCCACCGTCGAGACGGAAAAACTGCGCGTGCTCACCGACGGCTACGTCATTCTCGATGATGGTTCGTCGGTACAGGTCAACTCCTGGTCCCTCGACGACTGTGACGCCCCCGTCGAGGCCGTTTTTGAGCCGCGCTCCGCGCTGCGCTATGGACATCCGGGATCAGAGCCTGTGCGGTTCGCGGTGGACATGCGCAAGTTTTCCGAGCGGGAGCCCAAGCTGTGCTTCCAGGGCGATTCCTTCATCAGCACCAAACTGCCCCGTGCGGAAGACCCGCTGCCTCAAGACATGATTCTCGACCTCCAGGTGCACTTGGACATCGAGGGCGCCTTATCCGAACTTCCCGCCCGAGCCTGGGACACGGCCACCGTGGATCTCAAGATCCGCCCGGGCCCCTTTAACGACAACCCCGACCCGGCACAGGTCGAGGCTATGAG